>Ga0187825_10000493_pt1 | contig 9974 bp, 6 predicted proteins | sample NC_wetland_sal_i_11_FD_132421 | JGI IMG/M metagenome (GOLD analysis project Ga0187825, IMG submission 132421) | Wetland sediment microbial communities from Neuse River Estuary, North Carolina, USA - SourceSoil_5 | ecosystem: Environmental > Aquatic > Freshwater > Wetlands > Sediment | place: USA... | reverse complement strand
GCCTTGGCGCGTATCGTCTCGCGATAGGGAACTTTAGGCGGCTTCAGCGTCACGTCCACTTTGAAGCGCTTGCGCAACTTGGCCACTACAACCTCGATGTGCTGCTGGCCTGAGCCCGCCAACAAGAACTCCTTAGTCTGTGGATCGCGCGAAAAGCGCAGCGCCAGGTCCTCTTCCAAAATCTTGTGAATGCCCAGACCAATGCGGTCCTCGTCGGCTCGTGTTTTCGGTTCGATGGCAAAGGTGATTGCGGGTTCGGGAATGCGCGCCGGTGGGTAATAGATTGGCGAGGCTTTGTCGCCCAGGCTATCTCCCGTGACGGTCTCTTTTAGCTTTGCGATGGCGCCTAAATCGCCAGCGTGCAGTTCCGATATTTCCATGCCCGATTTACCCTGCATCACCTGCAGGTGTTGAAAGCGCTCGCTCGTGCCGCGGTTGAAATTGGTCACCGTGGCGTCATTTTTCAGCACACCCGACATCACTTTGAAATAGTTAATCCGGCCGGCGAAAGGATCGGAGAGCGTCTTGAATACGAAGATCGAGAGAGGTTCCGAATCGGCGATCTTACGCTCTACTGGATTGCCCTTGCCGCCGGCCTCGCTGAATCCGCTTGCATTCCCCCGTCCTGTTGGATCAGGGAACACGTCTACGACAAAATTCAAGATAGCGTCGCTGCCAATATTGTGCAGCGCCGAGCTGAGCACCACCGGAAACAACCGCCGTTCCTGAAACGCCAGCCGCAAACCTTTCTTGAGGTCTTCCACCGGCAGCGTGCCCTTCTCAAAGAACTCCTCCATCAGCGCATCGTCCCCCTCCGCGACCATCTCCACCAGCGTTTCGTGCGCATCTTTGGCGGCAGAAGCCAAGTCTGCGGGAATTTCTTCAACCTTGGCGCGGCCATCTCCATCCGGCGTATACACCAACGCCTTCATGCTCACCAAATCGACAACGCCTCGAAACTGTTTTTCGGCGCCGATGGGAAGTTGTACCGGCACCGCTCCTCGACCAAAGGCATGCTGCACCGATTCCAACGCGCGATCGAAGCTCGCCAGTTCTCGGTCCATCCAGTTGATTACGATTGCCCGCGGCTGGCTATATTCAGTGCAGTAATCCCACACTTTTTCCGTGACCACCTGCACTCCGGCTACGGCATCAACCACGACCAGCGCGGCGTCGGCGGCAATGAGCGAAGCCCTCGTCTCATTCACGAAAGTGCTGTAGCCCGGCGTATCCAGAAGATTGATCTTGGTCTTTTCGCCTTGGCCACCGGGCGCCCACTCCGCAAAAGCTAATCCCGTTTGGATGGAAATCTTGCGCGCGATCTCTTCCTCATCCCAATCCGTTACGGTGTTGCCCTCCGTCACTTTTCCAAGCCTCGGCGTCATCCCGGCCGTATACAGGAACGACGACACCAGCTGGGTTTTTCCGGTGTCGCCGTGACCGACAATCCCAACGTTGCGAACGAACTGCGTTGTGTAGGATTTCATGGCTTTCCCCTGTTCGGGCCCAGGGCCGATCTCGCGGGGCGGAAAGCGCAGGCGGGATACCCAGGCGCCGTGCGTGCTTAGTCCGAAAGCGCGGATGCTAACACGACCGAACGTTAAGGGGCAATTCCGGGGTTATCTGAAACCAAGGGCGGCGAATTACGGAGGTTTCGCCAAGTGCGCGCGGACTTCGATTCTGATTCAGCTCATCCTAGGCGTCCTCGTGAATGGTCTTGAGACGTATCAACTCGAATTCCTTCACACCCGCAGGCGTCTGCACTTTCACTTCGTCACCTTCGCGCCTGCCCAGCAAAGCCCTGCCGATCGGCGAAGTCGTGGAGATCAAACCCTGCGCGGCATCCGCTTCTTCGCTTGTCACCAGCTTGTACTCGATTTCACAGGCCTTAAGCAAATCGCGCAGCCATACACGTGATCCGTACCCCGCGCGATCATGCGGAATATTATTCAGATTCAACATGCCGATATCGCCCATGCGCTTCTTGAGTTGCCCCAGCCGGGCCGAAACGAAACCCTGGCGCTCTTTGGCGTATTTGTATTCCGCATTTTCGGAAAGATCGCCGTGCGCCCTGGCCTTCATTAATTCCTTCGGCAGTTCCAGGTTTAACTCGTGCTCCAGGGCATCGATCTCCTCCTGAAGCTTGTGCTTAATTTTCGAAAGTGGGTCGTTGTTCATGGTCGTTCTGTTTTGCCTTTTTTGGGGTGCGACGTTCTTTTTTGGCGTTCCGCTCACAGCCTAAGAGCTGCGTTCTTGCTGGATGACCTGCGCAGGCCTCCACAAATGAGACTTTACGCGCTAAGTCTTCGGTTCACAGTGGCAAATCGGCTTTCAACCCCCGTTCGGGTGAGTGCCTTTGGGGTTTCTCCCGATCACAAACATACCAAATCATAACAAATTGGCAGGAGAGCGAGTAGCAGGTGGACCTGCTGGCTTACGATCTTCTCGAATGCGTTGCTTGATTAAGCTTTGGCGGAGAGGGGGGGATTCGAACCCCCGTCACCCTTTTGGGGTGAAACTGCTTAGCAGGCAGCCCTGTTCGGCCACTCCAGCACCTCTCCGCGGAAAAGCCGAGGCGAATGGGAGGGCGGCCTGCGCAAAAGTATAGCACGCAGTTTAAGGGGCAAGTCGGTTCCGGGATTTCACGCAAAACAGCAATATACCCGCGGACCAGCCTCACTGCTGCTGGATAAGCACAAAGTGAGTTGTTCCTTCGCGGTTGATCAGCAGGAGTACAGGCTGAGTTCCGCTTGCGGCAATTGCTTGTTGATATTCACTAACGTTGTGTACCGGCTTATGGTTTACCTCTTGAATCAGGTCTCCGGGCTGAATCCCTGCAGTCGCCGCCGGACTGGAAGGATCGACGGCGGTCACCACTACTCCTGTCTGGGTAGTGCGCAAACCGAGTTGCCTCGCGAGGTCAGGAGTTAGGTTCTCAACCTGCAGTCCTTGCAATCCAGTTCCCGGCGCCACTCCTTGACCACCAGCAGCCGCAGATTCCGGGTTCTCTGGGAACTCGCCGAGAGTGATATCGACGTCTCGCGTCTGTCCGTTACGAAATACCTTGAGGTGCGCCACGCTGCCTGGCGGCATCTGGGAAACGTGCACGCTCAAATCGTCCGGACTATTCACTTTCTGCCCGTTGAGCTCGAGTATGACATCACCTCTTTGTATCCCTGCTTTAGCGGCTGGACTATTCGGGCTGACATCCCCGACCAATGCGCCGCCGCCTTGGGGCAGGCCAAACGCCTTGGCCATATCAGCATCCAGGCCCTGAATTGTTATTCCGAGATACCCCCTTATCACTTTTCCGTGTTCGACGATCTGTTCCATGACGTTGCGCGCCATGTTCATGGGGATGGCGAAACCGATGCCCTGATTTCCGCCGCCGCCGGAAATGATTGCTGTGTTTATTCCGACCAGGTATCCGTGCACGTCAATCAGGGCTCCGCCGGAATTGCCGGGATTGATCGGGGCGTCGGTTTGGATGAAGTCTTCATACTGCTCGATGGCTCCGCCGAGCGCACGCTCCGTAGCGCTCACGAGTCCGCCGGTTGCTGTCTCGCCGATTCCAAAGGGATCGCCAATGGCGAACACCAGATCACCGACTTTGAGCTGTGAAGAATCTCCGACCGTGAGGGCAGCAAGCCCGGAAGCATCGATTTTGAGTACGGCAACATCGGTACGCGGATCTGTCCCGATAATGCGCGCCTTAAACTTCTTCCTGTCTTGCGTAAAGACCTGAACGTCGGAAGCTCCCGACACGACGTGGTTATTTGTCAGGATGAATCCATTCGGATTCACGATAACGCCCGAGCCGAGGCTGTGCTCGCGTTCAGTTTCCGGGCTCTGCGAGGAAGGTCCAAACTGATCTCCGAAGAACTGCCGGAATAGCGGGTCATTAAAAGAATCCGGCAATTGGTTTTGCCGCTTGACTACTTTGGTCGAAGATATATTTACTACGGCAGGCAGATCCGGATCGATTACCGAGGCAAAGCCATTCTTGAAATCTCCCAAGCTGACGGGAGGAGAACTGCTGGCGATGTTGAGCGCGACTTTGGTGGCGCCAAAGACCCGGGCTCCCGGCATCCGGCCCACTCGCCAACGCACAAAAGCTCCTATTAGCAGCACAGCAAGGACAATTGAAGCAATCAGTCCCAAATTTGACCTACGTGCAGGCCCATTCATAGTTAGCCTCCTAGATTTGGCTTGTTCGCCGGTCGGCACGCCTAAGCCGCAAGCGCCTGCTGAATTCTCAGGTTCTGCATAACATCGTCGCGTGATAAGACGCCCACGATCCCATTCCGATCCACCACCGGCAATTGGTTCACTCCATCGCGTCCCATCTTCTCCAGCGCGTCCCACAGGTGTGCATCTGAGGGAATTGTGTTCAGGCTTCCCATCGGGATCATTACCTGCGACACCCTTGTCTGCGGCCATAACGGCCTCGGCACCTCCTTAATGCGCCCTAACGTAACCAGACCCGCCGGACCGCCATTGCTGTCCACCACGAAGTAGCGGGCGCCCGCAGGTAGTACGTACTTATCCACTAACTCCTGCACGTTCACGTCACCGGGAACTCTGGGGAAATCACGTTTCATGGCATACGCCACGCGGCGCTCGCCAATTAAACTCTTCAACCGCTCCTGGATGAGCATGCTTGCGGCGGCGCTTTCCAGGAACCAGCCAATGAAGGCGATCCACAAACCGTTAAGGAAGTCTCCAGCTAACACCCGCCAGAAGCCCAAGAAGATCAGCAAGAATCCAAATACGCGCCCCGTTCCGGCAGCAACGATCGTCGCGCGGTGGTAATCGCCGGTGAACCGCCAGACGATTGCGCGAAATACGCGACCTCCATCGAGCGGAAAGCCAGGAATCAGGTTAAAAGCGCCTAGGATGAGGTTCAGGTATGCGAGGTATCTGGTGAGCGCCAGCAGCGGCGCCGAGGATGCCACCAGAGGCTCGAGCTCCCAAAACAGAGCGGCCAGCGCAAAACTCGTCAGGGGCCCCACAGCCGCCATGGCAAATTCTGCACGCGGACTCGCGGGCTCCTCTGCAATTTCCGATACACCTCCAAAGACGAAGAGCGTTATCCGGGGAACAGCCATTCCGAATCTCTGGGCTACCACGGAATGGCCCAATTCGTGAATTAGTACGCTCACGAACAGCATTAGGGCGGTCACCAGACCCATGACCCAATACTCGCCGGTGCTCCAGTTCCCGAACTCGGCCGGGTAGTAGCTCACCGCGAGTGCCCAGGTAAGCAAACCAAGGATCAGGAACCAGGAGTAATCCAAATCGATGCGGATACCGAATATCCGTCCGAGGGGAATGGTATGACGGAACATTTGAATCCTTTTCAGTTCACGCGGAATACCATAGAAATTCGGGCTAGGCGTGTGTCCCGAAGGTTGTGGGAGGCGAATTCGAACTCCGCGTGACGGAAGCGTCGTCGGCTCGGCCGCCGCAGGACCTCAGTGCGGTCCCGTACTCAAGACATTACACTCGACTCTTCGTGGAGCTATCCCCTGCATCTGGTAGAGAGGATTACGCCCTTGTTGAAGGAAAAAAGTTATCGGAAGAGGCCGGTGTGGCCCAGAGAGTAGCGGCCGGGTTGCGGGTAAACGCACAATCCGTGGGGGCCCTTGCCAACCGGAATGCGCGCGAGCAATTTTCCTGTACTCGTATCAAATGCGTACACTTCCGCGTGATATCGTCCGGAAATCCACAATACTTTTCCGTCCGCTGAGATTCCGCCCATATCAGGGCTGCCGCCATGGGGGATACGCCACTTGGCGATGAGCTTCCCACTGGCAATATCCATCACGGAGATACTGCCTTCGCCACGATTCGAGATGTAGAGGACTTTGGAATCGCGGCTCACCAGAATTCCGTGTGTGCCTTTCCCTGTTTTCACAAATCCGATTTGCACGAAGCGTTCGGGATCAATTTCAAAAACTCCGTTCGCCATCATATCGGCTACGTAGAAAGTTTTGGCATCGGGAGAGGTCCGCACGTCTTGCGGCATGTCGTGTGCCCCTAACTCGATGGTCCCCAGTATCTTTCGCGACGCGGTCTCGACCTTGAGCAATTTGCCATCGAATTCGCAACTCGCAATGAAATAGCTGCCGTCGGCTGAAAAGTCGAGGTGATTGACGCCAGTACAGGGAACTTGCAGCGAATACCTCAACTTCATCGTTTCCGGATCGCGAAAGTCCAGCCGGTGCAAAGCTTCCGCCACTACTATGGCTTCAGTACCGTCGGGGGTGAAGTACAGATTATAGGGATCATCTACGGAAACCGTTTTCTCGACCTTGGCAGTTGCGGGGTCGATCTTTGTAAGCGCGTAGCCCTGATCATCCAGCACCCAAAGCGTTTTCAGATCGTAAGAAGGTACGATGTGCTGCGGGAGCCGGCCAACCTTGAAGTGATCCACTATCTTGTAGGTCGCCGGATCGATAACGTCTACGCTCGCGCTGTCGCTATTGGGCACGTAAACGCGCGAAGGGAAATTCTTAACCGTAGGGCTAAGCTGATTCGGACGGTCCGCCGCATAAATGTCCTCTTCGGCGAGAGCCCGGCCGGCCGCTTTAAGGCCGGCATTCGGAGGCAGAGAGCCTTCTTGAATCCTTCGCGTTACTGAAGAAACCAGTAATGCGGGATGAGCAAATAGAAGCGCAGCCGTGACGAAAATCAAGGTGATGAAAAGCAGACGGATTAGACCCGAAGGTAACACGAGAAGAATTGTAATTCAGAAAATTCGCCCCGGCAGTACCCGAATTGCGCGGTTGTTGCGCGGGGATAAACGCCGCGCGGAAAATCCTTCAGCTCAACTTTACGACTTTCATCTCCCGCTTGCCAAGGCGACGGGCGCCGTTCTCGGTGACCACGACCGAGTCGCCAAATTGCGCTGTGCCTCCACTCTTCAAACGGAAAGCTGGCTTTACGTCGAAGACCATGCCCGCCTGAAGTACGATCTGCCCCGTTGCTCCGGCCGAACCGCCGCGCGGCAGCGTGCCCAATCCGCCCGAATGGATGACCAGCGCACCGGGTTTGTCGCCTCGTGCGACTAGGCGTTTGTCGTAGGACGCGCAGATTTCCTTCACCATTTTTCCAGGAGCAATCGCCGCGACCATCTCCTTGAATGTATCCAGGCTGTCGTTAGCCGCGGCGTCCCAATCGGCCGGAGCCGGAGCGCCGACCACGACCGAGTGATTCACCTGCGAGCCGTAACCGAGCACGCATCCCGAGCACTCCTGGCTCAGTACCTGCCCGGCGCGCATAACTTCCTCTAATGGCCGGTTGAGCGCACTATTGCCCGGGCCGTCTGCACGAACGGAAACGCGAAACGGTCGCTCGCCTGAAGCGTTCACCATGGCATTGAACATTGCCAGCCACACTACTCGCTGTGGCATGCCAGGCCGGGCCGTTTCAAACATGGCTTGCAGCCCCAGTTCACCCACCTGTGTGGTCTTCTCCAGAACGGCGATTTCCTCCGGGCTGTGCAGCGCGGCCACGCCGTCGATCAGGTAACTGGCCGGCTGAAATTTCGCCTGCGGAAATGCCTTCAGCACACGATCATAGGTTGTATAGGTGACTTCGCCCTCCGGCTGCCGCGAAGCGTCTATCAAATCAGTCACGCCGATGCGGCCCTGCGTCAGATTTGCTTCTTTCATGGCGTCGATGATGCCCTCGGACCAAACGTCGACGACGCGAACGTTAATTCCGCGTTCCTGCGAAAGCTTCTCTTCGCGTGAGCCTTTGATCTGGTTCGTCGATAGCGCGGTCACTTTGCCCTCGATTGGCAAGACCACCCATTTGAACGGAAGTGAGATCCCAGTCAAATACTCGATGTCTGCATCTCCATCTTGCCTCTCCGAGATCATCTCCCCCGGATGGTGTTGGCACACCAGCAAGCAATCGAGTTGTGCTTCTTTCATCTTCTGCCGAACGGCCTGCCATCGGCGCTCGATCTCTTCGCGCGACCAAGCCTTCGGCAGCGACTCCGGCGTGATCGCGGAGAGCTTCTGGCCACCACCAGACCCGCGCTCGGCCTGTCCGCCCCGCGCCCAACTCGGACCCGCCGGCGTCAAGAGCGACGCCGCAATGCCTGCGGAAGCTCCCTGGAGCAACTGCCTGCGGGAAAATGCGCCAGATTTAGGTTTGCGTGAGGACCTTTCCACTTTGCACCTCCGGAACGCGCCGTTCGATCCAGCTGTACGCCTTCTATAGCAACTCAGCGCCCGCGTCAAGCTGACGCTCTATCGCAGTTCGACCGATACTCCCGACTGAGCCATTGTCGCTGCCGAATCTTCGCGCGCGCCAAGCCTCGCTCGGGGAATATGGGGTAGAATGCCCAGAGAGAGGGCTGCCATGAAACGAAATTCCCCCGAACGAGCTTTCTTCCTGTTCCTTTCGCTGTCAGCAGTTTGTGCCGGAGTTTGTGTAAGACAGGCTTGGCCACAGGCCGAATCGGCGAAAATATTGACAGGCGCAGCGGCATTCTCCACCACGGCGACGGAAAAACCCGGCATTTTCCGCAAAATTACGGCCGCGGATTTGCCCGATCCTTACGCCACGCCTTCTGCGGCAAATCAAAGTCACATAGTTCCGCGCCCTGCGAATGCCTCGCTTCAAGTGCCGCCTGGCTTCCAGGTGCAGCTCTTTGCCACTGGATTCGCGCAGCCACGCGAATTGCGCACAGCTCCGAATGGCGACATCTTCCTGGCAGATAGCAGGGCGGGCGAGATCAAAGTGCTGCACGGAATGAAAGATGGAAAGGCGGAGAGCGTCACGGTCTTTGCGGGCGGCTTCGATCGCCCTTTCGGCATGGCTTTTTATCCTCCGGGATCGGACCCGCAATATATTTACGTGGGTAACACGAATTCCGTTGTGCGCCTTCCCTATCGCAATGGAGATTTGAAAGCCCGCGGACCCGCCGAGGTGATCGTCAAGAGCCTGCCTAGCGGTGATCCGTCTGACCCGAATGGTGGCGGGCATTGGACGCGAGATATCGTCTTCTCACGTGACGGCAAGAAGATGTTCGTTGCAGTGGGATCGCGTTCGAACGTGGACGACGCGGATAACAATGCCGCCGAGGTGCACCGCGCCAATGTGCTGGAATTCAACCCTGACGGCACGGAGATGCGCGTATTCGCTTCCGGCATCCGCAATTGCGCTGGCGAAGCCATCCAGCCCGAAACCGGCAATCTGTGGTGCTCGACGAATGAGCGCGACGCTCTGGGGGATAATGTGCCTCCCGATTACATCACGCACGTTGAGGATGGCGGGTTTTACGGCTGGCCCTGGTATTACACGGGCGGCCACCAGGACCCGCGTCACAAGGGCAAGCATCCCGAACTGAAAGACAAAGTGATCGTGCCCGACGTGCTCCTGCAGCCGCATAATGCGTCGCTGGAAATCGCATTTTATGAAGGCAATCAGTTTCCGCAGGACTATCGGGGCCAGATTTTCGCGGCCGAACATGGTTCCTGGAACCGGGCGACGCGCACCGGATATGAAGTGATTCGCGTCCAGGTGGAGCACGGCAAAGCCACTGGTGCCTACGAGGACTTCCTGACCGGCTTTGTCACACCCGACGGCCAAGTCTGGGGTCGGCCCGTTGGTGTGACCGTTGCGAGCGACGGGGCGTTGCTCGTCAGCGACGACGGCTCCAATTCCATCTGGCGGATCAGCTACTCCGGCCGGCCTGGCAGCAACTGAGGCAAATAGGCGTCCCGACGCCGAGCCGGTCACGCAGTTATTTGTACTTTACCGCTACAATGGCAGGAAACGCACATGCGACCCAAGAGCCGCCACGTTCCTTCCATGTTGCCCCTATCGAAGGCATTTCGTCTGCCTGGCCGCTCTCTATCTCGGGCACTCCATCTCTGAGGTACTTGTATGTGTCAATCTCAAAGCTCTGATCCACCACGTCATGCCAGCCGTCTTTCAGCAGAACCCCAATCACATTC
>Ga0187825_10000490_pt1 | contig 9978 bp, 10 predicted proteins | sample NC_wetland_sal_i_11_FD_132421 | JGI IMG/M metagenome (GOLD analysis project Ga0187825, IMG submission 132421) | Wetland sediment microbial communities from Neuse River Estuary, North Carolina, USA - SourceSoil_5 | ecosystem: Environmental > Aquatic > Freshwater > Wetlands > Sediment | place... | reverse complement strand
CTTCCAGTTCGGCCGCGCACTCGCCGCAGCGGGCCACGTGCTGTTCCAGTTCGTAGCGAGCGTCGTCCAGCAACTCGTCGTAAATGTACAGCAGAAGATTCGCTTTTACCCATTCGCACTTCATAGTTTCACCGTTGTCGCAGCGCCGCCATCTCGGCGCTACCCATCTATTTCATGTCCGCCAAAGCCACCCGGAGTTTCTGCGTGGCCCGAAACAAAGTGTTCTTGGCCGTCTCCTCGGTGGTATTCAAAATTTCGCCCACGGTGCGCAGTTTGAGACCGTGATAATGCTTCAACTCGAAGACCATGCGCTCGCGCGGGGTCAGCCGGGACAGGGCGCGGTTGATGCGGCCGCCCAATTCGCGGCGCATCAGGTCGCGCTCAGGATCGGCGCCGGCGCGCCCGTCCGCCACCTGTTCCAGCACGTCATACTGTTCGCCTTGGGGGTCCACCGCCACCGGGCCCTCTTCGCGGCGCACCGCCCGCCGGCGCAGGTGGTCCAGGCACAGGTTGGTCACGATGCGGTAGATCCAGGTATAAAACGAGCACTCGAAACGGAAGCTGCCCACGTTTTTGTAAGCCTTTAGGAAAGCTTCCTGGTAGATATCCTGGGCATCGTGCTCGGAGCCGGTCAGATGCAGGGCGAGGCGCAGAACCGCCCGGTCGTAGTGGCGGACGAGTTCCTCGAAGGCGGCGGCGTTGCCGCGTTGCGCTTCACGGATCAGCGCCGTGTCGTCAACACGGCCTAAGCTCTGTCCGACCATGTGCCCCCGCGTGGGGAATTCGGATCTGCCGCCCTGTTCCACCCCGAACCTGCGACCCGGGGTAGAACGCTCGCCAACCGTTAAGGGAACCGCCATCGCATCGGCCGGCATGGTCTCGTCTGAACCTGTCCTTGGCAAGCCGGATTTGCCAGAGTTGTTACCGGTTTGCATAGGCTTAGACGGGGCGGGACATCATCCGTGAGCAGAATTATAGGGGGTAAAGTGCCTGCCGGGCAGGCTTAGCAAGCCCAAAATGGGAGGGGAAGGCGCTGGCCGGCGTTTAGCGGGCAAAATGACAGCTAGGGCAGGGGTTGCAGAACGGTGTTAACCAAGTGAGGGTCGTGAAAAACGGTCTGCTCGCCAGCCCGCCTCCCGGGAACCAGCAACAGACGCACCGACAGCGGCTTATTCCACTTGTAAGCCAGGCTGGCGGTATCGGAGAGGATGCGCTCGAGCTGGAGTGTCGAAATGCTGCCAGGCAGTGGGATGGTGTCCAGACCAGTTCCGCAAACTGAAGAGTAGGCCAGCAGGCCATCAATCGAGATGTGGCCTTCACCCCAGCGCCGGGCCAAGGTGTTGTCCTCCAGGATGGGCATCATAAGACCGGAATAGCCGGCATGCTTGACCGGCAGTTGGCGCAACACGCTGGTAACCAGGGCAGCCGCCGTGAGGGTGCCCGAGGAGCCGAAGGGGGTCCCCGTAAGCTTTTCAATGGCGGCGCCGATGGAGGCCTCTCCTCCGGGAGCGGGCGAGACATCCATGCCATCGTAGTTCCACCCGGTTTGGAGGGCCAGCGCGGAAGCGATTTTCTCGATGGGAATGAGGGCAGCCGTCATTTTTTGTGCCAGGCTGGCGCGCGCGGAGGCGGCGTCCTGGCCGGGGGAGAAGGCTTCCTGCACCAGGTTCGCCGATTCCAATCCAATGGCAAACTGGTGGCCGTCGCCGGTGAAATACGAGCCCGGGAAGAAGGGGCCATAGGGTGGCAGCATGGCGGTGGCGGCAAAATTGAAATTGGCTCCGCCTCCGGGCGAGTGCGCGGCAAGATACTGGATGGTGCGGGCTGCCGCGGCGATTGACTTCCCATGCAGGCCGCCCTGGGCGGCGATGACGATGCTGCCGGAAAGGTTTTTAGAGTTCGCCAGAACCTCCGCAAGCAGATCGGCCATCCCGCGGTCATCCGAATCGGTAATCATGGCTGGGCCGATGCTGGCGATGAAACCCTGCTTTTGAGCCATCTCATCCAGGCCGCGGAAGAAGGCCAACTGCTGTTCCCTGGAGAGGTCAGGGGCGTACTGGGGAAAGGGCTGGGTGGTGATGCGCAGGGTCTGCACTTCGTAGCCGGCATTCTGGTAGGCGGCCTGGGCGCGGTGGAGAAAAGAAACGGCATCCCGCACCTGGGCCGGGTAATGGTCGCGGTCAATGCGCACAAAGGCGGTGATGGCGCGAACGCGCGGCTTGGCTTGCGCCGCGCCAAAAGGGGCGGCGCAGAGGACCAGCAATGGAACAAGGAATTGGCGCGGCATGCAAGCTCCGGGAGACAGCGTAGCAGAAACGAGGTTTCAGGTTCTCCAGGCCGCTGGTGCTCAGCAACGAACAGCCCCTCCCAACGAGGAGCGAGCCACTGCCAACCCTCTTAGTTCGGCAACGCGCGAATCCTCATCGCACCCGTAATGTGCCCCGATAGGGGCTGTTATCACTCGCTATTGTAGAACTTAGCCGTGTTTCGTCGTAAAGTGCTGGTCGTGAAGAGCAGAATGACTGGAATTCTCTTGCTGCTGGTCGTATCTGTCGCCGTATCGGGGCAGGCCACACCGCCACTGGCCATCAACACGGCAATTAACGGCCCAACAGCTCCCGCTCTGGATAAAGAAGGGCACCACCTGTACGTAATCGAGTCCATTACCAACAAAGTTCTTCGGATTGACTTGAAAACGCGTACCATCACCGACTTCGCCGGGAATGGTGCTCGCTGTTGTCACAAGGACGGCATAAAGGCCGTTAAGGCAAGTCTGGATTTTCCCGAATCTCTGGCGCTCGACTCATCCGGAAGCTTGTTCATCGGGGAGATAGCTGGCTTCGTGCGAAGAGTGGATGCGGTCACTGGAATAATCACGACGGTTGCTGGTGACGGACATGGTGGTACCACAGTCGAAGGGGTACAGGCACCTATCGCTGATTTTTGGGGAATAGACGGCCTTGCCATTGACACTGAGGGCAATATTTTCGTGGCGGACGTGCATCAGTCGAAGATTTTCAAAATTGATGCTCGGACAAAGGCAGTTACGACATTCGCAGGTAACGGCAAGCAGGGCTATGCTGGCGATGGATTCGCGGCGGTGCAGGCGAGTTTCCGCTTCGCCGGAAACATTGTTTTCGACGCTCGGGAAAACCTCATCATCAGCGACTATGGTAATTGCCGAATTAGGATGGTTGACCATGCGACCGGCATTATAAACACGGTCGCAGTCGTCGGCCCGGTGAATGCGGACGGCTCTTGCGCCAATCCAAGCAACGAGCCGGGCCCGTACCCTTCCGACCCAGCTGTTGATTCCTTCGGCAATGTCTACTTCGTACAGGGAGCTTTGGATTTTGTGAAGAAGATAGACCATCTGAGCCGGATGGTCTCACTAGTCGCAGGGAGTGGTAAGAGGGGCTTTTGTGGCGACGGCGGTCCCGCAACGCAAGCCTGCTTAGATAACGCGTCAGGACTGGTCCTCGACTCCGATGGGAACCTATACATCTCTGAGTTCGTGAACAATCGAATTCGGCGCGTGGATGCGGTGACCCACGTAATAACTACAATCGGTGGAAATGGCCTACCTCATCGGATTGACATTCAGCTGTGATTCAAAGGAATGATTGTTGAGAAATCCCCTAATCACCACTTAGGAGATCTGCTTCGTGCCTGAGACTGTCTGTTGTGACGCCGGAAAAAGTCGAATCAACGAGGGTTTTGCAGAAGGATTAAGTCCAGGGGCGCTTTGAATCAGTCTTGAACCTCAGCCGAAGTTCTGGATTTGTTTCCAGAATTCCGGCCAGGGCAGGCGGGGAGGACCGCAGACAAAAATATCGGGATGGTCCTGGCTTTCCTCGTTGGGAACACCGAGAGAATTTCCATTGTGTCCGGCGAGGCGGCAGGAGATGAAGGTACTCTCCACGCCCTGGCGTGACCAGCCAAGAACGATGAGGGTGGAAGGCGGGGGCGTGGGATAGCCGCGCAGCCAGGCCGAGTTGGTGCCGCTGATGGGGACGGGCAGGCCGTAAGCCCGGCCCAGGATTTCGATTGCGCCCTGCTCGCCGTAATTCCCCACCAGCACGCCCACGCTGGCGCGCTGCTCCGGCGGTAATGAGTCGCGAATGCCGGCGACGGTCCTGACCAGTTGGTTCCAGCCAATCTCTTCGCGCAGATCGCCGTTATTGCGCAGTGCGAACTTCATCAGCGGGCCGCGCGAGGCCAAGGGCAATATCAGGGCGCCGAAATACATTCCAAATAGGGCGAGGCCGGTAAAGAAGGTAGCTTCCACGGTCCGGCGCCAGAAGCGAGACATTGAGGCGAGCCACCACTCGCAGGCCACGGCTCCCCTTGCGATCAGCATGGGATAGGCAGCCGCCAGGTAGTAGCCGCGCCCCTTGCCGATGACGAAGAGCGCCAGCGGGACCAGGTACATCCAGGCCAGCATCCGGAATTTCGCGTTGCGCAGGAAACCCAGCAAACCGGCAATCCACAAGGGGAAGGCAAAGAGATTGGCGCAGATCAGGAATTGGTCGCGCACAAAGCCGTTGGCCCGGCCCTCGCCCACGTCGCGGGCGTGAATATGCTGCAGGAAATGCAGCGAGATGAATCCGTGCCGGACCTGCCACACGAGGTTGGGGAGAAAAATCAGCAGGGCCAGCGCGCTGCCGCCCCAGAACCATGGGCTGAGAAAGAACCGCCGGGCGCGGGTGAGCAACATGCCCCCCAGAATTCCGGCAACAAAAAACCCCATGGTGTATTTGGTCATGAAGCCCAGGCCAACCGTCCCACCGATGGCCAGCCACCAGCGCGGGTTCTCCGTCTTCAGCAGACGAATGACAAAATACGCAATCAGCACCCACCACAAGTAGTCAAACGTGGAGTATTGGAACTCCGTGCCTTCGAACAGCGGCAAGGGAGAGAGTGCGACAGCCAGCGCCGCGGCGACCTGGGCCAACCGGCCGCCCCCAAGTTCCCTCGCCATCAATCCGGTTACGATGATGGCCAAGGCCTGCGCTATCACCGAAAAGAGCCGCAGTCCGACCAGCGACAGGCCGAAAATTCCCAGGCTGACGCGTTCCACAAAGGGGGTGAAGGGCGGGTACGCGACGAAGCCCCAGTCGAGATGCAGGGCATCGCTTAGAGTCTGCAACTCATCCCGATGAATGCCGTAGCGGGAATTGGTGAGCACATGGAGGAGTGCGATGCTGGCCGCGATTCCAACCAGCCCGATCGTGGTGGCGCGAGAGTCGGTGTCCGCCCGAGGTTGGTTTAGTGCCGGTTTGATGGATGCCATTTGCTCTCCAGGCACCTACATTCTCTGAGGCGGTACGCGTGTACAGGAGCACCCGGTTCCGCAGCGTAGCAGATTGTATTCCGATGGAAAAAGTTACACAGGCGTGACATGTCTTGGATACATGAAGCGTAGGCGAGAACGCTCGGTCGGGGCAGTTCCGGGGACAAGGGCAGATAAGTGAGGCAGAAGGGCGCGGCCGAAGCCGCGACCCTTTCCGGAGATGCTCGTGAATAAGGTCCGGGATTCGGACTACTGTTCTTCCACTGCTTCTTTTTCGATGACCACACGCACGTGGGCGGTCACGTCCTTGTGCAACTTCACCGGGATGGTGAATTCGCCCAGCGACTTCAAGGGTTCGTGCAGCTGGATCTTACGGCGATCCACGCTGAAGCCCTTCTTCTCCATCTCCGCGGCGACGTCGCCGGAGGTGACCGAGCCAAACAGCTGGTCATGCTCCCCGGAACGGCGCTGGAAGGTCAGGCTGAGGTTGTTGAACTGGGTGGAGAGAGCCTCGGCATCGGCCTTTTCACGCGCCGAGCGGCGCACCGCGGCCGCCTTCATCTGCTCGATGACGGCACGATTGGCCTTGGTCGCCTCGATGGCCAGCTTGCGCGGCAGCAGATAGTTGCGGCCATATCCGTCGGCCACCTTAACCACGTCGCCGCGCGAACCCAGCTTTTGTACATCTTCTTTCAGAATGACTTCCATGGATGACTCCGTGGGCGATTTGCGCCCGCTTCTGTGTCGTCCCTAATGGGACTCCTGTTCCCAATTTCGCCGTCTTACCCAGGACTTCCGTCCTGGGCTTTACTGTGCCGCGCCTGCGGCGCTGATGCGCAATCGAAATACCGGCTTTCTTGCCGGAGCCCTCGAGACTGCTTCCCAGTAGCGCCGGCGTGCCTTGCCATCAATGTAGCGCCGGCGTCCACTCACAGCCGTGGCGGCATCTTGCCACCGTTCAAATCCGCCACTGTCGTCGAACGCGAGGGCGTCCTGGGCACACTTACATGCGGGCGCTGAACGGCAGCAGGGCGATGTTGCGCGCCTGCTTGATGGCCGTGGAAAGCCGCCGCTGGTGCGGGGTGCACACTCCGCTCAGACGGCGAGGCACGATCTTGCCGCTTTCCGCCACAAACTGCGAGAGCAGGCGGTAGTCCTTATAGTCAATAGAATCAATTTTCTCGACGCAGAACTTGCACACCTTCTTGCGGCGAAAATACTTGCGACCACCTTCACGCGGCCCGCCGGGTCCGCGTCCACCACGCGGTCCGGGAGTGGGCGCCGCTGCCGGAGTGGGGGGCGCGGGTGCGGGAGCTTCGGCGGGAGCCTCCGCCGTTGCCTGTCTTTGAATTTCGTCTGCCATGTTGCTCCTTAAGTCAAAATCAAGGTTTCACAGGTTTCGAAGGTTTCAAGGTTTCCGTTCAGCCTGCGAAACTTTGAAACCTTGAAACTCTGAAACGGGTTTATGCCGTTACGGCTGCGGGCTCACCACCGGTTTCGGGCGGTGGCGCCGGGGCCTTGCGGCGCTCTTTCAGCTTGGCCAGGCGCGCCTGCTCCTTGTCCACGCGCACGGTGAGAAACTTGATTACCGGCTCGGTGACGCGCAGGCGGCGTTCCAATTCGTGAATGGCATCGCCTCCGCCTTCCACCGTGAACAGCACGTACATGCCGTCCTGGAAGCGGCGCACCATGTAAGCCAGGCGGCGCTTGCCCATGCGTTCCACATTTTTGACCGTGCCGCCGGCAGCCGAAACCTGCGATTCCAGCGTGGATACCAGCTTGTCCAAGTCTTCTTCGCCCATGTCGGGCCGGAGGATAAACATCACTTCATAGGTACGTTGCATGCGTTTCTCCAAAGCTGGCCACGGATTTCAGGGATGGAACACATCCGCATGGAATCCATGGCTAATCTTTTTCTTCTTCGTTTTCGGGCTTGCGGTTGAAGCGGTTCATGGCCGCCGCCGCGCCCTCTTTCAAAATTGCTTCCACCGCGTCGGCCGCGGTGTCCAGCATCTGGTCCACGGCTCTGTACTGTGACCGGCGAAACTGCGCCAGCACGTAGCGGGCGCCGTCCTTCACCTTGTGGTCAGGGGCGATGCCCAGGCGCACCCGCAAAAACTCTTCCGTGCCCAGCGCGCCCACGATGGATTCCATCCCATTGTGGCCCGCCGTGCCGCCGCGCGGGCGGATGCGAATGTTGCCGAAGGGCAGGTCCAGTTCGTCGTAAATAACAACCAGGTCCTGCTCCGGCCTGACCTCGTATTCCTCCACCAGTTCGCGCACCGCCAGCCCGCTCAGGTTCATGTAAGTTTCGGGCTTGGCCAGCAGCACCGAGTGTTCCGCGAACCCGGTTCGCGCGGTCAACGCCTGGCAATGCCGGTTCTTGACTTCGACCCGCCAGCGCTCGGCCAGGCGGTCAACCGTCAGGAACCCGAGGTTATGGGGCGTGAACTGGTATTCGATGCCCGGATTGCCGAGCCCGACGATCAGTTTCACGCGTTACCCGTCACCGTGCCTTTTTTCCGGTTTCAAAGTTTCAATGTTTCAAGGTTTCATATGGTCGCCGGTGAAATCTTGAAACCAGCGAAACAGTGAAACCTTCGTTTCCCATGCCACGCGGCGCTCGCCGGAAAAGCCCATTCCCACGCCGTCACTTCTTTTCTTTCTTTTCGGCCTTTTCCGGCTTCTCTGGCGGAGCCGCTTCGGCAGCCTCTTCCTCGGTCTCCTGCTTGCCCTTCTTGATAACCTCGGGCTCGGCGGGAACAGCGGCAGCCTCGGCCGCGACCGCTTCCGGAGTCGGCGCCACCTCTTCCTTGACCGAGATGATGTGCGCCACCGGCTGGTTGGGGTCGCTGAGAAACTTCAGCTTGCCGCTGTGCGGCAGATCAGCCACCCGCATCACTTTGCCGAATACCAGCTCGGTGACGTCCGCCTCGATGGAGCTGGGAATATCGTCGGGCAGGCACTCCACTTCAACTTCGCGCGTTACCTGCTCCAGAATTCCACCCTGCTGCTTGACCCCGGCGGCTTCGCCCCTGAGCACAATGGGCACGCGCACCTGCAGTTTCTGGTCCATGGCGATGCGCTTCAGGTCCACATGCAGCAGCGAGCCCTTGATGGGCTCATGCTGCCAGTCCACGATCATGGCGCGGGTGCGCTCGCCATCCAGCGCGAGCTCGAAAATGGTGTTGTGGCCGGTGGCCGACTGCAGAATGCGCGCGATCTGCTTGGGATCGAGCGCCACCGCCACCGGCTCCTTCTTGGCGCCATACACTACTCCCGGCACCAGGCCGCCGCGGCGTACGCGCCGGGCTTCGTTCTTGCCGTTGCTCTGCCGCGGCTTGGCTTCCAATACGTTGCTTTCCTTCGTCGCTGTTGCCATAAATTTGAGTCCTGCCTCACATGAACAATTTGCTGACCGATGTTTCCTCGTGAATGGACTGGATGGCGCGCGCGATAAGCCCGGCGATGGAGAGCACCTTGATCTTGGGCTCGCGGCGCGCCGCCTCGCTCAGGGGGATGGTGTTGGTCACGATAACCTGCTCGATATCGGACTCGGCCAGATTCTCCACGGCCGGCCCGGAAAGCACGGGATGGGAGGCGCAGGCGAAGATCCTGCTGGCGCCGTTTTCTTTCAGGGCGCGCGCGGTCTTGACCAGGGTGCCGGCGGTGTCAATCAGGTCGTCAATCAATAAGCAGGTGCGGCCGTTGACGTCGCCGATAACGTGCATGATCTCGGCGACGTTCATTTCCACCCGCCGTTTATCCACGATGGCCAGGGGCGCATCCACCTTCTTGGCGAAGAACCGGGCCCGCTCCACGCCGCCCGCGTCCGGGGAAACCACGGTCAGCGCCGGCAGCGCCAGTTTCTTGAAGTGGTCCACCAGCACCGGCGAAGCGAACAGGTGGTCCACCGGAATGTTGAAGAAGCCCTGGATCTGGGGGGCATGCAAATCCACGATCAGGGCGCGGTCGGCGCCGGCCGTAGTCAGCAGGTCAGCCACCAGCTTGGCCGAAATAGGGGCGCGCGGTTTGTCCTTGCGGTCCTGTCGGGCATAGCCGAAATACGGGACCACCGCGGTAATGCGCCGGGCCGAGGCGCGCTTGAGCGCGTCAATCATGATCAGCAGTTCCATCAGGTGCATGTCCACGGGATGGCAGGTGGGCTGCATCAGGAACACGTCGGCGCCGCGCACGTTTTCCAGCAGCTGCACGTAGACTTCGCCGTCGGAAAAGCGGGTTACGTGCGCCTGGCCGCGCACCAGACCTAGAAATGCGCAAACCTCATCGGCCAGCTGCGGGTTGGCGGTGCCACAGAAGATTTTGAACTTGTCGTCTACCCGCGCGCGCTGCGGTTTGCGTTCCGGTTTGGGTTCGGACTGCTGCGTTTTGCTTTCGGCGGTGGCCATCGTTGCCATGGCTTGTCTCGTCTCCGGAGTCAAACTGCGCTGCCAACCCTCGTGTTTTGTCGGTGCCGCCATAAAACGTACGCCTAAACGACTAACGGGTGCTTTTCTGGCTGGGCGGCTAGGATTCGAACCTAGACAAAGTGCTCCAAAGGCACTTGACCTACCATTAGTCGACCGACCAAACCCAGTTGTCAGTGGCCAGTGATCACTACAACCTGAGGTCGCACGTTGCAAGGTTTCACCACCTGTTGCCGGGCAATTGTGCAACCTCGAAAT
>Ga0187825_10000488_pt1 | contig 9983 bp, 6 predicted proteins | sample NC_wetland_sal_i_11_FD_132421 | JGI IMG/M metagenome (GOLD analysis project Ga0187825, IMG submission 132421) | Wetland sediment microbial communities from Neuse River Estuary, North Carolina, USA - SourceSoil_5 | ecosystem: Environmental > Aquatic > Freshwater > Wetlands > Sediment | place: USA... | reverse complement strand
TGGTTCTATGAGTACCTGAAAGGCAAAACCGACTATGCCAGCCTGCCGCGCCAGTCCCCTCCGTACTGGTCGAAGTACACCTTCGTGGACATCAACCGCGATACCCACCAGCAGACGCACGAGACCACCAGGGCCGTGCACCGCATGTTCATCGAGTGGCACCCCACCGTGGTGCACGACCTTCACGAAGGCGAGCCCATGCTGATGACCTGGAACGGCACCGGGCCTTATAACCCGGACATTGATCCCATTACGTATGCCGAATTCCTGGAGCTCAGTTTCCATGAAGTGCAGACCATGACGGCAATGGGCATGCCGGGCGTGGCCACCTGGGACTTTGGCGAGGCCTTTTCCCACCTCTACCTCGATTCCGTGGCCATGAACCACAACAGCATCGGGCGCGGGTACGAAACCTGGGGCAATGGCTCGGCGGAGACTATGCGTCGTAGCATTGATCCTCCCGACATGGAGATGAAATGGTACCGGCCGCTGCCGCCCAAGTCGCAGGAGGTAACGTGGTCAGCGCGCGACAACTTGAATTATCAGGAAACCGCGGCCCTCGCCGCCCTCGACTACAGCGCCGATCACGCCCCGCACATGCTGCACAACTTCTACAAGAAAGGGTGGGACTCCTGGCAAAAGGGTTTGCGCCAGCCGCCCTATGCGTTTCTTATCCCCGCCGATCAGGGTGACTCCATGCGCGTGGCACAGATGGTGGGCTTGCTGATGAAGCAGAATATCGAGGTCGGCCGCGCGCAATCACCGGTTCAGCTCAAGGATGGCAGCTTTCCCGCCGGCACCTATGTGGTGCGCATGGATCAGCCCTACCGCAATTATGCCGTGGATTTGCTTACTCCCCAGCATTACCCCATGGACGGCGGCGAGCCCTACGATGACGTCTCCTGGGAACTGCCTGCCAACTATCACCTGCAGGCGATTCCAACCGCCGATGTTGCCGTGCGCTCGCTTCCGCTGATTCCGCTTTCCCAACCTCCACATCCTGCCGGCGAAGTCACGGGAAACGGACCCATGTTTATCTTGAAAGATACCGGGCAGGAAAGCTTGCTGGCGGCCCGCTACCGCCTGAGCCGTTTCCGGGTGGAGATCGCCGAGCGCGCTTTCAAGCTCAAGGGCACGGAATTTCCGGAAGGCTCCTGGATATTTCCCGCGCAGGACGGCCTGGCGCAAGCGTTGCATGTGGTGGCAACCGAATTGGGGCTGGATTTCACCAGCGTTTCCACCCTTCCGGACTCACCCCACCATGCCGCTCCAGCGCCCCGCATCGGGCTGTGGGTGCCCTGGGCCGACACCGACACCATTGGCTGGATCCGCTACTCCCTTGACCAGCGCAAGGTGCCCTACACCTACCTTCGCGATGAGGACATCCGCGCCGGAGCTCTGCGTGATCGGGTGGATATTCTGCTATACGGCAACGTGGACCTGGAACTGGCGCCGCAGATCCAGGGCCTGCCCAAAGCCTGGGGACCGATGCCATATAAAAAAACGCCGCAGACCCCGAGCCTGGGCACGCCGGCGGAGTCCGACGACATCACCGGCGGTATCGGCTGGGAGGGGATGGCGCAGTTGCAGAAGTTCGTGGAGAGCGGCGGGCTAATGGTTACTCTGGGCAGTGGTTCCATGCTTCCACTGGAGGCTGAAATCGTGCGTGGCGTGCGCCGGGCGGCCGGCGGCGTTCCCCGCAGCACCCAGGGCGGCGGGGCCGCGGCCGCAGCCGCATCGCAAAATGCCGCCACCCGTACTCCTGGGGCGCATGTGCGGGTCACCTTCGTCCGGCCCAACGATCCTCTGTCCTACGGCTATCCCGCGCGCACCTGGGTCTTCCGCCAGAATTATCCTCTCTATGATGTCCCCCGGCGCTGGCTGCGCATGGCCTACTGCACTACCTGTCTGGACGGGCCGGAAGATCGCAGCGGAATCGTTATGCAATGGGGAGATAATGACGGCGCTCCCCTGGTGGTGAGCGGTCAGGCGTGGGGTCAGGCCGGACTTATCGGGAGACCAGCCATTCTAGACATGCCGGTAGGACACGGGCACGTGGTGGCTTTCAACTTCAACCCCATGCACCGGGACATGAACCGCGGCGACCAGCGCATGTTGTGGAATGCCATTTTGAATTGGCAGGCAATCTTGAACAGTTCGACACCCGGGAGGAATTAATTTCCGGCTCGAACCTTGGTTCGGAACGCGCATATTCCCTGACCAGCAGATGCAAACCGAGGCGGTGGCTAGGGCGTAGCCGGCTTAGATTGCAACGTCACCCGGGTTGATTCACAAGGAAGCGGCGAGCCCCTAAACGTTTTTGTGAGACGAATGTGGGCCGCCGTGATGATCTCCCGTTGTCTTCGTTGTGAGCCTTCGAACTTGATATCACGAATGATGGAGGCCCGCACATCCTGCAGTGGCAGTGTGCGGCGCCCTTCCACCTGGATAATTTCGTAACCAAAGCGGCCTTCAAACGGGGGGCTCGTCTGGCCAGGCTCCAAAGACCACAGGACTTTATCAATGGCTGGTTCCATCTGGTGGTGGGACACTTCACCCAAATCGCCTCCCTTTTCTCTGCTGTATGGGTCGTCCGAGTCTTTCAATGCCAGTTCGGCAAAGCCCTCTCCTGCCTGAATTTGAGCGTACAGATGTTCCGCCCTGGCCTTAGCTTCCGCCGGGCTCCGATTAGACCGACTGGCCAGGGCAGCCGCATCCGAAATCAAGATGTGTCGCAGCCTTGTGCGTTGGAATTCGCCCTGGTGTGCCGCATAGTAATCCTGGATTTGAGAATCGGTGGGGTGGATGTCACCCGCTATCTTTTGGATTAATTCCGCGGCCAATCCATTTTCCTCATCCAGTTTGTTTAGATTGCCGGCGCCCAAGTCTCCACCTAAGTGTTCGCGCCTGGCTTCCTCCGCCAAGGAAACCAGAGGTCCGTACCACTGAGCCGCAAGAATGGGGTGCAGAGGATACCCTTTTGCCTGTGGCGGGGGCAGCATGGCGATGGCTCCACATAGTTCGGAAACGGTAATCGCCCGCGCCCCGACAATCATGGCAGCTCTGTTTTGGAGATTCTGGCCGGAACGAGATGTGGGTGGATTCTGCTGTCCAGCGGATGAAACGCTTAAGATCGCCACAACCAAAAAAATCCACAGTCTTGTTTGGGAGGCTGTGCGGATAAGCGTGCTATCTGGCAATGGTCCAACAAGGCATTCCATCCGGCATAACCTTTCAATAGTCTCTGTTTACGTTTCACAAACCAAATACCCGCGGCGTTCGCCAGAGCGCCGCGGGAACAGGCACAAAAACACAAAATGGAGCTACTGCTGGCGCAGAGCCGGCATGGGAATGGGAATGTTAAAGGTTGTCGCCCCTGTCCCAATTCCGTTTTGACAGGTGTTCGGAGGAAAGGTGCACGCCGTGCTGGTCCCCTGACATCCTGCAGCCCAGAAGGTAAAACCGAGCATTCCAGCCGAGCTCCCCGCCCCGGATGGTGCAACGGTCTGGACGAAGTTGCTGGCAGCATTCTGGTTCGAGCTGGCAAAGTTGTTGCAGTCATTGTCCGTTCCCGTGAGCCAGAGGCTTCCAGTCAATTTCGCCGGAGCCAGGGGCGGAACACCGTTGTAGCCATCAATGTGCTGCGACCAATAGCTTTCTAATTTCGATACGCTGGTGTTTTGCGAAACCACCATTGCGCTGGCATAATCCAGGACTGGATTGCTGGTCGTCAGCCAGTTGGTGGTGGCGTAGTTGGCAATTTGCGTTAGATACGTATCCCCTGCGCCCAGATCGATGGTCAAACGCGCCGCTTGATTTGCCCCTGTGGGGTCATAGGGCAGAACAGCGCGGTAGGCTTTGACGAAGGCATCTAAGCCAGCCAGGTTTGGATTCTTAGTGTTCTCATAATCAATTTCCATACCCACGTTGAATTGTTTAGCGGCATTGGCGGCATTGGTTCCAAGCTGAGTGGGATTGGTGGCTAGCGCGGTGTCCCAGTCCTTGGTATAGGTCTGTCCGCCGATCGAGAACTGCACGCGAACGCCCCGATTCTCGAAGTAGCTTACGGCCGTCATGTCCATTCCGTTCGGGATGCCGGCGGTATCGCCCGAGTCGGTCGTGAGGTTCATAAGCTTTACCGGTTGCACGAAGCTAAAGGTCACGTTGTTCACGGACGGGCTGTACGAGTTATCCATGTGACGGTCGATCATCCAGTGATTTTGGCTATCAAAGGTTGTGAGGTCCTCTGCCGTCGCCCAGGTACAGTAATCAGCGGTGCAATGCCAAGCGCTGTAAACGGAGATTGGGGTTTGGGCATGCGTGGTCAGAGTTAGAACTCCAATCAGAGAAAGCAGCACTAAGGCCCTGGACAACACTCTATTCATCTTCATTTCTATCTCCTTTATGTTTTGACGGACAGAGCCTTTCGGAATTGGCAGTCGTCCTTGGTGAACCGGGCAGCGACGAGCCAACTACAGCACCGGGTACTAAAAGAGGGCGTCATTCTGTCGCCAGTATTTAAAGTTGTCAAATCGGAAATTTTTTCGGGCAGAGGCAACTCAGGAGCTGCGAAGTGTATCCGCAGACCGCGCTGCTGGCCACGTTCCGTGATAGTGGGGTGATTCAGATATGGTGCAAGCGCTTTGTGGCGGACGGGGGATGCCGCCAGTAACTGCTGCGGCCGAAACTAGGTTACATGTCCCTGCGGGTGAGTGTGGCGGCAAGCCGTCATCCACTGGTACCGAAAGACTGGGGCGGATCCGTCTGCCGCGATTTGAACCCAGAGTATACTGCGGCAGCTCCATCATGAACTCAGGTCCAGAGTGGGCCAACAGTTCTTGACGAACGCAAACAACTGTTCGCCTCTTCCGGTTCCAATCCGAGCCCGGGAGAAACTGTGAGACTTCTTTTGCGGTATATTTTCAGGCACCATAAGGGCCGATGACCGCTTTCGAACCTCCAGGCGGGATTCCCATAACCGCGCACAATAAGCAGGCCGCGATGCCGGCCGGCAGTCCGGAATTGCTCCGGCCAAAACGCGCCATGGGCACCCTGGACCTGGTCCTGTTTTACGTGGTCACAGGCGTAAGCTTGCGCTGGATCGCCACAGCTGCCAGCGCCGGGCCCAGCGCGGTGATCATCTGGTTAGGCGCCTGGCTCACCTTTTACACGCCGCTGGCTCTTTCGGTCATCGAACTCTCTTCGCGCTATCCGCAGGAAGGCGGGCTTTACGTCTGGAGCAAACGTGCCTTCGGAGATTTCGGCGGCTTCATGAGCGCCTGGATCTACTGGACCAGCAACCTTCCGTATTTTCCCGCCGTGCTCTATTTTGCCGCGGGCAACGTCTTGTACATGCGTGGCAGCCGGTGGAACTACCTTTCCAACAACGCTCGCTTCTACATCATGTTCTCAATCGCGGCCCTGGCCGCAGTGACCATCGTGAACGTCGTGGGGCTGGACGTAGGCAAGTGGCTGCACAATGTGGGCGCAATCGCGATGTGGCTGCCGGTAGTGATCATCGTTGTCATGGGGGCGATCGCCTGGCATCGTTTCGGGTCGGCGACCTCCTTCCATGCCCAGGGCCTGATTCCCAGCACCCACTTGAAAGACATGATCTTCTGGTCAACTCTCACCTTTGCCTTCGGTGGTTGCGAAACCGCGTCTTTCATGGGCGAGGAAATCAAGAATACGCGGCGCACGGTGCCGTGGGCGCTCTTCACCGGCGGGCTGGTGGTGACCTTTTGCTATGTGATGGGCACGGTGGGCGTGCTGCTGGCGCTGCCGCACGGCCAGGTGAGCGATCTGCAGGGACTCATGCAGGCCATTACCCGGACAGCAGAGCGGGTGGGCGTGTTCTGGATTATCCCGGTCGCCGCCGGCTTTATCGCGCTCAGTAACCTGGGAGCGGCGGGCGCCTATCTGGCGGCCGTGGCCCGACTCCCGTTTGTAGCCGGCATTGACCGTTTTCTGCCGCCGCTGTTCGGAAGACTGCACCCACGCTGGAAGACTCCTTATGTCGCCCTGCTCCTGCAGGCCGCTTGTGGCGTGATCTTTGTATTTCTGGGACAGGCGGGAACCAGCGTGAAGGGGGCATATGACGTGCTGGTGAGCATGGGCATAATCACCTACTTCATTCCCTACTTATTTTTGTTTGGCGCGATGTTCCGCCTGCAGCGCGACCCCGCCGGCGCGGAGGTCATTCGCGTTCCCGGAGGCAAGCCTGTGGCTCTGTTGCTTTCATGCGTTGGCTTCACCACCGCGCTGCTTACCATTGTGCTTTCTTTTGTTCCCAGCCCGGGCGAGGCTAACCCGGCGCTGGCCATCGTCAAAGTAACCGGTGGAACCGCCATATTAGTCGCGGTGGGAGCTCTCCTGTACTGGCTGGGCAGAAGAAGGGCGCACCCGGCGCCCCCTGACCGTTCGATGATTTGAATACGAAACCGTCAGTTGAAAATAGCGGTCTTATTTCCGTATAGAAGAATGCGGTTCTCAATGTGCCAGCGCACCGCCCGCGAGAGCACCACCTTCTCCAGATCGCGGCCTTTCTGAACCAGGTCGTCGAGCCGGTCGCGATGCGACACGCGAATCGTGTCCTGCTCGATGATGGGTCCTTCGTCGAGCATCTCGGTCACATAATGGCTGGTTGCGCCCACCAGTTTGACTCCCCGCTCATACGAACGGTGGTAGGGCTTGGCCCCTATGAACGCAGGCAGGAAGGAATGGTGAATGTTGATAATCCGGTTCGGATAGGCGGCGATGAAATCGGGGGAGAGGATTTGCATGTAACGCGCCAGCACCACCACATCCACCCGATTCTCGCGCAGCAGCTGAAGCTGGGTTTGTTCCGCGCCGCGCTTGTCATCCGCTGCCACCGGAATGTAATGAAACGGTACTTCATAAAAATCCGCGAGTGCCTGCGCATCCGGATGATTGCTGATAATCAGCGGGATTTCGCAGGCCAGTTCGCCAATCTTGTGGCGATATAAAAGGTCGGCCAGACAATGGTCCAGCCGCGACACCAGGATCGCAACCCGCGAACGAATGGCGGAAGTCGCCAGCCGCCATGCCATCTCGAATTTTCCGGCGAGAGGCGCGAAGTTCCTGGCGAAATCGCTGATTTCCATGTCGAAGCCGGCCAGATCCCACTCCACCCGCATGAGGAACAGGTTAGTCTCGCCATCGCCGTGCTCGTCTGCGTGCAGGATGTTGCCATTGTGGCGATAGATGAATTCGGCAATGCTGGCAACAACGCCCTTACGGTCGGGACAGGTGACCAGCAAAACCGCCGTCTCTCTCTTGGGTGCTCCGTAAGTCATGCTTGTCGTTGTTCGGAACCCTTTCCGCCGATGACGCGCCGGCCGATGGCGCCCCGCAGCACCTCAAGAAATTGCCCGATGCGGGTCTCCTGCCCGGCGACCTGCCCGTTGCGGCGGAACAGCCCGGGATCGAGTTCCTCCGTCAGCAGCGCGTCCTGGAATCGCTCCATGGTCCAGTCGAGAATGGAGACCACCATCTCCAGGTCAATATCGGAGCGTACTTCTCCTCGCTGGATCCCCGCCTTCACGAAGGCCACGGTTCCATACGGATCCTCATTGGCCAGAAAGCGATTGATCTGGCGCTTGAGGCTGAGATCGGTACCGTGGTTGCCCAGCAGGGAAACACGATAGGGAATCCAATCCTCCCGCACCAGGTGCTCGGTCCGCACCAGCCAGTAACGCAGAATCTCGAAAAACCCCTTGTGCAGTACCTCCGAGGGCGCGTGCAGATAAGCGGGAAGTGAGCGCACCGCTTTCTTGTAAGCTTCGAAGAACAGTCCGTTCTTGCTGCCGAAGTGCTGAAAGATGGAACCCTTGGCGATTCCCAGTTCATCCGCAATGTCGCCTACCCTCGCCTCCTGGAACCCGCGCTCAGCGAAGTGGCGCATAGCCGTGTTGATGATTTGCGTTCGCTTGACCGTTGACCGCCCGGAGCGTGATGCCTGGCCTTGCAGGGCCCCGGCTGAAGCGGCGGAGGTGGTTATCGTGTTCATGACTGGAGGTCACTTTTCCGCAACAGAACTCCTGTTGCAGATGGAAAATACTACATATTGGCCAAATCTAACAGTAGTATGTGCCTTGTCCGTCGGTCTGCCAATTATGACCGCTGGTCACTTCTGGACCATGCCGCCAGCCTCTTCCTACGACGTGATTGTTATCGGAGCCGGACACAATGGCCTTACGGCGGCCGCCTACCTGGGTGCGGCGGGCCTGTCCATACTCGTGCTGGAGCGACGGGAGGTGGTGGGCGGCTGTTGTGTGACCGAGGAGATAGCGCCCGGCTGCCGCGCCTCAACCACTTCTTACATTGCCAGCATGCTGCGGCCGGAGGTGATCCGCGATCTGGACCTGGCTGGGCATGGATTGCGCATGGTCCCGTGTGACCCGGCGCTGCAGGTGCCATTTCCCGATGGCCAGGTGGTGCCCTGGTGGGCCGACCGGGACCGCACTGTAGCCGAGTTGCGAAAAATTTCTCCTCGCGATGCGGGCACCTTTGCTCGAGTTGATGATGAACTGAAGAAGCTGGCCCGCTACCTGCAGCCGTTTTTCCTGGAGCCTCCGCCGGAAGTGGAATTGGATGGACTGCAAAGCTGGTGGAAACTGCTGCGGGTGGGCAGGCGTTTTCGGGGCATGACCAACAAAGAACTCGCCCAGCTCATCTCCTTTCTGACCGGCAGCCTGGGCGATTTTCTCGATCGCAATTATGAATCGGAAAAAGTGAAAACCCTGTTTCTCGCCAACAATGTTTACGGCAAACATGGCGGGCCTTACGATCCCGGAACCGCCATCGGATTACTTTTTCACCTGCTGAGCGGCGGCGAGCACGAGTTGCAGGGGTTTTACGGACATGTCATTGGCGGCATGGGTGCCATTACGCAGGCACTGGCCGCGGCTGCCCGCAAGCGCGGCGTGGAGATCCGCACTTGCGCTCCGGTGGCGCGCATTGATGTGCGCGGCGGCCGAGTGAAGGCCGTGGTGCTGGAAGATGGGACGGAGATTGCCGCGCGCGCCGTGTTTTCCAGCGCCGATCCCAAGCGCACGTTTCTGGCGCTGCTGGAGAGCAAGGATTTGCCCGCTGATTTCCGGCATGCGGTGCAGGGCATCAAGATGAACGGTCCCTGCGCCAAGGTGAACCTGGTGCTGGCGGAGGAGCCGCGCGTGACCGGCATGCCCACCGGCGCCAGCCCGGCGCAGCGTTCCTTATTTACGCTGGTGCCCTCGCTGGAGTTCGCCGAACGCTGCTACGACATCGCCAAATTTGGCGAGATTCCGGAAGAGCTGTGGGTGGACTGCGTGGTCGCGTCCAATGTTGACGGCACCCTCGCCCCCAAGGGGCGTCACATCATGACCTGCTTTGTGCAGTATGTGCCCTATTTCCTGCGGCAGGGCACATGGGAGGAGAACCGCGAACTGCTGGGTGACCGGGTGGTAAAAAAAATCGGAGAATACGCCCCCAACGTGCCCGGTGCCGTAGTCGCGCGGCAAGTCTTGACCCCTCTCGATCTGGAGCGCATTTACGGCCTCACGGAAGGAAATATTTTTCACGGCGACCTGGCTTTGGAGCAGTTGTTCTTCATGCGCCCGGTGCCGGGCTGGTCGCAGTACCGCACTCCCATCGCCGGCTTGTACTTGTGCGGGGCTGGCGCGCATCCCGGTGGCGGCGTTACCGGCGCGCCCGGTCACAATGCGGCATTCCAGTTTCTGCGCGACCGTGGTAGCGGCTTTCGCGGAGCTAACGCATGAGTGCCAGCGCATGGACGCAAATTGGATGTACCAAAACCATGACAAGGAGACCATATGAGGAAAGGCATCCTGGAAAAATTGAAAGAAGGGCCGGTCCTGGGCGACGGCGGCTATCTGCTGGAACTGGAAAAACGCGGCTGGGTTCGTGCAGGACCGTTTACACCGGAAGTAGCCCTGACCAATCCCGAGGCGTTGCGCCAGCTT
>Ga0187825_10000487_pt1 | contig 9984 bp, 7 predicted proteins | sample NC_wetland_sal_i_11_FD_132421 | JGI IMG/M metagenome (GOLD analysis project Ga0187825, IMG submission 132421) | Wetland sediment microbial communities from Neuse River Estuary, North Carolina, USA - SourceSoil_5 | ecosystem: Environmental > Aquatic > Freshwater > Wetlands > Sediment | place: USA... | reverse complement strand
CCCGCGACGCGCCATCGTCGCGATGGCCGCGGTGTCGTCGTGGTTGAGCGTAAATGTGGATCCATTCAACTTAATGCGTTTCTTTCCGCTCAAAAACGAAAGGTGTGCCTCGCCATGCACACGTCTGTAAACCGCCGTCGCAGAACATAGGAGCCCGTCGCGGGGATACATCGGTGCGCGCCCCGTATCGTAATCGAGCAAAACCGGGACGCCGACTGTTGCAGATTCGTTAGTCAGCCGCGATCCCGAAGCGATATAGTAACGCGCCAGCGGCAATTCAATTTTCGGCTGGTCAAGCTTGACGTGAACGGAATCAAGCTGCCTGCGAACCTGGTCAGGCGACTCGCCGTCGATTTGTCGACACACAGACAAGATCGCATTGTTGTATGTTGTGACGCGGTCGGCGTCCAAGCTTCGGTAGGCTGCGTCCGCTTGTGCGATTTGCTGATGGATTCCATTCGACGATGTCGATCTTAGCGATGCGCAACCGCTGAGGATAATCAGGGCGAATAAACTCGCGTTCGTTTTTGCCAGTCGGATAAGTCTCGCAGTCATAACATAGCCAGGGCTAGCGCGTGAGCGCGCTCGAATGTCAAGAAAAAGCTAAGCAACTCTGCGAAACGGCGATCGTAGTCGTCGCACTTTGGACAATTGCCATCACGCTCAATCCATTCCGGATGCTGCATGAGGAGCGAGTCGTGCATTCGGCGTTGGAGCGCGACATACGCCGGAGCTTCAGGCGCGAGAGTGGGAAGAGAGGTCGCATTCATTGCTTAGCACCAGATGTTTTCCCGCTGCGGAATTGGATTCAAGATCCGGTTCCAGCTGCTGCCCGAGTTAAAAATCGACATGTTCAGCACCAGCATCGGGTCATGCCGACGCCGGCGCGCGCGGAGCCACCTTCGCGATTTTTTCTGATATTTGCTATGCATTGCGATTATTTCGTTTTGTTGGGCTGATCGAGGTTGATAGCGAACAGCGCCAACACCAGCGCCCAGAAGATGGATATCGTGATCATAGCTGGTCCTCCCTTATCCGGCCGCGCTCGCGGTTATCACCGACTGCGGCGGTGCAAAGACCAGTCGCAATTTTCGAAGTGCGTGTCCGGAAAGCGTTTCCGGTCCGCGTTGCTGCCATTCGGCGACAAGCTTCGAGGCACGAGCGTGTCCGAGGTCGACTGCCGGAGTTGTTGATTGCGGAATTACGTGACGTTTTGAATTTTTCATGCCGATATCATGCGACCGAAACGCTCTGCTCGTGAAAGACTATGTTTCTTCTCTCAGCATACCCGACAGGCATGCTATTCCTTCGGATGGAACGGAGTCACTGCGTCGTAAATGCGTTAGGTGCGTGCGATAAGAATCGGAAAGCGTGCGAACAAACCGACTTCGAGGAAATAAGGCGCTTTAGAATCCCCTAACAAGTCAGCGACTTTTGTTATTACACAAACATCGGAGCCTATGGAACAATCAGAACGAACTGTTTTGTTCGAGTAAGATTGCGATCAAGAGCAGGAGCACGAGCCGTTACCCCGGAGCCTACGGGGTCCGGTACCTTTTTGTCATTTACGGCTTTTCTATAGCCGAACCGGAAAATCTCCGAAGTCCATTTCTCCAGTGACGGACCCTTAAAACCGACGATTTGGAACCTTTTTGACACTGCGCCAAATTGACCGCTGATCGCTGACTTCCGACCTCTGGATTAGGGGTTCGAGCGCTTCATTTGATACCCTTTTGACATCCGTGCGAGCAGCGCGGTACAGCTGCTCGATCACTGGCACGAGATTGCGTAGAAAGTCGCGAGCATGACGAGCATCAATGCTCCCCAAACAAGAACGACCAGCTCCAGGCGAATATGACGGACAGCCGGACCATCTTGATAATCGGCCAGCTGTGGGTCGCGGTTGAATAGTCGATATCGCCGACGATAGATATACATCCCTATGCCGGCGAAAATCACAGCCGCGATGACGCTAACGACATGCAGAGCAGGCAGACCGGCTTCCAGGATCGCAGCAAAGTTAGGTGTTTGCATAATGTTGGAAGGTGGATTGTTGGTTTTTCTTAACTGACCACTGGCACTAGTGGGGGGTGAATCTCTTCATGACTTGCCGATGACGGCTCAGTTTGCTCCGCCGCCCTCTTCTTTTTGCCCATCAATTTCTCGACGAGATAGAACAAAACGGGGATGAAAAAGATTGCGATACCTGAAGCCGCCATCATTCCTCCAATAACGGTTGAGCCAAGCACCCGCCGCGCGACCGCTCCCGAACCCGTGGCGAACCACAAGGGTAAACATCCGCAGATAAATGCGAAGGATGTCATCAGAATCGGGCGCAAACGCAGGCGCGCGCCTTCGAGCGCTGCGTCGAGCAAGGACTTGCCTTTTTCGTATTCAGCCTTGGCGAATTCAACGATAAGAATCGCGTTTTTAGCTGCGAGGCCAACGAGCATGATCAGACCGATCTGGACATAGACGTCATTTTCCATATGGCGCAGGAATAGAGTTAGAAATGCGCCGAAGACCGCGATCGGTGTGCTAAGCAGGACGCTAAATGGTAACGACCAGCTTTCATACAGCGCGGCGAGAATGAGAAACACAAACAAGATCGACAACGAAAAGATTGCCAATGGCGAAACGCCGTTCTGCGCCCTCTTCTCCTGGAAGGACATGCCCGTGTAATCGTAGCCCATTTCCGGCGGCATAGTTTCCCGGAACGTTTCTTCGAGAGCTTTCATCGCTTGCGCGGAGCTGTAGCCCGGCGCAGCGGCGCCGTTGATTTGCGCGGAGCGATATTCGTTGAAGCGGAACGTAAACTCCGGGCCGGTGATGCTCTTGATCGTCGCGAGCGAATCGAGCGGAACGGAATCGCCGTTTACGTTGCGCACGTAAAATTGACCCACATTCTTCGCGTCGGTGCGGTAATCGCCTTCCGCTTCAATATAAGTCTGCCAGGTTCGTCCGAAGCGGTTGAAGTAGTTAATGAAGTAACCACCCATGAAGGTTTGAAGCGTTGCGTAGAGCTGACTGATGTCGACTCCTTGCTTCAACACCTTGTCGCGATCAACGTCGACAAAGAGCTGCGGCACGTTTGGTAGAAAGGTCGAGAACAGAGCGGCGAGCTCCGGACGTTTGCGCGCAGCAGTCATGAACTTTTCGAGGTTGTCGCCCAGAAACTTGACGTCCTTGCCGGAACGATCTTCTAAAAGAAAAGTAAAGCCGCCGGATGTGCCAACGCCGGGAATAGCAGGCGGCGGAAAGGCAAAGGCAATGCCCTCGGTAACGCCGGCGAGTTCCTTATTCAACTGCATCTTGATCGCTTCGTATTGTTCTTCCGGCTTCTTGCGGTCCTCCCAAGGTTTGAGAGTGACGAAGAAGAAGGCGCTATAAGTATCCTGCACGACGCTCAGCAGACTGAAGCCCACTACCGTCGTCGTATATTTCACGCCTGGAATTTTGCTGATGGCTCCTTCGATCTTTCGCGCGGCCTCATCAGTGCGCTCGAGTGACGCGGCGTCGGGTAACTGAAGCGCCATGTATATATAGCCCTGGTCTTCCTCAGGCAGGAAGCTTTTCGGCAGTTTAGCTCCGAACCAACCCGCGCCGGCAAAAAACAGGCCCAGTAACGCGAGAGTGAGGACGCTTTTGCGGATCGCCTGTCGCGACCAGCTGACATAGCCATTCGTTATGCCGCTGAAGACGCGATTGAAGCCACGGAAGAACCACCCGAGCGGCCCACGCGCCTCTTTGCGGGGGCGAAGTAAAAGCGCCGAAAGCGCCGGACTAAGTGACAATGCGTTGAAGGCCGAGATGATGACCGAAATCGCAATAGTGAGTGCAAACTGCTGATACAGTTTACCGGTGATCCCGGGAAGGAACACGGTTGGTATAAATACAGCGGCTAGGACACACGCCACGCCGATGACAGGTCCCGAGACTTCGCGCATTGCTTGCCGCGTCGCCTCGAGCGGTGACATACCCTGTTCAATATGATGCTCGACTGCCTCGACGACGACGATCGCATCATCGACTACCAGACCGATGGCTAAGACCAAGCCAAAGAGCGAAAGCGTATTGATTGAGAAGCCGAATAACGGGAAGAGAATAAAGGTCCCAATTAACGATACGGGCACAGCACACAGCGGAATAATGGTCGCGCGCCAACCTTGCAAAAAGACGAAGACGACAACCACGACCAACGCGATTGCTTCGACCAGTGTCTTGACGATGTCGCGCATCCCTTCGCGGACCGAATCGGTCTGGTCGAGCGAGACCGCGTAATCCATATCCGCTGGAAAACGCTCCTTCGCTTTTTCCATGAAGTCGCGGACGGCTTTCGACGCTTCTACCGCGTTGCTCCCGGGCAATTGATACAGGCCGATTGCTGCCGCGGGTTGGCCATTGAGCCGGCTTTCCAAATTATAGGTCTGCGCGCCTAGCTCGATGCGGGCCACGTCTTTGACCCGCACAAACGAGCCGTCTGGATTAGCTCGAATAACGATGTCGCCGAATTCCTCCGGCGTGGACAAGCGACCTTGCGCGCGCACCGTGTAAGTAAACTTCTGGCCAGTCGGGATGGGTGCGCCGCCAATCTGTCCGGCAGGATTAACATTGTTTTGCTTTTGCACCGCGCCGATGATGTCGGTCACAGTAATGCCAAGCTTGGCGAGCTGATCCGGGTTGACCCATAGTCGCATGGCATATTGTCCGGCGCCGAACACCTGCACGATTCCGATGCCCGGCAGACGCAGTAACTCATCCACCAGGTTGACGTAGGCGTAGTTAGCCAGAAAGATCTTGTCGTACGTCTTGTTAGGCGAAGTGAGAGCAAGAACCATCAGGGGCGACGCAGCTGACTTAGAGGTGGTCACACCGACGTTGTTGACGTCCTGTGGCAGCTGCGATTGCGCCTGTGAGACGCGCAACTGCGTCAGGATCTGGTCGGTGTTCGGCTCGGTATTAACATCGAAATCCACAAACATCCGCATGTCGCCGTTGTTGGCGTTGATCGAATACATGTAGTTCATCTTGTCGACGCCACTCATCTTCTGTTCAATGGGAGCGGCGACTGATTGCTCGATGGTTAGCGCATCCGCGCCGGTGTAGTGAGTCAGGATCTGGATTTCCGGCGGGACAATGTTTGGATACTGCGCAATCGGCAAAGTGATGAGACAGATGGCGCCGACGAGCACCATGAAGACTGCGATAACAATCGCAACGATAGGACGCCGAATGAAGAACTCAGACATGGCTTAGCGCTCCTTTCCTGAATTAATGGTTGCCGAAGCCACCTGCGCGGCTGCCGGAACCCATTCTTTTACAACGACCGGGCTGCCCGGCCTGATCTTTTGAAAGCCTTCAACGATAACTTTGTCCCCGGATTTCAGCCCGTCCGTGACTTCCCAAAGCGCACCGAGTCGCTCGCCCATTTTGACTGGACGGATGTCGGCCTTGTTCGTTTGATCGACAACCACCACCAACTGGTTGCCTTGCAATTCGCTGACCGCTTCCTGCGGGATCACAAGCGCCGCCTTTTTCGTTTCAACAATCGTGCGCACTTTCCCGAACTGGCCGGGGCGCAAAAGATTTCCCGGATTCGGAAAGGTAATCTCCATTTTTATAGCACCGGTCTTCGCGTCGAGATTTCGATCTTCGGCGTAGAAGTTCCCCTTTTGGGGGAAGATCGATCCATCTGCCAGGATCAGCTGGAATTCGAGTTTGCTCAGATAACGCTCGCGTTCATTTGGGTCGGAATGTCTTGTGAGAAATTCGGTCAATCCATGTTCGCCGAGATTTACTGTTCCTTTGATGGGATCGACCTGTGACACTGTCGTCAGCGTGCCGGTCGAGGGACCGACCAAATCGCCTACCTGCGCCGTCGCGATTCCTGCAACTCCGTCAACCGGAGCAGTGATTTTGGTGTAGCCGAGATTGAGCTCAGCCGTTTTTACGGCTTCTTCGTCAGCTGCAACATTGGCTTTGTTCGACGCTGCAGCTGCAATCGCTGCATCGCGCTCCTGCGCACTGATCACCTTCTCGACAAACAACTGCATCGCACGCGTCTGATCCGCGGACGTTTTGAATTGCATCGCTTTGTCTCGTTCGAGGTTCGCTTTGGCCTGTGCGACAACCGCTTCGAACGGGCGCGGATCGATCTGGAAAAGCGAGTCGCCCTTCTTGACGGCGCTGCCTTCCTTATAATCACGCGAGATGATATAGCCTTGCACCTGCGCATTGATGTTCGCGTTGATGAATCCATCGAGGATCGCGACGCCTTCTTTTACCACCGGCACATCGCGCGGCATTACGGTTGCGACGACGACTGTCGGTGGAGGCGGTCCGGCTTGTTCTGCTTTACGCGAGCACGCCGTTAGGCACGTCGCCAGGATGATGAGTGGTGTTGCCCACGCAGTTTTTGTTTTCATGCGCAAAGTGTCGCGCCGAGCACGGTGTTTCGGGAAAGACTATGTTTCTTGCCTCAGCATGCGTTTAAGGCATAGCTTGTCGGCGCAGTGGAACTGAGGCACTTGCGCTATTTCGTTGCCGTGGCCGAGATGGAAAACGTCTCGCGCGCCGCGATGCAACGATTGCACGTGTCGCAGCCATCCTTGAGCCGCCAAATCCGCGATCTCGAGGATGAAATCGGCGTGCAGTTGCTCGAACGGACCGCGAAATCTGTGCGCCTGACTGACGCGGGTCGGGCGTTTCTCGATGAAGCGCGCGCGATCCTGAAAAAAGCCGACGACGCAGTTGGAAACGTCCGCGCGATCGCCGGCAAGCGCGAGACCGAACTGCACATTGGCGACTGGCCGCTCGCGACTGGCCGGATCATGCCCGCGCTTCTTCGTGCCTGCCAAAAAGCGATGCCAAATGTGAAAGTAAAGATGCACGATTGGCAGGTCGAGAAGAACATTGCGGGAGTGCGCGACGGGCGCTTGCAGCTTGCAATCATTCTTCCTCCGCTCAAAGCAAACGCGCTCGATGAGCTCCGGTTCGAACCATTGTTTACCGGCCGGGTTTGCCTGGCGGTTTCATGCGATCATCCATTCGCGGCGCGCCGGTCGGTCTCGTTAGCGGATGCGGCGCGGGAACCGTTCGTTGGGCTGACGCACGAGGAGTATCCGCGTTACCTGGAATACGTGAACGCGATCTTCGCCAGCGTGAACGATAAGCCGCGCCTCGTGGAGGAGCATGATGGTTGGTCGGGTGTTTTTTCCTCGGTCAGCGCCGGTGTCGGAGTGGCGCTCAGCTCGGATGCGTTCAATTACGCGTTCGATGATCGTATCAAACTCTTGCGTCTGACGCCTGAACCGAAACGCGTCACCGTCGGAATCATTACGCGAAAAGGGAAACCGGGGCCGACCGTGGAGAAGTTTTCCCAGTGCGCGAAAGAAGCGTTCGCCGCGGTTCGTTAAGCTTGCCCGATTTACTACAATTTTGTGTGCAGCGATCTGAGTTCGGCACGACACGCTTCGGCGAAGCCTCGAAGTGGATCAGTCTTGGCGCCATCGCGCACCAACGCGCGCATTTGTTCGAACGAAAGATTTGGCGAGAAGTATTGTTCCGCCACCGATGCGAGAGCTTGTTCGGCTTCGTCAAGAACGGCATCCGACGCGCAAATCCGGATGCGGTTCAGCAAAGCGTAGATCGACAGCAACTTTTCCGATTTGTCTAGCGTGTTCTCAAATGAATCCAGTGCGCGAGCTGAGCACTCGTTGATGAATTCGCCGTAGAGATTTTCCCGCTTGCTCGTTTCACCGGCGAGCAATTCACGCCTGTTGCGTGTTCTCTGAGCGATCCACGCCGTGGCCACGGTAGCAGAGCCGCCAACCAGCGATCCAAGCACGCCAGCCATTCCACTAAGAATGGTCGTCTCCATGCTACGTGGCCTTGTCTTGTAGGACAAAACTGCCCGCCTTAATTTCGTCCGAGCCGATCAGTGGAATTGTTCTTTGCCCCGCTTGAATGCGAGCCCACCGTTCACTGAGCTCTTCGACGTCGCGCAACGTGATCATCTGTTCGATGTCGCGCCCGAAGAGAAGATCAAGAGTCCATGCCATCATCACCCGTACTTTCTTCGCCAGTCGCGGCAGCTTCGCGAGATAAACACTCCGCCACATCCACCACGCGATAAAACCGGAGAATTTGAATCCGAACATGCTCGCCACGCCGGTGTGATGACCGATGCTCGCAAGCATCCCCATGGTTCGATAACGAAACGCTTTCAGCGGTCGTCCGAGAGTTATGCGCTCAATGTTTTTCGCCGCGGTCAGTGCCTCGCGCATTCCGTGCTGCGCGGTTGGCGGATAGAAACCATTACTCGTTAGGTCAGGAACTGCCGCGCAATCGCCCGCTGCCCACAGTCCGGTGAAACCAGGAACCTGGAGATATTCATTTGCGCGGATCCGCCCTTTCTCTTTCGCGCACGGCAAAGCCGCGATCACCGGGCTGGGTTTCACCCCCGCCGTCCAGATGAGTGTCGCAGCGGGAATCGCCATGCCGTTGTTGAGCGTCACGTCCCAGCCATCATAGCTCGCCACACGCGCACCCTTGATTACTTCCACTTTGCGCTCGCGCAGTTTCCGCTCGGCGTAACGACCGAGCTCTTCACCTAATTCCGGCAGCAAGTAATCACCCGGATGAATGACCACGACGCGAATCTCCTCGTCTCCCAATCGCGGGTAGAACTTCGCTGTCTCGCGCACGAAATCGTTGACCGCGCCGGCCGTTTCCGCGCCGGCAAATCCCCCGCCGGCGATTGCGAACGTGAGCCATTGCCGTCGCGTGGTTGCATCTTTCTCCAGCATCGCTTCTTCCAAAAACGCCACCATTCGATTTCGCAGCAGTGCCGCATCACTGAGGTTCTTCATCGTCACCGCCCAATCGCGGATGCCGGCGTTGTCGAAGAAATTTGTTTCCGAACCAAGCGCGAGCAGCAAATGATCAAAGTCCAATTCAACCTCACCGCGTTCGAGTCCATGGATGCACCGGACTTTCCGCGCGCTAAGATCGACATCCTGCACGTCGGCTTCGATCACGTTAACACGGCGCAGGATGCGGCGCAGCGGGTTCACGATGTCGCCCGGCGTAAGATCGCCCGCTGCGACTTCATGCAGCATCGGCGTGAAGAGAATGAAATTCTCCCGCGCGATCAGCGTCACTTCGACATCCGGTCGCCGCGCGAGATGTTTGTCTAAATATTTTGCGGCGTAAAGTCCGGCGAAGCCGCCGCCCGCGATTACGATTTTGGTTTTCTTCATGTGAAAGTCTTCGCGCGGCGCTTGGCTGTTGTGAAAGACTCTGTTTCGTTTCTGAGCATAACCGCAGAGCATACTGCTACCTTCGTGCGAGAGCGCTCTCCCGGTGAAGTTCCAGGCGCAGAATGCGTATGACCTCGCGTTGAGCGTCGTGATTTTCGCAAACACCATGTCCGCTGCGAACGACGAGTTCCGAACTGGCGCCTTCGAGATGTGAACTCGCATATGAGACGACACCGTCGCTGCTTGTTTCGATCGGACCCGAGTTGTGTTCTCCGATGATGCTGTGAAACGGTACCTCGATCGGGAGATCGGCCAGCGCTCGCAGCGCCGGATCGCGTGGCGACAGGGTGCGCACCGAGGAAAAATTCAGATCACGGTGGAATGCTTTCGCTGTCGGCGTTGCGGCGTCGGGGTTGGCCGAGACTATGTCCACAATATCGGACCGCAGATCCAATGGTAACCGGATAAGCGAGGCACCGAGGTGACCGATCCAGCTCTCGGCCAGTTTGCTGCCGCGGTGTGGCGTCGCTGCGAAAATCGCGCGAACGACTCGCGAGTTGCGGTGGAAATGCAATGTCTCGACGAGGCGGCGAAGGGTTGCTTTGTCTCCTTTCAGGCGTTGCGGCGGGACCGCGAATAACGCGTTCCACAACTTCTCGCCGCTCGGGCTGACCAGCGTGTGCGCGCTGAGACCGCCCATGCTGTGACCAAGCACAATGATGTG
>Ga0187825_10000486_pt1 | contig 9985 bp, 6 predicted proteins | sample NC_wetland_sal_i_11_FD_132421 | JGI IMG/M metagenome (GOLD analysis project Ga0187825, IMG submission 132421) | Wetland sediment microbial communities from Neuse River Estuary, North Carolina, USA - SourceSoil_5 | ecosystem: Environmental > Aquatic > Freshwater > Wetlands > Sediment | place: USA... | reverse complement strand
GTAGGGCCGCCCCTCGGCGCGCGCGGCCCTTACCTTTTCGGCCGTGAGTTGGGCGATGCCTTCGCGCTCGACATCCTGAATCCGGATAGGCTCGTTCATCAGCACCGTCACCAGCGCAGCGGTTTTCACGGCCGCGTCCCATCCTTCGATGTCATGACTGGCGTCAGTTTCGGCCACGCCCACCTCCTGCGCTCTCTTCAGTGCATCTTGAAAGCTGAGACCGGATTCCATTCCGTCAAGAATCACATTGGTCGTGGAATTCAAAATGCCACGGAACCCCTGCAGGCGCACCAGCGGCAAGTTCTCGCGAAACAGAGAGAAGATCGGGACGCCGTCCATGACGGTCGACTCGAACAGAAAGCATCGACGCTGGCGGGCAGCCAGTTCGCAAAGTTCCCGATACCCGTAAACGACCGGCCCTTTATTCGCGGTGATGGCATGGGCGCCGTGCTCCAGCGCCGCCCGCAGATGATCGATCGCAGGCTGGCCATTTTCGATGTTCAACGAGGTCGCTTCGAAAAGCACGTCGGCTCGCGCGGCAGCCAGCCACTCGCGAACGTTGGCACTCTTGCGCGCCGAGGCTGGCACCGAGTCGAAATCGAGTTCGCCATCATCGCGCAGGAAACGCGACAATCCCTCGGGATCGGCGATCCATCCCAGACGGCGCGAGGCGATCCCGGTAATGCGCCAGTCGATCCCGAGCGCACTCAACTCGGGCCTGCGTTGAACGAGCAACTGCGCCAGCGTCCGGTTCACATTGCCGAAGCCGAGCAGGCTCAGATTGTAGACAGAAATAGATTTCTCCGGCCGGTGGACTCAACCCATGGTTGTAGTGTGTTCGGGCTTGATCTTGTAGATCACGCGAACCTCGCCCGGCTGAGCATACGGATACTTGTCGACGCCAAGATATTTTTTCGCCATCTTGTTGATGTGCTCGTTCGCGCCCTGCTCTGTGATCTCCGAGACGTGTCCACGAATCTCAAGATAGCGGTAAGGGTTTTCCGGGTCCACGATGGCCAGCGATACCCGCGGGTCGCGACGAACATTGCGATCCTTTTGCCGCCCCTTCGCCGAATTGAAGATCACATACTCGCCATCGTAGTCGATCCACACCGGCGTCACCTGCGGACGCCCATCCGGCATAAGAGTGCCGAGATTCGCAAACGCGCGCTTCTGAAAAAGATCCGCATACTTCTCGGGGATCGCAGATGCCATGCATGCCTCCTGATCTTAACGGTTCAACGCTGAGGATTATAGCTGTGCCACTTGATTTCCGGGTACGACCTGCCCGGGAACTGCACTCAGCCAGGCAAAGGGCTTCTCGCCTGGTGGCACCGGGAAGTAAAATAGCGAGCCTACTGAAATTCAATAGAGTTCGATTGAGACGATGGCGGGACGGCTGCGAATGCCGAGCCCAGAAAACTGACTGATTCTCGCGGAGGGGTATAGATCGAATGAGTACGTCGTTCGCTGCAAGAAAATGGGGAATCCTGTTTTTGGCGCTGGTGCTGTTTTCCGGCTTTTCCAACCTGGCCGCCGCCCAGCACGCGGCTTCGGAGAAATATCCGCAAACCATCGTGTTCATGACCGATTTCGGCACTCTGGATGATTCGGTGCCGATCTGCAAGGGCGTAATGTATTCGATCATGCCCGAGGTGCGGATTGTCGATATTACGCACCAGGTAACGCCGTTCTCCATTCTTGACGGCGCGCGCTTCCTCTATGGCGCGACTCCGTACTATCCGGCCGGAACGGTGTTCAACGTCGTGGTCGATCCCGGGGTGGGCAGCACGCGCAAAGCGGTGGTGATCAAATCGAAGAAGGGACAGTATTTCGTACTGCCGGACAACGGGCTGATTACGCTGGTCGCCGAACGCGACGGATTGGAAGCAGCCCGCGAGATTACGAATCCGGAGTGGATGGTCGGCAAGGCGCTTTCGTCCACGTTCCACGGCCGCGACATCTTCTCGCCCGCCAGCGCCCACCTGGCACGCGGAGATGACTGGATCCAGGTGGGCCCTGCCGTCGACGTCAAAGCTCTGGTGCGTTTGAACATTGCTCCGCCGACCATCGATGCGCAGGGTCTTCACGGAGAGGTGATCGCTACCGACGGTCCCTTCGGGAACCTGGTCACGAATGTGGACGCGGATCTCTTCCTCAAACTCGGCTATCAGCGCGGGCAAACTGTTCCGATGACCCTGGGCGACCAGAAGATTGAATTGATGTTCGTGAAAACCTTCAGCGATGTTCCCTTGAAGGCGCCGCTGATCTACATCGACTCCCGGGGAAGATTCGCTCTGGCGGTGAACCAGGCGAGCTTTGCGGCAACTTACGGAATCACGCCCCCAGCGAAATTTCTGGTCCCCCCGAAAAATTAGCGAATCGGCGTGCTATCCATCTCAGCAACCGATTGCGAGATCGGGCATCTCTAGTCTTTTCAACACAGGTTGAATCGAGCAAGGCTAAGCTTCAGGAGGCAATACGTATGCGCAACTTCGGGCTATCTTTCCGCGTACATTTACTCTCACCCTGGACAGTTGTCATCGCTGCACTGTTAATGTTTCCCATTTCCCTGTTTGCACAGAGCTTTCGCGGATCGATCCGCGGCAGCGTCCGCGATGCCAGCGGAGCCTTGCTTTCCGGAGCGAAAGTGACGGCCAAGAGCTCCGCCACCGGGCTCGTGCGCGAAGCACAGACCGGAAGCGACGGAAGCTACGTAATGGCAGAATTGCCCGCGGGCATTTACGTGGTAACCGCTGAGGCGACGGGCCTGTCACCAGTTGCGCAGAACGTGGTCGTGAACGTGGGCCTAGATACGACCGCGGATTTTGATGTGACCGACATTCGGCGGCATGAGGAGTCTCTGACGGTTGTTGCTGAAAACCCGATCGTGGAAACGACTCGCGATGTGCTGGGCGAAGTGGTGGAGCAAAAGTTGGTTACGGAACTCCCGTTGAACGGGCGCGACTTCGGCAAACTCGTGGCGCTTACTCCCGGCACTACGGTCGATCCGTCGGGTGTCGCCGGTACACAAGGCGGCTTTGGGCAGTTCAATATCAACGGAAACCGCGACCGATCCAACAATTACACACTCGACGGGACCGACAACAACGACCCATTCTTCAACAACTCAGCCCTGAATCAGACAGGCATCGGTGGGGCGCCTGCATCGTTGCTGCCGATTGATGCCATTCAGGAGTTCAATTTGCAGTCGCAGTTTGGCGCTGAGTACGGTCGCAACAGTGGTTCGGTCGTCAACATCGTGACTCGGTCCGGGACCAACCACCCGCATGGCTCGGTTTTCGAGTTCCTGCGCAATAGCGCACTCGACGCGCGCAACTACTTCAACACCCAGTCCCGCAAATCGGTTTTTCAGAACAACAACTTCGGCGCATCGTTAGGAGGGCCGATCATAAAGGACAAGACTTTCTTTTTTGGGGCTTACGAAGGACAGCGGGAGCGGGTGGGATCGGACTTCCTGTTGAAGGTGCCGACGAACACGCAGAGGTCCAATGCGCGGTCTATCGCACAGGGATTACTTGGGCAGCCCGTCAATCCCGCGCTGGATGCAATTCTGGATTTTTATCCAAGCAGTGATTCGCCGACTCTGCCTGGGGTGGTCCACGACAAGAATGATGGAAACAATCTGATCGTCAAACTGGATCACAATTTTTCGAATAATGAGCAGATCACGGGACGATACGCATTTTCGCAGAGCGATCAGATATTTCCGTTCGGCTCTCCCGGAGGATTTGGGACGGGGTCGCGCCTTCCGGAGTTCGCACAGACTTCTCCGGCGCGTGTGCAGGTCTTCTCGGCAAGCCTGCTTTCCACTCTCGGTTCCAGAATCAACGAAGTGCGCTTTGGCTACAGCCGCTATCGGACCTCATTTAGTTCGCTGAACGCTAATTTTGATCCGACGACCGTTGCCCTCAATTTCGGGACGGGCAAGCTCGGCTTGCCGGAGTTCGACTTCACCAACATCGAAAATCTTGGTGCAATCGGCTTCAGCGTCCCGCGAGGACGAACCAGCCAGACCTATCAGATACTCGACAATCTGACCTGGCTGAAAGGGAGACACACGCTGAAGTTTGGCGGCGAATTTCGCCGCGCGGCAATCGATAACTTCAACGACAATGTGGAACGGGGCATCTTCCAGTTCACCGCCGGTAACGGGTTCGATCCGGATCCCGTGGTGGATTCCCTTGTGAACTTTTATACCGGAGGAGCTTTCGATACCAACTTCGACTTTTTCGTTCTCGCCGCTCAGGGAAATACGCAGAGGACGACCTACAACAATGGTCTGAGCTTCTTCGCCCAGGACGATTATCGTGTTGCTCCGGATTTCACCTTGAACCTCGGGTTGCGCTGGGAATACTTCGGGCCCTTGAGCGAGAAAAATGGCCTGCTCTCGAACCTGGCTTCAGACGGAACATTGGCGATGGTTGGCACGCATGGGCTCGATGGTGTTTACCAGCGGGATTTGCACGACTTCGGGCCCCACCTCGGATTCGCGTGGAAACTCCACGGGAACACGGTGGTGCGCGCGGGGTACGGCGTCTTCTACGACTATGTTCCGCAGCACCTTCTGATCGCTAACTTCACCTCATCGGCGGGCGTGGCTACAAACCCGATTGGACCAAAAGCGGTGGTGCCCATGAACTTCGATTCTTCGGCGTTCAACGGAACCAGCGGCACGGCCAATCCGCCGTTCCTCAGTCCAAACACCACGGGTCCTTATCCCGTATTTGTCACCCCGAGAAAATTTCATTCGCCTTATACACAGAATTGGAACCTGAACGTCCAGCAAAAAATCGGTCAGAACGCCTCGGCCGAGATTGGTTATGTCGGCAGCAAAGGTACAAAACTCGTTCGCTTGACCGATCTGAACGAACCCGACGCAAACGACACAACGCCTAACCCGAATTTCGGAGCAATCGATCAACTTACTCCATCCGCGTCATCGATCTATCACGCATTACAGACCATCTTCCGGATTCAGGGAACCCATGGCGTTTCCGGTTTCGCCAGCTATACCTATGCGAAGGCCATCGACGATGCGTCGGACGGCATCGATTTCGCTCCCGGCGTCGCCTTCCCACAGGACCCGGGCAACTTGAACGCGGAGCGCGGCCCCTCGAGCTTCGATACCAAGCATCGTTTCACGGCAGCTATCAATTACGACGTGCCGATTTGGAGGGCCGCAGGAAGGTTCGGTTCCGGCTGGCAACTGAACTGGATCGCGAGCCTGCAGAGTGGGCGTCCGATTCCCATCGCGAACTCCAGTGACACCAGCGGACGCTTCTATTTCAATCAGCGCCCGAACGTCGTGCCGGGCGTGAACCCCATTCTTCCGCACTGGACCCCTTTTACCGGATATTTGAATCCTCTCGCATTCACTCAGCCTGACTTCGGCACCTTCGGGAATCTGGGACGCAACTCGATCTACGGGCCGGGATATCGCAACTTGGACTTCTCGATCACCAAAGATACGAGAATCCGGGAACAGCTTGGGCTTCAGTTCCGCGCGGAGTTCTTTAATATCCTGAATCATCCAAATTTTGCACAACCGGACCACAACATCGTTCCCGGCTTGGGACCGATGGGTCTTGTGACGCAGACGCCTGACGTGGCTCAGACCAATCCCGGTCTCGGCGGCGGCGGGCCGCGCGTGATTCAGTTGGGGGTGAAGGTGCTGTTCTAGAGTCGAGCGCCGAAGAAAAAATCCCCGCCCAAGCGGAGCTTGGACGGGGCACCCGATCGTGTTTGCGGCGCGGCTGCGGCTCGGGTCTCAATTCTCTGACGGACTCGGCCTCGATAGGGAAAAGCATTAACCACAGGGGACACAGAGGTACACTGGGGAAGTCGCAGGGCTACGTGAGGGTGCACAAAGGTTATCTAACCACTTCTTGCGCCATCCCTGGCAGCACCGCGCGCAGCAGCGCTTCGAACTGGCCGCGAACTCTCTCGCCGGTTTCCATCACTTCCTGATGCGAAAGGACCTGATCCAGAATCCCGGCGGCCATGTTGGTCACGCAGGAAATGGCGAGCACCTTGATTCCCATGTGGCGGGCGGCGATCACCTCGGCCACCGTCGACATGCCCACGAGGTCGGCGCCGATGGTGCGCAGATAGCGAATTTCGGCGGGAGTTTCGTAACTCGGTCCAGCCAGCGCCGCGTACACGCCGTCTTCCAGATTCAGGCCGAGCTTCTGCCCTTCGTCCCGCGCCAGCTTCAGAAAAGGCTTCCAGTAAGCCTGCGTCATGTCGGGGAAGCGCAGGCCCAGCCGATCGTCGTTTGGCCCAATCAGCGGGTTCTGGCCCTGCAGGTTGATGTGGTCTTTGATCAGCACCAGAGCGCCTTGCCCATACTTCAGGTTGATACCGCCAGCTGCGTTAGTAATGATGGCGGCGCGCACGCCCATGCGACCGAAGGCGCGCATCGGGAAGGCCACTTCCTGCGCGGAGTATCCCTCGTAGAGGTGCACGCGTCCCTGCATGGCTGCGACCGTGATCTTGCCGGCGTTGCCGATCACCATCTGTCCTGCGTGGCCGATCGCGGTCGAGCGCGGGAATCCGGGAATCTGCGCGTAGGGAATACGGGCGGCATCGCTGAGGGTGTCGGCGAAAGCGCCGAGTCCCGAACCGAGGATCAGTCCGATGCGCGGGCGCAGGGAAGTCTGCGAGAGCAGGAACTGCGCCGCCGAATCGGCGCGATTGAAGGTGTCGTCAGTGGGCATGAGATTCCTTGCGAGCTACGAGCCACGAGCTGCGAGCTACGAGCGAAAGGTTTTGCTGCCAGCTGCCAGCCATCAGCTCTGGAACTTCTTTAGCTCTAGAACTTCGTTTCGAACTCCGCGAATGCCTTTTCCAGTTGCCATTGCACGCGAGCCTTGTCGCTTGCGTCGAGTAATTTCTTGCATGCCGCAGAAGGCTTATCTGTCGCGCCTGAAGCTCCGGCGCACGTCGCCGCCATTTTAAAGTCGCCTGTCCACAGGCTGTCGCCGGCCAGAAAGCTGTGCTCCAGACTCTGGCGCGCGAAGCGCTTCAGCTCCGGATACGAGAAGCCATAACTCTGTACGGCCCGCAAATACTCGTGGGTCATGTCTGACCGCGAGACTCCCTGATCATCGGTGGCGAGTGTAACGGGCACACCGTATTTCAAGTAGGTGGGCAGCGGGTGATCCGCGCCTTCAACACCAAGGATGCTCGCGTTGCTGGTGAGGCAGACCTCGACCAGCACCTTGTGCGTGGCCATTTTTTTCAACAATCCCACCGCATCGTTCTCATCCATCACGGACACGCCGTGCCCGATGCGCTCGGCGTGTCCGCGCTCGACCGATTCGCGAATGTGGAAGCGCAACCCATCCGGTGGCACTAAGCCCATGGCGATCTCGCCAGCATGCAGCGTGATGTGGACCTTGGGATAGATGGCGTGCAGCGCGTCCATCATCTTCATGTGCAGGTCGAAGTCGTGCATGGGCACGTACCAGTCTTCCGGCATCACCAGATTGAGGCCGACGAAGCGCGGATCGGCCTGCGCCAACTCGAATCCGAGAACCATCTCGGCAAAGACCATCGGCTTCGAGAGCCCGCGCAGAACCTGGTAGAGGTAGCGGATCGTGACCTGACATCCCGGCTCGGCCTGCGGAGTTCCACAGTGCAGGAGCAGGCGTTGGCGCGTCTCATTGCGATCAAGTTGCGATCGCGTGGCGGAGACGATGTCTTTCAATCCACCCGCGAGCAAGCGGTCGCGCATGCGGCCGAAGTCGTCGTCCCAGCCGAGGCGCGCGCCCAATTCTGCGGCTTGCGTTCCATCGGCGGTGTGCATCAGCTCGAGATACTGCAGGCGATTGTCCGCAGCGCGGTTGCTGACTTCCGCCAACTGGTCACCGACGCTATTCACGCTCGCCAAAATAAATTTGTCGAAGGTGGCGAAGAAGTGATCATGGCCGGAGCCCTCGCCCGGCGTCCAGTTGCGCATGGACCAGGCATCGATGAGCTGGTTGTAGAGAACCTGGTCTCCGTAGGCGCAACGGGTGGCGGGCTTGTTGGTGTACTTCGCGCACGATTCGTCGCAGGGCGGGGGCAGCAGGTTCGAAGTGCTGCGATCAACGCAGAGGTTGTCGTGGACGGCGTAGTCGATCCAGTTCTCGGCGTAGATCGCGCCCGCGAGGTGGTTGTGCAGGTCGCCGCCTTTGGGCATCTCCTGAAGGAAGGCGAGGAGGAGCGAGGGGTTCTTGCGAATCTGGTCAAGATGGCGGGTGGTGCGTTGTTCGGGGGGCTGCGCTGGCGCTGTGAGCGACCATAGGAAAGTGGAAAGCAAAATGACGGATCGCAAAACCCTGACCAAGGATTCCTCCGGGAAGAAGAAATGCGAATTGTACAAGGTCAGCGCTGTGCGGGGGAGATTGAGGGTGAGTGTCTCTGCGAAACAGAGCGGACCTCAGGCGCTAAAGCGCCACTCACTTTAAGCGCCAGGCGGCACGAGTAAACTCGTGCCCTTACCGAGTTCTCGGCCAAGGACCAAGCTTGAGGATGACGAGTGAACACCCCCAGCCTCCGCAAAGGACGCGGAAGGCTGGGGCACCCACCCCGGGCACCCGGTTTAGTGCTTGGATAGATCGGCTTTCATTTTCTTGTAGGCCTCGTCGAACTGCCCGTTCGCCGCGAGTTCCGCCGCTTTCGGGTCCAACTTTTTTAGTTTCGCGAGGTACTGCTGCTTCTCGTCCTGTGCTGTTTTGATTTGGCCTTCACTGGAACCCAGTTTCTTCGCATTTTTTAGCTCGAGACTATAGCCTTCGACTTCACCGAGGGCTTTGAGAGCATCGTAGGCGCCCTTGGGAGCCTTGTCCCAATTGACGTTTTCAAACTCCTTGTTGCGTCGAGCGTGGTTGGATTCATGCATGACGTTGCTAGCAGTGTCGCCGGGCGAGGTGACCGCCGCTTTGTAGATCGACGTGTCGGTTCCAATGGTGTCTGCCACGTCGTCGGGGTGAAGGGCCGAGGGACCAAGAGAGCTGTAATGAAGACTGGTCTGGCCTTCCTGGCCGATTCCGAAGTCGTCCACGAGCTTTTTTATGACCTTATCTACATCGCCATCGGCTTTGTCGGCCGCTTCCTTCGCTGCCGCGGCGGCTTTCTCCGCAGCATTTGCGGCGTTCAGGTCTTGGGGATACTTGGCATCCGGAGAGTTAGCCTTGTTTCGCGCATTTACCGCATTCTGCTGCAAGTCGTCCGCTTTTTTTCGCAGGGTTTCGGCGTGGCCTACGGCGTTCCGCAGGTCTTTGGTTAATTGCTCAAGCTCCTTTTTCGAGGGCGTCTTCAGGTGTGCATCGGGGCTGGCCAGTGCGGTTGGAGGTCTCAGAACAGGTGTCGCCGTAACGGGGGCCGAACTGCCACCCGAGCCGACTTCGTCGCCGGAACCGGAGCCTCCATCCGCGTCGGCGTACCGCAATTTGTTCTGCGATTTTTCCAAAAGGTCATGCGCGGGTTTGGTGAGGGTGTCAGCCATTTGTGTCTGGAAAAAACTCTTCAGCAGGGGATCTCCCAAGGGTGCGGGAGGCAACCCGGCATTGGGAGCCTCATGCGCGCAATCCTGTGAAGAAGGCCCAGGGGGAGCCGCAGCGGGTTGCGGGGGAATGTTGATGTCGGTCGTGCTATCGGGGCCTTCGGGAATCCGGGGATTGCTTCCGCTTACGGATGAAGTCATGCGAGTTCTCCGTTCCAATTATCGATAGGTCCTTGTGCGTGTTGCGGGGCTCGCCAGTAAACGTCGATCTTCGTCCGCTTCTTTTCTCTCTGGGCCCAGAATTTGCGGCCCGAAACTGCCGGGCCGCCGGACAGCCGAGGGCGGCTGTCCCTACGTGTGTTGTGATACTCCGCATTGTTACTGCGCGATGACAATTTTTCCACAGACGGGATCGTGTGGAGGACAGCAGGATCAAGGGCTTACGGTGCGGAACAAATCCGCGCAGATTGCGCG
>Ga0187825_10000485_pt1 | contig 9988 bp, 10 predicted proteins | sample NC_wetland_sal_i_11_FD_132421 | JGI IMG/M metagenome (GOLD analysis project Ga0187825, IMG submission 132421) | Wetland sediment microbial communities from Neuse River Estuary, North Carolina, USA - SourceSoil_5 | ecosystem: Environmental > Aquatic > Freshwater > Wetlands > Sediment | place... | reverse complement strand
CAGTTCTCGGACTCACAGAGAAAGAGCGGCCGGTGGCGTGCATTTTCTTGGGGCACTCCGAGCAGGCGACGATGGCCAAGCGCCTGCCCGTGGAGCGCCATACCACCTGGTATACGGAGGCCTGAATAGGCAACAGGCATTAGGCAACAGTAAGAAACGTTCCATCGTTTCCTTCAGTTCAAACCGTTTGATGGTTCGGGGCCGTTCGAGAAGCCTCACGGAAGGTTTCTCGACGGCCTTCGGTTCTGAATTCGTCGAGGAGTCACCATGCGCGGCTCCTTCTTTCGCTCATTCCTTCGATAAAACTCCCCGAAAAGACTGTCGAGAAAAAGCTAAGAATTGGCCACGGTTCAAAGGTAACGTTCGGTCGGTAGTGACTCATTTTGAAAGAAGATCCTTCACGGAGTTTATCCTGGGACGTCGAAGGATTCAGGATGACAATTCTACCCAGGCATCATTCTGAGCACAGCGAAGAATCTGTTTTGCTCTGATTTCTGCAAAGAGCTTATGTCGGCCGCTCAAATTGAGCCACTACCGATCGGTCGCTGGGCATTGCACTTTTTCCAATTGCAACGCGAGTGCTTCGATTTGCTCCTGCCAGTAGTGCTCGGTGCCGAAGTCAGGAAACGCCGCTTTGAAAGCGCTGTCTTCCCAGCGGCGCGCGATCCACGCGGAAAAGTGAATCATGCGCAGCGCCCGCAAGGGCTCGATGAGCTGCAGCGTGGTCATATCGAAAGTTCTGATCTGTTCGTAGGCCTCAAGTAAAATATCCCTTCGCTCTTTCCCGTAGTCGTCGTCTCCGCCCGTGAGCATCCAGATGTCTTGAACGGGAGGCGCATAGAGCATGTCGTCGAAATCGATGAAGTACGGATCGTCTCTATTCCACAAAATATTTCCGGAGTGGCAATCCCCGTGGAGCAGAATGTACTGGACGTCCTCAAAACGAGGAGTCATGGCGTCGCATATTTGAGTGACGATCGTTTCGAAGCGACTTGCGAGTTCCATCGGCACGAAGTTTCCGTCTTTTAAAAATTTCAAAGGGTCTCGCCCATAAGTTTGCGGATCAAGCCGTAAACGGGGGGCGGCTTTTACCGTCGCCCCGACGTTATGAAGGCGAGCCATGAACCTTCCCAGGCGCGTGAGCTGCTCCGTCGTCAGCTCCGGCTCGAGTCGCCCCGGACGCTTCGGGAAGATCGTGAACATCACTTCGTTAATTTCGAAAAGACTTTTTCCCTTGTCGTCCGTGAGCGGGCAGACGACGGGAATTTCGCTTGCTTCGAGCGCCTTCAGAAAATCGTGCTCGGCCTGAATCGTGGCGCGGCTCCAGCGGCCGGGGCGGTAAAATTTGATGACGACGTGCGGGCCTTCTTCCATCTCGATGTCGTACACGCGGTTTTCCAAGGCATGGAGCGCGTAGAAGCGGCCGGTGCAACGCCCGCCCAATGTCTCGGCGGCGTCGAAAATGACCTCTGGAAGAATCTGCAGGAAGTTGTCTAGCATAGCCTTCATCCTAGACGAGCTTCCCCTCCTTGACAAATAGGCATCAGGCAATGGCAATAGTCAAAAACGAAATTGGAGTGAGAGCGATGCGTCGCGCAGTCAAGCATGGTGGCGACGCGCATGCTTGACGAGAAGAAAGTGAGCTTGCGGCGACGAGTTTACCGGTGAAATTTGCGCGCTCATGCTGGAAAACATGGTCCTGCGGAGTGAGAAGCTCGCAAGTCCTGAAACAGAGCGTGGTCCGACCGGCTGTTCTGGAACCGCAGCGATGATGCAAAAGGACTGCGGCATCGTCCATCGGAAGTTTCTGCTTGCTCTTCAGTTGCCAAAAAAACGCGACCAGAAGGAGCGCTTCTTTTCGGTGCCGCACTGCGGGCAGGAGGGGAGGTAGGAAGGGATCTCGTAGCCGCATTTTTCGCAGCGGCACATTGGGCCCCCGGCGCTGGCGAGCGATCCCGAGATTTGCTTGTTTCCGTTCACGCTTTGGCTGATGGCGATTTTTCCAGTCTGGCCTGAGGCCAGCGCTTGTTCCACCTGAGCGCGCATCTCGGGCGAGAGATCGCCCAAAGATTGGGTCGAACGTTTCTGCGTAATCCGTATCTTGGCGACGACATTGACCGCGGCTTTGCCGTCGGTGATTTTGCGCAGGGCTTTCTCCCGGTCGCCATCGTCACGCTGGGCGAGCGCCGTGGCTGCGCTCTGGACGGCCTGGAACGCAGTTACGCCGGCCTCGCCATAAAGTTTTTTGCAGCTTCGCAGAATCGCTTCATCGAGATCCTCTTCGGGCCCCCGTTCCACCAACGCCTCTCTGGCTACCGCCCCGACATCGATTTTGAGCTCGTTGAGTTCCATAACCGCCTCATTGCTCCTTATCGGAAACTGACTTTACCCGATATTATCCGCGATTATCCCGAATGCCGTCAAATCGGCGCCGGAGTTTCCAATGGATCAATTATGAAGAACGAGTGACGGGGTCGCGTTTTCATTTCGCTGTTGAAGTTCTCAAAACTTGCCGGAGAGAATGACGGCTACGGGTGTAAAACACGATTGCTTGGGAGAAACATTCTAAATCTGCGGAGAGCTAGCTCGCTCCGACCCGTTCGCGCGTTCAGCAACCGAAAATCACCTGACTAAAGTCCAATCAGCTCAGCTGTCAAGCTCGTCGGCGGCAGCCCGAATCCTGCGAAGGCGTTCGATCTGCTCTGAGATTTCTTCTCCCGCCATGATGCTATTAATTACGGTCGGGGCGCTGGCCGGCTGAAACGTAGCACACCCACAGACACATCCTTTTGGCAAGTGAGATCGCTTATCGTGCTTGCAGTTCTGACAAGTGTTCATAGTCTTTGTTATCGCCCCTCTCACCGGAGCGACGCCGTACAGCCATCCGCAATTGCGTCCGCAGCGTTCGCATAGCATTTTTCCGGCTTCGTTTTCTCATAGTACCGGGCGCCGGGTGAATGGAATATGCAGCGCTCGCCGTTGTCAGTTGTAAAGTTTCCCTTGATCGGGTGACTCGCCGGGCATTGATACGCCCCGACAGGAGTCGCGGTTCCATGGTCTTGGGCGATGGGTAGCGGTGATGCCGCTTCACTGGACCAACGCCGACTCAACCCGGCTGCCGCGGCAAAGAAAACGAGGCACACCAAAAACCATTTCATCGAGTAACCCTCTCCACGCTCGCTCTATGTGCGAAAAGCGTGCCTCGCGTGGAATTGCCCCGAATGCCCGAAAAGTTCCAACGATTCTGTTTTGGGCAAGGTCCGATTTGCCAAAATCCGGCATGTTGCCGTGCCGTGACAGTGGTGACGTGAGCGAACCGGTTGATTTTATTGAAGGCGCGATGGGCACGACGCTTGCTCAAGCACGGAGCAATTGAAATGCAGAGGTGAAGCCATGAAGAAGATCGCGTTACTCGCTATTGCTCTACTCCTGGTTTGGCTCTCAACCGCACAGGCTCAGGTCTGGGTTAATCCCTACCTCCGGCGAGAGGCGATACAGGTTCAGGGGCACGACCGTAGCAATCGGGATGGGAATATCTCTAACAACTACTCGTATCCGGGGAACATCAATCCTTACACCGGCAAGCAGGCGACCGGCGATCCAAGTCGCTACTTGCAGCAGCATCAAAATCAAAATACTGCTCCATCAGACGAGCGCAATCCGTATCAAATCAATCCTTATCAATTCCGGTGGTAAGTCATGCCGGGCCGGCCAACACGTGCGCAAAGCCGTTTTTCTTGAGGAGATCGTCAATGATAAATCATGAACAAATAGATAGCGGGTTTCCCCCTCTAGCAGTCGTCGCTGAAAAAGATCCGATGCACCGCGGGACTCTTGCAGCTTTTTTGAGTTGCGACGGTTATCGGGTCTTCGAGGAAGACAACGAGAATGCCGTGCTTTCCTGTATCGATAGCGCCAATCGTCTCGCCGTCCTGTTTGTCGATCTGGACATGCCGGGGTGGAGATCGCTTGCGTGGCACGCGCTGAATACGATGCCGGACGCCTTCGTGATAGGTGTCAGGGGAAACAATGCAGTTCCCGAAGATTCAGATCTGGAACAGTTCGGTATCCAGGTCTGTTTGCAAAAACCCATCCTGTACAACGATGTACGGCGGGTGCTAAGTGAAACTGTAGAGAGATAGCGTCCTGGGGGGGCGAGCGCTTTGATCGCCGCTAGACTGCGCCGTTCCGGTGTTGGCCACTCGGGGGGAAGTTCGTTGAATACGTAAGGCGTGGTTATAGCACGACCTGTTCGATTAGAATTTGCCGGTGCGATATATGAGGGGCCTGCCGCTGTGTCGGCGCAACCTTCCGTCGAAGGGCAGACGAACTCAATAGCTGAACTTTACGAGTTCACATCTTGCTGGAACCAGTCTAGCGGAAGTTGACGACCGACACCGTTCGCTTTTGCCAAGTCATAGGCTAGCTTCGCCATCGCGGCAAACTGAATCCCATAGCCTGGGCCGCCGTCGTGACCCCAACCATGGCCACCATTGGCGAAGATCGTAATTTGATCGTCGGTTTTTCTTCCCGGTACTTTTTCAGACACCAGGTCGGCAATCTCAGGGGCGTTTTTTACCAATTCCGCGTGCGGCGGAATATCCAAGGGCTCTTCTTCCGGCCCGCGCCGCAGCGTGTAGTCTCGACCGTGAAGCCGATTGAAGATCACGATATAATCCGCCTTGCGGTAGCAGTCGAGGTCAAATTCATAGGGGAGAATGCCGGTCAGATGCATTCCCTTTTCGATCCACTCGCCTTTGCAAACCGGAACGTTCGAGTTCGTGGCGGCAACCACCATGTCCGTGCCGCGTACGGCGTGCGCTGCGCTATCGAACTCCTGTATGTCCATATCCTTGAAGACCGATCGCATTCGTTGGACGAATGTCTTTCGGTTCTCGACGTTGCGGCTAAATACATTGACCTTCTGAATCGGACGGACAAAGCGCATGGATTCGATCGCGGCGGTGGCCTGCCAACCCGAACCGATGAGTGCCATACGGTGGGTATCTTTTCTTGCCATGTAGCGCGCAGCGATGGCATTGGTGGCTTGAACGCGCATTTTCTGGAGGTAGCCGTCGTGAATGATCGCCAACAGATTCCCGCTGTTGATGTCGTAGAGCATGTCGAGCGAGCAGTTGAGCGCGCCGTGGAAGTAGTTCACGCGGGTTGGATCGATCGTCGGGTCGGGGCGGCTATGGGTTACCACGCGGATGTCGTAGATGCCTTTGGCGCGGATCAGGCCTTCATGGGTATTGGCAACAAAGCGGCCATTGTTCGTCGGTGAAAAAGTAAAGGTGCGGGGGCGGTTAGCGGTCTCACCCTTGTCCAGTTCGAGGTACGCCTCGTCCAAAGCGCGAATCGTGTCTTCGATGGTTAGTAGTTTCTCCACATCGGCATTGTCGAGCAGCAAAACAGTAGACATGGTCTTTCCCTCCAGCCATTCGATCTCGCGCCGGAATTCAGCAACGGTTACCGAGTCCGACTCCATTCCGCCATCACTTCGAAGCCTATACCAGCACGCAAATTCCGCTGTCAAGAAAGGTCGCCGTGCGGCGCGCATTGACAGCGGTGCCAAACGCACTGTAAGAACGAACGGCTTCCAGGAAGGACGATCAACCGAAAAATCAAGTCTCCGTGCCTTAATTTTTGTCGAGCGATTATACCCAGGAGGGATCATGAGGCGAGATCGACGGCTTTTAGGCTTCGCATTGGCGCTTGCGCTAGTCTTGAACATCCGGATGGCTTGGGCGCAGGAGCTGGAAAAAGTGGTGATCGGTCACTCGAGTTTACGCAATGACATGGCCTTTCTCTGGGTGCCTCAGGAATTGGGTTTGTTCAAAAAAAATGGTGTTGACCCGACCATCGTGTTTATTTCCGGAGGAGTACGGATGATCCAAGCGATTGTGTCAGAGTCGGCTCCCATCGGCTCGGTTGGAGCCGCCCTGGTTACATCCGCCGTCGCCGGCGGCGCGGACACGGTGATGATACTTGGGATCACGAATCTCCTGACCTATGACGTATGGGCCAAACCAGAAATCAAACGGCCGGAGGATCTCAAGGGCAAGACACTTGCGATCAGTGGTTTCGGAGGCTCTTCGCATATTGCCTCTTTCCTCATGTTGAAGCACTTCGGGCTTGACGAGAAGCGCGATGGCATTACTTTTTTAGTCGTCGGAGACGAGCCGACTCGCGTCCAGGCGCTAATCGGCGGAAGAATTGATGCGACCATCGTCGATCCTTCGGTTTCCGGACCGCTCAAAGCAAGAAAGTTCTCCTATTTCGGCAACCTCCAACAACTTGGAGTCCCGTTCGTCAACAACTCCGTGGCCACGACAAGACGATTTGTCAAAGAGCATCCTCGCGCCGTCGAAGCCATCGTAAAAACCATCGTGGAAGGGAACGCTTTCATGCTGAACCCAGCAAACCGAACGACGGTTACCGATGTTTTGGCCAAGCACTTACGAATTCCCCGCAAGGAAGCCGAGAAAGGCTACGAGGATTTGCTGCCTAAGGTCGAACGGAAACCCTATCCCAACATGGACGCCGTGAAAGCGACCATCCAAATCATGGGATTGAGAACTCCAAAAATCGCGCAGCTCAGGCCGGAAGACCTGGTCGACGTTTCCATTCTGCAGCGACTGGAACAAAGCGGACTCATGCGCTAGGGAGAGAAAAGCCGCCTGGCTTATGTTCTGTTGGAAGGTCGACGGCGTATAGGTCACGATGCCAGTGTCAGGTTTTTCGTTTTGCTGTTGGTTGCCGCAAAACGTCCCCGCGTCTATTGATCCCACAGCGCGCCGATGGCGGACTCGGGCTTAGGTTGCGTCGGCGAGATTGGCCCCAAGGTCTGACCGTGGCCGGGCCGACGTTTACGATGGCTAAGTAGTAAGGTACATCATTGAGTGGGGAGAGACGGGGCTCAATGAAAAAACCAGTTGCATCCTTTATGGGATTAGGTCTCAAAGCGAATCGGCTCCTTGCAGCTTGGATTGCCTTGAGCGCAGCTCTCGTTCTTAACGCGCCTTCGGCGGTCGCGGGCGTGCCGACGGATCAGGTTCGCGGAACGGTGGATCGAGTCCTCGAAATTCTCGCAAACCCAACGCTCAAATCGGCCGACCGGCGTGGGGAGCGTCGCGAGCAGCTAAGCAAGGTCATTTCCGCGCGGTTTGATTTCACCGAAATGGCCAGACGTTCGCTCGGATCCGAGTGGCGGCGCCTGAACCCCGCGCAGCAGCAGGAATTTGTCAGGCTGTTTACCGATTTGTTGCGTGATGCCTACACCACAAACATCGAATCCTATAAAGGCGAGAAAGTGATCTACAAAGGTGAAACCGAAGATGATCCGTACGCGGTCGTGCAAACGATTCTCAAATCGGCCGATGGAAACGACTATACGATCGATTACCGGCTCCATCGGGTCGGCAGCGAATGGAAGGTCTACGATGTGGTGATTGAAAACGTCAGTCTGGTGAATAACTATCGATCGCAATTCTCCCGGTTGATCAACAAGTCCTCTTACGACGGCCTGATCCAAGCGCTGAAGCAGAAAGCTCTTTCCCAGCAAAATTGACTGGACGAGCGACGCCGCGGGCGAGCGAACTTTTCCGCTGCCGCGCGTGCGACGGTCGTCTTGCCCGCCGCGTCGCGCCAGTCCCCTTCGTTTTCAGCAGAAATCATCTTTCCCATCCTTGGGAGATCGGGAGCGGCGGTTTCGCAACAGCGACAACTAAGCTTTGTTCCAACCCTCGCTCGCTCTAGAATTCGCCGAGCTTATGAGCTGCTTTCTCCTGCATTTCCTGGCGGGAGTGAGCTGACAACGATGGAATACGATTTGCGAAGACAACTCCTAAAACGCTCGCGGCCGACAATTTACAGGTAACGGAGGAGAGTTCCATGAAGTCGAAGCAGAACAGTCGAAATCGGCTGAGTTACTGGCAGCTCATCTTTAGCAAAAGCAAGGTGAACGGCGCACCGTACAAAGACGGTGATCTGCCGGTTTCTAATTGGGATTGGCCAACCGATACCTATTTGAGCGGCAAACGATCTCAAAACGAGTCCTTGTCAGCGGCAGGCGAGCGACAGGGTGCTGCAAGCGAGCGCCGTACAGGAGCCGGCGTGTAGCGCCCAGCTCGTTGATGACGGGTATGAGATGGAGGGACGATCATGAGCGAGACGGAGACAAAAAAGTTAGCAGAAGATTTCAAGGTTCTGATCGATGACGCGGGAGATTTAGTCGCGGCAACGGCGAGCCAAGCCGGCGAACGAATCGGAGAGCTGCGCCAGCGCCTGCAAACAAGGATCGAGGACGCCAGAAGCCGGCTGCCCGAAAAAACCTGGTTTCGGAAAGCCCAGGAGGCCAAGGCCGGGGCGGAATCTTTTTTGCGCAAAAGTAGTTGGGCCGGATTGGCGATTGCCGTCGGTGCTGGGGCTTTGTTCGGCTTGCTCCTGAGGCGCAAGTAAACGGATTGCGCTAAGTCGCCGCCGCTCCCCGAGCGCGCTGAATCATTGGCTCGCGGCTCCCAAGTTTCAATTCATTGCTCGAAACCAGATCGATCGTGGGAGCACAGGGCCGTACTTTTATTTCCCGGCAATCTTGAGCTCGGAGTAAATTGACGCCGGCTTTGCCTTTGACCGGGAAATGCTCGTCCAGCGGTTCGAAGAAATCCCAAGCGGTGCGGGTTATTGACAGGTCTGGGTGGGTTTCCAGCGGCTCAAGCATGTAACGTAATGGGGAGCCGGAGAACGCGATAAGTTGAAGGCCCGCGCGTTATTCCACCGTTGGTATCCTTCAGTTGAATAACCCCAAGTTATCGGGTACTCATTCCTGAAGTTGTAAGCTGGCGGATAAAAACCCGGTTCGGCTCGGCGGAGTTGGGCGCGCCGGTGACCAGAAATCCCGGAGAATAAGCGGTTGCGCCCCGGCATTGCGCGAGACTACGGAGATTAAAATACAAAGGATGGATTCTCTCATGAGGACAGTTTATCGAAGCGCGGCGCAGTTCATCCGCGTCGCGGCACTCCCGATCGTGGCTCTGTGCGCATTGCTCGCCGCGGCCCCCGCTGCCGCCGCCGAGCCGTACAAGATCAACGTGATCACCTCGCTGACCGGCGGTGCCTCGTTCCTCGGCAAGGGGGAACAGGCCAGCCTCGAGCTGCTGAAGAAATCAGTCAACAAGGCCGGCGGAATCAATGGCCGCGACCTCGAATTCGTTTATTTTGACGACCAGTCCAGCCCGCAGACTGCCGTCCAACTCGCTACTCAGATCATGGTGTCCAACCCGCCGGTAATCCTCGGACCATCCATCGTCGCTATGTGCAACGCCGCCGGCGCGCTGATGAAGAACGGACCGGTCATGTACTGCCTCTCGCCCGGCATCCACCCACCCAAGGGCAGCTACGTGTTCACGTCCAGTACCTCGACCTATGACCTCGCCAAGGCGCTGATGCGCTATTACCGCATGAAGGGTTGGAAGGACATCGCCATCATGACTAGTTCGGACGCCAGCGGCCAGGACGCCGAACGCGGCCTGAACGAGGCCGCTGCGTTGCCGGAAAACAGGGACGTCAAGATCGTCGCACGCGCGCACTTCAACCCGACCGACGTTAGCGTCGCGGCACAGATGGAGAACATCAAGGCAGCCAAGCCGCAGGCGTTCATCGCCTGGAGCACGGGCGCGCCGATTGCCACCATCTTCAAAGGCATAGTGCAGGCCGGGCTCGACGTTCCCACCGGTACGACCGACGGCAACATGACGCATGCACAGATGAAGAACTACGCTGCGTTCCTGCCGAAGCAGCTCTACATCCCGAGCGCGCTCTGGCCCGCGTACGGACGCAACCTCGGAATCGATCCTGCGGTGGAGAAAGCGCAGGAGGCGTTCTATGCAGAATTCAAGGCCGCCGGAGTCGGCCCCGACTTGCCTGGGTCGATCGGCTGGAACACTGGCTCGATCGTCGTCAACGCGCTGCGCAAGCTCGGCCCCAATGT
>Ga0187825_10000484_pt1 | contig 9996 bp, 11 predicted proteins | sample NC_wetland_sal_i_11_FD_132421 | JGI IMG/M metagenome (GOLD analysis project Ga0187825, IMG submission 132421) | Wetland sediment microbial communities from Neuse River Estuary, North Carolina, USA - SourceSoil_5 | ecosystem: Environmental > Aquatic > Freshwater > Wetlands > Sediment | place... | reverse complement strand
GTGCTCAGCGGATTACGGGCGCCGATCGCGATCAAGGGGCAGCCCGCAGAAAGATGGACGCTTGCCGAAGGGATGGCCCAGAGCCATCTTCCCGGAATCACTGTCGCTGTGATTGATAACGATCAGATTGCCTGGGCACGAGGATTCGGGGTCAAAGAGGCTGGCACAACCGATCCCGTGACCACCTCAACGCTTTTTCAGGCGCAGTCTATCAGTAAAGCTGTCACAGCGACGGCGACTCTCGTCTTAATCGAGTCAGGGCGGCTCTCCCTGGATGAGAGTCCCAATGTGTATCTAAAGCTCTGGAAGCTTCCTTACAACGACTATCAAGCGCGGGAAAAAGTCACACTCCGGAGAATTCTCAGCCACAGCTCAGGGCTGAACGTGGGTAGTTTTGCAGGGTATCGGATCGGCGAGCCGCTTCCCACCCTCCTGCAGATTCTGAACGGTGAAAAGCCCGCCAATAATCCGCCGATTCGCGTCGATTTCATTCCCGGCTCGAAGTCGCGGTATTCAGGCGGCGGCGCTGAAGTAATGCAGCAGCTGTTGACCGATGTCACGGGCGAGCCGTTTCCACAACTAATGAGCCGGCTGGTACTGACACCTGTGGGGATGACGCTAAGCACATACGAGCAACCTCTTCCGCAAGCACGGTGGGTCGAGGCCGCCAGCGGCCATGCTGGCGGCGGTGCCGTCATGAAGGGCAGATGGCTAATTCAGCCGCAGCTGGCGGCTGGTGGTCTATGGACGACACCAACCGATCTTGCCAAGTGGGCGCTTGAAATAACCAAGGCATGGAAGGGAGAACCAAACAAACTGTTCTCAAAACGCATTGCGACCCAGATGCTTACTGTTCAGAAGCCACCGTACGGACTGGGAGTGGAGGTTCAGGGAACGGGTCCAAGCCTGCAGTTTTCTCATGGAGGTTCAAACCTCGGATTCCGAGCACAGGTGGTCATGTTTCCGGCCGTTGGTAAAGGAGCCGTGATCATGGCGAACGGAGATAGGGCCGACTGGGTTATTGGGAACCTAATCAGAAGTATTGCTAGTGAGTACGACTGGCCCGCACTCAAGCAAACGGAACGAGAAGAGGTTCCCCTCAGCGCCGCGCAATTGGATGCTTTGGTCGGAGTTTACTCGTTGCCACCGGGACCGTCCGGTGAGCCGGTCACGTACGAGATAACACGCACCGGGAACAACCTATTCGCGGAGCTGAAAGGGTTGGGATCCTATCCCAGGTACGAACTCTTTCCGTCCAGTGCGACCTCGTTCTTCAGCACTATCGGGCTGGACGTAAATTTCACTCTCGATGCTTCTGGACGAGCAACGAGCCTCAGGATGGGGGATTTCTCCGGCACTCGCAAACAGTGATGCCAAAATCGACGTCCAGGAGATCTGGAGTATCAACGAACGACCACTACGAAGCCGGGCTTGAGATATTCGATCGAGCTCAGTGAGCGGATGACGGGCACCCGGAAGTCAACTGTTGTTAACAGGCGATTACACTCATTGACCCGGGACAGGGCGGAATGCCCTCAATGAGTGTAATGGCGATATTACGTCAGTTGACAATCCGATCGCTGCCCGGGCCCACAATTACCAGGTTAGCGAAACCGGCTTCGACGGAACCGGCCCGTTGAGTATTTGTTTGCCGTTTACGATCAGCTTCACTGTGCCCGACAGATTCAGTCCGCCCGGACTGAAATCGACATCGAGACGGCTACTGTTCGCCGTCGTAATCTCCACTGTCGAGTCTTTGATCCAGCATTCGAAACTGACTTGCGGTTCGACATTCAAATATGAATCCGGATACTTCCGCGGGATGGAGATGCCCCAAATGCCTCGGTGTTGAGGTGTGTCAATTACAAATGAGAAATGACTTGGTCTCTGGCGAACATGTTCAAACAACCATGCCTGCATTGACGCGCGATCTTCAGGGCGAGGATTGTGTCCAACGCCTTCTGCGATGACCACTTTCGGAGGATCGCCAACTTGGGTAAGTGAATCGCGAAAGTACTCTAAGTTCGCCTGGCGGTTGGGAATTGGGTCCTGCGCACCCTTCCACAAATAGAACGGAACGTGTTCTGCGTTGGCCACCAGATTTAACTGCGGCGGAACACCAGCCGCGCTGCCTGCCATGATTCCAGCGGCGGCCCACAAATCAGGAGTACGTAGAACGATTGTCCATACGTCGTCACCGCCCCAGGAGTGCCCCGAAATATAGCGGCGATCCGGATCTATCTTCGCGAAGGTCTTGACGTCCTCAATTACTTCCCAGACGTCTGGCTCCGATCCATTTTCGTTGCGCCACTCCCCATTGCCACGCAACCACGGCACGACGACGATCGCTGCATCATTCGGCTTCCCGCCTTTGGGTTCAAGTGTGAATGTAGAAGCAACTAAGGAGAGGGGCAGATCCGACTCCCTGCCGTGCAGGTATACGTACAGAGGATACGCTTTGCTTGCATTCCAGCGTTCCGGAACACTCAGGGTATAAAATTGTAGTGTGCCGTCGCTGCGAGACAAGCGAGCAAGGTCCAGTGAACGCCGACCCTCCACGAGATAGGCTTCGGATCTCCGAACATCCTCATTCTTGAGGCCGGACTCGATAGTCTCCAAGTAACCTACCAACTCTTTTGCTTTGGGATCACGATCAGCTCCGGCGAATTGCAGCTTCAAAACGCTGTCTTCGCAGAGTGCGAGCACGGATCGCAAATGCCGCTGATAGAGCTCTGGCTGTGGTGTTGCCAAGAGGGATTGGATGTCAGTTCGAATTTGACTCAGTGCGACTTCGGGAGCCTTAGCCTGGGGGCTTCCGCCACAGAGTTCGGTTGGCCAGCCGAGTACTGCTCCCGATATCACCATCACAATGATCGCTAACTTGATACTACTCATACGATATCTGACGTTCCAGGAGCCAATTCGTAAACAGAACGGCCAGAAGTGCCCTATGTCTTGGTTCAGCCTGAAATGGAGAAGCGGCGTTCTCCGTTAGTGTAGGTTCCGCCCCTGCGGGGGCGGGGTTTTTCAAGGCATGAGGGTCTATCGTCCGATGACTTCCTCCCCTCAGTGTGCAACGCGGGAGAAGGACCTCCCGCGCAGCTGAGCATCGGCTCGATGAGCCCTCCGGGTTATCCCTCGGCATGGTTGCGTCCCCGCAGTGCCCGCTTCCGTTTCGCCCGGCAAGATCATTGTAGCTCCGCAACGAACCGCCGTTTTTCAACATCCAATTGGCCCATGACTACGCCAGACCCGGAGTCGGGAGTGTAATCGCCGATTACACTTATACGCCAGGGTTGGCCCGGTTAGGACGGCTGTTTCTCGCGACCCACGTACTTGTAGACCACGCCCGCCTTCATCACAAAGACGACGCGCCGGACTGCGGTTATGTCCTTCAACGGATCTCCGTCGAGCGCAATGATGTCCGCTTGCAGACCTGGTGTGATGGAGCCAATTTGATCCCCCATTCCCAACGCCTCCGCTCCCAGGAAGTTAGCGGAGACCATCGCCGCCATGGGGTCAACTCCGGAATCACGCACGCGATGAATGAAATCTTCGGCGTTGCGCCCGTGCGCACCCGCAATCGCATCCGTGCCGTAAACAATCCTCAGTCCCGGTATCCGAAGCGCACGTCGGATGAATTCCTGATGCGCTTCGATGAGCCCTGGCATCGCAGCAAACCCCTCTTCGGTGTAGTAGGGAGGGGCCAGGTACCTCTCTTTGTACTTGAGGTAGGTTTCAAGCAGCAATCCAGCCTGCGGATCGATGTACGTCCCGCGTTCCGCCAGCAATCTCAAGTCGTCGTCTGACGCCCCCAGCCCATGCTCGATCTCAGTACACCCGGCAAGCGCAGCCGCTCGAACCGCGTCACGATACGCATGGACAAGCGAGCGTAAGCCCTGTTTCTTTGCTTCGTCGCATGCGACAGTCAATTGTTCCTGAGACATCGTCATCGTGCCGCGCGTCATGCCACCCGAGGCATAAATCTTGATGAGGTCCGCACCAGTTGCCTTCTGCTTTCGAATAAAAGCGCGGATTTCATCCGGCGTACCCGTCTTTTCTCCTTGTCCGGCGAGCCACCCGGCAGATGTGAGGATGCGCGGTCCCGGGAGCTTGCCCTGGGCGATTGCATCGCGCAAAGGGATTGCAGTCGGCGAGCCGACGTCCTGCACGGTTGTAAAGCCCGCCATCAATGTCAGCCATGCATTGGAGGCTGCAGCGTACCCGGCGTCTAGCGTTGTCCCACCCTGGCCCTCATTTTTGCCGTCAGGACCGAAGCTCCAGGTGATGTGCACGTGCGCGTCGATCCAGCCCGGCAACACCGTCAGGCCACGCAGGTCGTAACCGATGGGACCTGCCTTGGGATCGATCGCCACTATCTTCGAGCCCTCGATGACGATGCGCGTGTCGTGCAGCACTCCTCCCTTCCCATCCAGAACCTCACTGGCAGCAATCACGACGCGTTTGCTCTGCTCCATCGATTGCGCAGACATACATTGCGGCGGACAAGCAGCAATTACGGAGATCCAAAGAAAAGTTAGCGCTGACCGCATAGAGTGAGCCACTCGCTCCTCCCCTTTCGGGAACGAGCTTATCATGGTTGCGAGGGGAGATCCTTGATATGCCACCGGCCTCAATTGGGTAACATCGGGATACGACTCTTCTACCGGGAGTCAAAATAGCTTTGCCTGGCTGTCCGACATCGCGGCGGCTGGCCACTTCGCCCTTCACGCAGCTTGCTGGCGGCGACTCTGACGTTGCTGTCTGGCGGCTTCCAGCTTGCGGTCCCGCTCAGCATGAATCTCGACCTGTCGGCCTGCAAGCATGTCCTTCGGGGTCACGTAGCCGATCGCACTGTGCAACCGGACGTTGTTGTAGCGATCCACATACTGTTGAATCAGGCGTTTTGCATCCTCCAGTGACAGCGGCATCCCCGGACGGATGCATTCGCTTTTCAGCGACTCATGCCAGCGTTCCACCTTGCCGTTGGATTGTGGATAGTTAGGCGAGGTTCGGACATGCGTCATCCCTGAGATGCGAATGAACTCCTTGAAGTCGCGAGCAATGAACTGCGGGCCATTGTCGGAGATGATTCGCGGCTTCGCTTCCGGGTACTTCTCCTTGGCTCGTTGCAGAATCATCTCGACATCAGCTTCTCGCATGGACTCACGCAGATCCCAATGCACGAGGAAACGACTGAACCCATCCAGAATGCTGCACAAGTAATAGAAGGTGCCGCACAGGTTGATGTAGGAAACGTCGATATGCCAGTGCTGATGCGGCTGCAGCGGCTGCTCGAAACCTTTTCCCTTGCGCGATGGCTTGCTCTTCCATCGGGATAACAATCCGGCCTGCTTCAACACCCGCCAAACGCTCGCCGGACTGACCGCCACAACGTCAGCGTCGAGCATCATGAACGTCAGCCGCCGATAGCCTTCCAGCGGGTTCTTCAGATGGAACTCGATGATCGCTTCTTTCTCCCACGGCTCCAACCAGAAATCGCGGGGAACCCAGTGTCAGTTCGTTCGAGTCTGCAACGAGAACCTAAACTTGATCTCAGCACGGACAATTTGAAGGCGGGCAAACACCATGTCACCCGAGCCATCCGCCCGAAAGCGGAGACCGATACAACTGTTGAAGTCCCATGGAACCGCGACCCAAGCACGCGTGGTTGTCAGAATGTCGAAATCCAACATCAACACCAGCTCCCGTACCTCGTCTCAGAGTGATGGTTCAGTAGTCTGAAGACCAACATCAGAGATTCTATCGTCAATTGACGCAATCAGGCGTTCTCACCAGCTTGCGCCGTTTGTTCGCCGAAAACCACGGTCAAGAGCGAAATGGCGATTTTTCGCTAACCGTCGATGGTATTATCGTCGCCGCCCGTAGCGTGGAGATGATGTGACTCGTACCACTCTATTCTTTTTGCTCGCGGCGTTCGTGGCCGTTTCGGCCGCTGCCATTGCACAAGATTCCTCGGCGCGGGCTGCCGAGCCACAATTCCTGGCCACTATCCAGGCGGAGTCTCCCGCCACAAAAAACGGCGAATCGAGTTACACGCTTAACGTGGGTTCCGAACTGTTCATCACTGTGCATTTAACAAACGTCTCCAAGCACAACCTCGCCTTCGACTACGACAAAGACTCTAGAACCGGAGTGAGTTTTGCACACCGATATGAAGTCCGCACGAGTCAAGGCAAGTCCGCCCAGAAGCGGACAATCAGCCATCCTGAGATTGGCTCAACAGGGCACGGTTGGCCGGACCAGGTCCTAAAACCAGGTCAAAGCATGGATATTAGCGGCGACCACATCAGCGGCTTGTTTGATCTGAGCCAACCGGACGAATACACAATTCAGCTCTTCCGAGCCATTAGGGATGATCCCAAGCGCGGCTTTGTGAAATCGAACGTAATCACACTGGTAGTGACGAAATGAAGGTTCTGCCCCGAGATGGTCGGTCGGGGAACGGTATCCTCATGTCGGCCCGGTAACTAGCTCCGCCGCGCCTAACTGTTGTTAACAGGCGTTTACACTCATTGACCTAGCCCGGCAAGGGGTTTTGAGTGTAATGGCGATGTAACGCCAATCATGCGGCTCCCACTTCCACAAGCGTTCGATTTATAGCTAAGCGGCAATCCCGTGTGGAGAGAGCTCTAAAACTTTCCGCGAGGCGGTGGCCTGGTGTAACTTGCCCCTCCGAGAAAATTCAGGGACAGTCTATGAAGGCCACCGCTTAACCCGATGTAAATGTGGAGAGTGGTCAGGCCGATTGAACACGAATCCCGTGAGCCACGACCCCGCAATCATCACATTATTTGGCCCTCGAAAGTTTGCCAGTTCAACGCCCACGCCTTTCACGGGAAGTGCATGGCGGAACTTCGGGCGACTACTGGGTCGTACACTTGTATTCCTCTCGATACCCCTTTTTCTTTTGAGCGGATACCTGGCATTTGCTCATTACTGGATTCAGACGCGGTGGACGAGGTCAGAAGCCACGGTGCTGAGCGGCGAGATTCGCCAACGCTCCTCGGGGTCCACAAGCACGCGCGGCGCGATTGGCACGTCCTCCAACTCCTATTTTTTCCATTGCACAGTTTCATACTCGGTGGCGGGGGAAACTCGGCAATCCGAGTTGGATTTGCCCGGTTCCCCGTACAGAATGGATGCCCAGGCTTGGGCCGCAAGGTGGTCGGAAGGCCAAACTGTTTCCATCCAATACGAGCCTTCGAATCCGAGCAAGATTCGGCTCGCTGACAATCCAGCTGAGATCACGGCGATCGGCTCGTTACGAGAGGCGTCTTATTTTTTCCTTCCCGGCATCCTGCTCATACTGACATCCCGCTCAGAACGAGTTGACTCTCAGTAATCGCAACTTCCGTTGTTGGTGAAAAACAGGCTTTAGCCGTTTGTTCGCCAAAATCCGGGTCCATGAGTGAAATCGCGATATTTCGTCAACTATCCGGCGGCGCACCGACTCTGGCCAAGGGACGTGAGTGCCTAGTTATCGAGTCACATTATTTTCGGAACCTTTTTTTCTGCGGCTTCGTATCTGATCATGTGACGAGGTGAAACAAGGAGCTAACCCTCCGCTGGTCTCCGCGTCCAATAAAGTCGCGAGGAGTTGGGTTATGGATGCAAAATATAACTACATTATCGACAGCATGAAGTGGCGGATCGTGCTGAACCTGGCTGGATTTGGCCTGTGGCTGGCAACGAGCGTGGTCCTACTACGTCTGACCTGAGGGAAAGGGCACCTCTCCTAGGGTTGCTCTGCACCAATCTTGGGTAATTGACGCGGCATCGTCTCGGGCGTAGTTTTTCTCCGAAAGGAGAGTCGCGTCATGGATATGGATCAGGGCGCTACAAAGAAACCACCAGCGGCAGAGACGGATGACCCACAAGGGCAGAAATCCCAAATCCGTCAACGTGCGTTTGAGCTCTACCAGGAACGTGGGCGCGAAGACGGGCACGAACTAGATGACTGGCTCCTTGCCGAAGAGGAGATTACAAGCCAGAGAACTCGAATCGCCGCCTGATTACAAGCTACGTACTTCAGAAACATCACAACTCGTTCCGTCGTCATCCCGACGACGGGTTCCTTTCACCCTCAGCGAACGAAAGGAGCGCATGTCATGTTCACTCGAATCGTCGAACTTACCACCAAACCAGACAAGAATAAGCAACTCTCTGAAACCATCCACGACAAAGTACTTCCGATCCTTAAAAGGCAGAAAGGCTTCGTCGATGAGACGGTCTTGGTTTCAGACAAAGAGGACAATCGTGTCCTGTCACTCAGCTTTTGGAAGACCAGAGAGGACGCGGAAGAATATCACCGTGCCGAATATCAGAAGGTAAAGGAAATAGTTCAGCACCTCCTGGAAGCCGAACCCATGATTCGCACGTTCGATGTCCACAGCTCGACCACGCACAGAATCTCCGCCAAGGCCGCCTGAAGCTAGGAGTAAACTCTTCTCCTATCAGTTACGGCAAAAGATCAATCGAGCATCACAAAAGGCGCGTTCGGAGCGCGCCTTTACCATTGCCGCAACCTTCGAGTGTCCTGGAATGTCGGATCGTGGCTATATTCCAGAGAAAGCGGATCCCCGGGGAAACGCTCAATGATTGTAATGGCGATGTTACGCCAATTGACCCCAAGTCCCAGCACGTCGCACTTTGAAGGGGCGTTCTGCAACCGACACCCGCTTGCGCTACCATCTTGAAATGTTCCCCATCTCGCCAGTCGTGATGGTCATCTCCTTGGTGGTCTACGCACTCGCTGGAATGGCAATTGGTGCGCTCACGGGATGGCTAACTTCATTGATAACGAAGTGCGGCCAGAAAGGGCTCCTGAAAGATGGATTTCTCGGCTCGTTTGGTTATTTGGCTGGTTTCATCGGGAGTATTTCTGTGCCCTGGCCCCGAAACACTATCACATACCGTTTGGAAGGCGGCACCGAGGTGTCGTCAACGATGAACTCATATCAACACCCCGAGCGGGTTGCTATCGCCATTGCTATCCTGTTGCCCCTTTTGCGCGAACTGTATCTATGTAAAAAGCGCAAGGCTTCACAGTTGACGTAAACAGGCGATTACACTCATTGACCCCGGACAGGGCTGCGGCTCCCAAAAATGAGTGAAATGGCGATTTTTTGTCAGTTGACCAGAGCGGGTGTGCGGAAGAGCTGCACGCTGATGGTTTTCATGCCACACGCACAAGAAGTTAGCGTCGCTGGGCCCATGCGAATTCTCCTAGTACGTAACCGTGATCTCGCGACGGCCGTCCAGCAGAAAGACATGGAAGTCCGTTGCCAGAGGCTTGGCGTCTAGCTGCCGCATCATCAGTGCGACTTGGCCTCGATGGTAAGTGGAATGGTTCGCAAGGTGCTGCATCAGGTGCGCCAAACTGATTTGTGTTGTGCGAAAAGGAAGCGTCTTTTCCAAGGATTCGTTTGTCACGCGATTCACGAACTCGACCTGTAATTTCTCAACTTCCGCCCACTTTAACTTCACTGCGGGGACGTTGGGAAATCCAACTGGATTGAACAAGGCGTCCCGTCGATTCCTCAAATCCGTCAATACGGCGGGGCTATGTTCCACCTCCTTCCAGTACGCAAGCCAGACCCACTCACCGCCGATGATGTGGACGAGCGTGTCTCGCACGGAACGAAAGCTGCCGCCCAGATCGCGCGTGAACTGCTCAGCGCTGAGCTCGGAGGCCGCTTGCAAAACCCTGTTGTTCGCCCAGCGGTCGTATTCGTAGAGCAGTTGAATGTCATCTTTGGTCATGGTGGCAGCGGGTAGCCGACCCTCTCGTCCGGGGAATCCTATCTTGCCCCCGGGTATTCAGGAAAGCCGGAGATGTGGGCATTAATCCGCCCTAGACGAAACTGGTTTATCAGCACCGGGTGGGGATGGTTGACGAAAACAGGCGTTTACACCAGCTTGCGCCGTCTGTTCTCCTTTTCACAGGTCAATGAGTGTAATCGCGATATTACG
>Ga0187825_10000483_pt1 | contig 10022 bp, 8 predicted proteins | sample NC_wetland_sal_i_11_FD_132421 | JGI IMG/M metagenome (GOLD analysis project Ga0187825, IMG submission 132421) | Wetland sediment microbial communities from Neuse River Estuary, North Carolina, USA - SourceSoil_5 | ecosystem: Environmental > Aquatic > Freshwater > Wetlands > Sediment | place... | reverse complement strand
GACGGGGCACGGCATAACCGGCGCAGGCGTCGTTTTTCTGCGTCAAGGCGCCGACGATTTCCTGTTCGAGCTCGGCGGTTACGCGCTCGTCGGAATCGACCAGCAACACCCAATCCTTGGTCGCCAGAGAATGAGCATAAGCCTTCTGGTCGCGATAGCCGGCCCAGGCGCGCTGAAAAAATCGTTCGGTGTAGCGCCGGCAAATTTCCGGGGTTCGGTCCGTGCTAAAGGAATCCACGACGACGATCTCATCGCACCAGCGCAAACTCTTCAGGCAATCTTCGATGCGCTCCTCTTCATTGAAGCAGACGACTATGGCCGAAACCGTGGCGTGGGAGGCGCTGTTTTTACTTTCACCGTCCATGATCGTTGATGCGGATCGCTGCACCGAGCGAAGCAAAGCGCTGCCAAGCGTCGCCTTACGGCGGTTACTCTCCCGCCGCCTTCTTGGTTTTTTCCACCAACATCGCTCGGTAGTGGAAATAACGCCCCTTGGCGCGGTACTTCTTTCGCTCGTTGCCGAGCAGTGAATACCAGCCAAAAGTGAAGATAGATCTCAAGTAATTGGGCACGATGCGTAGTACGCTTTGTTTTTTGTAGGCGAGCCGGCTTCTGCCTTGGAGCTCGTGGCGTATGCGGAAAAACTCTTCGGTGAGACGGGAGCGGTCCATTTCGTTATACACGGTAGCTCGCGGTTCATAGCCGATGTTATAGCCGGCATTGAGCACCCGCTTGGCGAATTCGACATCTTCGGAGATTCCCGACTGCCCGGGACCGAGCTTTTCGTTGAAGAGCCCCACTCGATCGAACACGCTGCGTCGGATCGCCATGTTCCCGCCCGTGAGCGTTCTCAATTTCCTCCCCGGCGCAAAACCGTATTCGATAAAATCGATAGTCCGATAACGCTGCAGATCCCGCTGAATTTGCGCGTCGTTACGGTCCTGCTCGCGCATCCGGATCGCCCCTTGCATGATCTCGTGGGAAAATTCATGGAAAAAATTCACCACGGCGCGAAGCCAACCGGGCGTCACCTCGACATCGTCGTCGAGAAAAACCAGCAAAGAGCCGCCGGCCAGAGGGATGGCGCGATTTTGCGCCCGGCATTTGCCGGGCCGCGGCTCGCGCACATGGCGGCAGGGATGGGCCAGGCGCGCGGCGAATTTGCCGACCAGGGCCTCGACCTGTTTCGCCTTGCTTTCATCCGGGGCATTGTTGGCGACGATGATTTCCGGACGAAGCTCGTCATAGCCGTTCAATTGCGACAGGCTGGTGAGCAGCCGTTCGATTTGATCCAATCGGCCGACCGTGGCGATGATGATGCTGATCGATTCGCCCATGAAATCTTAGAAGCCGCGCAGGTGATGAAACAGACGCTCCGACAAACCCTGCATGTATTTTAACGTATCGCTAATCGCGTCATGCCTGCCGAAGCGCGGCTGCCAACCGAGTTCGCTGATCGCTTTGGTCGCATCCGGAAACTTATTGTTGGCTTCTTCATAGCGCCGACCGTAAATCGACTTGGGGTCAACAAAAACAATCTTGCTCTTGGTCTGGCTGATCGTCCGCACTTCCTCGGCCAGTTCCAGGATCGAACAGCGATTGGCTGGGTTGCCGAGGTTATAGACGCCGCCTTTAACGCCGTTGCGCATGGCATGGACGATGCCGTTGACCATGTCTTTGACATGAGTGAAGGCGCGAATTTGCTGCCCGTCGCCGAACACCGTGATGTCCACTCCGGACAAGGCCTGGCCGATAAAACGGGGCAAGACAAAGCCGCCCCGGCCGGATTGGCGCGGGCCGGTGACATTAAATGGCCGAACGATGCGAACATCCAGGTTTTGGATATCGGCAAGGTTTAGCAGTGAGGTCTCCGCCGCAAGTTTGCCGACCGCGTACTCGAGCCGCGCCGACGAGCTCGCCGGCACGATTTTCGACATGGATTCAGAACAGTAGCCTGCCTGGCCGCCGCCGTAAACCTCACTGGTGGAAACGTCCACCAGTTTGGCGCCGCTGCGCTGCGCCAAACTGGCCATCGAAACGCTGTCGTTGACGATGGACGCAGCAATCCGGCCGGCATGAGGCAATACGCCCGCGGGCCCGACCACGTAGGCCAAATGATAAATTTCATCCCAACCATTCTGGCCGCCGTCGCGGCAAAAAGAATCAATGTCCTTGATTGAATGAGTCGAGCGGCCGGCCGGATCGATTTCACGCAGAAGATCCTCCAACGGCAACGGACTCGTGCTGAGGTTATCGACGATATGCACCTGGTTTTCCGGTTCCGCCAATAAAAGTTCGATCAAGTGACCGCCCAAAAAACCGAAACCACCCGTAACCAATATCTTTGTCAAGCCCGCGCTCCTTTAAGCTAGAATTTTTCTTTCGTCTTTGAACCTGGAGAAACTCTGTACTGGAATCGGCGATTCGCCCCGAAAGGCCTCGCTAAAGGGAAACTATGACCAGAGAAATTGGTACGCGCGGTACTTGGCCGACAAGGGTTGATAGTGGAGCGCCTGCTGCAGCGCAGCCCTGGCGCCTTCTCGATCTCCGTTTTTGCGCCGTCCCTTGGCTAAATGATAGTAGCGATAAGCGATGCGCTGGAAAATCCGTCCCCGCCCTAACAGATCTTTCGCGCGCGGATATTCGGCCAACAGCTTTTCAATGACGCGAATATTTTCGAGCAATCGCAGTTCCTGATTGCGCCCGATGTTACCTTCATGCTTGCGGTAGTAAAACACAACCTCGTCCAAGTAAGCAACCGGATAGCGCGCGAAAATGCGAAAGGCCAAATCGAGATCCATGGCGATGCGCAAATTCTCATCGTGGCCGCCCACGGCGTCGTAACAGCTTCTCGAAATCAGCGCCGCCTGCAGGCGCACGATGCTCTTGTCGAACAGATCCGACAGCTGAAGGCCCGATCGAGCCAGGCGGCGGGATTTGTCGCGCGGAATGATCGTTTCCCGATGATGATTTTTACCGCCGATATAGGCGCCGTTGGCAAACACCATACCGGTATCGGCATGGGCGGATGCGTATGCAAACAGAACCTCGAGATGGTTGGGCGCGCAAAGGTCGTCGGAATCTTGAATCGAAATCCACGGCGCCCGTGAATGGCTCACTCCGAGATTGCGCGCGGCGGACGGGCCGCGATTATCCTGGCGCAAATAGCGCAATCGCTCGCCATAACCTTTGACAACCTCCCGCGTCTCATCCGTTGACCCGTCGTCGACAACGATCAGCTCAAAATTTCTGAAACGCTGATCGAGAACGCTTTCGATCGTCTCGCGCAGTAGCCCGGCCCGGTTAAAGGTCGCGATGATCACCGAAACGGACGGATTTGCGAGCATAGAATGAAGGCCTATATCGCATCGCGCCTGCCGGCGCGGCCTCGCTGCGAGAACTTGCCTACCAGGTAGCCCCAACATTTCATCATCCGGCCCTCGGTCTTGTAAGCCTTTTGAGTCAAACCAAAAAGGCGGTAAATACCGTAGCGGCAACAGTTGGCCAGCAGATCCGGAAAGACTTTGAAAAGAATCGAGTCATGCCGGTAAAGGCTTCGGCTGAATCCTTTTCTATACTGCACGTCGCGATTGTAGACCCGGCCGTAACGGCCGGGATTGAGCTCATGATAAACGATCGCGTGGGGAGTATAGCCGATTTTGAATCCCGCCTTGCGCACCCGCAGGGAGAATTCAGTATCCTCGCTGAAACCCGATGCCCCGGGCCCAAGCCGGACGTCGAACCTACCGACCGTTTCGAGGACCTTGCGCTGAAACGACATATTGGTACCGGTCAAACCGCGTATCTCGACGATTTCAGAGCCATAGTCGATAAGCGGGATATTATACTCGCGCAAACGCAGCGGATCGGCGCTCCGGCCCTCGGGGTCCTTCCCGGGCAGTACTTTTCCTTGAATCGCTGAAAAGTCACTTCGCTCATGGGCCTCGAGATGTTTTGCCAAGCAGTTTGGATCCAGCGAAACGTCGTCGTCGACAATCATGAGAATATCGCCCTGAGCCGCGTCCAGCCCGTGGTTTATCGCATTGGACTTGCCGGGGCGATTCTCCTCCAGGACCATCAATCTATGACGCCGAGGCAACCTTGCTTCATAAGCCAAAAGCTCGCTCGTGCGATCGGTCGAGCCGTTGTTGACGACGATGACCTCAATTTCTGCTCCGGCTAAGGGGTCGTTCTTGTCAATGCTATCGAGCAAGGCTTTGAGGCTATCGGCCCGATTCCGGCTTGGGATAATAACGCTCAGCCGCCCGATCATAATAGTCTCATGGTTCCAAGGACATTACCTTCAAAACAACCCGATTCAATCTCGCATGGAAAGCGCCCGTTCGCTGGAATCCGCTTAAATCGAGAACCATACCGATGTCTATCAGTTATCAGCTGGAACCCACTAAGACCAAAGCCCTACTGCGGCCAAACCTTTGCCGCCGAAATCCACGGGGGAAATTTTGCGTCAAAACCACCAGAAAGATGCGAAATTCCCTTTACGATTTTTCACATCATTGATAGCATTTTGCTCATGCTGAAAAAATACAACCTGGAATCCACTAAAAAATCATGGTGCCGCTTGTTCCAATACTGCGTTGCTGGACACTGAAATAAAGCCCGTCAATTTCAACGGCGCATTGCTAAATGCGCGCCTATCGCCGAACTGAATCTACCAACCATGCCAAAAGTCAGCGTCATTATTCCGGTCTATAATTGTGAACGTTTTATCGGCGCTGCGATCGAAAGCGTGCTTCGTCAAACCTTCAAAGATTATGAGCTCATCGTCGTCAACGATGGCTCGACGGACAAAACCACTGAAGTCGTAGAGATGTATCGGGACCGGCTGCAATACCTGACGCAATCGAACAGCGGTCAAGCCACCGCGCGGAATCTGGGCTTCCGCCATTCCTCGGGGGAATATCTTGCTTTCCTCGACGCCGATGACCTCTGGTATTCCAATATGCTCGAAACCGAGGTCGCGGCGTTGGACGCAAACGCCAAGCTCGGCCTGGTATACAGCGATCTCGATATCATAGACGAGAACGGCAAGGTTATCGAAAAATCACACTTGAGCAAAAGAGCGAAGCGCAAAAAACCGGTCAAAACCTTTCTCGGCTATCACGGGACCCCATTCCCTTCGGCGTCGCTCAAGCGCCGGATCATTTTCGAAAAGGCCGGGGCCTTCGACACTTCTTTTTACCAGGGCGGAGAAGATGCGCTCTTATGGGCGAAGATGCACCGCCTGGCAGAGTTCGGATGGATTCCCCAAGTCCTGGCTCAACGGCGGATTCATAGTCGACAGGTCAGCCATGCGCGCCAGCGCCGCCTCGAAGCGGACACCAGACTCTATAACAAATTGTGGGAGCTGTTTTCGGATGACCCCGAAGAACAGGCAAGGCTGTTGGTCAATTACGCGCGACTCTGGTCGAGAGAGGGACAGAGGCTCGTCAAGGAGGGTCGGCGCGACGAAGGCCGGCGATTTCTCTTCCGCTCGTTTCATTTTTATCCGCTCTATTGGCGCAACTACATTAGGATTGCCAGATCCTATCTGCATGTTTAGCGGCGCATGCGCGATTCTTCAAGTTGCAGCGTTTTGGCGATGACATCCTCTGTCAGAGTCTTAGTGCCATGACAGACAGGCATGGGTTACGCTGGCTGATGCCGCGGGCGACGAGATCTATCATTCCCTTGGCTTTAAACAGATTTATACAATAACAGTCGATCCTTGCGGGTTCCGGTGAAAACTTTTTCCAATTTCAAACCGTAGTGCTCGGGTTCGGCGAAGAGATCGGGGAAGGATTTCTGGAGAGCCTTGGCCTCAACGGCCAGATAAGCCGGAGCCGCTTCGCGCAATTTCGCCGCTAATTGCGCCGGTTCAACGTCGATCAGCGAGACCGTCTTGGCGTCGGCATAAAAAGTAATTCGCTCATCGACGACCGCGACTTTCAATTCGCCGTTTCGGTTCAACGTTTTCAGGTAACGTCCGGCGTCGCGGACATAAGCCTTCTCTTCGGAAACTGATCGCAGGGTTTTCGGCAATGTCCCGCCGAGAAACATCAGCGCCACGCACAGGGCGATGATACGCGCTTTTCTCGGCTCGTAACGGCTCTGCAGCCAGTCCCAAAGCCACCACATTCCGCAGGCAACCCAGGCCAGAGAGATAGGAACCGCCTGCAGCGAATAGCGCCGCTTGACATAGATCAGCGCAAAGGCGAACACGTAAAATGCCGAAAAACCGAGCAGGAGCGTCTCTTGCTTGTGGCCCAGTCGGTCGCGGAACATTAAGAAGAGTCCAATCAGCAGGAAAGGCACGTAAGAATAATACAGCGCCTCGAAGTAATCTCCCGCAGCCGGCAGAAGATCGGTGGCGGCTTTCTTAACGTATTGCAGCGGATGCTGGCGCACGTATTCGGTGAACTCAAGAGAGTGGATGCTGTCCTCTCCCTCGGGCTTATCTTCCGTGTCAAGCATACCCGACTCCTTCAAGTTGATCGCCAGAGTGATTCCGGCCTTTCGGCTCAGTGCTCCGAAATGCCCCGTATCGATGCTCAGATAAACGATGAACGGCAAAGCGAACAGGACAAATCCAATACCGAAGGCGAGCGAAGAGCGCGCCGCGGACGCGAAGCGAAAATCCTTCCAGAAAATCCAGCGCGCCAGGAGCATGACCGGAACCAAAGCGAAGAAGCCGATCGCCTCAGGCCGCACCAGAAACGTATAGCCGGCAACCAACCCGCCAAGAAAAAGGCGCATAAGACGCTGTTCATCAATCGCGCTCAAAAACAGATAAATCGCCGTGGTCGAGAGGAACAGGTACAAGCTTTCCGTGCGCACGTGAACCGAGTAAAGCACGAGGTAAGGACTGATCGCCGCCAGGAACGCGGCGAGCAGCGCCGCCCTCTCGTCGAAAACCTTGCGAAACAAGCCGTACAGCGGCAGCAGGAGCAAAATGCCGCACAGAAGCGATAAGAGCTGGCCGGTCAGTTCCCATTCGCCGATCAAAGGATAGACGACGGCTATCAGCAACGGATATCCCGGCGGGTAAACGGAGGCGAGCCCGGATTTAATATCGCCGCGGAAAAAATCTTCGGCCGCGCGCAAATAAACTATGCCGTCCGAATTGATGCAGTAATACCGCGCCAAGTCGAGCAGTCGAACGACAGCGGCGGCGAGCAGAGCGAACAGGAAGAGCCGGCGGGCATTCTTGCGCGAGAGCTTTAAATCATCCATCGATGCATCCCGGTCAAATCGTCACGCCCATACCGTTTTGACACTTGGTCCGGTCTACACGCCGGGCGCGACGCAACACGCGGACCACCCACTTGCGTTTGCAGCCAGGTTCTAGAAAAGAAGCCCCCAAGTAAGTCTTGAGAAAAATCAACTGTTGAGACCGCGAAAGGTATTTTCCCAAGGTGCGATACAACTGGACCAGGTTCTTAACCCGGCGTCTCTCCCCCAGCCGATAGCATCGCCGAACGCCCTCTAGATCGAGGAGAAATAACGCGCAGTCGGCGTGGCCGTCATGGCCAACGGCTAGAATATTCGCATCCTTCAAATCGTTATGATAGATCCGTTCCTCGTGCAGCGAATGAAATAGCTCCGTCAGTCGCTCGATAAACCGACCCCGAGATCGAAAGCCGTCGGGCCCCGTCTTGCCCCGGAGATTTTCCATCCAGTAGGCATCGGCGGTCTTTCCGCCGACGATTTCATCGGCAATGAAGAAACTGCTGTGCAGGATACCGAACCTGCGTTTTTCGAGCGCCGCCACAGGTCTTGCCGAGGCGATGCGGGCCCGCCCGAGAATCCCGGTACCCTTGAGCGATCTTAGGGCGCCCGATTGAAAGAACGGCGACAACAATTTAAAGCGCAGCGAGAAAGAATTGTACCGCTTGACGTACAAGACTCGTTCATGGCCGGCGATGCTCAATTCAAGCCGCGCCACCTTGATTTTTCTCTGATCCTTGACGATTCGGCAGCTCGGCGAGGCGAACAAACCGTCGGGGTCGGCAAGGGCGTCGAGAAATGCAGGATCGGCAAACGCGCGGTCGACCCACATGCTGACGCCGCCCTGTCGATGCAGGAGAAAGTTAAGAGGCAGCACCGCGCGCCACTCGACAACTTTGACGCAGTATGGCGTCGAGCCTGAGAAAGTGGTTTTTCCAGGAATGCTCTTCGCCAAGCTCGCGTGCTGCCTTGGACCAATCGGGATCCCGTGATTTTTCCAAAAGCATGAGCAGCTTTTTTTCCAGCTCCGCGGGATCGTCCGCCCGCTCGATGACGCCGAGCGCCAATGGCCCGAGGATGACTTCCGCCGCGCCGACCTCGCGGCTCACCAACACGGGCAAACCGGATGCCAGCGCTTCAAGCACGACATTGCCAAAAGCCTCTTGGAGCGCCGGCAGCGCCACCACGTCCGCGGCGGCGTAATAATTCTCGACATCTTCTTGACGCCCGGCAAAGATGATTCTCCCCGGCGCGAGAGCTTCGGCCCTGGCCTGATAGCGATCGAGCCTGGCGTCCGCGCCGACCACCAAAAGAAATACACGGTTTAACGCGGGCGATTTCCATACGGCGAGCAACCGATCCAGGCCTTTGCGCCGAAAGCCGCTGCCAACGAACAAGACCAGCGGCGCATCGAAGGGAATCTTCCACAGATTTCGGACCAGATCACGCGCTTCGCCGCGCCGGGCCGGATGAAAACGGCGGCTGTCCACGCCGTTATACAGAACATGAATTTTCTCCGGCGCCACCGGGTAATGCGCGATGATATCTTGTTTCACCGCCGCCGAGACCGCGATGACGGATTGACAGCCCGTCTCGCCGAATTGTCGTTTTTCCAGGGCCAGCAGGCTGCGATGATAAATGCTCAGCCGTTGCCAAAGACGGCGCCGCCAACCGCCTTCCCTGCCCAAACGTGCGAGAAAACCGCAATGGGTGCCTCCGCCGCAGCGTAGAACATCCTGGCGCAATAGCCGGCCAAAACTCACGACCAGATCGCAGGCCGCGACTCTCCTGATTATTCTCGGCGCGAACCAAGCAAAACTCCAGAGCCTCAACGTCCGGCCTAACGGCAAGACCGGAACCTTATGAATTACGACGCCTTCAGGCGGCTCGACGCCGAGCTCACTGCAAAAAAGATGAACCTCGTGGCCTAGATCCCGCAGCCCCGCCGCCGTTTGAAACAAATCTCTCTCGGTGCCGCCGCTAAAATCGAGCCGTTTGTGGGCGAGCGCGATCTTCATGGGGCGATCCCAAACCGGCTAAGACGATGGGCCGAGCAAGCATCGTGGAAGGCGGGAACGATCACAGCCGTTTCACGGGAAGATTGCCGTCGATCGTCGAATGTAATCACCCCGAAGGCTATCGTGACCGCTCCATTTCCACCGCCCGCAAGTCTCCCGACCAGTGCATGAGCCGACGAAAGTTTCCCGACGCATCCACCTGATCGCACTCTTTGCGCCGCTGGCGAGTCTTCTGTTCAAACCAGCGCGCCAACCGGCGCTCGGCGGCGGTCAATTTAGGTTTCTCGATATAGGCGCGAAAAAACCGCATGCGGTCCTGCAAGGTGATTCCCGGCAGAGGCAGACGATTCAATTGAATGAGATTGCGCTTCCACAGAGATTGCGGCAGCCAGCGCGGATAGCGGCGGGTCCGGTCGTTGTCCATCAAGAAAAAAATCATGCCGTCGTTGGCTGGGCGGTGAATAAAAATATTCGTCGCCACCAAGTCGCCGTGGACAAAACCGCTGTCATGAAAGCGCCGAACCATGGCGGCCAACTGCCGCAGACCGGCTCGCTTAGTCTTTAGCCGCTCGCTGTTCGAGCCGCTCTCAAGTAATTCACGGAGAAAAATCGGCGCGCCCTGACCGGCGACCTTTTGAGTCAAGATAAACCCTCGACGCAACCTGCCAAATCGCCGCCGCTCTCCTGCCGCCACCGTCGTAGGGACGTTGAAGCCCGCACCGGTCATCGCCAATCCCTGGCGCCACGCTTGCAGCGCCTTGGACCGTCGAATCCAGT
>Ga0187825_10000481_pt1 | contig 10024 bp, 5 predicted proteins | sample NC_wetland_sal_i_11_FD_132421 | JGI IMG/M metagenome (GOLD analysis project Ga0187825, IMG submission 132421) | Wetland sediment microbial communities from Neuse River Estuary, North Carolina, USA - SourceSoil_5 | ecosystem: Environmental > Aquatic > Freshwater > Wetlands > Sediment | place... | reverse complement strand
GCAAAGACTATCTAGGAGCGAATACATGAGGCCATTGGCTTCGGGACGTTTTGCTGCAGGCATTCTAGTTGCATTCTTTGGCACTGCTTTTCTGGCAGGCTCATGGGCTCGACCGAAGCCTGCGGCCGCAGGTTATCACCTGCTTAAGACGATCTCATTGCCGGCAGCTCCGGGCGGCGATGAATATTATGACTACATTACGGTCGATGCGGATGCGCGGCGGGTGTACGTGTCGCATGGCTCAGAGGTCGTGGTCCTTAATGCCGACAATTACTCGGTAGTGGGTAAGATCGAAGGCTTATCGCGCAGTCACGGGATCGCCATCGCCAAGGACCTTGGGAAAGGCTTCATCTCCGATGGCGACTCGCGGCCGGGCGCTACTGTCCAGCAAGTCGTCTTTTTCGATTTGAAGACTCTGAAGGTGACCGGCAAAGTCTCTACCGGCCAGCCCGATACGGACGCCATCATTTATGAGCCGGTTTCCAAGCACGTCTTCACCTTTAACGGCGATAGCCATAACTCGACCGTGATCGATCCAGAGGAACAGTCCGTGATCACGACGATCGATCTGGTTGGCAAGGTTGAGTTCCCAGCCGTCGACGGAAAAGGCACGGTCTACGACAACAATCCGGAAAAGAATGACGTCGTTGCCATTGATGCTCGTACGAATACCATCAAGTCACGCTGGCCCACTTCTCCAGAAGGTCAGCCCACCTCTATGGCCATAGACCAGAAGAGTCGGCGCCTGTTCTCAGCGGGGAGAGGTCCCCAGTTCGTGATCATGATGGATGCCGACAACGGAAAAGTCGTTCAGTCATATCCAATTTCCGCGGGCGTGGATGCGAATGCGTTTGATCCCGGAACGGGCCTGCTGTTTGTCTCAACCCGCGAAGGCATGCTGCACATTTATCATGAAGATTCGCCCGATAAGCTCAGCGAGGTCGAAGCAGTCAAGACGGAGTATGGAGCCAAGACCTGTCAGGTGGACCCAAAAACGCACCGGGTTTTCCTGAGCACTTCCGATTTTAATCCGCCGGCCGCTCCGACTGAAAAGCAGCCGCATCCCTTGCCGACGGCGAAGCCCGGAAACTTTCGCGTACTTGTATACGGACGCTGAACTCTCTGGCGGCATTGTAACCAATGTAACCAATATGTAGGGGCTGCCCGGCCGCCGCCCCAACACTTTGACTCAAACGCCACAAGATAATAAAGTTCGCATAATTCCGAATGGCGCTGCCAAAACGAACAGAATAGGAGTGCCGCCACAATGGCCAGAGAACAAACGATAAGACAACGATCCGGGAGATTTCCTTTCGGGTTCGTGCTGCTGGTCGCCTTATTCACGAGCGCGGCGTTCTTATTCGCGCAATACCCTTCGCGTTCCCAAGTCGGCAAAGACGGCACAGCCGTTATGCTGGAAGATTACGCAAGTCTGCCACTTTCCAGTCCCACGCACGGCGGAGCGACTTCCCCCACGATTGATTACAAAGCCCAATTGGGCCGCGTCACTTCGCTGCGCTCTGAGCCCGCAAATGCTCCGCTCGCGAATGCCCGGTTTTTCGTCGACGATCAGAGTTCCACGCTCTACATTCTGGATAAGGCCAGCAAGAAGTTCACGCCATACCTCAATTTCGCGGACATTTTCCCGAAGTTCGCCTCCGACATCGGCAACACGGCCGGCATCGTTTCATTTGCCTTTGATCCCGCCTATGCGAAAAATGGCAAGTTCTACACCGTACACACGGAAAAACCTGACGTGGAGGGCTCCGCGACCCCCACGAATGCGCACCTCTCGACATTGAATCTCAAGGCATACTCCACGACCCCGGTGGTGAATCCGCCCGCAGGACCTGCGCATGTGGAATCCGTACTCGTCGAGTGGACGGACACGAATATTCGCAACGCTACGTTTGAAGGAACCGCGCGCGAACTCTTGCGCACCGGCTACGATCGCAATCACCCCATGGCCGACTTGATCTTTAACCCTATAGCCAAGCCTAGCGACGCGGATTACGGCAATCTCTACATCTCCATTGGCGATGGCGCGGCTGGAGAAACGCCGGGCCCGTCTCACAATCTGCCGCAACGGCTGGACACGTTGGTGGGCAAGATCCTGCGAATCACTCCAGATATCAATTTGCGCCCGAAAGACATGCTTAGCGCGAATGGCCGGTACAGAATTCCCTCCAGCGGGTCCGATCCGAATCCATTTGTATCGGTGCCGAGCGCTCGGGGTGAGATCTATGCCTATGGCTTCCGCAATCCTCACCGGTTGCAGTGGGATGTAGAGTCCAAGGCCCTGATCGCAGATGATATCGGTGTGCATTATTGGGAAGAAGTCAACCTCATCACCAAAGGCGGTAATTACGGTTATGCCGAGCGCGAGGGGAATGAACAATTTTTCGTAAACGATGCGGGCAAGACGGGCAGCCTCATGACTCCGCCCGTACCTTTCCCGGAGGACGATCTCCTGCAGGTTGAAGGACTGAAAGAGCCTGTAGCGCCGCTATATCCCGTCGCCGTGTACAGCCATCGCGAGGGAGATTCGATCAGTAACGGTTTCGTCTATCGCGGCAAGCTCATGCCGCAGCTTCGCGGGAAATATATTTTCAACGACATGACCACCGCCAGGATTTTCTACGCCGATTTTGCGGAGATGCTTGCCGCTCGCGGAAAACGCAACCAGCAGGCGCAAATTCATGAGTTGCAGATCATTTATAAAGGTCCGAAGGACAACTCCAGCCAAGGAACAAAGCGGCGGATGTTTGACATCATCGCTGAAACTTACGCGGGCAGAGGAGGAATGCCGGCCCCGGACCATGTGCTTCCGGGCAACGCCGCGGCCACCACACGCTCACTAGATCCAGCCCACCCTGAAGCCAAGATGGATCCTGAGGGCGTCGCGTACCGTGGCGGGCGCGCGGACACTCGTATGGCTCTAGGCGGGGACGGTGAACTCTACATTTTGAGCAAGTCTGACGGAATGATCCGAAAATTGACCGCGGTCGTCACGCCGCCCCCGACTTCGAGGCAGGGAGTGCCTTCTAAGGAGACTGCGTCTCGCTGACGAGCCACGGCTCGAAGTTGCCTCTGCTCGCCCGTGCGCATCACGAACATTTCTGCCTTTCCTGCGGGATTTCTTTCGTCCCCTGCGCGCCGACCGTACGACCTCTAAGTCCCCGCGATTGATTTGACTTGACATCGAAGCGCTTCCAATGCTAAACCGCCACGCATATTGGGTGATCATAGGATTTCTCGATTGCGTTAGTGTGTTTTTTCTTAGGGACCCGGGCATTATCAATATTTAAACGATCGATCGCGGTGATCCGTTGACGGTGACCGGTCGAACGTTAATCAGGTAGTCGGAGGGGTGTTCTATGGTGCATAGAATCTTGCGGGGGGAGCCTCGCCTTTCGGTCTTCCTTTCTATCGTCTTAGCAGTATTTGGGCTATTCGCCAGCCAGGCACGCGCTCAGGTCGCCGGAGCCACTCTGTCCGGCACAGTCAACGATCCTTCTGGGGCTGTCGTTCCCAACGCTCAGGTGTCCGCCAAGAATACCGCAACGGGCGTCACCCGAACGGCCACGACGGACTCTGCTGGCTTCTACTCCATCCCTAATTTGTTGCCGGGCGCCTATGAAATAACGACGACGGCCGCAGGCTTCAGCACCGTAGTTCAGTCAGGCGTAGAACTAGCAGTGGGCGCTCAACAGCAACTGAATATACCGATGAAGATCGGTGAAACCACCCAAAAGGTGCAGGTAACCGAGGCTGCGCCGGCCGTCCAACTCACATCCTCAACGCTCAGCGGCGAAGTAGAAGCCCAGACGGTCCGCGAATTACCGCTGAATGGGCGCGACTGGACTCAACTTGCCACTCTTCAGCCAGGCGTAGCCAAAATCGAGACCCAGATGAGCTACGACACCTCCGCGCGCGGCAACCGTGGCTTCGGAAGTGAATACACGATCTCCGGCGGAAGGACGACATTCAATAACTATCGGATTGATGGCATTAGCGTTGTCGATTACGCGAATGCTGCTCCCGGAGACGTGCTCGGCGTAGTCCTCGGCGTCGACGCTATTCAGGAGTTCTCCGTGTTAACCGGTGGCTTTTCGGCCGAGTATGGACGGTCGGCCGGCGGCGTTGTGAACGCCATCAGCAAATCGGGTACGAACACTTTCCATGGTGACGCTTACGAGTTCCTCAGAAATAGTGCGCTCGACTCGAACGACTTCTTTAACGTGGGAGCCGGCAATCCAAAGCCTCCGTTCCGGCGCAATCAATTCGGCGGTTCCGCTGGCGGGCCCATAATCAAGGATAGGACGTTTATCTTCGGTGACTACGAGGGGCTACGTCAGACGAAAGGAATTACGACGGTGGCGACTGTTCCCTCTGACGCGGCTCGTGCGGGAATGCTTGCGTCTGGCCCGATCGCGCTGGCACCATACTCGAAAGCCTTGCTGGCGTTGTATCCACACGCCAATTCCGCGATTAGTGGCGATACAGGCAAATTCGTTTTCTCCGGCATACAGGCCGTCCCCGAAAATTTCGGTACGGTGCGCGTCGATCACAGGATTGGCGACAAGGATAGCCTGTTCGGAACCTATCTGATCGACAATGCCGAGTACACGCAGCCGGACGTGATGGATCTCGTCCTTACGCACTCGCACACCAGACGACAGACCGTCTCGATTGAAGAGACCCACACTTTCGGTTCCAGCCTGGTGAACTCCGCGCGCATAGGTTACAACCGCGACTACGTAATCAATCAATTTACTACCAACGCAGTAACACGCCCGGATGGGACCCATCCGGGCGATGACCTGGCCTTGGGCAGCATGCTGAATCAGTCGGCGCCGCGCCTTTCGGTTCACGGAATTACCGACGAATTCGGCGGCGTAAATTCTGGCTCTTACTACCTCCACGTCTGGAATTCCTACCAAATCTATGACGATGCCAGCTGGGTCCATGGTAGCCACTCTGTCAAATTTGGCGCAGGAGTCGAGCGGGAACTCTACAACCCTATCGCCTATCAGAACCCTGGCGGCCGTTGGAAGTTTGGTAGCCTTTCAGACTTCCTGACGGGGACGAACCCTATCTCCTTCGAGGCGGGCTTTCCAAATTCGATATCCCCTAGAGAAATGCGCCAGACGATATTCGGAATGTACATTCAAGACGACTGGCGTGCTCGATCGAACCTGACTGTAAATCTAGGTCTCCGCTACGAAATGGCAACTGTGCTAAACGACGCTCAAGGAAAGTTCGGAAGCTTGGTAAGTATTTTCGACCCGAACCCACCTCTACCAGCGGCAGGCGCCACGGCCCCCTCGGACATGCGATGTGGTAAGCAATTCGACGCGGCTGCAGCGTTTGGAATCACGCCACAGGCAGGCACGACTTGCGACAGTGTCGGGCCGTATTATAAGAACCCTACACTCCACGACTTCGAACCCCGCTTGGGGTTCGCCTGGGACCCGTTCCGCAATGGTAAAACTTCGGTGCGCGGCGGCCTCGGTATTTACGACGTGCTGCCGCTGCCAGGGTATTTCCTCTTGCAGCAGAACCAGGCCGCGCCTTTCATGGTGTTCAAGAGCACGACCGCTACGGCGAACCCAGCGCTCACAGTTCCGGGAGCGTTTTCTGCCGGCAATGGACAAACTCTGTTGGCGGGATCAACGACCAGCCGCTTGGCGGCCTCTACAATTGAGCCCGATCCAAAGCGCAGCTACATGATGCAGTGGAATTTCAATATCCAACGCCAGCTCGATCCTACTCTGACGCTTACAGTGGGGTACGTAGGCTCCCATGGCGTGCACCTGCTCATGCGCGGGGACGACGGAAACATGACTGTTCCCACGCTCGTCCCTGGTGCGGGCTACCTGTTCCCCTGTGGCTATCCTGCGGCCAAGCCTAGTGTGGGACCTAGCTATCTTTCCTGTGTTGCCGGGCGCACCGGAGGCACTGCAGCCGCAGGCGGCGGAACGAGTGCGCAGGTCAACCAGGCTATGGGCGTCATTCGTTACGTCTACTGGAACGGTTCATCCAACTACAATGCTCTAGCCGTAAACCTCGAGAAGCGGTTCAGCCATGGATTCCAGGCGCAGTTCGCTTATACGTTCTCGAAGTCGTTAGATGATGATTCACAGACAATCGCGGGGGATACGTTTGCGAATGGGCTTAACTCGCCGATCTATTTCATCCCCAAGGCGTTTTATGGTCCCTCTGATTTTAATGTTCCTAACTCAATAAGCATCAATGGCTTGTGGGATATTCCGTCGCCCAAGTCTCAGAACGCCTTTGCCAAGCAAGCGCTAGGCGGCTGGGAACTAGGAGGCATTTTCACAGTCAACAACGGCGTTCCGACGACACCGATCATCAGCGATGATCCTATGGGGCTTGGGAACACCGGCGCTGATCAGTTTGGACTCCCCAATGTAGTTGCTGGATGCAATCCCATCAATTCCAACTGGAAACAAAACAACCTCACGTACATAAACACCAGTTGCTTCACTCTTCCTCAGGCGACTCCAGCCATCGCTGCGCAATGCCAACCATTTGGCTTTGACCCAAAGACCAACAGCGGAGGCATCCCTGGTACTTGCGCAAATCTGCTGGGCAATGCAAGCCGCAATAGCATTCGCGGGCCGAATCTCGTCAACCTGGATTTCTCAATCATCAAAAACTTCGCCGTCAAGCGCATCTCAGAAGCCTTCAATATTCAATTCCGGACTGAGATGTTCAACATACTGAATACGCCGAGCTTTGTGCCACCCCAACCGGGCAGCGGCGACGGCAACAGCGCGATCTTTGGCTCTGACGGGTCGCCGACGGGAGGCAGTGTAGGCCAGATGACTCGGTATGCGACGCTCACGCCGTCCCGGGAAATTCAGTTTGCCTTAAAGTTCGTTTGGTAACCTAAGCCGCTGCCACAGACCCTGGTTGCATTCTTCACTCAGAGAGTCCACGGGCAAAAATCTCGCGGACTCTCGACCGCGGCCATCCGCGCTCGAGCCGAACTGTGCGTCAATGATGCTCCGGGCCATAGCTAAGCCCGCATGCAGCAGAGCGGCCCCCGATGGGAGGAAGGAAATGACTCGAAGGAAAAAACAAAAAGGCCTCTACGCTGTGCCCCTCGCGTTATTTGCTATTGTTCTGACGTTCGCGGCATCTTCAATCGCCCTCGCGCAGAGCAGCGCTCCAAAATTTGAGGTTGATCCATCCTGGCCCAAGCCATTGCCAAACAATTGGACCACAGGCCAAGTGGGCGGAGTGTGCGTCGATGGCCAGGATAATGTTTTCATTGTGAATCGGCAAAATCTGACCGACAAAGAATTACTCGCCGCTCAACAGGCCCCGCCCATCATCGAGTTCGATCCGGAAGGTAAGGTCGTCAATTCATTTGGTACCAAAGATACGGTGCCGAAATCGATCCACGGGTGCATCGTCGACTCCGAGGGCAATGTATATGTCGCGGGGAATGAGGACGGCATAATCCAGAAATATAGCCACGATGGAAAGCTGCTGATGACCATTGGAACCCGCGGCACTGTGGACACCTCCGATGGCACGGTTAAAGGCAGAGCGCTCAATTCCAGCCATAACGGTTTCTTCCTGCCGTCGGGCATTGCCGTGGATCCGGCCAATGGCGACATCTTCGTTGCTGATGGATATGGCAATTCTCGGATCGCCGTTTTCGACAAGAAGGGACAGTTTTTACGCCAATGGGGTAGGCAGGGCACCAAGGCTGAAGTGGAGTCTGGCGTCGGGGGAGTGTTCATGCAGGTAGTTCATTGCGTGGTAATCGGCAATGACGGGTTGGTTTACGTATGCGATCGCCAGGGCGACCGCGTCGAAGTCTTCGACAAAATGGGCAATTTCAAAAGAAACTTCGTCATTCACAACGGAACGGAACACATGCCCGATAGTTGGGGCACCGCCTGGTGGGTGGGCTTTTCTCCGGATCGGGAACAAAAGTTCATGTATGTCGTAAACGGCCGCAATGAGGCCATAGACATTCTCGACCATGCAACGGGCAAAATTCTGGGAAGCTTCGGCCGGCCGGGGCATCAACTCGGCGAGTTCGATCACGGCCACACGATGGCAGTGGACTCCAAGGGCAACATTTATGTTGCCGAGACAGATTGGGGCGAGCGCATACAAAAATTCAAACCGGTAAACGGACGCGATTGAACGGAAATAAATTGCGAGACTCAGAAGCTGTGGGAGGTTTGTCATGCAACGCGGATCACACTTGAGAACTGTTCTCGGACTCTTAGGAGTTCTTTTTTGTGCCACGGTCCTATGGTCCCAGGCGCAGGCGCCGGAAACGACCGCCGTTCGCGCCGGGCGATTGTTCGATCCTAAATCGGGCCAGATGCTCACCAATCAGGTCGTCCTGATCCAGGGCGAGAAAATAACGCAGGTTGGTCCCACAGCGAGCGTGACCGTTCCAGCCGGCGCCAGGGTCATTGACCTGAGCCGCGCTACCGTGCTGCCGGGATTAATTGACGGCCACGTTCACCTCACCGATGCTGTGGGAAATATGCAGCACCAGATGATGGTGGCTTATCACTGGGCTACGGCGAGCCTGAATGCAGGGTACACGACCTTGGTCGTCCAGGGATCGCATGGCGGAGGGTTTGCCGACGTGGAGTTGAAACGGGCGATCGAGGGCGGTCTGGTTACCGGGCCGCGCCTACTACCCGCGGGGCCGCTCTTGGATCCCACGATGGCCAGCAACGATTATTTCCCGCTCGAGTTCAAGCCGCTGGTACCAGACATAGTGGCGGATGGGCCGAACGCGATGCGCGCAGCTGTGCGCGAGCTTGCACACTACGGCGCAGATCACGTGAAAGTTACTACGACCGGACGTTTTTACTTCAAGCCGAACGGCGAAATGGTGAACGTGCCCACGCTGACGCTGGATGAGATGAAAGCGATCGTGGATGAAGCGAGCCGCCAGGGTATGTTCGTAGCCACACACACGTACGGCGGCGAGGGGCTGAGAGTTACTATCGAAGCGGGAGTCACTGATATCCAGCACGGCACGGCAGCGAGTGACGACGACATCAAGATGCTGGTCCAAAAACATTTGCCCGTCACGTCCACGATTTTGGATCACCGCCAGGATGAACCCGGGGACTTGAAGCAATGGGCCCCGTACAGCCGCTGGCGGCTAATCGAGCAAACTTGGAAGAAAATGCTGGCCGCCGGCGTTGAACTCGGATGGGGCAGCGGAGCTGCACCGCCGCCGGGCAGGGTGTACAACACGGCCTGCAATTGCTCGCACGGCGTGCAGGGCGAGATGTTTCCGATCTTCGTTAAGTGGGGCGCAACACCTCTATACACCTTGCGGATGGCGACAACGGTAAACGCTCACATCATTCACAAAGAAGACACCATCGGCACAATTGAAAAGAGCAAGTTTGCCGATCTCATCGCCGTTTCCGGAGATCCGCTGCAGGATATCAGCGAAATGCAGCGCGTCAAATTTGTTATGAAGGGCGGCGTGGTGATCCGAGACGATTTCGCCGCGCAGAATGGCGGAGCGCTGCGTAGCGAAAAATAAAATACTCCTGACCGGCAGCCACGACCGTTGGCCGATGCTGTATGTGATAAATCGTTCCGAACGATTTTGAACTTTCGGAGCTTCGGCAAAGCCTCCCGCTCGAGCACTGATCTTAGGCAACGAAGTTGAAGCCCGAAATCGCTGGGCCGTGAACAGCGGGTTCGAAGTTCGAGAAATGCCTTACTTCGATGGTGTCGTTTTCTTGCCTTTGTGCGGCTCTCGCCAGGCTTCTGACACGTTCCTATACTCGCGCTCTAAATCATGCGACACGCGAATCTCTCCCTCGCGTACAAACCGCTCATGGTTTTCCTCGAGTTCAGCAGGAACGTACAGATAATTGGCGGTCAGCCCGAAGGAGGCTTGTAATCCATACGGCCGCAGATTGCCATACGCGTGAATGCGCTCCAAACGTGCGCCATTGGAAAGATGAAACGTCGCCACCGGATCGTACAGCCT
>Ga0187825_10000480_pt1 | contig 10026 bp, 8 predicted proteins | sample NC_wetland_sal_i_11_FD_132421 | JGI IMG/M metagenome (GOLD analysis project Ga0187825, IMG submission 132421) | Wetland sediment microbial communities from Neuse River Estuary, North Carolina, USA - SourceSoil_5 | ecosystem: Environmental > Aquatic > Freshwater > Wetlands > Sediment | place... | reverse complement strand
CGGCATCGTCGCCGACGCCGGCGCGGCGCTGCGGGCGCTCGCGGACCGCCTCGGCGCGTACAATCGCGCCCGCCCCTCGCGCAAAGACGAGCTCACCGCGCTGCAGCGGCGCGTGCGCGAGTCGGCCGAGTCCGTGCTGCCCCAGGCGGCCTACGGCGCGGCCGTCCGCGAGACCCTGGCCGACGATGCCGTCGTCGTGAGCGAGATGACGCAGGTCGGGTACTGGGCCAACATCGGCTTCCCCGTCTACCGGCCGCGCACGTACCTGCCGATGGGGTATCAGGGCACGCTCGGCGCCGGGTACGGGATCGCGCTCGGCGCCTACGCCGGCGCAGGCGGCCGGCCGGTCGCGCTGATCAGCGGCGACGGCGGATTCCTCTACCAGGCGGCCGAGCTGTCCACGGCCGTCCGGCACCGGCTCAACGTGATCGCGATCGTCTTCAACGACGGCGCCTACGGCAACGTGCGCCGGATCCAGCAGGAGCGCTTCGGCGGCCGCGTCATCGCGTCCGACCTGCTGAACCCGGATTTCGTCAAGCTGGCAGAGTCGTTCGGCGCCGCCGGCCGCCGCGCCGAGAGTCCGGCGCAGCTGCGCGAGGTCCTCGGATGGGCGCTCCGGCAGCAGGCGCCGGTCGTCATCGACGCGCCCGTGGGCGCGATGCCGGACATGCGGCCGGTGCTGCGGCCGGGCTATCGAGGCTAACGGCTGCGACCGTCGAATCATCCCGCGTGGGCGGGGCACACCTCTCGGCAACCGGCGTCTGGAAGTTGTTCGGCGGCGTCGTCGCGGTCCGCGACGTGTCCATTGACGTCGCCCCCGGGGACATCCGCGGGCTCATCGGTCCGAACGGCTCCGGCAAGACGACCCTCCTCAATTTGATCGGCGGCCAGGAGCGGCCGGACCGCGGCGAGATTCGGATCGACGGCCGTTCGGCCGCGACGCTGACCCCGGACGCGCTCGCGGCGCGGGGGGTGGCGCGCACGTTTCAGCTGGCGCGCGTCTTCCGCTCCATGACCGTGTTCGACAACCTGCTCGTTCCCGCTTTCGCCGATCACCGGGACCCGGCCGGCCACGACGCACACCGCCGGGCGCGGGACCTCCTGCGGCTCGTGCGCCTCGACCGGCTGGCCGGAGTCGAGGCCCGTACGCTGTCGGGCGGCCAGGCGATGCTGCTGCAGCTGGCGCGTTGCTTCGCCCAGGAACCCCTCACGTTGTGCCTGCTCGACGAGCCGTTTGCCGGTGTGCACCCGGCGATCAAGGACGTGATGGTCGAGGCGATCGTGGAGATGAACCGCACCCGCGGCGTGACCTTTCTCGTGGTCAGCCACGAGATGCCGACGCTCGGCCGTCTGGCGGGGCGGGTGACGGTCATGCACAACGGCGCGTGCATCGCCGACGGACCGCTCGAGCAGGTCGCCGGCGATCCGCGGGTGATCGAGGCGTACCTCGGCACGGCGGGCGCCGGCGTCGCGGGGGCCCGCCCGTGACGCCCGCGGCGGGGGCGGCGCTCCGCGTCGAGGCGCTCGCGGCCGGCTACCAGCCGGAGATCGAAGTGCTGGCCGGCGTCACGCTCGGCGCCGCCCCGGGCCGGATCACCGCCGTGATCGGCGCGAACGGCGCCGGGAAGTCGACGCTGCTGCGCGTGGTGTTCGGCTTGCTGCCGGCGCGCACGGGGCGCGTCCTGCTCGACGGCCGCGACTGCGCCGGCCTCCGTCCGGACCAGCGCAAGCGGCTCGGCATGGCCTACGTGCCGCAGGGGGGCAGCACGTTCGCGCAGATGACCGTGGACGAAACGCTCCGGCTCGGCGGATGGATCCTGCGGCGGCGTCCGGCCGAGCTGCGCGCGCGGCTCGCGCACGTCTATGAACTGTTTCCGGCGCTCGTGCCGCTGCGCCGCCGGCGCGCGGCGGAGCTGAGCGGCGGCCAGCTCCGGCAGCTCTCCCTGGCCAAAGAATTCGTGGTGATGCCGTCGCTGCTGCTCGTGGACGAGCCGACGGCGGGGCTGGCGCCGCGCGTCGCGGACGACGTCTACGCGCTCCTCGACCGCAGCCGCGGGCTCGACATCACCGTGCTGCTCGTCGACCAGAACATCGTCGAAGCAATGCAGATCGCGGACGATGTGTACCTGTTCGGGATGGGCCGGGTCCAGCGCGAAGGACCGCGCGCCGTGTTCGCCGCGGACCTGGCGGGCATTGTCCGGTCGGCGCTCGTGGGGTGAGAACGGTGGGGAGGTGGGGGAAGATGAAACGCGCTCTCGTGTTGGTTGTCGCCGCCGCGCTCGCGGCGGCCGTCGTCGGACAGGTCCGCGACGCAGGCTGGGCGGCGCCCGGGCCGATCACGCTCGGGGTGCTCACGCCGCTCTCGCCGCCCGGGGACGCCTCCGCGGGCCAGCTGATCGAGCGCGGCGCCGAGATCGCCGTCTCCTACATCAACGGCCAGATGGGCGGCCTCTTCGGACCCAAGACCTCGTGCAGCCTTCCGGCCACGCAGGTGAAGCTCGCAGTCGAGGACGACTCCGGCACCCCGGAGAAGGCCGTGGCCGGATTCCGGCGGCTCGTGGAGGAAGACCACGCCGTCGCCGTCTGGGGCCAGTTCCACAGCGACGCGATGCTCGCCGCCGCGCCCCTCGCCGACCAGTTCCAGGTGCCGTTCTTCTCCACCCAGGCCTCCGCCGGCCCGATCACCGGCAAGCACTTCGCCGCGGTGTTTCGCACGCACGCGATCGACCCCGACCGGGCCCACGCGTGGATCGGGTTCATCCAGGCCCAGGGCTGGCACAAGGTGGCGATGCTCGCGGAGAACACCGACTACGGCATCGGCCTGATCCAGGCAACCAAGGACCTGATCGCCGCGCGCAAGCTGCCCATCACGCTCGACGCGGTGCTCTTCGACCGCACCACCGCCGATCTGACGCCGCAGCTCCTGAAGTTCAAGGCGTCCCACCCGGATCTGCTCATCAACGTCGGCGTCGGGACGCCGGCGTACCTGATCATCAAGCAGGCCCACGACGTCGGCCTGTTCCCGCAGACGCCGATGCTCGGGTCGTACGACTTTCCTGTGCGCGCGGAGTACTGGAAGAACCTCGGCCCGGCCGGCAACTACCTCACGTTCTTCTCGTACTACCATCCGAAGATGGCGCTCTCGCCGATCGGCCAGTGGGCCGCGATCGAGTACGCCAAGCGGTTCCACGACACCGCGATCTACTCCAACCTGAACTCGTTCGGCGACGGGATGATCATCGCGGAAGCGATGAACCAGGCGTGCAGCGCCGATCCGAAGCGGATCATCGCGGCGCTCGAGCGCGGCCGCTTCCCGACGTGGATCGGCTCGGGCGCGACGTTCCCGCGGGCGGCGGGCCTGGCCTGGCATCAGTGGTCGCCGCCGCTCATTGTGCTGCAGTACACGACGGTCAACGAAACGTACGATCAGGCGCCGATTCTCTTCCCGCCGGCGTTGAAGACCGGGACGTTCACGGCCGCGCCTTAAGCCGAAGGATCTCCGCGGCCGCCGCGCGCGCCGTGCGCCGCGCGGCGGCCGCGGGACCGCGCTCCCGGCGATGGACTCCACCCTCCTCGCGCAGTACGCGCTCGCGGGGCTCGTCATCGGGGCGATCTACTGCCTCATGGCGGTCGGGATCACGTTCATCTACAGCGTCGTCCGGATGATCAACTGGGCAATGGGCGAGTTCTACATGATCGGCGGGTACGTGCAGTACCTGCTGATCGAGTCGTGGTTGGGCCCGCAGCACTGGTATCTCGCGCTGCCGCTGGCCGCCTGCAGCGTCGCGCTGCTCGGGATGGGCGTCCAGCGCGTGCTGCTGCGCCCCATGTTCACGGGTACGCTCGAACGGCTCGACGAGTACGCGACGATCGTGACGATCGCCCTCACCGTCCTCCTGCGCAATCTCGCGATCGTGATCTTCGGCCCGTACCAGTTCTCGCCCCCGGACTACGCGAATCCCGTGCAGCTCGGGCCGCTGCCGCTCAACGGCAGCCGGTTTGTCGCCTTCGTTGGCGCCGTCGTTCTGCTGGCGCTGTTCGCGTTCGTGATCCGCCGCACGTGGTTCGGCCTTGCACTCCGCGCGGTGGCGCAGAACCGCCTGGGCGCCGTCGCCGCCGGCATCAACCTCGGACGCATCGACATGCTGGCGTTCGGCATCGGCGTCGGCCTGGCCGGCGCCGCGGGCGCGTTGCTCGCGCCGGTGTTCCTGGTCTTTCCGCAGAGCGGGGCGCTCAGCACGGTCAAAGGGTTCGAGATCATCGTAATCGGCGGGCTCGGCTCGCTGCCGGGCGCGATCGCGGGCGGCCTCTTGCTCGGGCTGGTGGAGAGCCTCGGGTCCGTGCTGCTGTCGCCGTCGTTTCGGGACGTCTACGGCTTTGGCGCGCTGCTGCTGATCCTGGTCCTGCGGCCGACGGGGCTGTGGGGCGAGCGGGCGCGTGAAGCGTAGCGCGGCGGCCGCCGGCACGGGCCTCGTCGCGGCCGCGCTGCTGCCGCTGGTCCTCGGCCCGTACCACGTCCACGTGCTCACGGTGGCGCTGTACTACGTTGTGCTCGCGTCCTCGTGGAATCTGCTGGCCGGCTACACGGGCCTGTTCTCGCTCGCCCACCACGTTTTCGCCGGGATCGGCGCCTACACGTCCGCGCTGCTCGTCATCCACACGGGCGTCCCAATCCCGGCCGGCGTGGCCGCGGGGGCCGCGGTCGCGTGCGCCGCGGGCTTTGCGCTCGGCAGCGTGACCCTGCGCCTCAGGATGCTGTATCTGGCGCTCGCGACGTGGGCGTTCGCGGAATCGACGCGCGTCGCCGTGTCGATGGAGTACGGCATCACGCGGGGCGACCTCGGCCTCGCCGTCCCGACGCTGTTTCGGGGCCCCAGCCCGACCCCGTACTACGAGCTCTTCCTCGCCTGCGCCGCCGCCGCGGTGGCCGGCATGGTGTGGCTCCTGCGCTCGCCGATCGGCTACCGGATCCGTGCGATCCGCGACGACGAAGGCGCCGCGCGGGCCGCGGGCATCAATACAGTGCGCTGGAAGCGGTTCGCGTTCGCGGCGGCGAGCGGCGCCGCGGGCGCGGCCGGGGCCCTCTACGGCCACTACATCGGCCTCCTGAGCCCGGTGTCGATGCAGTTCGACGAGATGGCCCTGATCATCATCATGGTCATCCTCGGGGGCCAGCGCACGATCGCCGGCCCAGTGATCGGCGCGGTGAGCGTCGAGGTGGTCTCGGAGGGGCTGCGGGCGTACGGCCAGATCCGGATGGTGATCTTCGCGCTGCTGGTGCTCGGCCTGATGCGGCTGTATCCGCCCGGCCTGGTCGGCCTTCTGCGCGCCGCGGCCGCCCGGCTGCCGCGCGGGGGAGTGGCCGCGTCCGCGACGAATAGCGCTCCCTAGCCAATCCGAGGAGGCCGCGCAATGCATCTGTCCCAGGTAGTCCGCAACGTCACGCCCTCGATGACGATCGGCATGGACGACCGGGCCCGGCGGCTGCGCCGCCAGGGCGTGGACGTGGTCAGCTTCGCCGCCGGCGAGCCGGACTTCGACACGCCGGAGTCCATCAAGACCGCCGCGATCGCGGCCCTTCGCGAAGGCTTCACGAAGTACACCGGCCCCGCCGGCATTCCGGAACTGCGCGCGGCGATCGCAACCCATCTCAAGGAGACGTACGGCGCCGAGTACGCGCCGGACGACGTCGTCGTCACCGCGGGCGGCAAGCCCGCGCTCTACTTCGCGCTCCAGACGATCTGCGAGCCGGGCGACGAGGTGCTCATCCCGATTCCGGCCTGGGTCTCCTACGCCGAGCAGGTACGCATCGTCGGCGCGCGGCCGGTGTTCGTGCCGACCGAGGCCGCGTCGGGATGGCAGCCGATGCCCGACCGCGTGGCCGCGCTCGTCTCCCCCCGCACGCGCGCGATCATCCTGACGTCGCCGCACAATCCGACCGGCGCCGTCTACGACCGCGAGACGCTGGACGACATCGTCGGGCTCTCCGACCGCCACGGCTTCTACCTGCTGAGCGACGAGATCTACGAGAGCATGGTGTACGACGGGGCGCACCACATCAACGTGCCGGCCGGCTGGCCGGCGGCCCACGACCGCATCGTGCTCCTGAACTCCATGTCCAAGACCTACGCGATGACGGGCTGGCGCATGGGGTACGCTGCCGCGCCCCGGCCGATCGCCGACGGTATCACCGCGCTGCAGGGCCATCTCGCCGGCAACCCCAACTCGATCGCCCAGAAGGCCGCGCTCCACGCGCTGGTGGCCAAAGTCGATCTCAAGGAGATGGTGGCCGAGTACGACCGGCGCCGCCGCTACATCGTCGGCCGGCTGAACGAGATCGCCGGCGTCTCCTGCGGGATGCCGCGCGGCGCGTTCTACGCCTTCGCCGACGTCCAGGAGCTGCTGGGGCGGGCCGGCGCGCCGGCGACGTCGCTCGCGCTCGCGGACCGGCTGCTCGAGGAGGCCCACGTCGCCGTGGTCCCGGGCGAGGCCTTCGAGGCGGCCGGGTTCCTCCGCATCTCGTACGCCACGTCGATGGAGCGGATCCAAGAAGGCGTCAACCGGATCGCGAAGGTCCTCGCGCCCTACGCGGCGCGGGTGTAGGCGCCGTGATGACCGTCACGCCGTTCCAGGCAGAACCGCTGCTCGACTTCGGCCGGCCCGAGAACCGGCAGGCGATGGAGCAGGCGATTCGCGAGGTATCGGGCCAGCTGGGCCGCGAGTTTCCGCTCCTGATCGGCGGGCGGGAGGTCCGCGGCGGCGGCACGTTACGGTCGATCAACCCGTCGCAGGCCGACCAGACGGTCGCGGTCGTGCAGCAGGCGTCCGCCGAGCAGGTGGAGGAGGCGGTCCAGGCCGCGCTGCGGGCCTACGAGTCCTGGCGCTGGGTGCCGGCCGAGGAGAAGTGCGCGCTGTTCCTGCGCGCGGCCGCGATCCTCCGCCGACGGCGCCTGCGCGCCTCGGCGTGGATGTCGTTCGAGGTCGGCAAGAACTGGGCGGAAGCCGACGGCGACGTGGCCGAGGCGATCGATTTCGTCGAATACTACGCCCGCGAAATTCTCCGCTACGCGCAGGGCCAGCCGCTGCCGCCGCTCGCCGGCGAGATGAGCGAGTACCAGTACATCCCCCTCGGCGTCGTCGCCGTGATCTCGCCCTGGAACTTCCCGCTCGCGATCCCGACCGGGATGACGCTCGGCGCCATCGTGACCGGCAACACCGTGGTGATGAAGCCGGCGAGCGACTCCGCGGCGACGGCGTTCCTGATCGTGGAGGCGCTGCGCGAGGCCGGCCTGCCGGCGGGCGTGCTGAACTTCCTCCCGGGGGCGGGCGGCGTGATCGGGGAGGCGCTGGCGACGCACCCGAAGGTGCGCATGATCGCGTTCACCGGCTCCAAGGAAGTCGGCACGCACCTCTTCGAGGCGGCCGCGAAGACGCCGCCCGGCCAGATCTGGCTCAAGCGCATCATCGCCGAGATGGGCGGCAAGAACGCGATCATCGTCGACGACGAGGCCGACTTCGACGCCGCCGCGGCCGGGATCATCGCCTCCGCGTACGGCTACCAGGGCCAGAAGTGCTCCGCCGGTTCGCGCGTCGTCGCCACGCCGCGCGCGTACGGCCGGGTGGCGGAGATGATCGTCGAGCGCGCCCGCGGCCTCGAGGTGGGGCCCGGACCGCAGAACTTCCCCGTGGGGCCCGTCATCAACGCCTCGGCCGAGCGCAAGATCCTCGAGTACGTCGAGGTGGGGAAGCGCGAAGGGCGGCTTGCCGCCGGCGGCGGCCGGGCGCGGGACGGCGGCTTCTACGTCGCGCCCACCGTCTTTCTCGACGTCGCGCCGGACGCGCGCATCGCGCAGGAAGAGATCTTCGGCCCGGTCGTCGCCGCGATTCCGGCGCGGGATTTCGACGAGGCGCTGCGGATCGCGAACGGCACGGCGTTCGGGCTGACCGGCTCCGTCTATTCGCTCAATCCGGAGAAGCTCGCGAAGGCCCGGCGCGAGTTCATGTGCGGCAACCTGTACCTCAACCGGAAGTCCACGGGCGCCGTCGTCGGCAGCCATCCGTTCGGCGGCTTCAACATGTCCGGCACGGACAGCAAGGCCGGCGGCCCGGACTACCTCCTCAACTTCCTCCAGCCGAAGGTCGTCGCGCACCGCTACGTCTGACCGCCCGCGCAACGGGCGCAGGGAGCCCGGGGTGCGGGGAGCCGACCATGAGGTCCACTCGCCGGATGCAGTCAAGGGGGGTTGAGATGCGGAGCGCAGGTATCGGAAGACTGTGGGTCCTGGCGGTTGTTGCCGTGCTGCTCGCAGGCCTCCTGACGATGGCGTCCGCGCAGGGCGGCCGCCGGGGCGGAACGCTGCGGGCCGGGTTGGACGCCGACCCGCCGACGCTCGATCCGCACCTCTCCGGATCAGCCGTCGATCGCCAGGTCTACCAGAACCTCTACGACAAACTCGTGGATACCGACGCCAACCTCGCGATCGTGCCGATGCTGGCCACGTCATGGACGATCTCGCCGGACGGCAAGACCGTCACGTTCAAGCTGCGCCAGGGCGTCAAGTTCAGCGACGGCACACCGTTCAACGCCGACGCCGTGAAGTACAACTTCGAGCGGATGCTCGACCCAAAGTTCCCGTCGGTGCGCCGCAGTGAGATCCGGCCGGTCACCGCGGTGACGGCGCCGGATCCGTCCACGGTCGCGATCTCGCTCGAGCAGCCGTACAGCCCGCTGCTGTACGTCCTCACCGACCGCGCCGGGATGATGGTGTCGCCCGCCGCCGCGCGCGCCGCGGGCACGAACTTCGCGCAGCACCCGGTCGGGACGGGGCCGTTCGTCTTCGTCGACCGCGTGCCCCAAGATCACATCACCCTTCGGCGCAGCCCGGACTACTGGGTCAAAGGCGAGCCGTACGTCGACGAGGTCGTCTTCCGGCCGATCACCGACGACAACGCGCGGGTCGCGAACCTCAAGTCGGGCGACGTGGACATCATCAATCTCGTGCCGCTGCCGCAGGTGAAGGAGCTGGCGAAGGAGGCGGCGCAGCCCGGGTCGCGCTTCAAGCTGCTCGAGCACGGCGCCATGGCGTGGACGGCGCTGTCGCTCAACGTGACGAAGCCGCCGTTCGACAACAAGCTGCTGCGGCAGGCGTTCGCGGCGACGATCGACCGGAACGCGATCGCGAACATCGTGCTGCAGGGCGCCGCCTATCCCGCCTACTCGCTGTTCCCGAACGGCACCGCGGCGTACGATCCAACGTGGAAGCTGCCGCCCCGCAACATTCCCAAGGCGAAGGAACTCCTGCAGTCGGCCGGCCATCCCGGCGGCTTCGAGTTCACCCTGATCATCCTGCCCGGGCAGCAGCGCGTGGCGCTGGCAGAGGCGATCCAGGCGATGGCCGCGGACGCCGGCATCAAGGTCGATATCCGGACGGAAGAGCAGGGCACGTTCGTGAGCGACGTGACGAAGATTCAGGAACAGTCCGGCGATATCGAGTGGAGCGGCCGGCCGGACCCCGATTTCGACATCTACCCGTTCGTCACGCAGTCGGGCATCGGCGCGTTCAACTACACTGGCTACACGAGCGACCGGATGCAAACCGCCCTCGATGCGGCCCGGTATCTGAACGACATGGGCCAGCGGCGGCGGGCGTACCGGCAGGCCAGCGAGATTCTCGCCGACGACGTCCCGTACGTGCCGCTGTTCTTCCCGAAAGAGTACAAGCTCGTGTCGACGCATCTGCGCGGCTTCGTCCAGGTGCCGGACGGGATGATGCGTCTGCGGACGGTGTGGCTGGCCCCATAGGCACGGGGGACGCCGGCAGGTCGCGGGCCGACGCGAAGCGAGCTTAGCCGATCTCGACGTCCTCCCAGAACCCGATCCAGTGATCGACCTTCTTCATCGACTCGCGCGGCGCTTCGTACGACCATGCGGCCCGCGGGCTCGACGCGCCGTTGCCCACGACATCGTAGAATTGGACGCCGTGCGGACACTCCATGTCGTGCGCGGTCTTGGGCGCCGCGCGCAGG
>Ga0187825_10000479_pt1 | contig 10036 bp, 10 predicted proteins | sample NC_wetland_sal_i_11_FD_132421 | JGI IMG/M metagenome (GOLD analysis project Ga0187825, IMG submission 132421) | Wetland sediment microbial communities from Neuse River Estuary, North Carolina, USA - SourceSoil_5 | ecosystem: Environmental > Aquatic > Freshwater > Wetlands > Sediment | place... | reverse complement strand
GACTCACCAGCGCGACGCCGCAGCTTGTACCGCCGCCAGCTACTGGGGCATTCGGGACGGCCGTGTAGGCAGTGGTGTTGTCGGGAGAGATGGCCAGGCTTTCGGTGGTGCCGGGGAGGTTGGTCACTCCGGAGACCGATTCTTTCGTGTTATCCAGAACCTCGACCTGGCTGTTGGTATCACTGATGGAGACAGTGATCTTGCGGTCGTTGGAGACGATCATCGCTCCGGGGAGGAACGCGGCGCTGCCTCCGATCGCAGCCCTGTTCGCCCGAATATCTTTTAGCGCATCAATGATGATCATGCCGGGCGCGGAGGCAATCGAGGAAACATCTTGCGAAACCAGGGCGCGGAACTTGAGGCCGGAGGTGGTGCCGCCGCTACTCCCGGCGCTGCGATTGGAATAACCTCCACACGAGACGAGCACCAGGCAAGTTGTTAAGAGGAACAAAAAAAGAAAGCTGGCTCTCTTCAAACGAAGGACTCCCAGGCGCATGATGGAGAAAGATTTGGATGCGAAATCACGGATTATAGCAGAGCGCATCGGCGCTCCTGGCTTTCGATGTGGTCGCAGTCCGGGCGTTGAACACCATTAAGATGCAGAAAGCAAACCTCAGGCGCTGAAGCGCACGTACAGAGATCGCGGACTTGGGGCAAAAGGAACTCGTGCCCTCCCCGATCCCTTCGCTGTGAGGGCGAGGACGCCCCTTCGACAGGCTCAGGGCAGGCTCTCACAACAGCCGACGGGACCCTTCGACTGCGCTCAGGGCAGGCTGCCGGCGCTACCCTCGGGCGGCGGATGCAAATCCCTCGGTCATCTTGTATTCTCGAAACCTATGGCTTCGGATTTCCTCACGCGGTTGAGCAAATCGCCGGTGCTGTGCGACGGTGCCATGGGCACACTGCTCTACTCGCACGGGATTTTCATCAACCGCTCGTACGACGAACTGAATCTGTCGCAGCCTGAACTGATCCACTCGGTGCATCAGGGATACTTGCAGGCTGGCGCAGAAATCATTGAAACCAATACGTTTGGTGCGAACAGCTTTCGCTTGGGACGGCACAGCCTCGCCGACAAGGTGCACGCCGTCAATCTGGCGGGTGCACGGCTTGCGCGGGAAGCCGCCAAGAGCTTCGATGTATGGGTTGCAGGTTCGGTTGGCCCGCTGGGAATTCGGATTGAACCGCTGGGCAAGACGTCTTTTGAAGAAGCGCGGAATGCCTTCCGGGAACAGATCGCGGCGTTAGCAGAAGGCGGAGTCGATCTACTGATCTTGGAGACCTTCGGTTACGTCGAAGAACTGCACCAGGCAATGCTGGCGGCGCGCGATGTGAATCCGAAGCTGCCGCTCGTGGCCTCGGTGACGGTGGATGAAGATTCGAACTGCCTGGACGGATCGAATCCGGAAGTGTTTGCCGCGAAGTTGATGGATTGGGGCGCCGATGTGATCGGCTGCAATTGCAGCATAGGCCCAGTGGCGATGCTGGACGCGATCGAGCGGGTGCGCGCGGTGACCACCCTGCCGCTGGCAGCGCAACCGAATGCCGGTATGCCGCGGTCGGTGGATGGAAGGAATATTTATCTGTGCTCGCCCGAGTACATGGCGAGCTACGCGCGCAAGTTCGTGACGGCCGGGGTACGCCTGGTGGGCGGCTGCTGCGGAACTACACCCGAGCATATTCGGGCCATGAAGTCCGCCCTACGGGTGGGGGAGGCGCGGGCGATGAAGGTGCAGGCGAGCGTGCCGCATCCGGCGCCGGCAACCGCGACCGCGCAGCCAATTGCCCAGCGCTCGCAGATTGGCAAGAAAATCGCCACGGGCGAGTTCGTAACGATGGTGGAAATTGTGCCGCCCAAGGGCACCGACGTGCGCAAGGAAGTAGAGGGCGCTCGCTTCCTGAAGTCCGTGGGCGTGGATGCGATCAATATCCCGGATAGCCCGCGGGCTTCGGCACGCATATCGAACCAGGCATTGTCGCTGATTGTGCAGCGCGAGGTCGGGATCGAAGCGATTTTGCATTACACGTGCCGGGATCGGAATGTGCTGGGGATACAGTCGGACTTGCTGGGTGCGGCGGCGACCGGGATTCGCAATCTGATCTGCATCACGGGCGATCCGCCGAAGATGGGGAATTATCCGGATGCCACGGCAGTGTTCGATGTCGATGCGATCGGATTGGTGAACATCGTGCACAACCTGAATCGCGGAATGGATATTGGCGGGAACGCAATCGGGTCGGGGACTGGGTTTGTCATTGGCGTGGGGGCTAACCCAGGATTGCCGAATATCGACGAGGAAGTTCGACGTTTCGCGTACAAGGTAGAAGCGGGTGCGGAATATGCGGTCACGCAGCCGGTGTTTGACCTGGCTCTCTTGGAGGCGTTCTTAAAGCGGATCGAGCAGTTCCGGATTCCAGTGGTCGCGGGAATCTGGCCGCTGGTGAGCGTGCGGAATGCGGAGTTCATGAAGAACGAGTTGCGCGTGTCGGTACCTGACTCGGTGATTGAACGCATGGCGAAGGCTTCCACTCCCGAGGCCGCGCGGCAGGAAGGCGTGGCGATCGCGCGGGAGATGCTGATTGCCGTGCGCGAGATGGTGCAGGGGGCGCAGATCAGCGCTCCCAATGGGAAGTACTCTGCGGCGGTGGATGTGCTGGAGGCGCTGGGGGTCAGTCGTCAGTCACCCGTCGTCAGTCGCTAGCCCGTCTTGCTGAAGACTGACGACTGATAGCTGACGACTGGCGTCACCACACTTTGCAGACCTTGGTGCTCACCATAGGCTGACCTGCTTTGCAGGAGAACGCCGAGGAAAACTCTGGCATATTCACGACGACACCGTTGATCCGGTACTTGCCGGGCGAGTGCGGATTGGTCATGGCCCAGTCGCGCAACTGTTCCGGACGGTCGTTGGAGCAGTCCCACTGCGCGAACCCGATGAAGAAGCGCTGGTCGGGGGTAAAACCATCGATCGGCTCGAGCTTTAAATCTCTGGTTGCATCCTGCCATGCGAGGTAAGCCAGGATCTCGCCGCCGAGATCGGCCACATTTTCGCCGAGAGTCAGCTTGCCGTTGAGGTGAATGTCGTCGACCGCGATGTACTGGGAGTACTGGTCATCGACGCACTGGGTTCCAGCCTCGAATTTTTTCTGATCGTCGGGAGTCCACCAGTTCTTCAGATTACCCTTGGCGTCGAACTGGCTGCCCTCGTCATCGAAGGCGTGGGTGAGTTCGTGGCCGATGGTTCCCCCGGTGTCGCCATAGTTGGGGGCGTCGTCCATTTTTGCGTCGTAGAGCGGAGGCTGCAGGACGCCGGCCGGGAAGTTAATGTCGTTCATCTGGGGGTCGTAGTACGCATCGACGGTCGGCGGACTGATCTGCCACTCGCCGTGATCCACGGGTTGGCCGATTTTGTTGAGCTCCCGCCGTGATTCGAAGACGATGGCATTGCGCATGTTGGCGGCGAAGTCGTTGGCGGTGATGACGACTTTGCTGTAATCACGCCAGTGGTCGGGATAGCCGATTTTGTTGCGAATGGCGTGGAGTTTCACGAGCGCTTGTTGCTTGGTCGCTGGACTCATCCAGTCCAATTGATTGATGCGAACTGCCATTGCCTTCTCGATTTCTTCCACCATTTTGAGCGCGCGGGCCTTCAACTCGGGCGAAAAGACCTGGCGCACGTAGGCCTGGCCGAGCGCTTCCCCAAGGCGGCGGTCGACGAACTGCACGCAGCGCTTCCAGCGTGGCTGCTGCTCCTGCGCGCCACGCAAGTATTTCTGGAAGAACTGGAAGTGCTCATTGGAAAAATTATCGGAGAGGTAGTCGGCGTGGATGTTCGCGATATGAAAGCGGAGATAGGTCTTCCAGTTCTCGAGGGATTCGCTCGCCAGGCTGGTGTTGAGCTGCTTCATGAAGTCGGGCGACATCACGTTCACAGTCTGAAAAGCGGGCGGGTTCAGCGCTTTCCAGAACGACTTCCAGTCGAAGTTTGGCATCAGAGCCGACAATTGCTCGGGCGACATTTTGTGCATCAGCTTGTAGGGATCGCGCCGCTCGGTCCGGGTTTGGGACGTTTTCGCCAAGGGTATTTCGATCCGCATCACAGTTTCCGCGTTGGCTTTCGCCACGGCGGGGGAATCGCCCAGAAGCTCGAAGATGTTCTGAACGTACTGCAGATAGCGCTGGCGGATCTCCTGCGACTTGGCATCGTCCTTGGTGTAGTAGTCGCGATCGGGTAAACCGAGTCCGCCTTGATCGACATTGGCGATCTGCATCTCAGCGTTATCCGGATCCTGAATGGAGCCGGCCCCAAACATCAGCTCACCCCGGAAATCTTCCAACTGCAAGTTCGCCAGCACAGGAGCGAGTTCGCGCATCGACTTCACTGCAGCGATGGACTGCAGCTGCGGCTGAATGGGGGAAGCACCGCGACGATTGACGGTGGCTTCATCCACACAGGAGCCGTAGAGGTCGCCGATTTTCTGGTCCACGGCGTCGCGATTTTTGGCTGCGGCGGCGCGCTCCAGGATCCCGCGAAGCAACGCCAGATTGTCCTCGTAAAGTTCTGCATAACGGCCCCAGGAGGTGCGATCCGGAGGGATGGGATTCGCTTTCTTCCATCCGCCGCAAGAGTACTGATAGAAGTCGACGCAAGGATCGACGGACTTGTCCATGGCGGTCACGTCGAGACTGGGGCGGTAGGGCAGGGTGGTCGCAGGTGCCGACGGGGCAGCAGTCGGGGTGTTGGTTGCCGATTGAGCGGCGGCGCGTAGTGAGAACAGTAACGATAGGCAACCAATCGCAATGATGTAGGCCGGATCGATTCGTTTGTGCATAAGGCTTGCGTCCATCGGGTTCAGCAGCTTATCAGACGGTCTTTGACGGCAAGTGTTAACAAAAATTTACGGTCCACCGGGTATCGGGCTTGCAGTACAATGTGTAGAGGAGTCAACCCCTTTTGGCCAAGTTTGAGGAGTGTCTTCAGCGCCTGGAGAAGATTGTCCAGGAACTGGAGAAGGGCGACGCGCCCTTGGAGAAGTCGCTGACCCTTTTTGAGGAGGGAATGCAGCTGTCCTCAGCGTGCCGCAAGGAACTCGAACAGGCCGAGGGAAAAGTGGAAATTCTCCTGAAGCAAAATGGCAAGCTTCAGGCCGTGGGCTTCGATTCGCAAAACGAAAAAGCTCCGGCGGGACGTTAACCGGTCGCCGCCGCTACTAAGTTTGAAAATGTCTGCGGTTTGTTTTTCGCCGAATTGGCGGGGATGAAGCGCAGCCTCCTCCTCCGTCGCTTACGGTTGAATCAGGGAGGGCCGCATGCAAGCCCTGACGATCCTCGTATACCAGCGCGATCCGCGGCTGGCGCAGTCTCTCGCATCCACGCTTAGTCTTCACTATCACTCCGTGCATGTCGCAGACTCGATCGAAGAACTACGGTCGACAATTCCGCGTCATCGCGCCGATGTGGCAATTCTCGATATCGAGCAGTCGTGCCTTTCCGATGTCGCGCACTTGCACCGGGAGTTTCCGCGCCTCCCGATTGTGTGCACGCACCGCATCGCGGATGAGGCGATGTGGACCGCAGCGCTGGACGCGGGCGCCAGCGACATGTGTCCGGCATTTGATGCGCATGGCATTCTGCAATCGGCGGAACGCTACGCGGCACTCGCTCACGGCCGTCACGCGGCGTAAAGAGTCGGGACAAGAGTGATCGGGACGCCGAAGGGCGTCCCGATTTCATTCTGCAATCAGACAACTGCGACCGTCAATGCTGAGCGCTCCCCTTGCTATACTCACCTGCCATGCTGCAAACCACGCTTGAAGAAGGTCGCGGCGCGGCCGACGACGCGCTGGAGCGCCTGATCCCGCCTTCCACGCAGCATCCTGCCTCCATTCATCAAGCGATGCGGCACAGCGTATTTGCAGGCGGGAAACGGCTGCGGCCGATCCTGTGCCGGGAAGCGGGGCGGATGGTGGCCGGTTCCCTGCCCGCGGGGATCGACGAAGTGGGTGCGGCGCTGGAGATGCTGCACACTTATTCGCTGATTCATGACGATCTGCCGGCGCTCGACAATGATGATTTGCGTCGTGGGCGACCGACTTGTCATGTGGCGTTTGGCGAGGCCACGGCGATCCTGGCGGGAGATGCTTTGCAAACACAGGCGTATGAAGTGCTGGCGCGGTTGCAGTGTGTGCCGGAGCGGCGAGTTCGCATCATCGAGGAGATCGCGCACGGAACGGGAACGATCGACGGCATGATCGGCGGGCAGGTGGTCGATCTCGAAGCCGAACACTCGAAACCTGATCTGAAAACGCTGGAGTACATTCATCGGGCGAAAACGGCGGCATTGATCACGGCAAGCCTGGTCAGCGGCGGGATCTATGCCGGCGGAAACGAAGATCAGATCAAGCGGCTACGGTGCTTTGGGCAGCAGATCGGCCTCGCATTTCAGATCGTGGACGATGTTCTGGATGTGACGCAGACTTCGGAGCAACTGGGCAAGACCGCGGGGAAAGACACGGCGGCAGAGAAGACGACGTATCCGGCATTATTTGGGATTGAGGAATCTTTGAAGAAAGCCGACAAGCTGGTGGCGGATGGGTTCGCGCAGCTGGAGGCGTTCGGCGGGCGGGCCGACATTTTGAAGGAAGTCGCGCATTATTTAGTAGTGAGGAAGAAGTAGGGCTTGGGTCTTAGGCCTTGGGCCTTAGGTTTTAGGCCTTGGGTGGAAACCAAGGTAAAACCTAACACTCAACACCTAAGACCTAACACCTAACGCCTAAGACCATAAGACTGTTCCCTTTCTTTGTGGTACAACTTTCGCAAGGCGATGGAGTTCGCCATAACCGCCGCGAGGCTGATAACTCCTACCTAGATCCTGGACGGAGAACTCCATCGTGCTCGACTTCCTCGCCATTTCCTTGGGCGCTATTGTGGGCGCCAACCTGCGTTACTGGATGAGCCGCTCGGCCGTACGCTTGCTGGGGCCGGTGTTTCCTTACGGGACGTTAACCATCAATGTGCTGGGCAGCTTTGTGCTCGGCTTCTTTCTGGTGTGGACCAGTGAGCGGGTGATGGTTGATCCGCGGTGGCGGTTGCTGGTGGCGGTCGGCTTCTGCGGAGGCTATACGACTTTCTCGAGCTACGCGTACGAAACGATGGCCTTTTTGCAACAGGGTCAGTGGGCGCTGTTAGCGACGAATTTTGTTGCGAACAATCTGCTGGCCTGCGTGGCCATCGTTGCGGGCATGGCACTGGCGAGGGTGCTGTAGAATGAGCGGCGCGATGGCGGTCCAGGTCACGATGTATCTCAACGAGGGCGATCAGTGGCATCGGCGGCCGTTGCACCTCGAGGTGCTCAACTACCTGCGCAAGGAAGGCGTGTACGCGGCTACCGCCCTGCACGCGGTGGCGGGATTTCTGGGACGGCACAAGGTGGAGACGACTCACCTGGTCGATGCGGGCGGGAAGCTTCCGGTGATCATCATATTTGTGGATACCGATGAACATGTGAATCGCGTGCTGCCGACGTTGAAGGAAATGGCGGCGCACCGGTTGATCGTGCGGGAGAACGTGGTGATCGAGCAGGGGAGTTTGGAGTGAAGGTTGCTCTGTTCGGAGTACTCATTGGCTCGGTCGTTGCCACTTTTGGGTTCCTGGTGATGCAAAACCCGATGCGACTAACGCGACTCTCTCCGCTCTCGGAAGGATATTACCAGCGTTTGTGCTTGGACCGGCTTCAAAGAATCTGGCTACGGCTATTAGGGGTGCTCGTCTCTCTGTTCGGTCTCGTAATCCTTACGGCAGCACTGCGCAGTCTGCTTAAACAGCCGCGTCTCGATTCGGTGTCGAGCAGTCTCCTCCTGCTAATGGGAGTTTTGTTCGTTGGTATGTGGGCAGTTGGTATTCCGATCGCGATAGTACAACTGATTCGCGGTCGTACTGTTGATGTCTTAGGACTGTGGAGACGAAGCATTCAACTTGGACCCATCGAAGTTTACCCGCCGATCACTCCGAGCATGGAAAGAGAGGCCAAGTGCTTCACATTTGGTTTCTGCCTAGTGGTTGGTCTGACCGGAGCCGCATCTCTTTACTTTTGGTGATTTCTGGATGTTCAGGAACAGTCGGGACGGAATGACTGAATGATTCTCGACATTCTTGCCATTGCCGCACATCGCGACGACGTGGAGCAGACCTGCGGCGGGACGCTGCTAAAGATGGCGGAACGCGGCTATCGCACGGGGATTCTCGACCTGACCCGCGGGGAGATGGGGACGCGGGGGTCGGCGGAGGATCGGGAGCGCGAGGCTGCCGAGGCGGCGCGGATTCTGAAGGCTGCGTGGCGGGGGGCGCTCGACATCCCAGATGGGCGCGTGGAAAACACATGGGAGAACAAGCTGAAGGTCGCGCGGGTGCTGCGCGAACTGCGACCGCGCGTCGTGATTCTGCCCTACTGGAAGGGGCGGCATCCGGATCATTACACGGCGTCGACGCTGGGATACGAGGCGTGTTTTCTGGCAGGGTTGAAAAAAGCAGTCGTCAGTCGCCAGTCTTCCGTCGTCAGCGAGATCGGAGCACCTAGCATTCAGCAGTCAGCATGCAGTGGAGATGCCATCGCTTCGACGGGCGAGGACGCCCGTCTCTCCACCGACATAAACTCAGCTGACACCCTTGCTCCTCATCGGCCGTTCAAGATCATCTATGCGACGCTGTACTACGATGTGCGGCCGACGTTTGTGGTGGACATCACCGATCAGTTCGAGGCGCGGTTCCAGTCGCTGATGGCCTACAAGACGCAGTTTTCGGATCAGGAGGCCGGGAAGGACCTCTTCCCGGCCAAGAGAGAGATTCGGAATCGGGTGGAGGCGATGGCCCGGTTTTACGGCATGCTCGGCGGCGTGGAGTTTGCCGAGCCGTTCCTGCAGAAAGAAGTCGGGCTGGTGGACGATTTGATGATGGTGCCGGTGAAGTCGATCTAGTTCAGCTAGCGGGTCGTGGCTGGCGGCTTTCGGCAACATCTCTGGTTTCAGCAGCTAGCTGCCAGCTGCTAGCTACTTTCGTATCGCCACTGCCACTCCATCCCGCACGGGGAGTATCGTCGTCTCGAAATCCTTCGACTGATAGATCTGGCGGTTGAATTCGAGGATGGCCTTTGTCGTGGCGTCGGGATTTTGGTCGACGACTCGCGCACTCCACAGGACATTGTCGGTGATGAACAGTCCACCTTTCTTCAGGCGCGGGGGGACCAGGCGCAATACCCGCGGGTAATCGTCCTTGTCGATGTCGTTGAAGACGATGTCAAAAGCTTCTTTCTGCTCGGAGAGGACTTCGATGGCATCGCCGAGGTGGATGGTGATGCGGTCGGCGACTCCGGCCCGTTGGAAGTAGCGGCGGGCCTTGTCGGCATTCTTGGGATCGCTGTCGGTGTAATGAACGCGACCGCCTTCGCCGACGGCGCGGGCCCACCAGATGGTGGAGTAGCCGATGGCGGAACCCATCTCGAAGACAGTCTTTGCGCCGGTCATGTGGGCCAGTTGCGCGAAGAAGCTGGCAACGACGGGGCCGACGATCGGAATCTTGTTGCGGGTGGCTTCGGCTTCCATTTCGGCGAGGACTTCGTCTCGAGGTGGGAGCAGGGAGTAGAGATAGCTATCGACTTCAGGTTCAGTGACGAATCCGTGATGACGCCAGATGGGTGCAGTGGACAAGGTAAGCTCCGATCGTTTTCCCTCAAATTCTAAGCTAGACGATGGAGGGGCGGACGTCTCGCCCGTCCGGCGGGCGGGGACGCCCGCCGCTCCATCATTCATCACTAAATCAGCTCAAGGTTTCTCCGGGCTTCATCTCGCGAACCTGGAAATTTGGCACAAGTTTCTGCAGTTCACTGGGTCTTCCGGTAAGGACGGGGAAGGTTCCGAAATGCATCGGAATCACGGTTGTCGCTTGCAGGAGGTCACAGGCATAGGCGGCCTCACGCGGCGACATGGTGTAGTGATCGCCAATGGGGATCATGACGATTTCAGGCGCGTAGAGGTCGTGAAT
>Ga0187825_10000477_pt1 | contig 10046 bp, 7 predicted proteins | sample NC_wetland_sal_i_11_FD_132421 | JGI IMG/M metagenome (GOLD analysis project Ga0187825, IMG submission 132421) | Wetland sediment microbial communities from Neuse River Estuary, North Carolina, USA - SourceSoil_5 | ecosystem: Environmental > Aquatic > Freshwater > Wetlands > Sediment | place... | reverse complement strand
GAGAAAAACCTTCAGTCCCTGGCCGCCGATTTCGCTGTCGCCCTCGAGCAGATCGCCGATCAAGACGATGGTCAGCGGAATCACCGCGCTGAAACCGATGCCCTGGAGAGCGCGGAACAGCAACAGCCATTTAAAGTTCGGCGAAAACGCCATGGCCGTGCCGAAGATGCCGAATGAGATGAGTCCCAGCGCCAACAGCAAACGCCGGCCGTAGAGATCGGCGATCACGCCGAAAATCGGCGATAGGATAATCGCCGGCGCGGTGTACACTGTCATGATCCAGGAGAGTTGGGCGTCGCTGATGTGAAAGGGCTGGCTGAGCGCCGGCAGCGCCGGCTGGATGAAATTTACGCCGAGCATCAGCGCGATGCTCGATGCGTAGACGATGCTCAAGGCCCGCGCCTTTTCCGGCGCGAGTTTCTCCATGCCAAACAAGGCGGTGAGAGAAGCCATGGCCGCAACGTAGGGGAAGCGGCGTTAGCAGTCAAGCGCGGGGATTGGATGATGGGGTGTTGGCGGACGGCAGTGTTGAGGATTTATAACCGATCACTCCGATGCTCCATCGCCCATTCCCGATTGGTGACGCGGATGCCCCATGATATGGATGAGCATACTTTTCGCTGCGGAGGAAGCCCTATGGCTCAAGACATGCGCTCTTGGATCGAGCAATTGGAGCAGGCCGGATTGCTGGCGCGAATCACCAAGCCGGTCGACCCGCGCACGCAGATGGGCGCGTTATTGTGGCAGGCGCGCGATCGCGCTCTTTTGTTTGAAAACCTTCCTAATTATCCGGGCTGGCGTTGTTTGGGTCAGGCGCCGGGCGATGTGTCGCTCGCGCCGGTGGCCTTTGGAACGCCGCGCGATGAGATGATTCCGGAATTTGTCCGGCGCACCGAAAAGCTCGGCACGACCCGTCTGGTCGAAACCGGGCCGGTGCAGCAGAAAGTGCTAACCGGCGACGAGGTCGATATCACCAAAATGCCGATTCATCAGGCGGGCATCCGCGACGGCGGGCCCTTCATCGGCTCGGGCTTGATGATCACGAAAAATCCCGAAACCGGCCGGCGCAATCTGAGTTTTCATCGTTTGCAGATGAAGGGGCCGAAGAAAACCGGCATCCTTCTTTACCCGCGCCACGCCTGGAACAACTATCAATTATACGAAGCGCAGGAAAAACCCATGCCGGTGGCGATCATGATCGGCCACCATCCGATGTATTACTTTGCGGCGGCGACCACGACCCAGTATGGCGTGGATGAGTTGGAGATCGCCTCCGCTCTGCTGCGCGAAGATGTCGAGTTGCTCAAGTGCCGCACCGTCGATCTGGAGGTTCCGGCTTGGGCGGAAATCATTCTCGAAGGTGAGATCCCGCCCAAAGTGCGCGAGCCCGAGGGTCCGTTCAGCGAATTCCAGGATTATTACCTCACTGGGTCGGGCATGAATCCGATCGTCAACGTCAAGGCGATCACCATGCGCAGCGACGCGATTTTTAAAAACGTGCAGAATGGCACGGAAGTCGAAGGCTGCGTCTATCACAAAGTGCCGATGTCGGCGCAGATCCTGCGCCGGGCGCGCACCGTCGGCGGCCTGGCGGATGTCAAAAACGTCCTGGTGATGCCGGGGATCTTCGGCGTCGTGGTGCAGATGCGGCCGCGCTATTACGGCGAGGCGCGCAACGTCCTCATGTCGGTGCTGTCGAGCGAGTATCAACACCCCAAAGTTGCCATCGCCGTCGACGAAGACGTCGATATCTTCAACTACGCGGAGGTTCTCTGGGCGATCAACACGCGGGTCAATCCCGCCGAGGACATCGTCGTGATCCATGGTGCCAAGATCCATGCCATGGATCCATCGTGCCCCGAATTCGGCCATCCGGGCGCGCCGGGCTGGCATCGCGTCGGCGGCAAAGTCATCATCGACGCGACCAAGCCGCCAGAGTGCGATCCCAAACGGCGGGAGGAGTTCGAACGGCTACGGCCAGTCGGATGGGAATCGGTCAATCTGGAAGATTTTTTACCGGCGGGCGCGCCGCCGTTGCGGATCAAGCCGAAGCTTCCGGAGAATTAGATGACTCGTTCAAGGTTCAAGCGGTCAAAGGTTCAAGAGGTTAAGAAAGACTTGATTTCAACAATGTGAGGTAGGGGTGCAGAGCATCTTGCTCATCTGAACGACGGAATTTTTCAACCTTGAAGACAGCGCCGTCGGCGAAGCGTTATTCGTCCGGTTCGCCGAAATAATCTCTAACGATTCTTTCCTTAATATATTCCAAGGCGCCCAAATCCTGAATGATGTCGCCGCCGGTATCGTAGAAAAAAATATCGCCCTTGTGGTTGCGGCCGATGGCTACGAGCCATTCCAGTTCGTCACGGTCTTCCAATAAGTAATTGATCGCTTGATTGGCGCCTTTGCTGGCGATGATGGTGACTTTGGGATTGGCGTTTTTCTTAACTTGGGACATGGACGAGCCTCCTGAATGTGTGCCGAGTCTATAACAGAAGCGGGGGCTCTACAACTTACGAAGAAAACGCGGGGCGCCGGCAATTAGTGCCGCGTCCGGTGTGCCGGCGCGGATTACTTCATCGCAAAATCGACTCGATTCGGTCGGCCTTTGAGCTTGGCGCGCTCTTCCGTAGTCAGCTGCTTGGCGGCGACGACGAAAAGACGATCGGCGCCAATACCGCCGGCGAGCAGCGCGTCGCGCACGACTTGGGCGCGCTGGTTGGCGAGCTGACGCAGGTCGTCGTCGCTGGCCTTGGCGTACTGCATCATCAACTTTTCCATCTCCGGGACCGGCAGATCCTTGGCTAGGCCGATGATGTTGCGCGGTTTGGGAAAGCTTTCTTCGCCGTAGGCGGCTTTCAGGTATTGCGGATATTCGCTTTTGTCGACTTGGACCTCGTCCACAGATCGGGGCGCTTGGCCTTTGCGGGCCAAATCTTTCATTTTCTCCGCCTTGACTTTACGTTCGATGCTGACCCGTTTCAGACCTTCGAGATCGGTCAAAGGATCGGCCCGGCCGATAATCTCGAGGTTAAGCGCAGGACGATTGTTCAAGGCTTTCGCCAGCGTCGCGATTTTGTCCCGACCCGCTTGATCGAGCGTGGCGCGACCGTCGGCAAATTCGATATAGCTCAACTCGTCGCCGCTGACGCCGCTGCCGAAGGCCGAGGCCAGCAGCGAGAACGGCGCGGTCACCGCTTTGGTGATGATGTTGATGATGATCCGCAGGACGATTCCGCCGACGCTAAACTGGGGATCGTCGAGCGAGCCGCTGATCGGCAGATCGACGTCGATTACGCCGTTGCGGTCTTTCAGCAAAGCGACGGCGAGCAACACCGGCAGTTTAGTCGCAGTGGGGCTCTCGATTTTTTCCCCGAAGGTGAGCTGGTTCAGGATTATTTTATTTTCGGCGCTCAGCTTGCGGTTCTCCAATTTGTATTTGACATTGAACGAAAGTTTACCCTTTTCGATGCCATAGCCGACGTATTTCGCGGAGTAAGGGGTCATGGGACTTAACTCGATCTCTTTGGCGTCCGCGACGATGTCGAGAAAGAGCTCCTTGGACAGCGGATTGATCTTGCCCTTGATCTCCACCGGGGCGGCGTTGTCGAGCCTGGCCTGGAGATCGAGATCGCCGGGCGCTTCCGGTTTGAGTTCGGAGATGGCGCCTTGAACGCTGGTGAGGTTGGCCGAGTAGTTCGGCTTGATGAAAAAGTCGCTGAAGTTGATGTTGCCCTCTTGGAGATTGATCTTGCCGATGCTGATGGCTTTAGGCGGCGCGGTATCGGCGGCGGGTGCCGGCGCTTTCTCGGCGGGTTTTTCCTGAGCTGGAGCTTCGCTTTTCTTGTCGTCTTTTTGAACCGTTAGTTTTTGCAGGTTGAGTTTTCCGTCGGCGCCGAGGATCAAGCGTGAATAAAAGTCGGCGAGAGTGATTTCGCCGACGCGTAGCTCAAACGGCTCTAAATCAAATTGCATGGCGTCGAGCGCCAGGGTTTTCCATTTGAGCAGATCCTGCTGGCCGTCTTTTTCGACGGCGCCGAAGTCGGCGACTTGCAGGCCGCCTTGGTAATTCACCTTCGCCGGAGCGCTGCCGCCGGCAACGACCATCAATTCGCCTTTGGTGCCCACGCGACCGCCGGTCAGCAGAAAGTTGACCTTATCGCCGAGATAAGGCTGGAAAGGAAGAATGTCCAAGTCTTGGGCTTCTACGGTAAATTTACCGTTGACCGGATTGATCATCGTCGTCCCGGCGACTCTCAACAAGCCTTTATCGTTGATCCGGGACCGGATTGTGATTTTGGCGCGCTGGTTTTTTGCCGTGGAGAAATTGTCGCCGCGGATCGAAAGCTCGGAGAGGCTGAGCTTCGCCGGCGTGGGGTTGGCTTGATCATCCACATTGATGCGAAACCGATCAAAGAGAATTTGCTTGGCGTCGATGCGCCATTCGCCGTCGCTCTTCTTCGCCGGTTGGGTCGGGGCGGGAGCCTGGCCCTGGTCCCTGGCGATGCGCGCCAGATTGAGGGTGCCGTCAGCGGCGCGTTGGATATAGCCGTTGCCGTCCCGAGCTTCGAGCGCGCCGATGACGATGGTTTTCTTAGCGACATCCACCGCGCCGTCCTTGATCGCCAAGGAGCCGATGCGCCAGAGCGGTTGGGGTTGTCCGGCAAGCTCGAGGCGCAACGCGCGCAGCGTCGCGTTCAAGCCGGCGAGCTTGATGTCGGGTTGACCTTCCTTGTCCTCAAAACTGTACTGCGTCGAGAGATCGAGCGACCCGTCTTTGATTTCCGCCGCGATCGCGTCGTCATAATAGGAACGCAGTGCGCCCGGCTTCAGCCCTTCGATGTCGAGTTTGCCTTCGGCCAGCAGCGGCGTGAGTTGGAACGTGCCCGCGTGAGAAAATTTCTCTTTAAGGTCGGATTCAAAGGCCAGCTCGACCTTGGCCTTCTTGCCGGCTTCATTGGTCAGGCCGGTAATTTTGAAATTAAGGTTGTTCAAGCGGGTCTTATAGGGGCGTTTAGGCTGTTCGTCGGCAAAGTGAATCGTTGCTCCGCTCAGGGCGATCTCCTGGACAGCGTAGCTAAACGGCTTGCCTTCCTTCTTTGCTTCCGGCTTTGGTTCAACGGCCTTTTGTTCCACGCCAGACCCGACGAGAGTTGTGAGATTGAGCTTGCCATCCCGTCCGCGATTCACATAGAGATCAAGGCCGTCGGATTTGATCGACTTAAGCGTAGCTTTGTTGTTGAAAACGTCGATGTCGCCGATGACCACGTCGAAGTTCGGCAACTTGAGCAGCGGTGCGCCGCCGGTTTGCTGCATTTCCAGTTTTTTGACTTCGAGGTCGCCTGTGATCGACAAGACTGCCGAATTACCTTTGGATGTCTTGAACGACGCGGTAATCTTGCCGTTGAGTTGTCCGGACGGCATCGTAAAGTTCAGTGTTACCGGCGAATATTCGAGATATCTGGCGATCTCCAGCTTGTCGATATTGATCGCCAGGTTACTTTCACGGGAGTCTTTGAACGGCATGGTGAAGCCGGCAAGATGAAATGGGGCGCCGTCAACCACCGCTGAAAATTCCGGCTTGACTTTAATATCGATGTAGGACGGCAAGCTGGAAAGAAACGGCACGCCGATCTTAAGCTGCGTGACCGTGTGTTTGGTTTTTTCCGGTCGATCGTCAAAATCGATCTTGCCGTCGATCAGCTCGATATTGTTCAGCGCAAACTTCGGTGTCGGACCGGAAGGCCCGGAGGTGAATTCGTCGATCAGATCCTGAAAATTGTACTTTCCGTTCTCATTGCGCACCACGCTTAGATACGGCTTGACCAAGCGTAGCTCTTCGATCACCGGCGCAAGCCGGAAAATCGATTGCGACTGGAGGTTGACAAAGAGCTCGTTGAAAGAAAGCGCGGGGGCTTGGCTGTCGCGCTGTTTCATCAGAAAGCCGCGGATCGTAACGGTCATCGCATAGGGGTTGATCCTGATTTGCTCGATGGAAACCTGGCGATGGAGTTTGTCGGAGAGCATCGCGGCGACTTTGCCGCGGATCAGCGGCGGCGCGACCAATCCCAATAGGATGCCAAAGGCGACGAAGACCGAAACCGCCCAAATGGCGATCTTCCTGGTCCGGCGGTGCCGCGCTATTGCTATTCCACGATTGCGGAGTTCAGTGACATTCAGCGCCATTGCACGATCGCTTTGACCTTAGGTAAAGCGATCTTAACGCAGCCGTATGCGTTTGTTCAAGGCGAGGGTGTGGATTGTTTGCCGTCGGGCCGCAGCCGCGACGCGTTCGACAAAGGGTCCCGCTCTGCATCGGCAGCGGTCCGGAGCGCTTGAAGCATGTTTAAATAAGCGGCGGGAAGCCCCCAATGCCTTGCTCCCTCGACCATCAGCCGCTTGTATTCGGTGTTGGGAAGCGGCACGTCGCGCTCGACGGCTGCGACGTAGACGAGCGCATCGAACGGCTCGTTGTTCTTTGCCGCGGCCAATACCGGCAGCGTTTCGCGGCGATAGCCGTCTTCAAAACCGTCGAGCACCACAAGATCCGGTTCGTCGATATCATAGAGTATGCCCCACACTGCCGCGCCCAGGATCGGGTAGACGTTGGCGGTGCCGCAATCGCGCAAGCGCGAGTGGCGCGTGATTCCGAAATGATAATTGGTTAGGCGGCCGATCGAGACGAAACGGGACGATGGACAACGCCCCTGCATTTGCGTCCAGTTCATGTTCGATCCGTAGGCGAAGTAGTACACGAAAGCGCTCCTTTGAGAATTAACGAAAGATAGTATGCCATGCGGCGATCGCGAACAAGCCGGTCGGGGGACTCTGCGGATGCATCTTATTCGCGATTGCGCGTGTCCAAAGGAAGAGTTACCATTTAGGATACTATTTTCAACGGATCGGAGACAAAATGAGGTTTTTCCGAAGCTTAGCTAGTGTTGCCATACTTTCACTTTTGTTTTTAGCGCCTTACCAAGCTGCGGCCGGGGAGCCCACGGTCCAACTCAGGACCACCATCGATCAGTTTGTCACGATCCTGACGAACACCTCGGTGGCTGAATTGCGTGCCACCGGCTTGCCGCAAAAGGCATTAGACTTGATTTTCGGCCGTTTCGACTTTTCAGAGATGACCAAACGATCCCTCGGGCGACATTGGGCGGATCTTAATCCTGGCGAGCGGCGTGAGTTTGTCGATGCCTTTACCCAGCGCCTGTTGCGCGCCTATGGCCGGTCCATGCGCGCCAACGGCGATGAAAAGATCGAGTATGGGCGTGAAAATCTTGACGGTGAATACGCCAAGGTTGAGACCAAGGTGATAAGCGGCAACGGCGAGGATGTGCTGGTCGATTATCAGCTGCACGACATCAACGGCCAGTGGAAAGTTTACGACGTGGTCATCGACAGCATCAGCATCGTCAATAACTATCGCGCGCAATTCGAGCGGGTCATCGCCAAGACTTCGCTCAAGGAACTGCTCCAAAAAATAAAACAGCAGGGCTCTTAACGACCCCGACTCGCCTCTGTTTCTCCCAGCCGGCTATTTCTGGACGAAGGCAAAATCAAACGCGCGCGCCGGGTCGGGCTCTACTGTGAGCTTGAGCTCGGCGCGGATTTCTTCCATGACGAGCTGCACGCCCTGCGGGCTTGCAGCCCCGGTGCTCGACCAACCGGACACCGCCATGTCGTAGCTACCTTCCGCGAGTGCCTGATCCAACGCCACCCATTTCATGATCGAGCGGACGCTCTCTTGCCGATTATTCTTCGCGAAGTGAATGCCGCGTAAAGTGGCCCGCACGATGCGCCGGATTTCCTGCGGCTGCTTTTGAATCCGGTCCAGGCGAGCGCCAAAGCCGGCGAGCGGTGAGGGAATCAAGTCGCCGACAAAAAGAATCTTGCGAAAACCCTTGCGTTCGAGCATGACGTTATACGGCGCCTCGATGAGCGCCGCGTCCACCGCGCCGGTTTCCATGGCGGCAACCCGGCTGGTGCCGCCACCGAGCGCGATAATTTTCACATCTTGATTGGGCGTCAGCTGGTAGCGCCGGAGAAGCGCTCGGGCGTAGGTGTCCGTGCTGGCGCCGAAGGATGAGATGCCTAGAAGTTTTCCCTTCAAGTCTTCTACCGACGCGATTCCTTGCCTGGCCATCAGCGCGAACAGCGGCTTGTCGGCAATGGTCATCACGACGCGCAGCGGCACGTTGCGAAAGGCGGCGCGGACCGTCGAGCCGAGCGCGGTGGTGTAAGCGACGTCCCCTGCGATTAACGCTTGCATTGCGACCTGGGGTTTCATGATGACATAGTCGACGTCGAGCCCTTCCGCGGCGTAAAACCCTTTCTCACGCGCCAAATGCACGGGAAACCAGGAGAGCGACTTGGACGGCGCGGAGATATGAATTTTGCCCGTCTGTGCCGCAGCGATCGAGTGAAAAAACGCCAAACACAAAACCACGAGGACAATTTGCGCGATTTTTGGTTTGCTCATGGCCGGAAAAATAACCCGAATCCCGTCGGCCTTACAACCGTCCGTTGACGCCCACAAACACTTTCGCTAAAGGTCATCGCTATGGCAAAACTGAAAATCACACTGGCTCTCGGTTCTTACGATCGGCATGCGCCGCTGCTCGAAGGCTGTATTCGCCACCCGGACATCGAGGTCGCTTACATCGAGCTCGACCCGCAGCAGGGGCGCCACGAACGTTTCTTGCAGCATTTCGAATTCGACGCTGCCGAGCTGTCCTTGTCGTCTTATCTGATCGCGGTCGACCAAGGGCTGCCGGTGCACGCCGTGCCGATCTTTCCGCGCCGTCTGTTCAGCCAATCACAGATGTACAAGAATATTCACTGCGGCATCGACTCGCCGGCGGACTTGGCGGGCAAAAAGGTCGGCCTGAGCGCCTATCAAAATACTTTGGGTGTGCGCGCCAAGGGCGACTTGACGCACTTTTACGGCGTGCCGCGCAGCACCCTCACCTGGGTGACTCCGGGTAAAGAGGTCGTCGACGTGAAGCTGCCGGACGATTTAAACATCGAGACTCGCGCCGGCATGGCCGAGATCGAACAGGAATTTGTCGAAGGCAAAATCCAGGCGATGTTTGTTTCGCGCCTGCCGAAGGCTTTTCGCGACGGCAATCCGAATTTGGCGCGGCTGTTTGCCGAGCCGCAACTCGAAGAAGAGCGCTACCTGCGCGAGGCGGGGTTTTTCCCGATCATGCATGTGCTCGCAGTCAAGAAGGAGCTAACACAAAAACATCCAGAATTGCCGCACGCGCTCTACGATGCTTTCGAGCAGGCGCGCCAGCGCGCCATGCAGCGCTGGGTCGATCCCAACTGGTCGATGGCGATCTGGGGGCGGCGCGAGCTGGAGCGTCAAGCCAAGCTCTGTAGCTTCGACCCCTGGCGCAACGGCCTCGAGGCCAACCGAAAAAATATTGAACAATTTGCCTTGTATAGCCACGAGCAGGGTTTGACCAGGCGGCGTCTGACACCGGACGAATTGTTCGTGGCGATCGACTAGACTTGGAATTCCATAAGATTTAACGCAGCGCCGCAATTTATTGATCCGGAAAGTCCACTGCGACGCACGATGTTCTCGGCGCTTTCGCCGTGTGAGCATTCGCTTCAGTCTGGTCATGTTTGGGATCGCGAATAGTCCGGCGTTAACGCCGAGTGAATTGAAATGGAGGGCAGGGGAAAGCCAAGGTTTTGATTACTCTTGAAAAAACATTGCCGGTGCCATTGATGTCAAACGGCTCCGTTATTGCCTCGGCTTGCAAAATACGAGTGAGAGCCATATGACTGCGTCAAAATCCCAGGTGAGGCAGGAGAGTCCTCATGTTGATTCTTTCCAACGAAGACATCGAGAAAATTTTGCCCGTCGGTACCTGCCTTGAAGTGCTCGAAGAAGCGTACCGGGATCTCGGCAACGGCATGGCGGCGACCGTACCGCGCTACGACGTTTTCAGTCCGACCAAGCCCAACGAATTTTACGAATACAAGACCATGAGCGGTGTGTTGCCCAATCGCAACGTGGCGGCGCTGCGGCT
>Ga0187825_10000476_pt1 | contig 10053 bp, 8 predicted proteins | sample NC_wetland_sal_i_11_FD_132421 | JGI IMG/M metagenome (GOLD analysis project Ga0187825, IMG submission 132421) | Wetland sediment microbial communities from Neuse River Estuary, North Carolina, USA - SourceSoil_5 | ecosystem: Environmental > Aquatic > Freshwater > Wetlands > Sediment | place... | reverse complement strand
GCCTCGCTCGCCGCGGCTTCGAGCCCGAGCGCCTCGGCCCGAAGCCGCACGTTGCGCCGGCCGGCCACCTCGCTCACCACCACCCGCATCTCGTTGCCCACCGCCGCCGGATCGATGTGCTGGTAACTCTCCGGCACCTTGGCGATGGCGGCCACGTGGATGCCCCCCTTGTGAGCGAACGCACTGCGCCCAACGTAGGGCGCGTGCGCATCGGGGTTCAGGTTCGCCACTGCGGCGACAAAGTGGGAGACCTCGGCCAGGCGGCGAAGCTGCTCGGGTGGCAGCACCTCGTACCCGAGCTTGAGCTGGAGATTGGCGATCACCGGCACCAGGTCCACGTTGCCGCAACGCTCGCCATAACCGTTGATGGTCCCCTGCACCTGGCCGCAGCCGGCCTGGACGGCGGCGAGCGCGTTGGCCACTGCGAGACCGGAGTCGTTGTGCGGGTGAATCCCCAGCGGCGTCCGGATCCGCTCGCGGATGCACCCCACCACCTCACGCACCGTCTCGGGCAGCGAGCCGCCGTTCGTGTCGCAGAGAACGATCCAGTCGGCGCCGGCATCCGCGGCCGCCCCGAGCGTCGCCAGCGCGTAGGCGGGATCGAGCCTCCAGCCGTCGAACAGATGCTCCGCGTCGTAAACGACTTCCTTGCCGAGGGCCCGGAAGAACGCCACGCTCTCGCCGATCATCCGGAGGTTCTCGACCCGGGTGGTCTCCAGCACCCGCTCGACGTGGAGCGTGGAGCTCTTGCCGACCAGTGTGACCACCGGCGTTTCCGCCGCCACGAGGGCCTGGATGCTCGGATCATCCGCGCAGCGCGCACCCGCGCGGCGGGTGCTGCCGAAGGCGGCCACTTTGGCCCGCGAGAGCCCGCCCCGCGCCAGCCGGCCGAAGAACTCGGCGTCCTTCGGGTTGGACCCCGGCCACCCGCCCTCGACGTAGTGCACGCCGAGGCCGTCGAGCACCCGGGCGATCTTGACCTTGTCCTCGACCGAGAGGGAGAGTCCTTCCCGCTGGGTGCCGTCGCGCAGGGTCGTGTCGTAGAGGCTGACTTGCATGGGCCGTCCGGGAACAGGTATCCGAAAGCACCGCGGCCTCCCGGGAGTCGGGAGGCCGCGTGGTCCGGTTTGCGCCGATCGCTTCGTGTCAGCCGCGCACCCGCCCACCGCCTCCCCGGAGGAGCCGGATGGGACGAATGCCGATGAGTCGGCGGGCGCTCATGCACATGCCTGGAAGTCTATGCAGCCTTCCTTCGGCGTCAATGGCTGGCGGCCACCCGGCGGGCGGCAAGCCCCGGGACAGGAAGACGGAACGGGCGCCTTGCGGCGCCCGTTCCGGGCAGGAAGGATATGCAATACAGAGGAAATAAGTGCAGAAGAGATGGCGGCTTCCAGCGTGCGCGGCCCGGTGCCGGCCGGACCTCGCGACCGCCAAGAGCCAACCTAAGGCGTCCCCGAGCAGTTGCTGTGCGCTGCGTCACAGGCCGACCCGCCCAAGATCGCCCAGCATCGCCTCGAGATGCGCCGGCTCGAGATCGCCCATGTGGCCGATGCGGATGACCCGTTCGGCGAGATCGCCCAGCCCGCCCGTGAGCGTGAAGCCTCGGGCCCGCATCCCGCTCAGAACTTCGGGCACGGCGAGGCCATGCGGAGGGGTGAGCGCGGAGACGGACCAGGACCGGCGGCCGGCCGGGGCCACCAGGGTGAACTCCGGGTGCGCGGCAGCCCAGCGCTCCATGACGTCCAGCATCGCGCGATGGCGCCGCCAGCGGGCTTCCACGCCTCCCTCGGCGTCGATTCGTGCAAGCTGGCGCTCCAAGGCGTAAACCAGGGACAGGGCGGGAGTCTGGGTGGGACGGGAGGTCCGGGCGGCCTGATCGTACTTGAGGAGATCGAAGTACCACCCCCGGTCCCGTCGCCGCCGCGCGCGCGCGAGCAGCCGTTCCGATGCCACGCCGAGCCCCAGTCCGGGTGGCAGAGCCAGCGCTTTCTGCGAGCCGGTGAAGACGAAGTCGAGCCCCCAGGCGTCGGTCTCGACCGGCAGCGCTCCAATCGACGTCACCGCGTCCACCAGCACGAGCGCGTTCGAGCGGGCACGCACCACGCGCGCGAGCTCCGCGACCGGGGCCAGCGTGCCGGTCGAGGTGTCGGAGTGCACCAGCGCCACCGCGTCCACCGGCGGGCCGTCCAGCAGCCGCTCCAGCCGGTCCGGCTCCAGCGCCCGGCCGGTGGGCACCGACAGCCGTACGACGTCCTTGCCGCAGGCCTCGGCAATCCGGGCGAGCCATTCCCCGAAGAACCCGCCGACCACGACCAGCACGCGCTGGTCGACGGCGTTCCGGATCGCCGCCTCCGCCAGGCCGGTGGCCGAGGAGGCGGTGAGGAGCACCGGTTGCGTGGTCCGGAAGAGCCGGCGAAGCGGCTCCTGGAGCAGGGCGAAGAGCACCGCGCCTTCGTCGCTCCAGGGCGAGATCATGGGCCGCTGCAGCGCGGCCATGACCTCCGGATGGACCTCGGCCGGCCCGGGCAGGAAGAAGCGCCCGAACCCGGTCAGAGCGAGCACTCCGGAAACGTGCGTGGCTGCCCGGACATCCCGGCGTCGAGCCTAGGCCGCGGGGGCATCGCGGAAGCGCCGGGCCTTGAGCTCCGCCAACTCCGCCCGCAGGCGGCGCAGGTGGCGCCCGCTCGGGTAGCGGTCGATCAGCCGCCGCAGCTCGGTCATCGCCCGGCCCGGATCACCGAGCCGGTGCTCCGCCAGCTCGGCCAGGGCGAGGCCAACGCGGATGTCCTCGGTCGGCGTGAGACGCCGGTCGCTGGCACGGAGGTTCTCCAGCTCGGCGGCTGCCGTCTCCGGCTCGCCCAGGACCCCGCCCAGCAGCGCCGCGCGGCGCAGGGTCGCCTCGGCCCGGGACGCGGGGTCCTGCGCCCGCTCGCGGTACGCCTCGGCGGCGTCGGCGTATTGTCCCCGGGCGACGAGGGTCTCGATCGCGGAGTAACCGCCGCCGGCGCGCTCGAGGCCCAGGTCCATGAAGGCCCGGCCCAAGCCGTCCACCAGCGGCTCGAGCACGCCGCCCAGGAGCCCCATCGCGAAGCCGTACAGCGCCCAGAGCACACCGACCAGCACCAGGGCGCGCGGCACCATGCCCGTGGCCCACAGCACCAGCGCCACGATCGTGCCGAACATGAGGATGGCGGCCACGGCAATGCGGGCGAGCGAGAGCGGGTCCTCGATCGACGCGGGTTCGCGGGCGTCGGGCGGGCGCAACGGATCGGGCGGCGTCAACGGCCCAAACGTACGGACGGCCCGCAGCACCGGCAAGTTGACATCCCCCCGCTGCAGGCCTAAATCCCGCACGGTCATCACCCACACGAAGAGGTCGCATATTCCGCGCATTCACCCGCCGCGGGTTCCTAGCGTGACGCGGCGGCCCCGCCTTGAGGCGACCTGCCTCGTCGTGCTGGGGACGCTCGCCGGCACCCGCGCGTATGCACAGGAGCCGGCCCCGGCGCCGGCACCCTCCACTCCGGCGCCCGCCCCGAGGCAGCTCACCAACACGGACGTGCCCTGGCGGACGAGCTACTTCCCGTACCTCTCCGGTCTCTCCAACGACGGGCCGCTCATCTCGTTCCGGATTCGCCGGTCGCAGGCGGCGCCGTACGAGGAGCGGGTCACCGCCCGGGCCTTCGCCCAGCTCGACGCCGGGATCGGATTCCGGGGCACCCGCTTCGCAGTGGCGCAGTTCGGCGCCCCGCTCCTGGTCAAGGACTGGCGCTTCGCCGGCACGCTGCTCACGATGCGGGAGGCGCGCTACGGCTTCTTCGGGATCGGGAACCAGTCCACCTACGACGGAGCCAACGTCACCGACGCCAACCCCTTCTTCTATCAGGTCCAGCGCACGCGGTATCAGGCGGTGGCGGAGGCGACGCGGCGCATCGCCGGCCCCTTGCAGATCGCACTGCAGGGCTCGGCGGCCTCCATCAAGTTCGTCGCCCACGACGAGGGCACCTCGGTGTTTCTCCAGCGCTTCGGCTCTTCGCTGCAGCAGGATGACGCCTATCTCCGGGCGGCGTTGGTCCTCGACACCCGGGATACCGAGTACGACCCGCACAAAGGACTGCTGCTCGAGGCCGGCTACCAGGTCGCGAGCGGCGGCACCGGCTACGAGCGGGCCTACGGCGTGGCGCGCGGCTGGCTCCAGCTCCGCGAGGGGACCGTGCTGGCGGCTCGGCTCGCCGGCTCCCAGCTCTACGGCGATCCCACCCTCGACGCGCGCTACGTGATTCCCGCGTGGGAGCGTCCGATCCCGGTGCTGGGCGGCTCCTTCTCGCTCCGGGGGATCGAGACCGGCCGGCTCGCGGGCAAGGGCGTGCTGCTGGGCAACTTCGAGGCACGGCAGGATCTCGTGTCGTTCGCCAACATCGCGGGACTGGTCCTGGTCGGCTTCGTGGACGCGGGGCGGGTTTTCGAAGACACCGGCTTCCGCCTCACCACCGACCAGCTGACCGTAGCGGGCGGCGCCGGGCTGGCGCTCCGGGTGCTCCGGACCACGGCGTTCAGCCTGAGCGTGGCCCGCGGCCCGGAGCATACCCGGCTCGCGTTCGGCTTCGGGTGGATGTTCTGAGCTCGAGGATCAGGCAGCGAGCTTCGCGGCGGCGAGGACTTCCCTGAGCGTCGTCTCGCCGTGGTCGCGGGCGTACCACTTCCGGACCGCCGGATAGATCTCCTGCTTGGGCGTACCGCGCGCGTGCTCGGCCACCACCCAACGCTGCAGCTCCGTCGGCCGCGGGCCCCAATGGCCCAGCTCGCCGAAGTCGCGGTCCAGCGCGATGACGATGGGAATCGAGCGCGATCCGTTGGTCAGATACCGGCTCATCAGGTCGGGGTGCTCGTCCCGCTTGAGGATCCGGAGCTCCAGGCCCGGGGCCAGGTCGGCCAGCCGGGCCAGCACGGGGACCGTATTCGACGCGTCACCGCACCAGTCCTCGGCCAGCACGAGCAGCCTGCGCCCCGCGTCGGCGGGGACGGCCGCCCGCGCCCAGTCGGGAATCCGCGCCAACCGGTGCAGGCCCTCCCACAGTCCGCGATGCTTGAGGTCACTGGCAGCGAGGAAGGCGTCGTAGGGAAGCGCCTGGTCCCACAGCGCCCGGAAGTCGGTCATAAGCCACCGATAAACATCAAATCGAACCCCCTGGTTCCGCGGGCGCGCCCGCGGGGCCAGCGCTAGATTCACGCCCATGTCCGCGACCCCACGGCGCGACGGCGAGGCCACCCGGCAGAAACTGCTCCGCGCGGCGCTCGAGCTCTACACCGCCGCCGGGTTCCGCGACACCACGACGCCGGCCATCGCCGCACGGGCCGGGGTGGCGGAAGGCACGATCTACCGACACTTCTCCGGCAAGGAAGACCTGCTCAACGCGGTCTATCGGGCCGCGCAGCGCTGGGCCGTGGGCGTGGTCACGGAGGCGGAGGGAGATCACACGGCCCCGGCACCGGAGCGGCTGCAGCGCATCGCCCGGCGGCTCCTGGAGGCCGCCGAGCACGACCCGGCCGGCGTGCGCATGGTGCTGCAATTCCGCGACGAACGGTATCTCGACGAAAAGAGCCGCGACGCCGCTCGCGAGGTGCGCGGCGCGCTGCAGCAGGTCGTGGCCGCCGGAAAGTCGGACGGTTTGGTGCGCCCCGGCCCCGCCGATCTCTGGGTGGGGGTCTGGCTCGCCGTCGTCACGTTTGCCGCCGAGCGGGTCTGGGCGAAGGAATGGACGCCGGACCACCCGCAGGCGCGGCAGGCCGTGGAGGCGGCGTGGAACGCCATAAGGCAGGAAGAGGTGAGAGGTGAGAGGTAAGAGGTGAGAGGTGAGAGGTGAGAGGGACGCGCCCGCTCTCAACCTCTCACCTCTTACGTCTCACCTCTCACGCCTCCCCACAAACACCGTCACCTCCCTCGGCCTCGCCGGCACCCCGCCCCACTCCACCCGCCGCTCGCGGCCCGGGCCCAGCGGGCGCACCACCAGGTCCCGGCCCGACAGAAAGCCCACCGAGTCCGCTCCCCACCGGGCCGCGTCGTGCGCGTTCTCCGCGAACGGACTCGGAGCGCCGGTATCCGTCTGCACGCACAGGGCCGCGCCGCACTGAACGGCGCGCCCGAAAGGCGGGTCGCCCAGGAGGACCCACAGGCTCGAGTCCGCCGCCGCCCGACCGGGGCCCGTCAGCGCCCGGGCCCCCGCCGCGGCCGGCGGTGCCTGCAGCACATACCGCTCGCTCCCCGCCCGCACGTAGATGCGCTTGCCGTCCGCCGACCAGCCCACGCGCTCCGGCGCCGGCGCCCCGACCGGGAGCGGCAGCTCCCGCTCCGCGCCGGTCAGCAGATTGAGGACCCAGACCGCGGCCGGCATCGAGTCGCGAGTGGTGGCGCCGCGAAGGAAGGCCACCGCGCCCCCGTCCGGCGAGAGCGCGGGCGCTGCCTCCAGGACGTTGGTGTACGTGATCTGGAAGACCGGGCCGCCGTCCGTCCGGACCCCGAAGAGGTCCGCCTCGCCTTCGGGGCCTTCGGCCACGAAGATCGCGTAGGCGTCGCGCCCGACGACTGCGCGCCCGCGCAGCGGAGACAGACCGGTGCACGCGGAGAGGAGCAGCAGGGCGACGGCGACTCTCACCGCGCCGGGGCGACCGTGCTCCGGAGGAGCCACCACCCCTCGGGATCCACCACGACCGTCCGGGGCGCCGAGGAGAAGCCGTCGAGCACCGTCCTGGTCTCCCGGCCCTCGACGTCGATCCGGATGATTTTCCCGTCGACGGCGAGCTCGAGCCCCGGCAGGCGATACGTGCCCCACTCCTGCTTCTGCGTCTGCCGGATCTCCAGCGCGAGCTTCCCGCCGGAGTGGCTCCAGCGCACGTCGAGGACCGGGTAGCCGGGCTGAGTCAGCGACTGGAGGAAATACCACTCGAGGTCGCGGCCCGCGGCCGCCGACATCACCCGGGCGAAGTCCGCCGACACGGCCGAGCTGTCGCGATAGGTCCGGTAGTACGTCCGGAGACCCGCGACGAATGCGGAGTCGCCCACGAGCCCGCGCAGCTGGTGGAGGACCCACGCACCTTTCTGGTAGTTGTTCGCGTTGAGCAGCGAATCCAGCTGCCGCACCGCAGGATCGAGCACCGGTCGGTCGACCACGCCCGACGCGAAGTAGCCCTCCGCCTCCCGCCGCATCTCCGCCGCCAGCGCCGGCGGGCCTCCCTCATGCTCGGCCCACATGGCCGCGAGGTAGTTCGCGAACCCCTCCGACAGCCAGAGATGGTGCCAGTCGTCCTCGGTGACCGCGTCGCCGAACCACTGGTGCGCGGTCTCGTGCGCCACCGTCTGCTCCGGCAGGGCGTGCGCCCGATACAGGCTGTCGTTGTAGAAGATGGCGGTGGCGTTCTCCATCCCGCCGAACGGCGTCAGCGCCTCGACGTGGGCCAGATCCGGATAGGGGAACGGACCGATGAGCCGGGAATAGAAATCCACGATCTCGCCGACGCGCCGGAAGGGCCCGCCCGCGGCGAACGCCGAGTCTTCCGGGGCCGTCCAGAGCGACTGCGGCACACAGCGGACGTCGCACGCCGCGTCGGGCAGCCGGGTCACCGCGAACCGCCCGACCCCGAACACCATGGTGTACACCGGAATCGGCCGGTCCATCCGATAGTTCCAGACCCGGTGGCCGTAGGCCAGCGTGTCGATGCTCTGGAGCATCCCGTTCGCGATCACCTGATAGGCCGCGGGGGCCTGCACGTGGAAGCTCACCGTCGCCTTGTCGCCCGGCTCGTCCTGGACCGGAAGCCACCCGTGGGCGCGGTCAGGCCAGTTGTCCGCGAAGATCTCGAGGCCCTGCGCCCTGTCGCCCCGGAAGTCCATTCCGCGCAGCACCTCGCCGTGATAGCGGATCCGCGTGACGAGAGAGTCGCCCGCCTTCCCCTCGTGGGGGATGACGATCAGCTCTCCCACGCGTCCCCACGGCGTGCGCGCGAGCCGGGTCTCGCCCCGGCCGTTTTCCAGCACGCGAATCACCCGCATCGTCGAGTCCAGCTGGACCTCGATCGGCATGGCGGAGCGGAGCCGCCAGGCGGTCTCCACCTCGCCCAGCACGTGGCGCCCGCTGTCACCCACGACCAGCCGGACATCGTAGCTCAGCGCGTCGTGGTGCGGCCGGACGGTGTCGGGACGGATGGCCAGAGGGGAGGCGACGACCGCCTGCAGCAGGATCGGGACGAGGATCATGTCAGAAGCGCCTCACGCGCCCAAGGTCCGTTTGAAGAACACCAGAATGTTCGCCCAGGCCCGCTCGACCTCGGGGCCGTCGGATCCCTGGCGCCCCGGCTTGAGGAAGCCGTGGCCGGTGCCCGGGTAGATCTCGTACGTGAAGGGCTTGCCCAGGGCCTTGAGCCGCCCCGCGACGTCCGGCAGCGACGCGTCGATCCGCGCGTCGTTCTCGCCGTAGACGCCGAGCAGCGGCGCCCGGATCCGGGCCAGGCCCGCGCTGTCGGGCGGAGGCCCGTAGCAGACCACGGCCGCGCGCAGGTGAGGATTGTCGGTCGCGTAGCGGAAGCTCTGCCCGCCGCCCCAGCAGAACCCCATCACGCCGATGTCCCCGCCCCGCACGGCGGGCAGACCGTTCAGATAGGCGTACGCCGCGTCCAGGTCCCGGGTGATGCGCGCGGGCTCGAGCTCCGCCACCAGCTTGCGGCCGGAATCGGGATCGGCCGGGCTTCGGCCGAACTTGGAGGAGAGCAGGTCGGGCACGATGGCCACGTAGCCGTTCTTCGCCAGCCGGTCCACGACCGTCGGCTCCCAGTCGGTGAGCCCGAAGATCTCGTGGATCACGATGACGGCCGGCGCCTTGTCCTTCCGCTCCGGGTAGGCGACGTAGGCGCGCACCGAGTCCGCCGTGCCCAGCGCCTTGAAATAGACCCACTCACCATGCGTCGTGACGGCGGCGAGCGCGGTCCGATGGCCTGCGGTCCAGGCGAGACCCGCCCCCGCGGCCACGCCGAGCAGGGCCACCGCGACATGCGACGCGGCGCCGCGCAGCCCGCCGATCATGGCACCTCTCGTCTCACTTCTCACCTCTCACTTCTCACATAAAGGCTCCCGCCCCCCGCCCGGAACTCCGCCGCCTTCTCCTCCATCCCCCGCTCGGCCTGCCGGCGCGCGTCCTCCCGCAGGTCCTGGGTGATCCGCATCGAGCAGAACTTCGGTCCGCACATCGAGCAGAAGTGGGCGACCTTGGCGCCGGCGGCCGGCAGCGTCTCATCGTGATAGGCGCGCGCCGTCACGGGATCGAGCGCCAGGTTGAACTGGTCCTCCCAGCGGAAGTCGAAGCGGGCCCGCGAGAGGGCGTCGTCCCACGCGCGCGCGCGCGGGTGCCCCTTGGCCAGGTCGGCCGCATGGGCGGCGATCTTATAGGCGATGACGCCCGCCTTCACGTCGTCGCGGTTCGGGAGGCCCAGGTGCTCCTTCGGCGTCACGTAACAGAGCATCGCGGTGCCGTACCAGCCGATCATCGCCGCGCCGATCGCGCTGGTGATGTGGTCGTAGCCCGGGGCGATGTCCGTCGTGAGCGGGCCGAGCGTGTAGAACGGCGCCTCGTCGCACCAGGCCAGCTGCTTGTCCATGTTCTCCCGGATCAGGTGCATCGGGACGTGGCCCGGACCCTCGTTCATCACCTGGACCTCGTGCTCCCAGGCGATCCGGGTCAGGTCGCCCTGGGTTCTGAGCTCGGCGAACTGGGCCTCGTCGTTGGCGTCGGCGATGCTGCCCGGCCGAAGCCCGTCGCCCAGCGAGAAGGAGACGTCGTAGTGCGCGAGAATCTCGCAGATCTCGCGGAACCGGGTGTAGAGGAAGCTCTGGCGGTGGTGGGCCAGGCACCACCGGGCCATGATCGAGCCGCCGCGCGAGACGATGCCGGTCACCCGGTCGGCGGTGAGGGGAACGTACTCCAGCAGCACGCCGGCGTGCACGGTGAAATAATCCACCCCCTGCTCGCACTGCTCGATCAGCGTCTCGCGGTAGATCTCCCAGGT
>Ga0187825_10000475_pt1 | contig 10054 bp, 8 predicted proteins | sample NC_wetland_sal_i_11_FD_132421 | JGI IMG/M metagenome (GOLD analysis project Ga0187825, IMG submission 132421) | Wetland sediment microbial communities from Neuse River Estuary, North Carolina, USA - SourceSoil_5 | ecosystem: Environmental > Aquatic > Freshwater > Wetlands > Sediment | place... | reverse complement strand
CTTTGCTGAGGTAGCCCGCTACGCGCGCAAAAATATCCCGCCCGTGGAAGGTGGGGCTGATGGGCTGCAAGAAGTAGTGCTCGGCGGTGATGTGGCGCACCGAAAGCCGGCTCTCGCGCTCATAGACCAGCGACAGCACGCCGTTATCGGGAGCGATGAACATGTGTTTCTCGGTGGTGACCAGGATGGGGCGTCGAGCAGTGCCCACTCCCGGGTCCACCACCACCAGGTGAATGGTCTCGGAAGGGAAGTAGCGGTAGGACTGGGTAATAGTGAGGGCGCCGTCGAGGACGTCAAAGGGCTGAACCGAGTGGGAAATGTCCACCAGCTGGGCTTCGGGATTGATGTTAAGCACCACGCCCTTCATGGTGCCCACGTAGTGGTCCTGCAGCCCAAAATCGGTGGTGAAGGTTACGATGCGCGACACGCGAGCTCTCCCCAGCTTGATCTTGGTGTGAAGACGGAACTTAACCCGCCCCGGCGAGAGAGTCAAGTTACGGAGGGTTAGCTGAATTTGGGCAGCAAAACCAGGTCGTCAGCGGGCACGGTTTCCACGGCATAGCCGGCCCGAGTCCAGGCGCGCAGGCCGCCAATGATGACGTATGCGCGCAGGCCCTGCTCTCTCATCCAGTGCGCCACCCGGGCGCTGGTCGCCTCCCGCACTCATGTGCAATAGAGATAAATATCCTTATCCGTGGGCAGTTCGTGCAGCGACTGCTTGAGCTTGTTGGGCTCGAAGCGGATGGAACCCCGAATGCGCATGGTGCCGGGATCGTAGTAGCCATGGCTGCGCACATCTACCAGCAGGATGCGCTCAGGATTTTCGGCCAACTGGCGGGCCACTTCTTCCACCGGCACGCGGGGCACGATCTGATAGGCGCGCTGCTTCCAGTAACGCCAGGCGTAGTAGGCGACGTAGCCAATGGCGGCCGCGAGCACAATGTATTCGGCGCCCAGGCCCACCAGGTGCAACTGCCGCGCGATGGCTTCCGCGAAGCTGCTGAAAACAAATCCCGCCAGGCCATAACTCAGCACGTACAAGCTCGCGCCCAGCAGATCGAAACGCAAGAACTGGCCGGCTTTCATTTTCATACTGCCGGCCAGGGGAGCGGCCATGGTGTTGATGCCGGGCAGGAATTTGGCGATAACAAGAGTCAGGCGTCCGCGCTTATAAAACGACTCGGCGGAGCGCAGAATGCAGCTTTCGGGATTGGCGCTGATGCGGCATAAGTATCCCAGCAATCTCCATCCGGTGCGGCGGCCCAGCCAGAAGAGCAGGATATCGCCCAGCATCATGGCGACAATGGCGGCGGGGAGCGCCACGGAAAGGCTGAGCTTATGCATCGCGCCCACAACGCCTGCGGCGAACAGGGCCAGGGCGGCGGGCACGGGAATGCCCACAGCCTCCAGGAAGACCGCCAAGGCCACCACCGCGTAGCCGTGGTGCGTGATGAGATTGAGGATATCGTGCATGTGGGATACGGATTTGTAATCGAGTAATTTGTAACCGGCAATTTTCGGCCGCCGCGGTACCAATTACAAATTACAAATTGCCAAATTACAAATCTCCCGGCTTAGTCGTAGTGCAAGGCTTCAATGGGACTGAGGCGCGCCGCCTTCCACGCCGGCCAGAAGCCGGAGACCATGCCCACCAGGGAGAGAATGACGAAGGAAACAGTCACCACGCTGGTGGACATGTGCAGGAAGACATCGCCTTCGTGGTTGGCCGTCTTGTACAGCGCGCTGTAGAGGGGCAGGGGCGGGATGGCGTGGGTCAGCGCCAGGGAGAGCAGAATCCCCGCCAAGCCTCCCGTAAAGGTCAAGACCAGAGCTTCCAGTAAAAATTGAGCAAGAATATGCAACTGCCTGGCGCCCAAGGCCTTACGCAGTCCTATCTCCCTGGTTCGCTCGGTCACTGAAACCAGCATGATGTTCATCACCCCCACCCCGCCCACACCCAGGGTGAAAGCGCCGATTATGCCCAATATCACCTGCAAACCCAGGCTGAAGGCGCGGATCATGCCTTTGGTCTCGATGGTGTTCCACTCCGGGGTGGCCTTGTCGTCATTGGGATTGAAGTGATGGCGACGGGCAATTACCGTGCGCACGGCAGCCAGAGTCTTGCCGTCGAGGGTGGGGTCCAGCGGCTGGAAGACGATCATGTCCGGATCGCGCTGGCTCTTCAGGTCCCGGTAGCAGTTAAAGGGGATGAAGCCATCCTGATTATCTGGACCCTCATACATGGAATCCTGAATCTTTTGCTTCATCACGCCGATGACGTCGAACATCTGCCCGCCAATTTCAACGGATTGGCCCACGGCGGGAGCGCCCTGAAAAATCTTCTTGGAAGCGTCGTAACCGAGAATGACGACGCGGCGGTGCTCGGCGAAGTCGGAGGCGTCGAAATAACGGCCGTCAGCCAGCTCCAGCCGGCGCATCTGGCCATAGGGCAGCTCCACGCCGCGAGTCTGAATGGAGACCACGCGCGTGCCCAGCTTGTAGGGCAATTGGTCGGTGGATTCGGCGCTGACCGCGCGCACCAGGGGAACCTCGGCGCGAATGGCCTCGATGTCGGCGTATTCGTACTTGATCTTCTTGCCCGCGCGCTGCCCGCCGGCCTGCATGCTGGTTTGTCCGGGCCAGAGAACGATGACGTTGTTTCCCATGGAGGAAAACGCGGCCAGCACGCCCCCGCCCAAACCTTGCCCGTAAGCCAGCAGGATGACCACTGAGACCAGACCCCAGGTGATGCCCATCATGGTCAGGATGGAGCGCATGCGGTTGCGCATCAGCGCTTGCCAGCCTTGCAGGATGAGTTCTTTCAGCATCATGGAGGTGGCTTCCCCCTAGGTTTAGATACGGAAGTGGCGAGGCTACGGTTTCAAGTTTCCAGTTTCGAGTTTCAAAATCACCCGCACGGAAACCTGAAACTCGAAACTTGAAACTTAATCAATCTCAATATCACCCGAGCCGGTGCGAATCTCGACCAGGCTGCCGCCCGCACCTGCCTTGCCGTGTATGGAGTGGCGGGAAATATTGCCGGAAACAGTCACCGCATGGTTGAGGGAAATGCTGCCTGAGCTGGTGGAGGCATCGAGGTCAAAGGCGGCCTGGCTGGGGAGTTGCAACTTGATGGTGCCGGACCCGGCGCTCAGTTTCCATTCGCCGCCGGGGGTGCCTTCGATGTTCACGTCGCCGCTGCCGGTATCGGCATTCACCATGCCGCGCACTCCGTGCAGGTCAACTCCGCCGGAGCCGGTGCGGACGCGAACTTCGCCGGAAGCGGTCTGCCGCAGGCCAATGTCGCCGCTGCCGGTTTCGGCGTCAAAAGCGCCGGCCACCGCGTCGGCCTGAATATTGCCGCTGCCGGTACGGGCGCGCACGTCGCCGTTAAGCTCATTCATCTGCAGGTCGCCGGAACCGGTATGCGCTTCCACCCGGCTGCCGATATTGGAAATGTGCATGTCTCCGGAACCGGAACGCGCTTCCAGGGGACCCTTGATGCCGTCAATTTTCTCGTCGCCGGAGCCGGTCTGGGAGATAAGCCTGGTGGCCTGGGGAACCACGATCTGGTAGTCAATGGAAATATTGTGCCGCAGTTCCGGATCGCTGATGTGGCCGATGCGAATGCTGTTGCCGTTCTGCTCGATGGGCGGATTCTGCTCCAGCCGGCGGACCTTTTCCTCGGCATTGTCGCTCCAGCCGCCGACCTTGATGCGGCCGGTGATCTGCACCGAGCCGACCGGCCCGCTGCGCACATCAATGTTGCCGGAGCCGGTGCTGAGATCCATGTCCACGGGGCCGGTGACGGTCAAGGTGCGTTGAAACGAGCCGCGGGCTGAGGCCTTTGCGGGTGTTGCCGAAATGCAGAACAGGGCAGCCAGGGCAAGGGCCAGAAGGGCGGGTGTGCTTTTGCGGTTGGGCATCACGTTCCTCCGCTGAAAGGACGTGCGAAGAGGCCAGAGGCGAGCAGGATTTTATTCATAACGCAGGGACTCGATGGGTTCCATGGCCGCGGCGCGCTGGGCGGGGTACACCCCGGCGGTTACCGTAATCAGGGCCAGGGTGAGCACAGAGGCCACCACCGAGAGCGAGGAAATGATGGGATGAGGAACGATCTCGGGCAAGGGAATCTGGCCCATGGCTACGCACAATCCGATGCCCACGGTGAGGCCGATGGCGCCGCTGAACACGGTCAAAAGGGCGGATTCGACAAAAAACTGCCGCAGGATATCCGCCTTGGTGGCGCCGATCGCCTTGCGCATGCCAATTTCCCGGGTGCGTTCGCTCACCGAAACCAGCATGATGTTCATTACCCCGATGCCCCCCAGGCACAAGGTCATGATGGCGACGCAGGCGAAGAAGATGGTGATGACGTCAAAAATGCGGCTCACCAGCTTGGCGCCTTCCATGGTGTCCCAGATAAAGAGCGCGTCCTTGTCATCGGCTTCGAAATGGTGGACGCGGCCGAGGGCGCGCCGCACCTGCAGGACGGCTTCCTCGTGCTCATCGGCGTTGGCCACTTCAAAAACGATGTCGTTGACCCAGCCCCGCTGTACGGTGCGCTTCTGCCCCTGGTCGTTCTCCGGCGGAGGCATATCGCGGGCCACCGCGGAAAAAGGGGCGTAGAGATTGTCGTTGTCCGGGCCGCTGTAGTTGGAGTTCTGCTTCTTCTTTTCCAGCACGCCCACCACGGTGTAGGGCCAGCCCAGGATGGAAATGGTGGCGCCGACGGCGGGCTGCCCGTTGAAGAGCTGCTTGCGCGCGGCGTCACCCAGCACCACAACCCGCGCGCCCTGGTCTTCGTCTGGCTGGGTGATCAGGCGCCCCTCAGAAACTTTCAGCGAGCGGAAATCCTGATATTCGGGCCACATGCCCACCACTGAGCGGTTGGCCTGGTTGAAAGCGCTGACTTCCGGGACTTCACGGCGCAACTCAGGGCTGACCGCCTTCACCAGATAGCACTGCTTTTTGATCAACTCGGCATCGCTGACGTTGAGCGGGATCTCGCGACCCGCGGCCAGGCCGCCCGCCTGCGCGCTGGTGCGCCCGCCCCACATGATTACCAGGTCTTTGCCCAGGCTTTCCATGCGCTTGTGCTGGTCTTTGCTGAAACCCTGCCCCAGGCCCACCAGAATGATGACCGAGGAGATTCCCCAAATGATCCCAAACATGGTGAGGAAGGTGCGCATCTTATGAGCGCGGAAGGTGGAAAACGTCTGCCGCATTAACTCGAGGAGATTCATGGAAAAGCAGCTTCTAGCTACTAGCTTGTCCAGCTTAAGAACTACGTCTGCCTGCCCTTTTCAGCTGAAAGTCGCAACTAGTCGAAGCTAGAAGCTAATTAGCTGGAAGCCAGTAGCTGCGTTATTGCAGCACCACCTGCTCGCCTTCCTTCAGGCCTTTCAACACTTCGGTTTTGGCGCCGTTGGAGATGCCTACGTTGACCGCCACTTTGCGCATGCCTTCCTTGGCGCTGGGATCAGGCACCTGCACATAGGACTTCTTGTCTTTGTCGTAGATCAGGGCGCCTTCCGGGATTTGCAGCACACTCTTATGCTCTTCCAGGATGACTTCGGCGTTAGCCGTCATGTTGGCTTTAAGCTCGCCGCCGGGGTTGTTGATGGACACGCGCACCTCAAAGGTGGTGACGTTGTCCTTCTCCACTCCCATGGGCGCGATTTTGGTCACCTGGCCGTGGAAAGTTTTGTCCTTGAAGGATTCCACCTTGATGCGGGCGGGCTGGCCCAGGTAAACCTTGCCGATGTCGCTCTCGTCCACCTTGCCCTTGACGTAAACCTGGCTGGTATCGCCCAGGGTCATGATGAGGGTGGCGGAGGAGCCCAGCACCAGGATGGAGCTGACAGCGTCGCCCATTTCCACGTCGCGCGAGAGCACCACGCCGTCAATCGGCGAGGTGATGGTGGTATAGCTGAGCTGCTCCTCCAACTGGGCCAGGTTCGCCTTGTCCTGCTCCACCTGGGCGCCGGCCTGTTTTTCTTTGGCACTCAGCACCAGGACCTGGGCCTTGGATACGTTTTGCTTGTTAAGAGCCAGTTCGTAGTTCTTTTGCGCGTCATCCAGAGAGGATTGGGAGACCACGCCCTCTTTCGCCATCCGCAAAGCGCGGTCGTAAGCTCGTTTCAGAAGAGGGACATCGGGGCCTTCAGCGTCTACCTTGGCGCGGGCCAGGTCGGCTACGGCGCCGCGCTCAGCGGCTTCCGAAGCCAGTAGTTGCGCCCGGGCGGAGCTGACCTGCGCCTGGATTTCCTCGCGGTCCAGCTCGCATAGAACCTGGCCTTTTTTGACCCGGTCGCCGGCATCCACCAGCAATTTTTTGACGATGCCGCTGGCCTTGGATTTGATTTCCACCTTGGTGATGGGCTCGACTTTGCCGGTGGCAACCACGCTCTTGGCCAGGTCTCCGCGCTCCACTTTGGCCAGCTTGGTGGGGTCAATCTTGGTGCCGCCATGGGTGGCGGCGGTGACCGCGAGCACGATCAGGACGAGGGCCACCAGCGATCCGCTGACATAGAGCAGCCGTTTGCGCTTTTTCTTTTTGCCATTACCATTGCCGTTAGCCACGGTCGTCCTCCTGCTCCCGATTCAGATCGGCTCCCACTCTCTTCTACGCCACGAACGTGCCATTTGTTCCTGCCTTGCGGGAAAAAATTGTGGAGCGGCGTTAATCAAATCCATTCGCCGGGTTAGACCCTAGAGAACGCAAAAGGGAAGCAATGAAGATCTTGCACTACCGTCCGGCCTGAAGTTTGCGGCGGGGGGCCGAGTGGGACTTCCTGCCTGCTCTGACTGCCTTCTCTGCAACAGCAGGATAACACAGCTATTTATGTTCCTTCGGTGACAATCGGGCGAGCTCCGTGCGGGATGCTAAAATTTGAATATAAATGGTTAGCTTCCTGCTGCTGCGGGTGCTGCTGGTGGTGCTGCTCGTGGCAGCCAATGCATTTTTCGTGGCGGCGGAATTCGCCCTGGTCAGCGTTCGCGATACCCGCCTGCAACAACTGGTGGAAGCTCGGCGCATCGGCGCCCGCACCGTCCAGAAACTGCACCAGCGCCTGGCCGAGGTGCTGGCGGGAGTGCAGTTTGGCGTGACCCTGGCCAGCCTGTTGCTGGGCTGGATAGGCGAGCCGGTGGTGGCGAATATGTTGCAACCAGCCATCGCCAATGTGCCCCACGCCAACCTCTACGCCCACAGCCTGGCGGTTGCGATCTCCTTTTCCCTGATCACCTATTTGCTGCTCATCCTGGGTGAGATTGTCCCCAAGTCGGTGGCGCTGCAGCGCGCTGAGCGCGTGGCGCTGGCGGTGGCCGGGCCCATGGACGTTTTCCTGGCCATCTCACGGCCGTTCCTGTACGTGATGAACCGCTCGGCGGATGCCGTGCTGCGGGCTTTTGGCTCGCGACAGATTCGCGGCGGCGCGGCGCACTCCCCCGAGGAACTGAAGCTGATTGTGGCCGCGAGCCGGCGCTTCGGGTTGATTCCCGGGTTCGAGGAGGAGATCATTGCCCACGCGCTGGAACTGGGAGAGGTGACGGTGCGCGAAGTGATGGTGCCCAGGCCCAATATCTTCTCCTTCCCCGCCGACCTGACCCTGGACGAAGCTCTGGCCGGGGTGGTGGAAGAGCAGCACTCGCGCATTCCGGTTTACGATCCGCAGCGCGGCCCGGAACACATTGTGGGCATCCTCTACGCCAAGGACCTGATGCGGTGGCTGCGCCTGCGCGTGTCGCTCTCGCCGGCGCAACCGGCGGCGGCGCGGGTCGCCAAGATGCCCATCAGCCAGATCATGCGCGACGTGCTGGTGGTGCCGGAGACCAAACCCCTGGCTGACCTGCTCACCGAGTTCAAGCTGCGCAAGCGGCACCTGGCGGTGGTGGTGGACGAGTTCGGTTCCACCGTGGGCGTGGTGACGGTGGAGGACGCGCTGGAGCAATTGGTGGGCGAGATCGAGGATGAATTCGATGTGGCCGGGCTGGCGCCGCTGAAGGCCGGCGCCACCATGGTTCTGGAAGGCGCGGCCAATATTCTCGACCTGGAGAGCCAATACCAGCTCACTCTGCCCCGCAACCAGGGATTTGAGACGCTGGCCGGGTTCGTGCTCTCCCGCGTGCAGAAGATTCCCATTACCGGCGATTCCTTTGATTATGACGGACGGCGCTTTACGGTGGTGGAGATGGACGGTCACCGCATCGCCAAGGTCCGCATTGAAATACTGCAGGAGCGGCCGCAAGCGGTCGGCCGCACCGGAGATTAAGGGGCCAAGCTCAGTCCACTCTTTGCCGCAGCCCGGCGGGCCCCAGCGCGTATCTTGGGGTTATACTTGGGCATTCCGATGTGAGGAGGTGCCCATGCGCCTGCTCCTTGTCCTGGCTGCTATCGCCGCTGTTGTCCTTTCACTGCCTTCTCCCGCGGCTGCGAAAGATAAATCCACTGACGACTCGAAAAAGGTATGCGTGGCAGTGGTTGCCAACGCGAGCACGACCTCCGCGTTTGTAGAACAGATGACGGAGCGTCTTCTCAAGAGTTTGAAGCAGGATAAAGTTGATGCCGTGGGCATGGATTCGCGGACAACAACGCACTATCCGCTGGAGTTCAGTAAAGAGAACGGCGAGGAATCACGGCAGAAGCAATGTGATTACATTCTGCTCAGCCAGATTCGCGACCCGCGACAGCATCCATTCGAACCACGGCTCCCTGAAATTTCCATCGGCGGCCCGGTTCCCAGCACGGATGCCAGCGATCCGTCGGCCAGCGCCCGGCCGAATCTGCAAGTGGCGTTTGCGCTTTTCCATAGCGGCCGGTTTAAGCCCATCGTGGAAACTTACGTTCTGGATAGACCCGGACCCAATGCGGCGGACACTCTCTGGCTGGCCATGGACAGGGAAGCCAACCGCGTGCGCTCGGAATTGAAGAAGGCGCGGCTTCCCGAGTAAGAAAATACCCGCCGATCACGGTTCTTCACCGAGTGGAGACAGAGGTCCGGCAGAAAAGCTGCTTCCGCCGCAACTTCAAATCCCTATAATAGCGGCAGCCTCTTTCATGAGATCCACGCTCCGCTACCTGGGTGTCCGCCTGCTTTACACCCTGCCGGTCATTTGGCTGGTGGTGTCCATCGTTTTTCTGCTGATTCACCTGGTGCCGGGCGATCCCATTCAGCAGATGCTGGGCGAGGGCGCCGCTGCTACCGACATGCAGGCGGCCCGGCACGCCTATGGCCTGGATGTGCCTTTGGGCCGGCAATACATCTACTATTGGACCGGTGTGCTGCATGGCAATCTGGGGCCGTCGCTGCGCTTTAACCAGGGCGTAAGCAGCCTGATCGCGCAACGCTATCCCTACACCCTGGAATTGACCGTGGCCTCGCTGATTGTGGCCCTTGCTCTTTCCATTCCCGCGGGGGTGCGCTCGGCGCAACATCGTAATCGCTGGGACGACCGGCTGCTGAGCGTAATCAGCCTGTTCGGGCTGTCGTTTCCCAATTTCGCGCTGGGCCCGGTGCTGATCCTGTTCTTTGCCATTGAGTTGGGCTGGCTCCCGGTGTCGGGCTCGGGCAGCCTGGCGCACCTGGTGCTGCCGGCCATCACCATGGGCGGCGCGCTGGCCGCCATTCTTACCCGCATGGTGCGAACCTCCATGCTGGAAGAGCTGGGGCAGGATTACATTCGCACGGCGCGAGCCAAGGGCCTGCCGGAGCATACGGTGGTGTATCGCCACGCCCTGCGCAATGCCATGATTCCCGTGCTGACGGTTGTGGGTCTGCAGTTTGGAGCGCTGCTGGCCGGCGCCATCGTGACCGAAACCATCTTTTCCTGGCCAGGCATCGGTCGGCTCACCATCCAGGCGATTTCCAATCGCGATTATTACCTGGTGGAGGGTTGCATTCTGGCGATCGGGCTGACCTACGTAGCGGTTAATTTTTTGACGGATTTGCTTTATTCAGTGGTGAATCCGCGGATTCGGCAGTGAAAAGAAGCAATCAGCAGTTAGTAGTCAGCATTTAGCCAATTAAGGGCACCGCGTATGGGACCAAGT
>Ga0187825_10000474_pt1 | contig 10061 bp, 8 predicted proteins | sample NC_wetland_sal_i_11_FD_132421 | JGI IMG/M metagenome (GOLD analysis project Ga0187825, IMG submission 132421) | Wetland sediment microbial communities from Neuse River Estuary, North Carolina, USA - SourceSoil_5 | ecosystem: Environmental > Aquatic > Freshwater > Wetlands > Sediment | place... | reverse complement strand
GGCTGGGCGAGATTCTCTGGGACCTGCTGCCCGGCGGCCGTCAACTGGGAGGAGCGCCGGCCAATTTCGCCTACTTTGCCAACCTGCTCGGCGAACGAGGCATTGTAGCCAGCCGCGTGGGCAATGACGAGTTGGGGCGGGAGGCTTTCGCCAGGTTGCGCCGGCTGGGTTCCGCCACCGAATACCTGCAGTGCGATCCCGATCATCCCACCGGCACGGTGCAGGTGCAGGTAGATGTAGCCGGCCAGCCGCAATTCGAGATTTCCCGGCCCGTGGCCTGGGATTTTCTGCAGTGGACTACCGAGTGGAAGCAATTGGCCGAGAGGGCTGATGCGGTCTGCTTCGGGTCGCTGGCGCAGCGTTCGCCCGCGAGCCGCCAAACCATCCTGCAATTCCTGCGGGCCACTCGGCCGGAAACGCTGCGAGTTTTTGACGTCAATCTGCGGCCACCGTTCTATTCCGAGGAAGTGCTGGCGGAGTCCCTGCCTCTGGCCGGCATCATCAAGCTGAATCACGACGAACTGCCGGTTATGAGCCGCCTGCTCGGGGCCGCATTTACCAGTGAGCGGGCCGCGGCCGAGGGGCTTCTGCGCAGGTCCGGCGCCAGGCTGGTGTGCGTCACCCGCGGCCGTTGCGGCAGCCTGCTGGTGAGCCAGCAAGGCGCGGTTGAGCACCCTGGATTTCGCGTGCCGGTGGCGGACACGGTCGGCGCAGGCGATGCCTTCACCGCCACCCTGGTGCACCATCATTTGCGTGGAGCGTCACCACAGGAGATGAACGAGGCCGCTAACCGTGTGGGCGCCTGGGTGGCCAGCCAGGTGGGCGCCACCCCTGTTCCCGCGAATGGCAAACTGCAACTCGCCCTCGCCGCTTTGAAACCTTGAAACGTTGAAACCTTGAAACCTTGAACCTTACTCTCCTTCCAGCGGTTGAATGACGACGGGGATGTGGACCGCTATCAGGGGACGCGGCAGGATGGCGAACTTGGGCGCTTGCCCGCGCGTCATGGGAACTTCGTCGCAACAGTGGAGGCGGGGGCAATTGCAGCAGTCTTTGTAGACCTTATCCGGCAGATGCTCGCGCGGGGCCACGGAAAATCCCAGACGGGAGAAAAAATCGGGAATGCGCGTGAACAGGCAAACGCAGCTCACGCGGTGGCGCTCGGCCTCACGCAGCAGCGCCTCCACCAGTTGCCGGCCTGCCCCGCTGCCGCGGTGGTGAGGGTAAACGGCGATGGAACGCACCTCGGCCAGATGCGGTCCGTAAAGGTGCAGGGCGCCGCAACCGATGATCTCCCCCGCCACCTCGGCCACCACGAAGTCACGGATGTTTTCGCAGATCTCCGCCAGGCGACGAGGCAGCAGAGTGCCATCGCCCGAGTAAGCGGCGATGAGGTCATGAATGGCCTGGGCGTCGGCCAGGACGGCATCACGCGTGTGCATGGGCCCCCTCGCGCATCGCCGCCAATTTCTCTTTGCATGCCGCAATTGCCTGCTTCACCCGCGCCGGCGCCGTGCCACCATGCACGTTGTGTATCCCCAGCACGCTCTCTACGGACAGACGAGCATAAACATCCTGCTCGAACTCCGGACTGAACTGCCGTAATTCCTCCAGCGACAGCTCCTGCAACTCGCAACCCTTTTCCAGGCAGAGCCGCACCGCGTTGCCCACTTTTTCGTGCGCCCGGCGAAAGGGCACGCCGCGCTCGGCCAGGTAGGTGGCCGCGGCCCAGGCATTGAGGAAACCCGACTGCGCCGCTTCCTGCATGCGGGTGTAGTTGAACTCCACTTCGCGCGTCCATCCCGCCACCAGAGGCAGCAGGGAGAGGATGGTTTCGGAAGCGTCGAACAGCGGTTCCTGCGTTTCCTGCAAATCCTTGTTGTAAGCCAGGGGCAGGCCCTTCAGAACCAGCGCCAGGGCGTTGAAGTCGCCTCCGATGCGCCCGGCCTTGCCTCGCGCCAGCTCCAGCAGGTCGGGATTTTTTTTCTGCGGCATGGCGCTGCTGCCGGTCGAGTATTTTTCCGGCAGCGAGATGAAGCCATACTCCTGGCTGGAGAACAGCAGCATCTCCTCCGCCCAGCGACTCAGGTGCAGGCTGAGGAGCAAGAGCGCATTCACGAACTCCAGGACAAAATCGCGGTCGGTGGTGGCGTCCAGGCTGTTATGGGTGGGGGCATCGAAGCCCAGCTGTTCCGCCATGCGCTGCCGGTCCAGCGGCAGGGTGGCTCCGGCCACGGCGCCAGAACCCAGCGGGCACAGATTGGCGCGCTTGCGGCAATCGGCCAGCCGTTCCCCATCGCGAAACAGCATTTCCACGTATGCCAGCAGCCAGTGGGCCACCAGGACCGGCTCAGCCCTTTGCAGGTGGGTATAGGAGGGGATGGCGGCGCCGCCGGCCTGCTGGGCTCGCGCCAGCAGCACGTCAATCAGGTCGGCGATCTGCTCGCGTGCCTGGTCAACGCTGTGGCGCACATAAAGGCGCAGGTCGGTGGCAATTTGCTCATTTCGGCTGCGCCCGCTGTGCAGCTTGTAGCCGCTTTCGCCAATCAGCTCCACCAGTCTTCTTTCCACGAAATGATGCACGTCTTCGGCCGTTTCGTCGTCCAGAAAATTCTGCGCGGCGGTGGCCTTTTCCGCTATCTGAGCCAGGCCTTCGACCATGGCGTTGAGTTCGCTCGGGGAAAGGATTCCCGCCTTCTGCAGCGCCTGGGCATGGACCCGGCTGGCGGCCAGCTCCTGGGCCAGCAGCCGCTGGTCGAAGGGAAGCGACCGCTGCCAGCGCTCAAACTGCGCATCCAGCGGCTGGCGGAAACGCCCCGACCACATCTTCATTTCGCCACCTCCATGCGTGCCTGGCTGCGCGAGCGCGATGGGAGGCCCAGGATACGGATGAAGCCGGCAGCGTCCTTCTGGTCGTAGCTGTCGCCCATGGTGAACGCGGCCAGGTCGGTGCGGTAGAGCGAATGTTCCGAGCGACGGCTGGCAATCGCGACGTTTCCTTTGTAGAGGCTCAAAGCCACACTGCCCGTGACCTCCTTCTGCGTGCTCTCCACGAAGGCGTCCAGGGCTTCGCGCAGGGGCGTGAACCACAGCCCGAAGTAGACGAGTTCGGCGTACTTCAGCGCCATCTGCTGTTTGAAGTGCATCAGGTCGCGCTCCAGGCAGAGGGCTTCCAGTTCGCGGTGCGCGGCCAGCAAAAGCGTGCCACCCGGGGTCTCATAGCAGCCCCGCGACTTGATCCCGACGAAGCGGTTCTCCACCAGGTCCACGCGGCCGATGGCGTTGCGTCCGCCAATCTCGTTGAGCAGTTCCAGAAGCGACACCGGGTCCATCCCCATGCCGTTTGCCGACACCGGCACACCCTGCTCGAAGCCGATTTCCACCTGCTCTTCGCGGTCGGGCGCCTGCTGCGGCGAGCGCGTGAGCTGCCAGGTGGTGGGCAGAGGCGCATTGCCCGCGTCCTCCAACTCGCCGCCCTCATGCGAGATGTGCCACAAATTGCGGTCGCGGCTATGGATTTTCTCCCGGCTGGCGGCCACCGGAATGCCATGCTGCTCGGCGTAGTCCAGGCAATCCTCGCGCGACTTCAGGTCCCACTCCCGCCAGGGCGCAATCACCTTCAGATGCGGGGCCAGCGCCTGGTAAGCCAGCTCAAACCGCACCTGGTCGTTGCCCTTGCCGGTGCAGCCGTGGGCCACGGCCGTCGCCCCCTCGCGCAAGGCCACTTCCACCTGGTGCCTGGCGATAACCGGCCGCGCCAGGGAAGTGCCCAGCAGGTACTTATGCTCGTACACCGCGCCCGCCTTCAGAGCAGGGAAGACGTAGCCGGTGAGAAACTCCTCGCGCAGGTCTTCGACCACCACCTTGCTGGCGCCGGTGGCGTAGGCCTTTTCCACCACCGCCTCGATGTCGTCGCCCTGGCCGACGTCGCCCACCATGGCAACAACGTCATAGGAATAGTTTTCCTTCAGCCAGGGAATGATGATGGAGGTGTCCAGCCCGCCGGAATAGGCGAGCACTACTTTTTCAGGCATGCGCGCTCCTTCTGGGGAAGCGGCTCATGCCGCCGCCCAGCAGCAATAACAAGATGGCTTTCTGCACGTGCAGACGGTTCTCCGCCTGGTCGAAGACGACTGCCCTGGGAGAATCAATGACCGCATCGGTGACTTCGGCGCCGCGGTGCGCCGGAAGACAGTGCATGAACACGGCGTGCTCCGCCGCCCCGTGCATCAGGTCCTCATTGACCTGGTAGGGAGCAAAAACAGCGGCCCGTTTCGCCGCTTCCTTTTCCTGGCCCATGCTGGCCCAGACGTCGGTGTAAACCGCATCCGCCCCGTGTACCGCCGCTTCCGGGTCTGAGCCCAATTCGATTCTGGCCCCGGTTTCGCGTGCGATCTCGCGCGCGTCGGCAAGAACCTGGGCCGCCGGCTCGTAGCCCTGGGGTGTGGCCATGCGAATGGTCGAACCCAGACAGGCGCAGGTCAGCAACAGCGAGTGGGAGACGTTGTTGCCGTCGCCTACATACGCCAGCTTGATTTTGTGCAGGTCACCGAACCGTTCCTGCAGGGTGAAGTAGTCGGCCAGCGCCTGGCAAGGGTGCTCCACATTGCTGAGCGCGTTGACCACGGGAATGCAGGCGTGGGCCGCCATGGTTTCCACGGTGGCATGGTCGAAGGTGCGCAGGACCACCACGTCCACCCAGCGCTCCAGGTTGTGAGCGATGTCGCTTAGCGATTCGCGGGCCCCCAGGCGGCTGGCGGTCTGGTCCACGAAGAAGGAAACTCCCCCCAGGCTGGCCATGCCCGCTTCAAAGGTCAGGCGCGTGCGCAATGAGGGCTTCTCGAAAAAAAGCACCATCTGCTTGCCCGCCAGGGCGCCGCGAAAATCCGCGGGCCGCTGCTTGATGAGGCCAGCCAGGTCCAGAACCGCTCGCACCTCTGGCGGCGAAAAATCCCGGATAGACACCAGGTCGCGCGGCCAGAAAGTCGGCGTTGCCCTGCTTGTCCCGGTTGGCGCCATCCTGGCCGCGTTAATTGCTTGACTGCTCATCGCTTGCTCCTTCCACACTTAATGTCATCCTGAGCGAGGACGCAGTACGCCAATCCGCGTCCGAGCCGAAGGACCTTGCGTTTCGGAGCCCTTCACGCCCCAATCACTTCGGTACCACATTCCAGCTTGGAAAAATAGAACTGCCCCAGCACTTCCGCCTGCGCCGCGGGCAGAATGCGCACCCGTCCCACGCCGCGCTTCAGGGCTTGACCACAGGCTTCCAGTTTGGGCAGCATGCCGCCCGCGATTACCGCCTGTTTCACCAATTCCGGCACCTGCTTCACATCCAGCCAGTGAATGACAGCGCCGTCGGCGCCTTTTACTCCCACTACGTCGGTGAGAAAAATCAGGGCATTTGCCTGGCAGGCTATGGCGCAGGCGGCCGCCATCTGATCGGCGTTGATGTTGTAGTACTCGCGGTCGGAACCCAGGGCCAGGCTGGCAATCACCGGAATGCCGCCTTGACTCCAGATTGCCTCCAGCCAGCGGCACTCCACGGCCGCGATTTCGCCCACGTAGCCAAGATCGCAGCCCTGGTTCTCTTTCTTGCGGGCACGGAAGCTCATGCCATCGCCGCCGCACAGGCCGATCGCGGGCTGCCCCGCCGCGCTGATGGCGGCCACCACTTTCTTGTTCACGATTCCGGCCAGCACCATCAGGGCCACATCGCGCGTTTCCGCATCCGTCACTCGCAAGCCGTGCACGAACAAGCTTTCCTTGCCCAGATGCTGCAAGGTGCGCGTTAGCGTGGAGCCCCCGCCGTGGACGACCGCGATTTTGTGACCATCGCGAGCAAGTTCCACCACCGCCCGGGCGCAGCCCCGCAGGGTGGCCTCGTTCTCCAGCGCCGCGCCTCCGATCTTGACCACAACTTTCAATTCAGCCCCTCTTCCTCACGCCAGCCATACATTAGGTTCATGTTCTGCACCGCCTGCCCGGCCGCGCCTTTCAGCAGGTTGTCCACGCAGGAAATCACCACCAGCCGATGCCCGTCATCCGCCAGGCAGAAGCCGATATCGCAGTAATTGCTGTGCAGCGAGAACTGGATCTGCGGCAGTTGGGGCGAGGCAAAAATGCGTACCCAGGGCCGCCCGGCATAAAATTCGCGGAAGCAGGCCTCCACCTCGCCGCTTGTTGCCGGTTGCCTCAACCGCAGGTAAATGGTTGACAGGATGCCGCGTGGAATGGGCAGCAGGTGGGGAGCGAAGGTGAACTCCGCCGCTTCCAGGCCCAGTTGCTCCAGAATTTCGCCCACGTGGCGGTGGCCAAAGACCGAATAGGCGGAGAGGTTGTCGGCCACCGATACAAAGTGCGTGCGCGCGCTGGGCTCCTTGCCTGCCCCGGAAACGCCGGACTTGGAGTCAGAAATTATGCCCCGTTCGCGGTCCACCATGCCCGCTCGCAGTAGAGGAGCCAGCGCCAGAATCACCGAGGTGGCGTAACAGCCAGGATTAGCCACGAGTTGCGCTCCGGCAATGCGCTCGCGATTCAGTTCGGGCAGTCCATAGACGGCGCTATTGCCGACAGCGGCGGCCCTGTCCGGATCGGCGTCGCAAAAGCCGTAGATGGCTCGATGTTGCTCGCGTTTCAAGCGCCAGGCGCCGCTCAGGTCAATCACCCGGAGACCGCGCTCCACTGCCTCCGGCGCCAGCGTGCGCGACACCTCATGGGGCGTGGCCAGGAAGAGCACATCCACCCTGGCTTTCTCCAGCGCCTCCCAAGAGAAGGGCTGCGAGGTGTGAGAGTGTCCGTTGGCTGGAATTGGGGCCATGCCGGAGCCGTTGTTACCCTCTGCCTCCCGGCGCAGCAGCAGGGAATTGCCCACACCCGGATGTCGCGCCAGCAGGCGAGCCAGTTCCATCCCGGCATAGCCGCTCGCGCCCAGAACCGCGGTTTGTATTTTGGCCGGCATCTGGCCGGCGGCTCCCGCGGGCGCGGCACCAGCCCGAAGGCGTCTTTGTTGTTCGCCGCCGCCGGCAGGATGGGATCCCGCGAAAGCCTGGCCTGCTTTTTTCATGATGAATAAAGATGAATAGTTATGAATAAATATTCATTCGATTGTACGGAAATGGGATGGCCTGTCAAGCCCAAAGGTGGGTTCGGAGTATGGGATCACTCAGGAAGGTTCGCTCAAAAGGCCGGCAGCCGCCCGGCGCTTCAGTTCGCATATTCGCTGGATCAGGCCAGCAACTCCCGCACCCGCTGCGCCAGCCGGGCGGCGTTCTTGTTGTTGGCCGCCACAATCAATATGGCGTCGTCGCCCGCTATGGTGCCCACCACTTCCGGCCAGTTTTCGCCGTCGAGGGCGGCAGCCACCGGTTGCGCGCTGCCCACCGCGGTCTTTACCACCACCAGGTTTTGGGCCTGGCGCACGTCCAGCACGAACTCCCGCACCAGGCGCGAGGCTGAAGGCAGCGCCGCTTCCGAGGCCGTGCCGCCGGAGGGCAGGGCGTAGCCTTCCGCCGTCTTCACCAGCTCCAGTTCATGGATGTCGCGCGAAAGCGTTGCCTGCCCCACCCTGATCCCCCGCTTGCCCAATGCGCGCTGCAACTCTTCCTGGTTGCCGATGGGGTTCTCCCGCAACAGTTCCAGGATGGCCTTGTGCCGGGCTTCTTTCATAGCAGGTAAAAATGAATATAACTGAATGTACGGCAATGAGGCGTGCTGTCAAGCGCCAAGCCGGGGTCGGTCAACGTAATTAACCACAGAGCACACAGAGGACACAGAGGAATCGATTGACCTTCGGATCAGATAGCTACAGGGCCGATTTGATAGAGACATAAATCTTCAGTCTTCAATCCCTCTGTGCCCTCGGTGGTTAAAAATCAGTTTTGCTCTTGTACCGCCCGCCAGGCCTGGTCAATGGCGGTATCGGTGTAGGCGCTGGCGCCGGCATCGGAGTTGGCGATGGAAATGCGCCCAAACTTCTGCCGCCCGATCACGCACGGCCTCTGCTCCTCGGGCCAGTCGGGGTCAGAGAGGGAGTTGTATTCGTAAGCATAGCCGTGGGCCCACCGATTCACGGTGATGCCGGCAATGTCACGCGCGGCCTCAAACCCGGCAACGCCCAGCATGCGCTGCAGTTGGTCACGGATGTTGCGCTCGAAAGTCGAAAACGGCGTGGCCATCAGCTCCCAGCGCCCCGCCCGGTACTGCGCCTGGCGTGGCAGGCCTGGCTTGCACGGGCAGCGCAGCAGGAACAGCACCATGGGTTCTTCGGGTTTGTGGGGAAACTCGTAGTTGCCGATGCTGACGGGGAAATCCAGCTTGGTCAGCGAATAATATGCTCCAGGCGCCACGATCTGCTGCGCCCCCAGCCTGGCAAACGGTTTCCAGTTGCGCAGCGCCACGTGCGTGTAAATGAACGGTTCTTTGACGTCATAGTGCAGCGCTGTTTTTTGCTTCTCCGGCAGCTCCGGACACAGGTAGGGAATCATCATGTTGTAGCAGGCCAGGATGCACCTGCCGGCGCTTACCGTCAGCAGTTGGCCGCCGCGCACATAGTCAACCTCCACTTCCTGTGCCGTCTCCGGCGGTCCCATATGCCGCGCCCGCACCGCTGTGCTGTTCAGTCGCAAGCGCACCGGCGTTCCTGCTTGATCCAGCCGGCTGTAGTCGGCGCGCGCGGTCACAATATCGTCCATGGTCCGTCCGGGAATGCTGCCGGGTATCAGCGAGCGCACCAGCAGCCGAGCGATGGAGGCGTTGCCATCCGGAAAATGGAAAATGTAGGGGTCCTGGTCATGCGGCTCGCCCAGCCCCAGCCCTTCGAAGCCGGCATACTTGAAGGATTCGTAGTCATCTGGATTTTCGAAGCAGGAGAGGGCCGAAACCGCCTCTATGCCCACCGCGAACAGGTCGTGGGGAAACTTCTGGAAGAAAGCCAGCGCCTGCGGACTCACCTTGCAGTATTTGGTGAGGAAATCGGCGTAGCTGATTTTTGCCAGGGTGGCGCGCTTTTGCGCCGGCGACATGCCCGCCATGTAGTCAACTTTTTCGGTGTACACGCGTGCAATATCGCGCTGAACGGCTTCGGAAAGCGAAGTCTGGCCCAGGAATTCCTTCCACGCCAGCGTGTTCATGCCCACTACCAGGCGGTCGGAGCCAAAGGTTTCCCGGTCGAAGAAGCACGCCGTCCGCAAATGCGAATAAAGTTTCGTGTCGTAGTCGCGGTAAAACTCCTGCAGGTGGATGCCCAGTTCGGCGAGCAGCCGCTTGGCCACCTTGCTGTACTCGGAAGGATTGTCAATAGATTGTGTGCCGCCATTGCTGAGCAGCAGCCGCTTGCCCACACGGAACTCGTTGCGCTTGGCGTGCCCGCCAAAGTCGTCGTGGTTGTCGAGAATGAGAATGCGCGCCTTGCTGCCCGCCGCCTGCCGGTAGAAATAGGCTGCCGCCAGGCCGCTGATGCCGCCGCCTACAATTACCAGGTCGTATTTCTCGCCGGTGTCCTCCGCTTTGCCCGCCGATTCCCAGAAAGCGCCGTCGCGCAGCCGGTGGGCTACTTCGAAACTTCCAGGATGATTGCCGCGCATGCCCCGCAGCGCCGGCGGATAGTAATCGGCCTTCTTTTCCGGAGCGAAGCCCGCGTCGCCCGCCTCCATCGCTTTCAGCCACGGCACATTAGCCGACAGCAGGGAGCCGCCTATGGCGAGCGCCACGCCATCGAGGAAGTCGCGGCGCGTGATCTTGCGCTGCATGCCCAGTTCGAGATCGCGCTTTTCTGTCATGCTTTGATCCAACCACAGAGGACACAGAGATCACAGAGGGACCAAGCTATTGAACTTGTGAAAACGAAACACTTTCCGTCCGGAACCATTCGTCAATCATCAATCATCAATCATCAATAACCCTGTGTCCCGTTGTGTCCTCTGTGGCTAACAATGGATTTAAAGTCCCAGCAACTCTCCCACCGCGCGCTGCGCCTCGTCCATCGCCTTGTCGGTATAGGCGGCCGCCGCGGCATCGGAATTGGCGATGGCGATTCTCCCGAATCGTTGCCGCCCGACCTC
>Ga0187825_10000473_pt1 | contig 10062 bp, 7 predicted proteins | sample NC_wetland_sal_i_11_FD_132421 | JGI IMG/M metagenome (GOLD analysis project Ga0187825, IMG submission 132421) | Wetland sediment microbial communities from Neuse River Estuary, North Carolina, USA - SourceSoil_5 | ecosystem: Environmental > Aquatic > Freshwater > Wetlands > Sediment | place... | reverse complement strand
TCAGTTGATCGAACAGGTTGAGCAAGTCCTGCCGTCGCCGCGTGGCCCAGGGAGCCAGTGCGAACGACTCCAGTTCCTGGCGACCCGCCGGCCGCCACAACGCTTTCTTGCGCCGCAGGCCTTCGTCGAGGGCAACCACATGCAGCTGATTCATCACCCGCGTGCGCATCTGCACCAGTCGATGCCGATGCCACAGCAGCTGTCGAAGATCGCGGTTTTCCGCATCCGGCACCCAGATGCGCGGGAATCGGTCTTCGATCAAGAGCCGCAGCAGCAGCAGCGCGTCCTGGCGATCGGTCTTCTGCCTCCGCACTCGTTTCGTGCGGACCTCGGCCGCACCCCCGATCCACAACTCGAACTGCAACTCGCCGAGCAAGAGCTCGAACCAGCGCGAGTGTCCGCGGGCTTCCATGCCTACCCGGACGGATATGCCTTGTTCTCTGAGCTTGCCGTAGAACTGCTCGGCTCCTTCCCGGGGCGCCAACCGTCGTTCCCTCAGTTCCCCGGTCTCGGTATCCACAAAGCAATTTGCTGGAAGCCCGGATGATAATCACAGCCTATAAACAGCATGTTCGGCTCCTTTCCTCCGAGCCCTTTGGTTGGTTTGCGCCTCCAAAGCCTACTCGGTCGACGGGAGCCGACATTGTTATCGAATCACTACACCAAAATCCCCTTCCGTGGCGACTGGGCCCGGAACTTTGGTTAATCGTTTAAGTTCGCCAACTGGCGCCCACATTAGCTGCAAAGAACGCACGCGAACCTGGCGCACCCTCGCGTGCCTATCAAGGGATTCGTGGGCAGGGGGGACTACAAGACGGTTCAAGCGACTTTTTGGGCGGGGCTTTCTTTTTCTCCCGGGGCTTTGGCTTCGGGGTGGCCGTGTTCGGCGGCGGCGTGTTCGATGGTGGAGTTGATCTGGCCTCCGAGGAGGAAGGCGAGTCCGGTGACGTAGAACCAGAGCAGCAGGATGATGACGGCGCCGAGCGATCCGTAGGTCTTGCTGTAGGTGTTGAAGAAATGCAGGTAGATGCGTAGCCCGACAGAGGCCGCCGCCCACACGAGGACTCCGACGACGGAGCCGGGGGTGATCCAGTACCAGTGCTGCTCCTTAACGTCGGGGGCGTAATAGAAGATGAGGGCGAAGGACAGAATGACGAAGAAGATGGCCAGGGTCCATTGCAGGACCTTGCCGGCGATCACGACCACGGCGCTCAATCCGAGAGCGTCCGCGCCGAGATTCAACAGCCATCCACCAGCGAGCACGAGGGCCAAGGCAGCGATGACCAGAATCGAGATGGCAATCGTGAGTGCGATGGCAGTCAGGTGAACCCTGAGCCAGGAGCGGCCTTCGTGCACTTCGTAGGCGGCGTTGAGGGTGGACATGAGTTGCGTCATTCCGCCAGAGCCGGAGTAGAGCGCGAACAGGAGTCCGAAGGTGAGCTTGCCTCCGCCGGCATTGTGGATGACTTCGTTGAGGGTCCGCGTGATCAGCTGAAACGCGTCCGGCGGAAGGACTTGTTGCAGGTAGGAGAAGAAGTCCTCGCGCAACTTATGGCCGGGTCCGGCCGCGAGCACTCCTATCAGGGCGATGATGACGAGCAGAAGGGGAAATACGGCGAGCAAGAAGTTGTAGGCGAGTTCGTAGCCGCGGTTGAGCAGGTCGTTCTGCTGAGTGCCGCCCCAGACGCGGCGCAGGAGTTGCGTCTTGCTGAGGCCGCCGAAGGCCCAGATGGAGTTGATCTGCTGTTCTGTGGTCAGGGTGGAGGAGGACATCGCGATCACCGTCTACGAGGAAGTTGCTGCGCTGAACCTCAGATGCGGTGCCGGGGACAGTGCGTTGCGGTGGAAATACTCCAGCAGGCTGATGGATGGCTGTAGGGACTTGTCGCTCCAAGCATTCCTGTAGCGCCAACAGACGGGATCGACCGAACTAGAAAGACGAGGGTTCGAGGCCGCAGATCGGGCGCCCGGCTAACGTCGAAAGAACAGACGCGACCTGGGGCACGGTGCGATCTGGCTATAGGGTGAAAGTGCCTTTTTGATCGTGCCGTCCTGGGTCGCACCGGGGTCTTTCGACTACGTTCGGCTGACGCCTCACTTCGCTCAAGATGACATTCTTTTAAGGAAGCCGTGACGACAGAGGGTGGGGGACGGGCATCAGTCTCTCGGAGTGGAGCGACCACGAATCGCGATACGCAAAAAAAGAGCGCGGGAACGGGGTCCCGCGCCCGAGTGATCGAGGTTGCGGATAGAACTTAGAGCGCGGCCGCGTACTCGGCGGCGAAGGTGCGCACTTCGGCGATCATGGTCTCGACATCGTCTTTCGAGACTTCCGACCACAGGCCGCAGTTGGCTTTCTCGCGCAGATCGGAGGCGGCGCTGAGCCGCTGCTCGGTGCGGTCGTCATAGATTCCCATGCGAGCCAGTTCGGCGTTCATGTTGTCGAGTGTCGAATCGCTCGGAACTTCGACGCTGTGGGTGAGGCACAGTTTGCGCAGTGTGCTCTCCAGCGCGTCACCGGCAAGAATGGCGGCGCTGTGATGACGGCCAAGGTTGATGTAGGTTTGCGCCTCGTCCAGGAATTCGGGGGCGTTGTCATCACTAGGGCAAACCGTAGCGGTTTTGGCGTCGAATGCCTGAGATCCCAGGCTCCAGACAGAGATTAGTGCGGCCACGCCGCGAGTAATGTCCATAAACATCGGAATTCTCCCAATTTGTAAGGCTAATTTCGGTTGTTCTAGGGGGGATTACTCTGGATAGTGGCAGGTAATGTGCCATTCGTTTCCCTGGGTCTGGGTACTTCCCATTACTTTCGGTAAGCCATGCCATCGGCGCAGGTTAGGACCTTTACATCGGGTTTACATGGAGTTTCGTGTGTTCCAGGGGGTGCTTTGCCGGGCGCAGAAGCGCATTTTGTGTCATTGAATCGCGGGCTGGCTTGCCATTTTGCGGCGATATGCGGGCACGGAGACTGGCTGGGGTGTTGGCGCTGGAATGTATACTCGGCAGGCTTCGGGGGTAAGTGCCGGGCCAGCGAAGGTTTAACGGAGGCGCGATGGTGACTGCTTCTTGCTTTCAGGGATGTCGGCGGTTGCGGATCGCCTTTGTGGTTCTGTTTGTACTGCGATTAAGCAGCATCCAGTCGGTCGGACAACAAACTGGACCGCAAATGATCTCGCCAGGTCCTGGTTCGACGTTGAGTGGTCCGCTGGTGACATTCACCTGGAGTCCCATCGCTGGCGTTCGTGAGTATTCGTTGATGATGGGAACGGCGAAGGGCCTGGCAGACATTGTTCCGGAAACCACGGCGCCGGGAACCGAACTGCGCGTGACGAGAATTCCTACCGACGGGAGCACCGTGTATGTGCGACTGCAGGCCATGCTTCAGGGCGGAGCGGTGTTCCAAGATTACGTCTACACCGCGCAGACAAGTCCCGTGCCCATCACAGAGTTGACTGCCTGCAAGTGCAAGGACGTGCCGCGATTGCAGGATCGACTGGGGAAGTTGAAGACAGCAAGGAATCTTGTGACCAAGGATTTGCTGACGCCGGGGAATCCACCCGCGAGCCAGCCGGCATGGGCTGACATCCAGAAAGGGATCAACGCAACTCTGGCTGCAGCGGCCATGCTGAACACGACGGCGTTCCCGGATAGCAGCCTGTTCAGCGGGAACGGCGACCCGTTTTGCGGAGTGCAAATGGTGTCAGGCGGGGAATGCCTCGATCAAGCGTATGGCGTTCATCAGAGAGGCCACGATGCTTCGTGTGCCGCGGGAAGGTGGCAGTGGCAGACGGCATGGACGAGGGACTCGATGCTGGAAGAGGAGGCGGCGTCCTTGCAGGCGGAGATGAGCTCGATCGAGAAGACGCTCAAGCAGCTCGGCTGCGATACCGGTCGTGCGGTGTGCCCGCAGTTCATGCTTAGAGTGCAGAACGTCACCAACAGCGCGGCCAGCATGGGCGGGATGGTGGAACAGTCATCGCGATCGCTGAACGGGCAGCAAGGGATCCTGGTTCCGCTTGTCTTTTATGAGGATGGAACCTTCGAGGGATTTGGGAGTGGAGTCGACGCGGGATCGGCGGCTGGGGCACAGCCCGGGGAAACGGTGCGCAGCCGGTTCGGTCACATGCAAGCAGTGGAAGCATTGGGGCAGCTGATTCCGGGTAGCTGCGCCAGTCAGCCGTGCACACCGGACACGATGCACCTGGTGCTGGTGGGCGGCCCGTCGGAGCAGATCACCGAGGCGCATGCGCGGGGACAGGTGAACCGGGATATGCAGAGGGCCACTCCGACGGGAGCGGCGCGGCTGGAGTTCAATCTGCCTGCGTATGTGGGGAGTGGGGCGCAGCAAACATTTTTTGCGACGGCGATGCTGAACTCTTATTTGACCGTGCAAGTACTGCAGGCGGAGAACGGGGCGGCTGCGTTGGCGCAGGGGAGTTGGGTGCTGCATAGCTTGCAGCAGTGCAAGGCGGGAGGAAGCGCAGCTGCGAAATAAGGACGCTGCTGAGGCGGGTCACTAATCAGGAAAATTCCCCACCCTACCTCGCACAGAACGCGAGGTAAGGATGGGGCACCCTGGCTGGAACCGTGCCCTTCCGAGATACTCGTCATTCGTGCTGGCTTGTGACTGGGTTGATGCGGTTGACGACGGCCCGAAAGCGGGGGTTGTCGCGGAGGCGGTCGAAGGCGGGGTCAGCGCGGAGCCAGTTGGCCTGGATGTCGCCGGGAGCGGTTTCCTCGAGCCACTGCAGGGCGCGCGCGGTATCTCCCAGCGCGAGATGAACGGCGGCCAATGCGGTGCCGGAACCGCGGGGTTGCTCGGACATGCTTTCCACTTCCCGGACCAGCGCCTCCGCGCGCAGGCGATCTCCTGACAGAGCATAGGCGCGGGCGAGCCCGCATTGATAGACGGGCACCCCTCCGGAGCGCTCCGCGGCGGTCTGCAGTTCCGCAATAGCACTGGCGAAGTTCTTCTGCTCAGTGTAGGTCCAGCCGAGCGTAGCGTGAGCGGAGAGATTGTTCGGGTTCAGCTGGAGCGCGGTCTGCGCATGTTGGATGGCGGAGGTGTAGTTGCGGCCGAGGTAGTTGACGTAGGCAAGTCCGGAGAAAGCGGCCGAGGAGAGCGGATCGAGCTTCTTGGCAAAGTCCATCTGAGCGATGGCTTCAGGCACGCGGTTATTGGCTGCGAGATAAAGTGCGTACCACTGATGGGCCGTCACGCAGTTGTCATCGAGTTCGAGCGCGCGACGGAATTCCTTCTCGGCGGCGTTCCAATCCTGCTGCCACATGAAATCGGTGTAACCCAGCGCGGCGTGTGCGGCGGCCAGGGAATCGTCCAATTGAATGGCGTGATCCGCGGCCACCTTGGCTTCGCTGACAACATTCAAGCTGGGATCGAATCCGTAGAAAGCCATGAGGTTGTAGGCGTCGGCGAGGCCCGCATAAGCGGGAGCGTAAGAGGGCGCCTTGCCGAGCGCCTGCTGAAACGACTCGACGCTTTTGGGCAGGCTGTCGCGGGTACGCTGGTTCAGGTAGTAACGTCCCTTGAGATAGAGCTGGTAGGCGTCGGGATCGACCGCGGCGGGCGGCACCGGAGTGTGGACTGCGGGGGCGGGGAGAAGAAGGCGCGAGATCTGCTGCGCGATGTCGTTGGTGACTTCGCCTTCGAGCGGGAGCAACTCGCGGGCCTCGCGGTCATAGTTCTCGGCCCACAGGTGGGTCTGGTCCGTGGTACGAACCAGCTGGGTGGTGATACGGAAGCGTCCACCTTCGTGGCGAATGCTGTTCTCGAGGATGTAGTCGGCGCCGAGTTCCTGGCCAATCTGGCGAGCGCCTTTCGCGGTGTGGCGGTATTGCATGGCGGAGGTCCGGGCGACGATCTGCAGATATTGCGGGCTGATGCGGGTGAGCTTGGCGATCATCTCCTCGGTGAGGCCGTCGACGAGATAGTCCTGGGGATCGGGATCCATGTCTTCAAAGGGAAGAACCGCGAGAACTACGTGCGACGGAGTCCGCGCGTGGGAGCGAGCGCGGAGAAGGAATGCAGCCGCGAAGAGCAGAAGCAGCGCAAGAGCGGTCGCGGTAAGAGCCCACGTACGCGGGCGAAGAGGCGGTCCGGCTTGGCGGTCGGCAGAAGCGGACGGCCACGGGATGGTGACGCCGCGCGGATTCTCCTCGGCAGCGATGCGGTTCTTGCCATTGCTCCACCAGGCGTCGAGTTCGCTTTTGAACGCGTAGATGCTGGCCGCCTTCTGGTGATGATGGCGGTGGACCGGCAGTCCTTGATCCTTCTCCCAGCGGCGAACGGTGCGGACATCGCGGCCCAGGTAGGCGGCGATCTCCTTCCAGGAATCGAGGCGTTCACGTCGGGGGGAATCGGACATCACCGGCGGGTCAGCGGGTTGGGCGTTCCCGTCAGTCACGGTGGCTCTCCGGGCTCAAAGCCCACTTGGGGCGAGCATTCTAGCCGTCCAATGGGGAATCTTCAAGGTCAGGACAGATGAGGACATTGGGGGACATTGGGAGGAGTCCGCCTTTGCCTGTTGCGGCTTGCGAAGGAGGCAGGTAGGTTCTGGCGGCAAGTGGCGGCGGTGCCGGGACTTTCCAGTTGGCGGCTGAATCGGCTTTCCCGCAGGCCGACTTAGGAGGATGTCATGAGAGGCAGATCAAGGAGATTGGTGGGTCGGGAGGGAATGATCGTGCTGATTACGTTCGCCGCGCTGGCGATAACGGTTGGAGCCATGAGCGCCACGGCGCACGCGGTATCGGTAGTAGCCGGAACATCGACGGGCGTCCTTTCCGGACGCGGCACCTCCGACTTTGGGTCGGGTACGCACGTAGCAGGCTTGCCGACAGGCCCCTACCACGTGACCTGGACGTATTCGGTTTCGGGCGCCGGCCCCCTGGTGGTGACGGCGAAGGTTACAGGCACGCTCTATCTGGACAAACTTGGTGGTGGATGTGCCCGGCTCAGAGTCATATACAAGGATGAGTTCTCCGGTCTGGGCAACACGCTCCACGAAGGCGACCATCAGTTCTGCGGGCCCGGCTTTGACGCCAACAACTCCGCGAATCAACTTGCCGTTTCGGACACTTTCACCTTCACGACTACCCGCAGCATTCAGCTCGTCGTGGGCTCGGGACCCAGCTTGGGGTCGATCATTGACGACAACCTGGACGCTGTTCAGGCAGTTGGCGGCGGCGCGGTAGACATTATCGAAGACGGCGCAGCCGATTTTGGCAGCGGCCTGCATCTCAACGGATCGCCTACCGGAACTGCAGACATCGGACTCGATCTTTCTCTCGATACATTAGTGCATGGCAACGTCACCGGCACGCTGTATTGGGACTCCACCTCAGCGGGTTGCGCGCGCATGTTCATCGATTTTCTGGATGAGAACAGCGCGGTACTCCACACTACAGGACCAATCGATGAGTGCGGTGCTCAGGGCGGGAATGCACTCGTCAACCAAAGAGCGATCAACGTCCTGTTCAATGCGGCGACGTTATTCCAAATACGACTTCGAATCGGAGTTGCATCGGGCGCGACCGGCATCGTCGGACAGAAAACCAGAACCTATGGATTCGCAGGACTGGTCGGCACCGTCGAGGGCATACCCGAAGCCCTAGTAGCCCATGTCGGGGAGCCTGTGACGTATGGCGTGCAATGGACGGTTCCGGATCCGCAGAACTGGCATTCGCTGAACATCATGGGAATCCGGATCATGGACGACACCGATGTTGTCCTCCAACTGCGCTGGGACGAGGCCACCAACACTTTCCAACAACTCAGCCCCAGTGGAAGGGTGCTGAAGTCTGGGCTCCCCGGCAGCAACCGCCGCTTCTTTACTACAGAAGCGACCCTTTCGCTGGCCGGGACGTCGGTCGTGGGAAGCGGCCCGAGTGGACCGTCGGTGACTCTGAACTTAGACCTGCAATTCCGACCCGAAGCGGCGGGACGCACCTTAAGAATCGAGGCCAGTGCCCGAGACGACTCCGGCAATGTGCAGGGGTGGAATCCGGCGGGCGTGATTACGGTGCTGCCCGTTGAGGACAACGGGGATGAAGAATGACCCGGTGGTCCGCGACAATCAGTTCATCGAACTGGCAGCTCTGCTGGCAAACTCGATTTAAGTAGCTCTTGCTGTTTCTGATCCCCGCTACGGCGGGGATTTTCTTTTGGGAAACATGCCTCAATCATTGGAAGCGAAGGCGGGAGACTGGCGCCGGCCCCCCGTGCTTCCACTTCCTTGTTTCCCCTCTGTGAGAGTAGTGAAGGATGGGGTGGGATCGTTTCACAGGTCTCGGGTCTCAGGTCTCAGGTCTCAGGTCTCAGGAAAGACGGACCTGGTAGGGGGGCTTCCGGGTTCGCAAGGCGAACCTGGGGTACCCAGTATGGTGACGCTCACTCTATGATGCGCAGGCTCTCGCGCGGCGGACAAGCTCACGAAGCAGGCGAGTGCGGTACTCTTCTGCTCTGCGCGGCTGGCCACTCTCACAGGCCAGCACATAGGCATTCGCCAGTCCCCGGAGATTATGAGCAGTGGCCCCGGTGCAGAAGCGATCAACCGCGATAAGAATTCCTGAGTCCAGTTTCAGCTTTTTGGTTAACAACACGGTATTCGTCCTTCCCACAGATTCGAAAATGATGTTTTGGGACATAAGAACCGCCCCAAACGGTTATATGGATTTTTGTTCCGCCCGGCAAAGAGGTCCAGCTGGCGGACGCGTGCTTTGGCGCGTGCAACACAGCGTTGAACGCAGCCTGGTGGGCAGAAAAAAGGGTGCCGGAGCCGGCGGCTCCGGCATGATCCGTTCAGTAACTCGTGTAATTGGTAAGGTCGAAGGAAGTTGGGCGATTGTCCTGGACAATGAATAACTGGGAGGGCGAGGCGAAGTACACCAGCTCACTATCCCGATCGACCAGATTCGTATTTTCGGAAACAAAAGTTTGCAGCAACCGAGCATCACTGGGATCGCTGCTCTCGAGCACGTTGCTGAATGTCCCGTGACCTGCGTGGGTATCGACCCCTGCCATGACGTGGCGAGGCCAAATTTCCAGGGATCCGCCCTCGGAAAGTGCTTCGTAGCGAACCGGTTCCACTTGGGCCGGCTGATGTTCCACAATTCGTGGATTTCGCTTTTTGCTTATATCCACAGCGGTCAGCGACTGCTGGCCGTGCTCAATGTACAAGAACGTATGTCCGTACTCGCGTTGTGTGTACATCCGGGTGATAGGCGTTCCCTGCAAGTGGACGCGGGCGAGGACCTTCACTCCATGGGGCAAGGGCACAATCGCCGAGCTCACAGCAGGCGCGGCAAACATGTCCCTGGGGGCAGCTTGTGCAAACGCCGGAATGGTCAACGAGGCACAGAAGAAAAGGGGGACGAGCTTAGCAAACCAGTCGTCCAAGGCAACAAACAATCTGTTTTTCAAAATCATCTCCTTAGGGTTTGGGGTTCCGGCTGCCGGAACGCAGATTGAAACTGAGTGACTTTTAGCCTTGTGGCAATCTCGCGAGTCGGGCGGGGGGTGGCTTGTTTTCCACCCCCTGCTTCAGTTCAGATCACCGACTCTGTCATGGGCTCTGTCTCGAAGCACTGCTCCTATGCGCTGGGAGAGCGATGTTACCTTCCGAGTGAGCGAATTGCTGTCGGCTGCTGCAGCCACCGACCGTTGCGTTTGTTTTGCGATTGCCATGATGGAGTGCATGGAGTCTGCCATTGCAGCGTGGTTGTACCAATGATTGGACCCACCAGCGCCGGGCCGGCGGCCCAGGTGTCCTTATTAATGCTCCCGAAAGGAACGTTGGAAGGCCAACGTTCTCGCCGAGAGATCCTGCCCGGGTGTGTTAGGTGGTTCGCTCTAAGGGCGGTGCTGTGCGGCCTCTGTGAGCACCGGAAGTGCATTTGGGGGTAGGTAACTTTTGCTCCGGACCTACACTTTTCGCTGCATCGTGCATCGGAGCAGGCTTCTTTCGTTTCAATTTCCACAATTTTCACCGGCAGCCTGCGGTCGCAGGCACGGTATCCGTCGCGCATAAAACCGAGAGAAGCGTT
>Ga0187825_10000472_pt1 | contig 10073 bp, 22 predicted proteins | sample NC_wetland_sal_i_11_FD_132421 | JGI IMG/M metagenome (GOLD analysis project Ga0187825, IMG submission 132421) | Wetland sediment microbial communities from Neuse River Estuary, North Carolina, USA - SourceSoil_5 | ecosystem: Environmental > Aquatic > Freshwater > Wetlands > Sediment | place... | reverse complement strand
TTAAGATAATTATTATCTTAATGCTGGTTTCTAATCCCTTTAAAGGGGGATTGGGTATAATTATGGTATAGTACATCCTAATACCTTTCCATAACATCATCATAAATATGTTTCGCAATTCTCAACGATACAGAAAATATTCTCTTTATACCTTTTATGGTATTGATACCATTATATCCATTTTTGATATGTATAACAAATACTAATTCCCTTATAGTATCGTAATGCTCCATCAAATATTTGAACTTTTCGTTGGTAGTTAATTCATCCTTATAATCCCCCTTGATTGAAATATCATTTATTGATTCCACTACGTTAATAATGGAATCTAAAATAATATTACCTGAATCTTGCCATTGATCTTCCCAATGGTAGATTATCCATATCAAAATAATCATCCCTCCTTTTTGGTTCATTATAGAACCAAATACTATCAGATATTTCATCAAAAATCTGATGGAACCATTTTGGTAACAATTCCGATACTTCCCCGATGAAATAGGGGAAATTAATTTCAATTCCCCTATCCTTATCAATGAATGCAATCAATATTCCTTCATCCGAATAATCATAATCGTACAAAGGAGACATCCCCATTGAAATAAACGCGCAATAAGTTCTGCATCCAGAAAATAGGGTTTCATATCCCCCATTCTGGAAATGTGCTTCAATTGATTCCCTTACATTCAGGGTATTCAATTTATTATCGAAAAGTTTCTTAATGGCTTGCTTGCTTTGAATTTTAATCATTTTATTTTTCTCCAAATGGTTAATTGCTAAAACTTCGATTCAATGGTACACAAGTCTAATACTCTTGTCAATCTTGAGTATATATTTATTTATCGGTACTACTATAAATAAATATAATAGTACCTAAAATAAAACTACAAACTGAATCCCTTACAACCTATAATATTTCCTTCTTTATCCCTAACAATATCTTCAGGGACAATATAAAGATCCAAAATGTCCTTATATTTTGAATCCTTTTCCATTGCGCTCTTAACCAACCTTGAAACGATAATATAACAATTATCATTATTTTCAGGGAGATCTTCAATTTCCCCAAAATTATTTACATACAGGGGAATATCCATCCCCGGCTTTATAATATCCCTGATGAATTCCCTAACTGATTTTACCCTAACATTTCCTTCAGAATTAAAGGTTTTGATAACATTTCCATTGTTATCAACAATATTAACTGTATGGGGTGTGAAGTTTCTCATTTTATTTCCTCTGTTAATTTAGAATTTTAACGGCATTCTATAAACCGTTAAAATATACTCAATAAGAATATATTTTAATATCCATCCCTGGATATTAGGGATTAAAGCATTCCTAATGCTCTTCCCCATATTAAAGCTGCTTTATACTTATTATATCCTAAATCATCCAGAATTTGTTCAACCATTTTATCAGCAATTTCCCTATATTCCTTTACTTTAAGGTTTCTTCCAAATTGAAATTTTCTATAATCTTCTTCTTTATCTCTTGGGATATCCCGTAGTTTAGGAATTGGTTTATCTTGAAAAGTATCAAACCAATACAGAAAATCAAATTCACAATTTACTGGCATTGTCATATCAATACCAGCATGAAATCTACACATCCTCCAGACATATTGATAAAATCCATTTTCTTTTGGTTTTGCGGTCCTTAATCCTTTTCTTCCTTTAACCGCTTTCAAAACATCCTCATATTTAGGAACAACACAATTTTTCACGTTATACATAATGATCTCCTTAAGATTATTGTTGATGACGGAATCATTGTATTACTATTGGATACTCTTGTCAAGCATCATTTTTGATTTTATTTTTAATCCATTGTAGAAAATCTATTTTTGAAATATAATGCTTATTCTGTCCTGCAATCTTTTTTCCATTCCTATAATACATTTTAAATGGTGGCAATATTCCATTTTTTGATAAGTCATAGGTATATGAAACACTATATCCTATCATATCGGCAATATCCCTAACATTAAATGATGATTCCTTATTTGCAATCTTAAATGATTCAGAACTTAAAATCATTTGCATACATTCTAATTCTTTTGTCATATGTTTGTTCCTATGTTATCTGAGGAAATAATTCTTTGCTTTTTCCATAGTAGAAAACTTGGAAAATTTACAATTTCTGTTATAATCACAAACAGAATATTTCACTCCGTCCTTATTTGGATATATCCAAATATTACCCAAATAAGTATCGTTATTATATACAACAAACAGTGAAAATTCTGTACTTGTGTCGAGTTTAAAAATAATCATAATATTTCTCTCTTTTGTTGAGAATTTCATTTATTGATACTACTATAATCGAATATAATAGCATCTAAAATAAAACTAATTAGTTTCTCCTGTAAACTCTAATATAGTTTTACATTTATTACATCTTAGTGTAATTTTGTTTGTTTCGGCATTATAATACCTATTATGCCGAACTTTTGTTATTTTATGCTCTTTACAAGAGCATTTGTAAATGTAAAGAGATCCCTTTGGTTTGTTTACATTAGTATCATAATCATGACACCGTTTTGGCTCAATTCCATAGCAATTATACATTACTCCTTTCCACAATGGACCATGACCAAAACCATCATTCCCATAAATATTATAAGAAACTAAATGGGCGATTTCATGTGGAATAGTATTATTCCAAAAATCATCATAATTATGAGCAAAAAGTACCGGATTCAATTGAATATGGTTTCTTTTGTTGAATGCTTTTCCTGCCACTTTCCCCTTTAAATCATAGGAAATGGTTGGAACTTTCATGCTCTTTTTATATCTGGTTTCTGCCATTTCTATTAATTCCTGGATGTATTGAAATACTTCAGTGGTATCAATATATGACATATAATATTCGATTGATTTCATAGTTTCTCCTCTGAATTTAAATTTCATTTATTGATTTCACTACGTTAATAATGGAATCTAAAATGGAACTAATTAAAAATTCTTCTGACTTTGTTAATAAAGATCGAAAAACTTTTTTAAATCTGCCATATTCTCAAAGTATGCTGGAATTCCATTTTTAAATGCGGAATACTTAATTCTATCTCCATATGTTGTTTCTACAAACACTGCTACTCTATTTTCTCCATTTTCATTTAAAATGAAACCTAGTCTATCATAAAAAATATTTGAATCATCATTTATCCACATATTCATTTCTATTTTCCTCTTTTTAATTCGTTCAAAATCGAACTTGCATACATAGTACATAAGTTCAATACTCTTGTCAACTAAGAAAATGGTTATAAAATCTTACACCTTGTCAATTCTGTATTACATACTCCCTTATATTCAGAATGTGCCTTAATAGTTCCCTTAATTTTGATTTTAGATCCCTTTTCAATATTCTGATTAGTAGAAGTAAACCATTTAAAAGTTCTACCTTCATCATCCTTCATGATGATATTATCACAATATCCATATTGTGTGGAAATTGGAAATACATTTGTTACAGTAAGTTCCAACTCTACTTTATCTTTAACATTTCCATAATATTCATTCAATCCTTCTTGATTTACTTCATGATTCCTTTCATATAAGGGAATCATCGAAACCACGAATCCAAAATTGGTGGCTTTACAATACCCTTCCTTGGTCAATACTTTCAGATTATGAAAATATTCTGTAGTTGATTCCAATCCCTTACAATACTCAATGATATTATTCACTTTCTCCTTATAGGAATTTATCTCGTCCTGATTCTTAATCATGAATCCTATTGAATCAGGACCAAACATAATGTTACCCACTGATTCAGAAGTGGGAATCAATACATTATTTGTGCATTCTTCAGCTTTCTTTTTAGAAACATATCCATATCTCTTAATATCCCAAAGACCTAAAGCTAATACATGGGATAATTCATAGAAACTGGGAATTCTTCCACCTTCATATTCATCCCACAATTCATCATTAATTTCCTCTTCCAAGAAAATAGAAGTAAACATTGATATCCATTTCTCAACATCTATTTTAAGGAATTGTGCCAAACAGGAACTTCCTACTTGTTTATATTCTCCTGAAATGTTATTTTGAAGAATATAGGTATTGTTCCTTTTCCTATCAGAATTGCAATGGTCACAATGCGGTTTAGCATTGTAATAATATTCAGGAATAGATTCTCCCTTAATAGTATGAATAATTGGAGTAACCATATCATGGTCAAGTTTAGCTAAGAATCTCCAATCATTATATCCTATCATTCCATCAACATAGAATTCAACATTAGTGAATTCTACATTAATTTTTTGATTAGAATTGAGAGATTTATAAACCTTTTTAATTTCCGTATTGAGTTTTTGATACTCAATAGTTGGAGAATTTGACTTTATTGCGATCTTATTTAATTTCACAATAACCTTTTCTAGCCGTTCAATCCTGTACGACGGAATAAGCAAAACAAAATGGTTGTTCATATAAAATTCTCCAAATAAAAAATTAAAGTGTGGCTATTAAACTACACTTTAATACTCTTGTCAAGTAGGATTATTATTTTGGGAGTTCAATAATAATCAAACTTTCTTCAGGAAATGCCCTAAATATCATAGATCTTTCTATACTATCAATCAGATATTTCGGATTTTCATAAATCCCCAATAATCGGTTAAAATCTGTTCTTTGTTTAATATTATCCCTGACAAAATTAGGATGCATTCCTACTCTATATATTGGTGTTCCATCACAATCTCGACTATGTTCATTTACATACAATCGCATTCTCCCTAAATATTTTTCATCTTCCTCATATTCTTCAATCTGCAATTCAACCAAAGTTCCTAATGGAATTTTATGTTGAATCTTAAGATTATTTTCTTTAACAGTCAAACCATTTTCTTCAACAATGTTACCTACAAATACATCTTTCATTTTCCAATTCTCCACAACGTTATTGAAATATATATTCTATATGCGAATGCTGCATATAATAACACAATTTACCTTTCCAATTAGATTTATAATATCTAACTGACCAATCATCTTTTAATAACAATCCATCTTTATTGTGGGTTCCATATTTATAACCAAATTCCATACAAATATCTTTTAGTGAAACATACTTAAAAAATGTTCCAAATGTTACTTCTTGTGCAAAAGAAATCATATCCTGATGATTATCAATTTCTTCTTCGGTTATACTTACACAAGTTGTAACCAATTGTTTCTTATTCATTGTTTGTTTCTACAAACTTATTTTATTTCATAAAAGAAATGTTATTTGTTGGTCTCCTTATTTAATATTTTACACAATCTTTTGGCTTCAATATATCCATACCTTTTAGGAAAATACCAAACCTTTGAAGGACTTTGTAATACCGCCCATCTTTCCCTATTAGTATCATGATTCCGATATTTGCCTACAGAATAGGAAATGTTCATTTTATCCTCTTTTATTTTGTATTAAACTTAGGTTTGTATCAGAAACTACAATTTCATCAGAATAATACCTTGTACAATGTATCCATTCCACATCATAATTTCCAAAATCATCATCCCATTGTTCTTCTGGTATTACCCAAATTGATCCGTCGATATCTAAATCATCAGAATAAATTACTCCGATTTTTCCATCTTTTGTTAGTACAAAAGTTTTCATTTCTCTATCCCATTGATGATATACGTGAAATTAGAAACATTCATTTCATTTTCCTAGTTGGTTGAAATTGTGGAACCATTATAGTCCACGTTGATACTCTTGTCAATAGATAAAATCATTTCAAATAGGAAATTCCATATTTACCAACACAAGATATTCCATTATCTTCATTAAATATATTTCCCCTTGTGTGTTTAGCCGGAACATTCCAACTAGCTGCCATATAAACATTTCCTTCGTTGTCAATAAATCCATACGCCGATTTCATATCTTTATTAACTTTATTCCTTGTCATAATTTTTATATATTTCTTACCTTCCTTGAATTCCAATTCCATATCAGAATCAGTTGAAACAATATGGTTTGCTTTCTCAAACCACGACTGAAATTCTTTAGTATTCTGGACGTTCATTTTAGTTTCCTCTTTCCAAAGTAGTATTGTTACTAATAAATCCATTTATTTTCAAATAATATTCCAATCCTGAAATATCTTCTGGATACTTCATATATCCATCTTTATACATATTTTCCATTTCATTCCTATGAATTTCAAATATAGTATTATCATCTTCATCCCTAACATCAGCGTAAAATTCGTCCCTTTCAAAAAGGTTTATATAATAAAAATATTTTATTTCCCCAAAAATTCAAACCACCATAACCATGAATCTACAATCCAATTTTCCATCGAAGATTCATGAAAAATTGATCTTGTATTATTTTTAGATTTTGAAATGAATATTTCATTATTCACATCAGAAATCACCATTTCAAATTCTTCTTTTATTGAAAAGGCTTTTGTGTACATTTATTTTTACTCCATTATCTTAAATTTGAACTTGCATACATAGTACACAAGTTCGATACTCTTGTCAAGATGATAAATTAAAAATCTGGTATTAAAATCCATTTCATTTTATTTATCAATTCTACTGCTTCATTCCTTGAATTCATCCAAGGTTGAACTTGTACCAGCTTAATAGGATCTCCGATATTAAATCCATTTACTTTAATTGGCGGTTTATTTGGATAATAAATACTTCCTTCTTTATCGACCAACAAAAAAATTTTTCTCTCATTAAGAGAATTAATTCTTTCTGCAAATATTTGTATATATGTCTTTTTCCATGTATATACAATCTTTTTATTATATTCTCTCAATTGAGAATCCAATTCCAAGATCCAATCATGGAATATTTCAGAATTTACCAAACTTTGTAAGTTTTCCATTTTAGTATTCTCTCTTGTTAATTGCCCAATAACAATATTCCTTAGCCGTTGTATCCAGTTCATAGGCCATTTTCTTAGCCATTTCTTCAGTCAATCTGGATTTAATTATATCCCCCTCTGGATTTATTATCCCGACAATGCCTTCTTACTACCAGAAAATCGCCTTTTGGTATTAACATTTTATTCACCTATCTATCTTATAGATTTCAGAATTTTCACAATTTGAGATAATTTCCATTCCTTTATCAAACCATTCATCTACTTTCATAATACTCTCCTGATTAAAAATTATATTTAATCATCTTTTGATACTCTTGTCAAGAGATCTTTTGATACTCTTGTCAAGAGATCTTTTGAATCTTCTGTGGAAATTATAAATATCCCTTTTGATGTTTGGAATATCCTTTCTATTAAATGAAGGATTCCATCCTTCATTATCATTTACTAATTCTAATGCTTCTAATATTCCTAAGTAACCATCTACTAATTCAAACTCTACCATATCTGTGTGAATTCCATTGGCATCATACCAAAAGATCTCTCCTTGATATTCAAACTGAATTAGTACATGGGTGAAATCTATCCCATTATCATACCAATCATTTACAGTATTATTCTCAATATTATTTCTAACGTCATCAATCGAACATGAATTTCCTGTAACCCTATCTTCCACAACTATTTTTATTGTGGGTATTAAATCAATCATTCTCTTGGCGAATAACGATGCAAATACACAACATCCACCAAAATTCATATTGGGATATTTTTCGTCCATTTCAACCGCAAAATCTTGCAATTCATCAAGTATAAATTCTTTCATTATATTCTCCACTTTCACAATGAAACTTATAAGTTAAGTCTCTAAACTGTAATATTATCTCAAAAGAAATAATATTACTACATCCTTGTAGTGATTATCCATTATCCAATCTTAATTGGAATAATAACCTCCCATTTAAATGTCGAACTTCCGCCTTTTGGGTGATCGATATGTGTGCTTATATAATTAAATCCTGTCATGCTTACATAATGCCATTCTTTGACACTTTCGACAATTTTTATCTCTGCTATTGCAGATTCCCTATTAAACATAGGTTCATCTTTCCATATTTCATATTCATTCCTTAAATATGATAAAACATCTTCTTTGCTTGGGGATTTTCTATTGCAATCAAAATACCTTTCTTGGTAGAAAATGTTATGTTCATAAGAATCTAAAACTGGAATGGTGATTTTCACTAACATCTGAATCTCCTCTTTTATTTGTAATAATTTTAATAACATCCTTGTTCTAAGAATCCTATTAAACTTATACCGATTTCTTTTCTTCAGCTTTAACCTTTTGTCGATTGATAATCATATATCCATTTAGATTATCAATCGCACCTTCTCTCCACAATCTTACTTTATTTTCATCAAGAAAATATTCTTTACAGAATTTCTTGAGATTTCTCGTAATAAACATCCTTCCATTTGGGGATTTGATATGATACTCATAATTACCCACTTTCTTAGTTTTATGATGAATAACACCATTAAACTTGATGAATTCTGATTCCCTTAATTCCTTATCATGAATATGCATGGGTTTAAGTCCATGTGCATATTTTGGATAATATTTATTGGCAACATTAATCATTGCCGTATAATTCAAATTGTGCTTCCTGCAATATTCAGCCATATTGGTAATGTATTCCACATTACCAGTTTCACGATTCACAATCCCGTAGGTTTTGCCTGGATTTCCTTTCATTCTGTGAACAATTTTCATTTTATGCCTCAAAGTTAAACAAATGGGAGAATTATTGGCCAATTCTCAAAGCCGAAATATTATCTCAATTAAAATAATAATTTCCTAACTACACAATTATGAATTATTTCATCATCCTTATATAACTCTTTCATTTTATTTAAATCCTCATTAGCAAAATTCTCACTTTTATAAATAAAAATGAAAAATCCAAAAAAGATTCTTTGATTAAACCTTGTTGTCCAAACAATTCCATCATTTTTAAGTCCATTAAAAATGTTCTCTCCATCTGTAATAATATACATTTGTTTCTCCAGAAACATTCTATCAAAATCGAGCTTGTATACATGATACACAAGCTCGATACTCTTGTCAAGCCTCATTTTTAAATTAATGTTTCGATATCTCCTATTTCAACCAATAGAATATCTTTCAGTTTAGATTCTATCAGATTTTGAATCTTTTTCCCTCCAACCCCAAGAACATTTAATTTTACTGATTCCATAAGATCAGGTTTCAATAAAATCGTATACTGATACTTAGTTGAAATACCGTCTTCTTTATGATGATATTTCATGTTGAATACCAATAAATTTGGGTTACAATCATCTGTTATGATCATAATGTCCTTGAAAATTAATTCTTCGGAAAACATCTCAATTAGAAAATCTTCCAATTTCCTTTGGAATTTTAATTTCATCTTATCATCATGATGAAATTTAATTTTCATAATCATCCAAACTAAGGCTTGATAATTTTTCATCTCACTTCTCCAGTTTGGTGAAATGTTTTTAGAATTACATTTCACAAGTTACTAAACACAATTCCCCACCTTCTTTTTACTTAGAATATAAAATTTTCATTATTTATATAAAAATATAAATATTTTGTTTACATCAACATAATTTCTATAACATGACTATTTACTCAATATATAAAATTTCAAATCTTATCAATGATAAAATCTATATTGGATATACTAATAATTTCAACAAGAGAATGAATTTTCATAAATCAATGGCATACAAAGAAAATTATAAAGAATACCAAAAACCATTATATAGAGCATTCAGAAAATATAATTTAGAAAATTTTTCATTTGAAATTATCTATCAATCAAAAGACAAAAATTACATAATTAATGAAATGGAAGATTACTTTATTAATGATTATAGAAATAATGGATTTGAACTATATAACATTTCTCCTGGTGGTCAAGGTGGTGATATTAAACAACATAAAATTTACGAATTTTACAAAGATGGTGAAAAAATTGTTATTGATCACCTTCAAGAATATTGTAGAGAAAATAATTTAAATAGTGATTGTATGATTAAAGTTTACATCAATAAACAATATTCACATAAAGGATATTCAATTTATCCAAATTTTACTAATAAAATAACTTATAAATTTTATATATTCTATAAAAATGGAATTAAAATTTTAGTTGATAATCTTCAAAAATTTTGCG
>Ga0187825_10000471_pt1 | contig 10074 bp, 8 predicted proteins | sample NC_wetland_sal_i_11_FD_132421 | JGI IMG/M metagenome (GOLD analysis project Ga0187825, IMG submission 132421) | Wetland sediment microbial communities from Neuse River Estuary, North Carolina, USA - SourceSoil_5 | ecosystem: Environmental > Aquatic > Freshwater > Wetlands > Sediment | place... | reverse complement strand
TACTAAGTGGCGCAAAAACAGCTGTTTAGGGCTCCACTCCAAATTGGATGAGGTTTTTCTCCAAAATCGTAGTTTTGGTCCTTTGGGGAGCCTGCGCCGCCTTCGCGGGCCAACTTGCCATTCTGAGCAACGGCTTTTCCATCCCTCACGACCATCGTGCGGTTTTGAACCAGGTCACCCGCCTTTATCTGGGCCCAGGGAACGACAGCTATGTAGACGTTCCCACGCTCGACATCGTCCGTTTCGACAGGGACAATACGCCGCAGCGGCGAACGGGTGTGCCTGCTGCCGGCGCTCAAGATGTGAACGCCGCTGTAAGCGCGGCCTCCACCCGCCACCAGCTTGACTCCGATTTCATTACCAGCGTCATCCACGCGGAAAGCAGTTTCAACCCGCACGCGGTTTCGCCCAAGGGCGCGCAAGGCCTGATGCAACTGATGCCGGGCACAGCTTCCAAGCTGGGGGTGGAAAATCCGTTTGACCCCTCGGCTAACGTGAATGGAGGCACCCAGTACCTGCGCGAACTGCTGGATTACTACCATGGCGACATGGCCAAGACGCTGGCCGCCTACAATGCGGGTCCGCAGCGGGTGGCGAAATATCATGGAGTGCCGCCCTACCGCGAAACCCATGCCTACGTGGCCAGGATCATTCGCGAGTTCAATCGCAAGAAGCTGGCGGAACAGAGGGCGCAGAGCGCGCGCAGGAAGCAGTTGAGCGGTAGCGGAAGCCGGCAAACCGTGTCCAATCCCGCCCGTGTGACCGGTCGCCCAGCCCAGAAGCAGGCGGGCGCGGGCTCCTAGAGCAACTCCCGCATCCGGCGGCAGCGTTGACCTGCCTGCGCAGGTCATTTAGTTTGAAAGTTTACCCTTGGGCCCGGCGCCCGCATGACCAAGAAGCGCATTCTCACCACTTCCGTAGTCGTGGCCCTCCTGGCGGCGCTGGTCTACCTGCAGGTGGAGCACTGGCGCTCCTTTGACTGGGCGCGCTTTCGCGCCGCCAGCCATGTTCACCCGCTGCAGATTGCAATAGCCGTGGGCCTGGTCTATCTGACCTATTTGTTGCGCGCCGCGCGTTGGAAGGTATTTCTGGAGCCGGTATGCCAGGCGCGCGCCGTGCACTTGATTCCACCTACGTTCATCGGCTTTGCCGGGCTGGCGCTGCTGGGGCGGCCGGGCGAATTCATACGTCCCTATCTGATTGCCAAGAAAGAAGATGTTACCGTTTCCTCGCAAATCGGAGTGTGGACGGTGGAGCGCATTTTCGACACTGGCGCCTTCGCCGTTCTCATGGCCATAGCCGTCTTCTTCTCCTCGCAGATCAAGGCTAACCCCTATGCCAGCAAGTTTCAGCTGGCCGCCATAGCCCTATGCGGACTGGTGGCCTTCATGGCGCTGGCGGCGGTGATGATTCGCCGGCGCGGGCCGCAGGTGGCCAGGTTTCTGCACGGGGTAACTTCCAAAATTTCCGCCCGGCTGGCGCATCACGTGGATCAGAAGGTGCGCGCCTTCGGCGAGGGACTGAACACCGTGGCCGGGCCCAAATCGTTTGCCAAACTGGTGGCCCTTTCCCTGGTCATCTGGTTCCTGATTGCCCTGGCCTACCGGGAGGTGGCTCACTCCTACCCTCCTGATCCGGGCACGCAGGTCACGGAGCAGGGACCTCCCGCGGTGGACGTGGACACGGCCAAGCTGGCTGACCTGCCCGAACTAGCCGGGCAACCATTGGGGCCCGATACGGTTGAGGCGCTGAAGCCGGCATTGCAAGCCAAAGGTTACAGCCTGAAAGAACAAAAAGGCGATCTGTGGCTGTTCCACAAGAACAAACGCATCAAGAAGGTCGGGGACCATCCCCACTTGAGCAATATGGATGTGGCCCACGTGCTGCTGCTGATGGGCTTCAGCATGATCGGTTCTGTGGCTCAATTACCTGCCGTGGGGGGCGGCAGCCAACTGGCTGTGATCAGCGCCTTGCAGCTCATCTATGGAATCCCGCCGGAAGCAGCGGTGAGCTGCGGCATCCTGCTGTGGCTGGTGACGTTCATGGCCTGCATTCCGGTGGGATTGTTCTTCGCGCATCGCGGACACCTTTCGCTGCGTAAGCTTTCGGCGGAAAGCCACCAGGAAGAGGAGCGCGAAGAGGAGCAGGCCGAGCCCTTATTCGCCGCAGCCAATCCCTATCCCCTGCCCAAATCATCGGCGGATAAGCCGGACAGCGAGCGGCCGCACAACCCGCGGCAGGAGCCGCAACCGCGGCGTCCGCACCAGTCATAAGCGTTATGTTCCAGCCAGCTTGATACAATCGTCTTATCGCTAACAGCTTAGCGCTGCCATGAAGTGCCCTTTTTGCGGATTCGTTAACGACAAGGTGGTGGATTCACGGGAGAGCAAGGAGGCGGAATCCATCCGCCGCCGCAGGGAGTGCCTGCAATGCGGCAAGCGCTTCACCACCTACGAGCGGATTGACGAGATTCCCTACATGGTGGTGAAAAAGGACGGGAGACGGGAGAAATTCGAGCGCCAGAAGGTGCTGAACGGGCTGCTGCGCGCCTGCGAGAAACGTCCGGTTTCCATGGGCAAGCTGGAACAAATTGTGAACGAGGCGGAAGCCTTCGTCATTGATTCAGCGGAACGCGAGCGCAAGAGCAGCGAAATCGGCGAGCTCATCATGAACCGCCTGCGCAAGCTGGACAAAGTCGCCTATGTGCGCTTTGCCTCCGTGTACCTGGACTTCAAGGACGTGCAGGAATTCATGACCGAACTGAAAGACCTGCTCAAGACTAAAGAAGGGACGCCGTTGCCCAAGGCCAAGGGCGGCGGGGTGCGAGTGTAAGAGTTGATTGCATCAAGGGTGGAGCAGGGTCTTCCGTCCTGCGTTGAGGAGGCCTGAAAGGGAGCGGGTTCAGGCGCTGAGGTGCGCATCCCTGACTCTCGGTCAGCTATCATAGAGCGTCTAATGCAGGCCTGAAGGCCTGCGCCACCCGTTAACGATTTGCGGAATACGATCTGATCAGAGCATGGCGTACAGAATCACTTTAATTCCTGGCGACGGGATCGGGCCGGAGGTGACCGACGCCACGGTACGCATTCTGGAAGCTACCGGCCTGAAGTTGGAGTGGGAAAGGTGCAATGCCGGGCAGGAGGCTTATGAAAAATACGGCGAATACCTGCCCAAAAGTCTGCTCGATTCCATCGAAAGCACGCGGGTGGCGCTGAAAGGGCCGGTGACGACGCCGATCGGCGGCGGTTTTTCCAGCATCAACGTGGCGCTGCGCAAGCACTTCGAGCTGTACGCCAATTTCCGCCCCATCCGCAACCTGCCGCACATTCCAACCCGTTATCCCGACGTGGACCTGATCATCGTGCGCGAGAACACGGAAGGCTTGTACTCGGGCATCGAACACGAGGTAGTGCCCGGGGTGGTGGAAAGCCTGAAAATTATCACGGAGAAGGCTTGCCTGCGCATCTCGCGGTTCGCCTTCGAGTACGCGCGCAAGAACAAGCGCAAGAAGATCCACAGCATCCACAAAGCCAACATCATGAAGCTGTCGGATGGGCTGTTTCTGCGCTGCTCGCGCGCCATTTCGAAGGAATACCCGGAGATCACCTATGGCGAGCACATCGTGGACAACACCTGCATGCAGCTGGTGATGAATCCTTATCAGTACGACATGCTGCTGCTGGAAAATCTGTACGGCGATATCATTTCCGACCTGTGCGCCGCGTTTGTAGGCGGGCTGGGCCTGGTGCCGGGCGCCAACCTGGGCGACAACGTGGCGGTGTTTGAGGCGGTGCACGGCTCGGCTCCCGACATAGCGGGGAAAAACATCGCCAACCCCACGGCGGTGCTGCGCTCTTCCCTGCTCATGCTGCGCCACCTGGGTGAGCACGAGGCGGCCTGGCGCATCCGCACAGCATTAGAGAAGGTCTACCGCCAGCGCGACAAGCTTACCCGTGACGTAGGCGGCAAGGCCGGCACCTCGCAGTTCGCCGATTCCGTGATCGAGGCCATGCAGTCGGAGCCGGTGCCGGAACCGGCGCGAGCCTGAGAGATTCTTCTTCCCCGTGCTTCACTCCTCCGCCCATCGTCACAAGCCATTGTGATTGACGCTGCCCGCCCCCAGGGAGTAACATTCGGCCACATTTCAGGGACTTGTAAGCAACTCGGCTCATATTCTTGGGGTGGTCTGGGGTCTGTGGGGAACTTGGTTGCTACAACACGACGCATAGGTGTGGTGCTCTTCCAGTTGGGTGGACCCGACACCCTGGAAGCGATCGAACCTTTCCTTTACAACCTGTTCTGCGATCCGGACATTATTGATTTCCCGTTTGCGCGCCTGGGACGAAAGGCCCTGGCGAAATTGATCTCCACTACGCGGGCACGCAAGGTGGAGCACCATTACTCGGCCATTGGGGGAGGTTCGCCCATCCGGCGGCACACCGAAGCTCAGGCCCGGGCGCTGGAAGCGCAACTGTCCGAGGCGGGCATTGATGCCACCTGCGTGCTAGCCATGCGTTACTGGCATCCCTTTACCTGCGAGGCTGTCGCCAAGCTGGAAGCCGCGGCCGTGGACGAAATCGTCCTTCTGCCGCTCTATCCGCAATATTCCTCCACTACCACCGGCAGCAGCCTCAACGAGTGGCACCGCTGCTTCCAGCCGGGCCCGGTTCCGGTGCGCTGCGTGCGCGAGTTTTACCGTCAACCGACGTATCTGGAAGCGCTCGTGGAAAAGATCGAAGAGGCGCTGAACCGCTTCCCGCGCCCCCAGGAGCCCACACTGATATTCAGCGCCCACAGCGTGCCCACCAGGGTGGTGGAGGCGGGCGATCCCTATCAGCGCCAAATTGAGGAGACGGTGGCGATGGTGATGGCACGGGGCGGCTGGCGCAATCCTCACCGGCTCTGCTACCAGAGCAAAGTGGGCGCCAGCAAGTGGCTGCAGCCTTCGCTGCGCACCACCCTCCGCCGGGTGGCGGAGCAAGGAGTAAGCCAGGTTTGCGTGGTTCCTATTTCCTTCGTCTCCGACCACGTCGAGACCTTGGGCGAGGTGGACCACGAAGCCCGGGAGCAGGCCGCCCGGTTGGGGATCTCACAATTCGAGATGTCGGCGGGGTTGAACGATTCACCTACTTTTATCGCCGCTTTGGCGGAACTGGTAGCCGCAGCTATTGGGATTCGACAAAGCGACCAGAGCGATATGGAGCGCCTGGTAGCGGCAGACTGAGGGGCGGGGCCGCCTTAGGCGGGATTTATCGCAAAAAGCGGGGTAAGAACCAATGGCAGATGGGCAATCGAAACCGGCGGGGGTGCTGGGGCATCTTCCTCCCTGGCCGCGCAAACCGCTGAACAACTCAGTGATCGCGATGGAGCAGGCTTACCGCCAGCGCAAGGGTCTCCCCGGGCTCAGCGAAGCCGAGATGGAAGCTTTGAAAGCAGGGGTGCCCATGCCATGGGAGGCAGGTGGCGCGGGGGCGGCCGCAGCTCCGGCGGCCTCAACCGCGGCCGCGACCCAGGCGGCCCCACCGGCTGCGCCGGCCGCGGTGGCGGTGGCGGAACCGCCCAGCGGAAGTGGCGCAGGCATGACGGAAACGGTGAAGGCGCTGCTCGCCTCCTATCCCAAGTGGAACAAGTCCTCGGTGGCGGCGGAGCAGGCGCGCAGAAAACGAAAAGGACTGCCCCTGCTGAGTGATGCGGAGATGGCGGCGCTGGCAGGCGAGGCTCCAGCAGCGGCAGCGCCCGCGGCGGCTGCCCCAGCCGCGGTGGCGGCAGCGCCGGCTCCGGCGAGACCGGCAGTTGCGGCAAGGCCTGCGGCGCCTGCGGGCCCGCCCCCGGTGACGCGCCAGGGAGCGGCGGTCCGATACGTGGGCACTCCCGCGGTGGGCACCTCCAAAGCAGCCGCCGCAGGCGGACTGGCGACGGCCGGACCGGAGGACACCGACATTGACCGGGTGCGGCGACGCTTTGTGTGGAGCTGCGTGGCCGCGTTCCTGGGAGCATGGTTCATCGCCTTCTTCCGCTTCTTTTTGCCGCGCACGTTGTTTGAACCCAGCACGGTGTTCAAGATCGGCGCGCCTTCCGACTACGCTCTGGGCATTGACGAGAAGTGGCTGCAGAAATACCGCATCTGGGTGGACCGCCGGCCTGACCGTCTGTTTGTGATTTATGCCCGTTGCACCCACCTGGGCTGCACGCCAGACTGGAAGCCGGCCGAGCACAAGTTCAAGTGCCCCTGCCACGGCAGCGGCTATGACGATGAAGGAATCAACTTTGAGGGTCCAGCGCCGCGGCCGATGGACCGGGCGCGCATTGAGGTCGCGCCTGACGGCCAGATTCTGGTGGATACGTCCCACTTGTACTCCTGGCCAAAAGGCCAGCCGAGCCAGTTCAACGATCCGGGAGCGTATTTGCCGGTGTAGGGGCGAGGCGCAAGGTCCTTCGACTCGCGCTCATTTCGCTTCGCTCAAATCGCGCTCGCTCAGGATGACAAGAATTTAGAGGGGATATATGGCTGAGGACAATCAGAACGGTGGCAACGGCCAGAACGGCAAGGGCAGCCAGAACGGCGGCGGAGTCAAGCTGCTGTCGAGGATGCGCACCAAGGTGATGGCCGGGGTGAAGGAAGACGTCCAACTGCTCAAGGTGGATTTGCCGGCCAAGGCCAAGGAGCAGGTGGAACTGGTCAAGGACCCGACCAAGACCCAGGTCTACACCTCCATCTTCCGGCACAAGCACGACGACACGCCGCGCAACCGGGCGCTGGGGGTGCTGTCGAACGTGTTCCTGCACCTGCATCCGGCCAAGATCAACCGCGATTCGGTGCGCTACAGCTACACCTGGGGCATGGGCGGCATCACCTTCTACCTTTTTATTGTGCTCACCTTTACCGGGGTGCTGCTCATGTTCTATTACCACCCGGAAAAGGTGCAGGCCTTCCGCGACGTGCTCTACCTGGAGCACGACGTGCCCTTCGGCAAGCTGTTGCGCAACATGCACCGCTGGGCGGCGCACCTGATGGTGATTGCCGTCTGGCTGCACATGTACCGCGTGTTTCTCACCGGGTCCTATAAGAAACCGCGGGAGTTCAACTGGAACGTGGGCGTGATCCTGCTGGTGCTGACCCTGCTGCTTTCCTTCACCGGCTACCTGCTGCCGGACGATCAACTGGGCTTCTGGGCGGTGACGGTGGGCACCAACATGGCGCGGGCCACGCCGCTGCTGGGCCACGAAGGGCCTTTCGGACACCAGCTGGGGATGACGCCTTACAACGACATACGTTTCGGGCTGCTGGGCGGCTCGATTGTGGACGCCAATGCGCTGCTGCGCTCCTACATCTGGCATTGCATCGGCATTCCGATAGTGGCTTCGATTTTCATGATCGTGCACTTCTGGCGAGTCAGGAAAGATGGCGGCATTTCCGGGCCGGCGCCGGTAATGCTGGAGTCGGAAGTGAAAGAGCCGCGCGCGACGAAGGCGGCGGCACACGCGTAGAACAGTTTCGAGTTTCCTTTCCCGTTGCTGCAACTGGAAACATGAAACTGGAAACCAGCCCTTGGAGGCTTTATGGATTGGCATCAGTTGTGGGAGATCGTATCCGCACCTGACAATGTGCCCATCGTGGCGCTGGTGCCGCTGCTCATTTTCTACACCGCGCTGGCGGTGAGGCAGGGGCGCGCCAATGACAAGCTGATCGCGGAACTGGAGGCCAATCCCCAGGAGGCCAAGACGCGCTACCGCAAAACCTGGCCCTTCAAGCCGGGCTGGGCGAAGGAAGTGCACGTGTGGCCGTTCCTGCTGCGGGTGGAATTTCTGGCCGCCATCATCGTGACCGCGGTCCTGATGGTGTGGTCGATCACGCTGAACGCGCCGCTGGAGGAGCCTTCCAATCCCAACGTCACCATGAATCCGGCCAAGGCGCCCTGGTACTTCCTGGGGCTGCAGGAAATGCTGGTTTACTTCGATCCCTGGATTGCGGGAGTGGTCATGCCCACGCTGATTATCGTGGGGCTGATGGTGGTTCCCTACATTGACACCAATCCGATGGGCAACGGGTATTACACGCTGCGGCAGCGGCGTTTCTCAATCGGGACATTTGCGTTCGGCTTTCTGTTCCTATGGGTGACCATGATCCTGATCGGCACCTTCATCCGCGGGCCCGGCTGGCAGTGGTTCTGGCCGGGGCAGACCTGGGACCACAGCCGCCTCATTTACGAGGTGAACCGCGATCTGCCGGACCTGTTCGGCATTACTTCGAACCTGGGCAAGGTGGTGTTCGGGGCGGTGGTGGTGGGCGGCTATTACCTGCTGGGCGGGTTCATCGTGTTCGCGCTGTTCCGGCGCTACCAGCCGAAGGACTACCGGCGCATGAGCCTGCTGCAGTACTCGATCATGGTGTTCTTTCTGCTGACCATGGTAGGGCTGCCAATCAAGATGGGGCTGCGCCTGGCCATGCACATTAAATACGTGTGGATAACGCCGTACTTCAACATCTGAGGAGGCGACGGTGCCGGAGCTACCCACGCCTGACGATGATCCGATAACCAGCAAGTCGTACGCCCTCTACTACGCGGTCGCCACCGCCGTGCTCATCGCCTCCATGTTCTGGGCGCTGTGGGACGAGGCCTACGGGCAGCGGCCATGGAAGCGCTACCAGGAGGTATTCAAGCAGCGCTATACCGCGTTCCTCAAGACGGCCCGGGTGAAGTCTCGCCAATCGCAACAGGAAGTGGAGTCCAGCCCCGATTATCAGAAATTGGCAGAGCAGTACAAGCAGGCATCCGAGCAGGCCAAGCCTCAGATCACGCGGCTGAACCAGCAGATCAGTGATTTGAGCGCGCAGATTCTGGCGGTGCAGAACGTTTTCACCGACAAGCGCGCTTACGTGAGTGCCGTTACCTATGAGATCGAGACCGACACGGACCCTTCTTCCAAGCGCAGCCAGCAGCGCGCCCTGGATAAATGGGAGCAGCAGCTTTTCACGGTGGTATTCCCCGATGGCAGCAGGAAGAAGTACAACTACGAGCAATTGGAAGCGGAATACAACGGGCTGAAAGACCAGCGCACCGCCGCCAACAGCCAACTGGGTGATGTGCTCAAGCCGGTCACCGCCATCAACACGGAGATGCAACAGTACGTCTCCGACCACATGGTCACGCTGACCCCGTCGCAGGTGACCGGGCTGGAGAACAAGGTGGAAGAGCTCTCGCCGGCCATCCACCAGGTGGTCATACCCGACCCGCGCAACAGCGGCAATCCCATCATGGTGGACCGCTGCGAGTCCTGCCACCTGGGGATCCGCGAGCCGCTGAAGATTACCGCGGCGGACATGGCGGCGCCCGGACAAAAGCCGGATGCCTACGCGCGCGCCTTTGTCAGCCATCCGGATACGGAACTGCTCGACATTCATGACCCGGAGAAGTTTGGCTGCACCACCTGCCACCAGGGCAACGGACGCGCCACCACCAGCATGGTGAAGGCCCACGGCACTTACGAGCACTGGTTATGGCCGCTGTTCCCCAAAGAAAACGTGGAAGCCGGATGCCAGAACTGCCACTCCGCCGACATGGTTTTGATCAGCGGCAACGCCGGCCAGGTCATCAGCCAGGGCAAATTCCTCTTCGAGCAGCGCGGCTGCATGGGCTGCCACAAGTACCAGGGCTACAACAGCGAGCCTGATGACCTGCGCGCCACTGACCAGCAGATCAAGCAGCTGGAGCAGCAGAAAATCGACAACCTGAAAATGGCTGCCGAGTACACCCATGAAGGCGACCAGGCGCCGGACAACAACACCGCCAATCTTCTTTACACCAAAGCGGAGACGCTGAAGGTGGACAACAGCAAGATTGACGGCCAGCTTCACCAGTTGGACCTGCAGACGGGCAACCTGATGCGCGACATGAAGAAAGTCGGGCCCAACCTGAAGGAAATCCGCGCCAAGCTGAACCGCAACTGGATTCCGGTGTGGCTGCGCAAGCCCACCGACTTCCGGCCCACCACCAAGATGCCGAATTTCCGCCTGAACGATGAGCAGATCCGGTCCATTGCCGCCTACCTGTGGCAGACGGCGCTGAAGGACCC
>Ga0187825_10000470_pt1 | contig 10075 bp, 7 predicted proteins | sample NC_wetland_sal_i_11_FD_132421 | JGI IMG/M metagenome (GOLD analysis project Ga0187825, IMG submission 132421) | Wetland sediment microbial communities from Neuse River Estuary, North Carolina, USA - SourceSoil_5 | ecosystem: Environmental > Aquatic > Freshwater > Wetlands > Sediment | place... | reverse complement strand
TTTAGGCCGACGCATTCTTGATACGAAGTCAGAGGCTTCGGCTCGCGCAGAGGCATTTCTAAATGTGCCTTTGTTCGCTGCAATTTTTAAACGTTATGAGGGCTTCGCGCTTCCCGGACCGAAGGGCATTGAAGGTGAGATGCAGCGGCTAGGGGTGTCATCGAAGCAAACAGATAAGGCACGTCAGGCATTCACTCGCGCGGCACGACAAGGCGGCTTCTTTGCGCACGGTGATGATCGCCTAGTCAAACCCGTCGGTGTTAACACCAAGCCGCTGACGCCGCCGACTGACAATACCCCTGCTAACAAGGATCAGCGCAACGGTAGCGGAGGCGACGAACCCCCAAGCGGTTTGGACCCTTCAATCGCGCTACTCCTGCAAGTGCTTCCAGATTCCGGAACGGTCTGGCCGCCCGCGGCACGGGAAAAGTGGCTTCAGGCGTTACGAAGGGCCTTTGACACGATCTACAAGTCCGACGGAGGCGAATAGCCCGAAACTCTAACGCTTTCGTGTATGGAACCAGATCGTCTTTTCTACGTTGTCATACCCTTGGGGGGCGTGGAACGTGCCTGACGACATTGAAAACATCGGCGATAAGATTGCGCCCCTTGAGGCGTTGACCGACGCTACCATCAACAAATTAAGACTCGAAAACTATCGGTCACACGCAGCCTCAATGCGGGCAATGGATGCGAGTACATCTCATGAGAGAGACCGATCTGAATGTCTTGAACTCGCAGCCGGGTGGGAATCGCTCGCCAAGCGTTTAGAGGATCACATAGCGAAATTCGGCCACTGAGGATCAAAACCGGCCATCACCAAGAGGTGTCTGCTTTTTTATGCGGTAATTCTTCAAAAGAATTTCGGCGTGACATGCTTGTCCAACAGTCGGCAAGTCAAAGTCCCGCGCAAAGCGTGGAAAAACTTCGCGCAGGTGTGGGATAAGTTATCGCCTCTCCGGTTTGGGGAGATATTCGCGACTTCAGATCGTCCATTGAAAGCCAAAGTAGTATGAGCATTCATTGGCCGAAGGTGCGTTCTGCAGGCCTCGCCCCGCCGACAGGAGCAGATGGTAGTGTTCCGTAAAGTCGTACACGCCCCCGAGATTAAAGCCCGTACTGTCCTTCCCGCCGATCATGCTGGACGTCTGATGAAACACTTCGCCGCCCAGTGCGAGCTTATCGGTGACCTGGCGCTGCAGGAGCCAACCCGCGAACCAATAGTTTTGATTCCCGGGGCCGGGATTGATCCAGTAACCCCCGCCGCCATACGTCGTCCACTTGCCGAAATCCTTCTGTATCCACACGGGTAGAAAATCGCGCACGTGCCCCGAACCGAGGCCGTGCCGTGCATCGCCGGTCGGTAGTTCGACGAGCGGGAACACGCCGATTTGCGGCCACCAGTCATCCGGGCCGGGAGCGACGAAGCGATATTTCGCACCCAGCTCGATATCGCCCGCACCGATTTTCATACCGCCGCTGTTGTGAACATCGAACGCGAGCGGTGCGATCAAGTGAAGCTGGAGGTTTGGAGCAGCACCGTAGTTCACTTCGACGCCGGCCAGCGTGCCGCCCGCGTCGTCGTGCGTCAGCGTCGCCATCGAAAATCCGTAGACCTCCCAGTGGCGATAGTCGACTGGCTCGGGATCGTCGGTCACGAAGGGCGGCCCTGCCAAGGCTGGACGCCACGCCAGAACCGCAAAGACGGCGCAGCACAGGGCAAAAGAGAATACCGGTCGCTTCTGCATTGCCGTAGAGTCCTTGCGCTTACGCCAGAATCACCGACGCAACGGCGCCGGCCGTCGTACCTAGGACGACGAACCATGCCGGCAACTTCCAAACGGTCAGAAGCAAAAATCCCACTAGTGCCAGAGCAAAGTCGCGCAAGCCGAAGATCGCTCCGGTCCAGACCGGATTGTAGAGCGCGGCAGCGAGAATGCCGACGACGGCGGCATTTACCCCTCGCATCACGGCTTGTGCGCTCAGGCGTTTCCTGAATTCGTCCCAGAAAGGCAATGCGCCGACGAGGATCAACATTCCCGGCAGGAATATCCCGAAAAGCGCAATCGCGGCGCCAGTGATGCGTCGAGGCGGAACCGACGCGACGGCACCGAGGTAAGCTGAAACGGTGAACAAGGGGCCGGGCACCGCTTGCGCGGCGCCGTATCCGCTCAGAAAAGAGTTGGCGGTCACCAGACCGGGATCAACCAGTGCGGCTTTGAGAAGCGGCAGCACGACATGACCGCCGCCGAAAACGAGAGCACCCGACCGGTAGAAAGCGTCAAACAGAGTCAGGGCATTGCTATGAAGAATTGCCGCCCCAAGAGGTGCGCCGAAAAGAACTGCGAAAAAGATCGCGAGGGATGCAATCCCGAGCCCACGCGAAATGGAGAACGCCAGGTGTCCCGATGGTGCCGACACAGCCTGACGGCAAAGGACCAATCCCAGTATTGCGCCGAATGAGATCGCGGCGATCTGCGCCAGCGACCCCGGAAACAAGCTGACGAGCAAAGCGCCGCCGACTGCAATAAGGACTCGTTGCAGGTCCGACAGTAGCGTTCGGGCCATTCCCCAGACCGCTTGCGCGACTACGGCGACGGCGACGATTTTCAATCCGTGGATGGCGGCATGTGCAAATCGTCCGTTGAGAGTGCCGGAGAGTTCGGCGAAAGCAAAGAGTGCGACAGCCGAAGGAAGCGTAAACCCGAGCCATGCCGCAAGTCCGCCGCTGAGACCACCGCGAGAAAGCCCGAGCGCAAACCCGACTTGGCTACTGGCCGGTCCAGGAAGAAATTGGCACAGCGCGATGAGATCGACGAACGCGCCTTCGTCGAGCCATTTGCGTCGCACGACAAATTCGTTGCGGAAATATCCAAGATGGGCGACCGGCCCGCCGAACGAGGTCAGCCCGAGACGCAGAAATGTGAGAAATATCTCGCCAATATGATGGCGTCGCGCAAATCGCGGGTCGTCGGCGGTTGCGCTCATCGCGTCTCGCCGGACATCAAATATCCAGCAACAAACGCTGCGGGTCTTCCAGATTTTCCTTCACGCGCACCAGGAACGTCACCGCGGCGCGGCCGTCGACAAGGCGGTGATCGTAGGAGAGGGCGAGATACATCATCGGCTTGACGACGATTTTGTCGCCTTCCGCAACCGGTCGCGGCTGAATCTTGTGCATGCCGAGGATGCCCGACTGCGGCGTGTTGAGGATCGGCGTCGACATCAGGGAGCCGAACACTCCGCCATTGGTGATCGTGAACGTGCCGCCGAGAAGCTCGTCGAGCTTAAGCTTGTTGTCGCGGGCGCGTAGTCCATAGTCGTGGATCTTGGCTTCGATCTGGGCAAGCGAGAGCTTGTCCGCATCGCGCACGACCGGCACGACGAGACCGCGATCGGTCGAAACCGCCACGCCGATGTCGTAGTAATTCTTGTAGATGATGTCGTCGCCTTCGATTTCGCCGTTGACGTCGGGAAGCTCCTTCAACGCGGCGATACAGGCCTTGACGAAGAAACCCATGAAGCCCAGGCGAACGCCGTGCTTTTTTTCGAAACTCTCCTTGTACTCGGCGCGCAGGGCGATGACGTGGCTCATGTCCACTTCGTTGAAGGTCGTGAGCTGCGCTGCCGTATTCTGCGATTCCTTCAGGCGAAGCGCGATGGTTCGGCGCAAGCGGCTCATTGCCACGCGTTCCTCGCGGTCGGCACGCGGGCGAGTTCCGTTATTCGCCGCAGCCGGTTGAAGTCGCGCCGTCCGTTCGGCAGCGCGTGCCTCCAACGCCTCGAGCATGTCGCCTTTGCTGACGCGGCCGTCGCGGCCGGTACCTGAAACGAGCGCCGGATCGACACCGCTTTCTTCGGCGATGCGGCGGACCGAAGGCATAATAGGTGCGGCCGTCGTCGGCGCTGGCGGTTTCGGCGCGTCGGCTTTGACGGCGGGCTTTGCAGGCGCCGGCTTGGGCGGTGCAGGAGATTTCTTCGCAGACGCCGGTGCCGTGGTCGAACCCTTCGCGCCTTCAGCGATCGCACCCAGCACGGCACCGACCTGAACGGTCGCGCCTTCCTCGACCGATATGGATTCGATCGACCCATCGGCGGGCGCCGGCACTTCCACCGTGACCTTGTCGGTCTCCAGTTCGAGCAAGGGCTCGTCGCGCTTGACCGCATCGCCCGGCTTCTTGAACCACTTCGAAACCGTCGCCTCGGTGACGGATTCGCCCATGGCGGGAACTTTGATCTGGATGCTCATCGCAGTCTCTTTCGGCACCCATGCTTCGACAAGCTCAGCATGAGGTAACTGGGAACGCCTCACCCTGAGCTTGTCGAAGGGGGAGGGCAAGTTGGAATCACAATGTCAAAGCTTCGGCGAGGAAGGCTTTCAATTCGGCGTTGTGCTGGCTCATGAGACCGGCAGCGGTCGAGGCATATTCGGGTCTTCCGACATACCGTGGCGCGCCGTTGCCGCCCAACTGGGCAATCGTGTGCTCGATACGGGGTGCGATAAACGTCCAGGCGCCCTGGTTCTTCGGCTCCTCCTGGCACCAGATGATCTCGGCCTTGGGATAACGGTTCAACTCGAGGGCGAGGACATTTTCCGGGAACGGATAGAGCTGTTCGATGCGCACGATCTGGATCCGTCCCTCGATGAGCTTGTCGCGTGCCTCCATGAGGTCGAAATAAACCTTACCGGTGCAAAGCACGACGCGCTTGATCTCGTAATCCTCGACGAGCTGCGTTGTCCACGCGCCGGGAACTGCTTCGGCCTGATCGCGCAACACGCGATGGAACGAGGCGCCGGGTCCGAAGTCGGCGAGGAACGAGGTGCAGCGCTTGTGGCGCAAAAGCGACTTCGGCGTCATCAGGATCAGGGGCTTGCGGAAGGGCCGATGCACCTGGCGCCGGAGCACGTGGAAATAATTCGCCGGCGTGGTGCAGTTGGCGACCTGGATATTGTCCTGTGCGCAAAGCTGGAGATAACGCTCGAGCCGGGCGGATGAATGCTCGGGACCTTGGCCTTCGTAACCATGCGGCAGGAGCATCACGAGGCCGCACATCCGAAGCCACTTGGCCTCGCCCGAGGCGATGAACTGGTCGATGATGACTTGTGCGCCATTGGCGAAGTCGCCGAACTGCGCCTCCCAGAGCGTCAACGCCTTGGGCTCGGCCGAAGAATAGCCGTACTCGAATCCGAGCACTGCTTCTTCCGACAACAGCGAATCGATGATCTCGAAACTCGCCTGACCTTCGCGCACATGCTGCAGCGGGTAATAGCGCGTCTCGTTTTCCTGATCGACAAGAGCGGCGTGACGCTGCGAAAAGGTGCCTTCGGTCGAATCCTGGCCCGAGAAGCGGATCGGAATGTCTTCGGCGAGCAGCGTACCGAAGGCGAGACCCTCGGCCGTCGCCCAGTCGAAGCCTTCGCCGCTCTTGAACATCTCGGCGCGGGCTTCGAGCTGACGTGCGATCGTCTTGTGGATGTTGAAACCCTCGGGCACGCGCGTCAGGGCGCGTCCGACTTCATGAACGAGTTCGAGCGGCACGGCCGTGTCGCCGCGCCGGTCGCCCTTTGGCGCCATCGACAGGCCAGACCAGCGTCCATCGAGCCAGTCTGCGCGGTCGGGACGATGGGTTTTGGATTCCGTCAGTTCGGAATCGAGCTTTTCCAGGAACGCGGCGCTCATCTGGTCCGCTTCGGCCTGGCTGACGGTACCTTCCTCGACGAGCTTTTGCGTGTAGAGCGCAAGCGTGGTCGGATGATCCTTGATCGCCTTGTACATCAAGGGTTGCGTGAAGGTCGGCTCGAGCGTTTCGTTGTGACCGAAGCGGCGGTAGCAGATCATGTCGATCACGACATCCTTGTGGAACAGTTGGCGGAATTCCGTCGCGACGCGAGCGCAATGCACCACGGCCTCCGGATCGTCGCCGTTCACATGGAAGATCGGCGCCTGCACCATCAACGCGATATCGGTGCAGTAGGGCGAGGAGCGCGAGAATGCAGGCGCGGTCGTAAAGCCGATCTGGTTGTTGATCACGAAATGGATCGTACCGCCGGCCCTAAAACCCTTCGTGCCGGACATCGCAAAGCATTCGGCCACGATCCCCTGGCCCGCGAAAGCCGCATCGCCATGCAGCAACAGCGGCATCACGCTGGCGCGCGACTCGCAGTCGCCGAGTTGTTGCTGCTTGGCGCGCGCCTTGCCGAGCACGACCGGGTCGGATGCTTCCAGATGCGAAGGATTGGCGGTCAGCGACAAGTGGACCTGGTGGTTGTCGAATTCGCGGTCGCTGGAGGCGCCGAGGTGATATTTGACGTCACCCGAACCCTGAACTTCGGTCGGATTGGCGCTGCCACCCGAGAATTCGTGGAACAGCTGGCGATAGGGTTTCGACATCACGTTGGCGAGCACGTTCAGACGCCCGCGGTGCGCCATGCCGATGACGATTTCCTTCACGCCAAGCTGGCCGCCGCGCTTGATGATCTGTTCCAGTGCCGGGATCATGGCCTCGCCGCCATCGAGACCGAAACGCTTGGTGCCGAGGAAGCGCAGGCCGGCGAACTTTTCGAAACCTTCCGCTTCGACCAACTTGTTGAGGATGGCCTTTTTGCCTTCGGGCGTGAAGACAATCTCCTTGTCCGGACCCTCGATGCGTCGTTGCAGCCAATCCTTCTGTTCCGGATCGGTGATGTGCATGAACTCGTAGCCGATCCGGCCGCAATAGGTGCGCTTCAGGATCTCCGTCATACGCCTCGGCGTGGCACTGCCAAGTCCCAACACGCCGTCCATGAAAATGGGCCGGTCCATGTCTTCGGCATGAAAACCGTAGAAGGACGGATCCAATTGCGGCAGCGGCTGCTTTGGCGAGAGCTTTAAGGGATCGAGATCGGCTTCGAAGTGTCCGAGGACGCGATAGGCGCGAACGAGTTGAATGGCGCGGATGGATTCCTGCGCGGCGAGGCGCAGATCATTTTCGCTTGTCGCGCCCTTGCGAGCCGGCCACTGACCCGTGAGCGCGCCGACAAGTTCGCCATTCTCGAATTGCGCCTTCTGGTCGCGCCGCCAATCCGGGCCGCGGCCGACTTGCGTCGGTGTCGGTGCGGGTTGCCCAAGGCTTGAAAAATAGGCGCGCCAACTTTCTTCCACCGCATCGGGATTTTCGAGATATTGCGCGTAGAGCGATTCGATGAACGCAGCATTGGTTCCAAACAGAAAGGAGGTTTCTTCGAGCAATGCGTTGGAACTGCGGTTCAGACGATCTGATGGAGATTGTTTTGTCATTTCAATATCTTAAGGCGGATTGTCCGATTCTGCCGTTATGCAGGTTGGCTGGCGTGTAGCGCCGATCCGGCGCCAATTCAACGCTTCCCGAGGTTAAATATGGGTTCCAGCAGACCGGATTGCCACCGGTGACGCCGATTAAACGACTGACCGCTCTCGATGCGCTGCGCGGCGCTGCCGCTCTCGCAGTCGTGGCGTGGCATTGGCAACATTTCTTTGCGCTCTCCGGAAGCTGGGAGCCGGGCTGGACGCGCGCCATGCAGCCCTTCTTCTGGCTGCTGAAGCCGCTTTATGTCCAAGGCTGGGCGGCAGTCGATCTCTTTTTCGCCCTCTCGGGCTTCGTCTTCTTTTGGCTCTACAGCGAGAGCATTACGCAGCGGCGCGTGACGCCCAAGGCGTTCGCGCTGATGCGCTTCTCGCGGCTCTATCCCTTGCAACTCCTGACGCTGGTGGTGGTGGCCGTTCTGCAATCTCTCTACTTTGCTCGGATCGGCAGCTTCTTCATCTATCAGGACAATGATTGGCGCCATTTCATTCTCCACCTCGGATTGGTGCAGAATTGGTGGCCCAACATGGCGCAAAGTTTCGACGGGCCCAGTTGGTCGGTTTCGATCGAGGTTCTGCTCTATCTGATTTTCTTCGTCGCATTCCGATTGGGTCTGAAGGCGGGTTGGCCGGCGTTCTTTGTCGCCATCGCGGGGGCGCCGCTGAGGTGGTGTGACGAGCATATCTGTCGCGGCGTGATCGGCTTCTTCATGGGAGGCGTCGCATTTGCGCTGTGGCATCGCGCGGTCGCGCGCGGCGAGACTGTCAGGCTGTTTCGGATGACTGCGGCGATTTCCATCGCGGGATGGATTGCGCTGATCGCGTTGATCTACGCCGATAGCAGCGTGCTCCAAGGCGGCGAGACCAACAGCGGCTTTCTCTATGCGTTCGACTATGGCCTCTGCCCGACGACGATTTTGTCGCTCGCGCTGTATCAGAGCACGAGCCGAAGGCAGTTCACCCGCCTAGCCTTCCTCGGCGACATCAGCTATTCGACCTATATGCTGCATTTCCCGCTGCAGCTCTGCATCGTATTGCTGGCTTTGCGCTTTGGGCTTGCGCCGGCATTCTTCATGCAGGGCTGGGTGATGCTGGCGTTCCTTGCAGCGTTGATTGCGTTGGCGGCGCTGTCTTACCGCTATTTCGAACGACCGATGCAGGCGTTCTTGCGAGGTCCAACGCCGCGCCTTGCGGTGACGACGGAATAGTCAACGGGTTCGCGGCAGAATTCTGAGTTGCGCCGTGGCGGTCGCGACGAGCGTGCCGTCGGGCGCGCGCAATTCACCGCGCGTCATGGCGCTTCTTTCGTCACGCGACATCAACCACGCTTTCGCTTGTAGAAACGTGAGCGGAGCTGGGCGCAGAAATTCCGTCTCGAGCTTCACGGTCATGGAAGTCAATTCCGGCGGGAGTTGCGCCAACAGTGCCGCCGATAGAGAAGAATCGAGCATTGCCGAGACCAGACCGCCCTGGACCGAGCCGTGGCGGTTGGCGAACTCCGGCCGCGCGAGAAAGCGCAGATGTATCGTGCCGTCTTGATCGATCGCGAGAACTTCACGGCCGAGCAGCTTCGCGACCGGCGTAATCAAGTCGAGATCGGCTCTGCTCACTTGCCGCTGAGGAGCTCGACGAGCGTCGTGCCGAGCGCAGCCGGATTGGGCGACACGCGAATCCCGGCCGAGCGCATCGCTTCGATCTTCGAGTCTGCGCCGCCCTTGCCGCCCGAGATGATCGCACCGGCATGGCCCATGCGGCGGCCCGGCGGGGCGGTCACGCCGGCGATGAATCCGACCATCGGTTTCTTGGTCTTGTTGTGTTTGATGAAATCGGCGGCGTCTTCTTCGGCACTGCCGCCGATCTCGCCGATCATGATGATGCTCTTGGTTTCGGGATCGGCCAGGAACATCTCGAGCACTTCGATATGCTCGGTACCTTTGACAGGATCGCCACCGATGCCGACGCACGATGACTGACCAAGCCCGACAGCCGTCGTCTGCGCCACGGCTTCATAGGTCAGCGTGCCCGAGCGCGAGACGATGCCAACATTGCCGCGGCGGTGGATGTGGCCGGGCATGATGCCGATCTTGCATTCGTCGGGCGTGATGACGCCTGGACAATTCGGTCCGACGAGGCGGGTCTTCGAACCTTGCAGGGCGCGCTTCACCTTGACCATGTCGAGAACCGGAATGCCCTCGGTGATGCAGACGGCAAGCGGGATCTCCGCATCGATCGCTTCCAGGATCGCGTCAGCTGCGAAAGCGGGCGGAACGTAGATTGCAGTCGCAGTGGCGCCGGTCCTGGCGACCGCCTCGCGCACCGTATCGAACACCGGAAGTCCGAGATGCGTCGTGCCGCCCTTGCCGGGCGATGTGCCGCCGACCATCTTTGTGCCGTAGGCAATTGCCGCTTCGGAGTGGAAGGTGCCTTGATTGCCGGTGAAGCCTTGGCAGATGACGCGCGTATTCTTGTCGACGAGGATGGACATTATTTCTTTTCCTTGACCGCCTTGACGATCTTCTGCGCGGCGTCGGCAAGATCGTTGGCGGAGAGAATCGGCAGACCGGATTCGGCGAGGATCTTCTTGCCGAGTTCGACATTTGTGCCTTCGAGCCTGACCACCAGCGGCACCTCGAGGTGAACCTCCTTCGCGGCGGCGATGATGCCTTCCGCGATGATGTCGCACTTCATGATGCCGCCGAAGATGTTGACCAGGATGCCCTTCACGTTCGGATCGGAGACGATGATCTTGAACG
>Ga0187825_10000469_pt1 | contig 10076 bp, 7 predicted proteins | sample NC_wetland_sal_i_11_FD_132421 | JGI IMG/M metagenome (GOLD analysis project Ga0187825, IMG submission 132421) | Wetland sediment microbial communities from Neuse River Estuary, North Carolina, USA - SourceSoil_5 | ecosystem: Environmental > Aquatic > Freshwater > Wetlands > Sediment | place... | reverse complement strand
CACGGCAACTTCAAGGGCGTCGTTCGAAACACTGGCGCTGGATGCGAGGACGTCCCGCCTGTCGACGACACGGCCGGCTCCGAGGCGGGGCAATTTCGTCCGCCGTCGGTATCGATCTATGCGGCGGGTGCGAAGGGCGACGCCGCTCCACTTCGAGCGATACAGGGGCCACGTACCGGCCTCGATTGGCCGATGGGCATCGCCGAAGACCCGGCGCACGACACGATTGTTGTGGCAAACAACGGCGACAGCTCGATTCTGATCTTCTCGCGCAATGCGCGCGGCGATGCGGCGCCTGTTCGAACGATTCGCGGCAGCAAAACGGGAATCGATCGCCCGATCGGGATCGCTGTTGACGCGCAGAACGGCGAGATTTGGGTTTCGAACTGGGGCGATCACTCGGCGCTGGCATTCGACAGCGGCGCGGACGGCGACGTGGCCCCGAAGCGCGTGATTCGAAGCGCCCCGGCCGGAACGCCCACGCCCGGCTTCGGCAATCCCATGGCCCTGGCATACGATTCGAAGCGCGACGAATTGCTCGTGCCGAATTGAGTGACGCAGCCGCGAATTGCGTCGTTTGCCAGGCTGGCAAACGGGAATGCAGCGCCGGTTCGAATCATCGCTGGGCAGGCTTCGCTGCTGGGCCGCACGGTGCACGGGCTGGCTTATGACGCCCAGCACGACGAAATCGTGGTGCCGAACGCGCTGGCTGACGCCGTCCTCGTATTTCGCGGGGATGCGAATGGGGATGCGCGGCCCATTCGGATCATTCAAGGCCCGCATACGCACCTCACGACGCCTCACGCCGTGAGCCTGGACCCGTCGCACAACGAAATCCTCGTGGCGAGCCTTACAGGCAAGCGCATCAACGTCTACGCCTGGAACGCCAATGGCGACGCGAAGCCGCTGCGCGTGATTGAAGGGCCGAAGACGGGACTGGGGCACACCGTCGGCGTGGTCGTGGACCCGGTTTCGAATCTGCTGGCGGTGGCCAATTCGCAGGACATTCTCGTCTTCAATCGCACCGATTCGGGAGACGTCGCGCCGCGCGCTCGAATCGCCGGGCCGAAGACGGGTATCACCGACGAGCCCTGGCAGATGCAGCTTTATCAGGGCCGGATTTTCGTGGCTTCTTCGAACCACTTCCACCAGAACCTTTACAACGACGTCACGCTGAAGAGCGATGCAAAGGAAATCCCCGACGATCCGTGGCTGAATCCGGCGCTCGGCTTCATGGGCGTTTGGAACATTACAGACGATGGCGACGTGCCGCCTCGCGCGCTGATTCGCGGCCCGTTCGGCGGGCTGCTGCATCCGGTAGGCCTGGCGCTAAATCCGAAAGACGGGGAGATCTACGTTTCGGACAGCGTTCGGAACGGGGTTCTCAGCTTCCTCGTGCCGCAATTCTTCCGGCAGAACGCGCTCAGCTCGGATCAGCGAACGCAGCGATAGTCTGGCCCTTCCCCTTAGAAAAAGTTGACCGGAGTTCAGGCCGAAACAGAGTGCGGGTGTGTGACTGGGAACCGTCCTATGGCGGAATGGCTGGATGCCGACGCATGACTTCGGCGCAAGGCGCACAGGCAAGAGTGCCTGTGCTACTAAAACCGTCGCTCCGCTTACGAGCGGCAGCAAATTGTGACGCTATTCGACGGTGACGGACTTGGCTAGATTGCGCGGTTGATCCACGTCGCAGCCGCGGCGTACTGCGATGTAATACGCTAGGAGTTGCAGCGGCAAGATTTCAAGGAGCGGCGTCATGAGTTCGGGCGCATGGGGCACTTCGACCACGTGATCGGATACCTTGCGCGCGATCTGGTCGCCTTCGGTCACGACCGAGATGACGATACCGTCACGGGCCTTCACTTCCTGAATGTTCGAACAGGTCTTTTCGTAGCGCGTCATCGATTCTGGATCGGTTTCGTCGCGCGTGGCTAGCACGACGACGGGCAGGTTCTCGTCGATCAGGGCGTTCGGGCCGTGCTTCATTTCGCCGGCCGGATAGCCTTCCGCGTGTATGTAGGAGATTTCCTTCAGCTTTAGCGCGCCCTCGAGAGCGATGGGGTAGTGAATTCCGCGCGCAATGTAGAGAAAGTCCGTGTAGCGGAAAAACTGTTTGGCGAGTCCTTCGAACAAGCCCGACTTGTCCTGATTCAGCACAGCCTCCATCTTGTGAGGCACCCGCGCGAACTCCTGCATCAGCTTGGTCGTGGCCTCTGCGGAAAGCACCCCGCGCACCCTACCGAGGTGCATCGCCATCAACATCAAGGCGGTGAGTTGGCAGGTGAAGGCCTTGGTCGAGGCGACGCCGATTTCCGGCCCGGCGTGCGTGAGGATGGTGCCATTGGCTTCGCGAGTGATCATTGAGCCATGGACGTTGCAGATCGCCAGCGTCTTCGAGCCTTTTTCCTTGGCTTCGCGCTGGGCGGCCAGGGTGTCGGCGGTTTCGCCGGACTGGCTGATGCAGAGGATCAGCGTGCGGCCGTCGACGATGGGATCGCGGTATCGGAATTCGCTGCCGTAATCGACTTCGACGGGAATGCGCGCCAAGCGCTCGATCATGAATTTGCCGGTCAAGCCAGCGTGCCAGCTGGTGCCGCAGGCGACGATCTTGACGTCGCGCAACTGCTTGAACTCTTCTTCGCTAACGCCGAGGTCGCTCAAGAAGACATTGCCCGAGTCGAGCGAGATGCGGTCCGCCATGGTGTCGCGGACGGCGCGCGGCTGCTCGAAGATTTCCTTCTGCATGAAATGTTTATAGCCGCCCTTTTCCGCCATGATCGGATCCCAGCTGATGTGCTGGATCCGCGGCTGGACGGGATTGCCGTCAACGTCGCTGACGGTGACTCCCTTCGGTGTCAGGACGGCAACATCGCCATCGGACAGGAAGAACATGTCGCGCGTGTGGAACAGAATCGCGGGAATATCGCTGGCGACGAAGTATTCGTCCTTACCCAGCCCGACGACAACGGGCGGCCCCGAGCGCGCGGCGACAATCTTTTGCGGATCTTTCGTGGAGAGGATCGCGAGCGCGTAGTCTCCGGTGAGCCGCTTGACGGCTTTCCGTGCTGCGTCCTCGAGCGGACCGCCATCCATATAGCGCTCGACGAGGTGGGCGATGATCTCGGTATCCGTTTCGGTGACAAACTTGTGGCCTTCGCGGGAGAGTTCGTGCTTCAGCTCCAGATAGTTCTCAACCGTGCCGTTATGCACGACAACGATCTGTCCCTTGCAATCGCGATGCGGGTGGGCGTTCTCCTCGGTAGGACGGCCGTGCGTGGCCCATCGTGTGTGGCCGAGGCCGTAGACACCGTCAATTGGGGAGGTGCTGATCGCCTCTTCCAGCTTCGGAAGTTTGCCAGGCGCGCGGCGTAGCTCCAGGTGGCCTTTATCGTCGACGACGGCGATACCTGCGGAATCGTATCCTCGGTACTCCAGACGGCGCAGGCCATCAATGATGAGCGGGACAACCTTCTTAGGACCGATATATCCCACAATGCCGCACACGGTTAGTCTCCTTTAGGAGGCGGTAATTTCGGTCGGTCCGACGCCGGATTGAACATCCAGGCTAGCATACGCATCCACGTTGGATGAGAAGAACCCCAACCTCAGGTGCACTTGCTGTAAGTAGTTTGGCGGGCACAAGGGATGCCCAGGAGCGCAGGGGACCTAAACCGCTTTGGCGGGCTGAGCGTCCTCGACGATTTCGAAGCGAAACTGCTCGATCACTGGGTTGGTAAGGACATCGCGCGCGATGCGCTCGACTTCGGCTTGGGCCGCAGCGCGGTCCAGTCCCTGCAGTTTCAGGACAAAGAACTTGCCCTGGCGGACGTCGATGACCCCGATGTGGCCGAGCCCGGAAAGGGCCTGCTGAACGGCGGCACCCTGAGGGTCGAGCACCGTGGATTTGAGCATTACCCAGACGTGGGCCGTCACGGCGGCGATTATAGCAGGCCTAGAGCTATTGCTTGCGTTCGAAACGCGGCGAGCAGGGCGGACTTGTCATCTGGGCGCAGGAAGGCTTGTTCGAATGCGGCTTGTGCTATGCCGACGATTTCGGGTGGGGTGAGTCCCATCCCGGGCAGCAGGCCATACTCGCGGCTGAGGCTCGTTTCGAACATGGCTGGATCGTCGGTCGAGAGATTCACCGGCACTCCGGCGTGAAGCAAGTGAGCCAATGGGTGATCAGCGACGCTTACCTCGGGCCGATTAAGCTGGCGCGCCAACGCGCCCGTTCGGATGTTGCTCGTGGGGCAGATTTCGAGCGAAATCGAGCGCTCGGCGAGCAGCTGCATCAGGCGCTGGTCGCGAGCACCGGCGATGCCGTGTCCGATGCGCTCGGCGCCTAAAAGCTCAATTGCTTCGCGAATGGACTCTGGGCCGCCGATTTCGCCGGCATGGGCCACGCGATGCAGACCGTGGGCTGCCGCCAATTCGTAAGCAGGACGAAATTCCGCGGTTGGAGTGGCCAGTTCGTCGCCGCCGAGGCCGAAGGCGACTACGCCATCGTGCCGCAGGTTAACGGCGCAGCGTGCAATCTCCATTGCGGGGCCTGCGCCGAACTGACGCACCGCGTCCGGAATCCACTGCATTCGAAGGCCGCGCGGTTCGAAGGCCAGCGCGGCTTCCCGGATCGCGCGATAGTTTCCTTCGATGTCCTGCCTGCGCCAAGCCATCACTCCGGCCGAAATCGTAACTTCGGCGTAGACCACGTTCTGCGCGAGCAACTGTTCCGCGAGGTCGCGGACCACGAGGGCGTAGTCGGCGGGTGCGCGAAGATAGGACGTCACCCACTTATAAGCCTCGATAAAAGCAACGAAATTTCCGGCGGAATAGCGCAACGCCACTTCCGCCTCGCTGACTACGTCGCCGTAGCGCGCGGCGAGCGCCACGACGGTTGCGGGCGCGATGCTGCCTTCCAGGTGCAGGTGCAGTTCGGCTTTCGGCAGGCGCGCAAACTGCGGCGGAAGCGAGGCGCTGGGAAGGGAACTGGAGGAACCCACGAGTCGCTATTGCTTCGGCAGGGCCGGCCGCCCCGCATTGATCCATGCGGTCAGCCAGTAGGAGCCGACGTCCGTGGCAGCGTCCGTGAGCTGGCGAATCAGCGTGGCGCCGACCTGATTGTAGAAGCGGTCATAGTATTCGTCGGTGTAGTCGTTCAGCCCTTGGCGTGCGTGCAAGTCGGCGAGCAAAATATTTTCGAGCCAGGAGTGAGAGCTTAGGCAAGCATCGAAGGCATGCATCGTGGGATCGCTGATGAACAACGCATCGTTCGGACGCATCGGGAAAAACAGCGAGTAGCGGTCCACCAAGTTCACGCCAAAGCGCTGATTGACGCCCATCTGACCTGACAAGTGCCCATCGAAATTTTCGGTCGTGAGAAATGGATCGTGAGACTCGGCCACATAGCTGGCGAGCAGCGCCGCAACCAAGCGAGCCTGTCCCCAGTTGCCGTTCCGCATTGCTTCCGTGAGGCGCTGGCTATAGACGCCGATCTGCCACGGCAAGACCCCGCTGGCGAGCAACTTGCTGCGGCCAAATTTCGCGAGGGCGGCCTGATAATCGCGGGGCAATGCCTCGAACGGAAATTTTCCGTAGTGATCGAGGTACAGAATGTGATTCGGTTTCTCAGTGGCTGGGGTCTTGTCTAGGAATTCCAGCGTGTCGGTAACGTGTTGCAGGATAAATTGGCGGTTTGCGTCGAAGTAAGGCTGGACGTCGGGCGGTAGCGTGTCGACCGCGCGATTCGTAATGAGGCGCTGCCCATTGGCGCCCCAGGCGAAGACTGGGGCGGGGCCAAAGAAAAGCGAAACGGCCGCGAGCGATAACGCCACAAACAGAAACGATCTGTTCGCCAAAGGTGCAGCGCCGAACGTGCGGCTCCGGGCCCGGTGCGACGGCACCCGCACGTCGTTATCTGCCTCCGTCATCGCTGCTCGCGAAATTCCGGTGTGCAAGGTTCGGCAACTCTACCTTGAGCAGGGCAGCATCGCAACACGTTGTCGAAGGATGTCTTTAGGCCCACGAAAGGTTGGCGAATCGTTCCACGAATTTCTTGGTGCCGTGCCCAGCAAAGCTCACGGTGAGCTTGCGCTCCTCGTCTTCGCCGTCCACGGCCACGATCGTGCCGACCCCGAAGTTGGGATGACGCACGTGCTGGCCAATGAGCGGATTGGAACCGCTGCCGCGCGGCCGACGCGGCGTGGAACTGGACGCTCGCGGAGCCGCGGGTTCACGCTCGCCTCGCGAAGGCGTCGACCCATAGCGCGAGCGGCGGGCAAACTCCGCCGAAGAGTAAGAGTATTCAGGGTCCGGCTCGTACCGACGAGTCTCGCCGGCTTGGGCGAGAGAGCCAGGCGCGGTGTCGACGAGTTCGCCCGGGATTTCCAGCAAGAAGCGGGAGGGCACCGAGGCTTGCAGACGCTCGTTGCCATAGGTGCGGCGGTAGACGGCGCGCGTGATCGTCAGCGTCTCCTTGGCGCGCGTCATGCCCACGTAACAGAGCCGCCGCTCCTCTTCGATTTCTTCCGGATTCTTGAGGGTGCGGTTGTGCGGGAACGTGCCTTCCTCGAGGCCGGTCAGGAAGACGTGATCGAACTCCAGGCCTTTGGCCGTGTGCAGCGTGAGCAGAGTGACGGGCGCGCGATCGTCAAAGTTGTCGGCATCACTGATCAGGGCGGCGTGGTCGAGAAAATCGGAGAGGGTCTCGCCCTGCTCGATGCCTTCGCCGAGTGCATTGACGAGTTCGCGCAGGTTCTCGAGTCGCGCGATGTCCTCTTCGGTCTCGCGCTCGCGCAGCATGTCGAGATAGCCGGTGTCGTCAAGCACGGCCTTCATGAAATCCAGCGGCGGCAGCGATTCGAGCTTTTGTTGCAACTGTTCGATGAGTTCGCGGAACCCGCGAAGCGGCGCCAAAGCACGGCTGCCGCCGCCCTCGAGCGTGGTGCCGAGCGCGTCCCACAAAGAGGAGCCCTTCTCGCGCGCGACGGACCGGATCGCATCGACGGTGACCTTGCCGATACCGCGCGGCGGTGTGTTTAGCACGCGCAGTAGCGCCACGTCGTCGGCAGGGAACATCGCCAGGCGGACATAGGCGAGCACGTCCTTGATCTCGGCGCGTTCATAGAAGCTGAAGCCGCCGAGCAGCCGATAACGGATGCCGCGGCCGCGAAAGGCCTCTTCAAACGAGCGCGACTGGGCGTTGGTGCGGTAAAGGACAGCGAGGTGGGCCGCGGAATCTGCTTGTTGGAGACGCGCTACTTCGGCCGCGACGTACTCGGCTTCGGCTTTGGCGTCCCGCGCTTCGAAGAAAACGAGATTCGAGCCTTTGCCGCGCGTGGCTTCGAGCTGCTTGCCGATCCGCTTCTGGTTGTGAGCGACGACCGCACCGGCGGCATCCAGAATCGTCTGCCGCGAGCGGTAATTCTGCTCGATACGCAGGATGCGGGAGCCGCGAAAATCTTCGGTGAAGCGCAGGATGTTGCCGACATCCGCGCCGCGCCAGCGATAGATGGACTGGTCTTCGTCGCCGACGACGCAGAGATTCGGATTGGGCCCGGCCAGCAGGCGCAGCAAGTCGTATTGAACGCGGTTGGTGTCCTGGTATTCGTCGACGTGGATGTAGCGAAAGCGCTGCTGCCAGTGCGCCCGCGCTTCATCAAAGCGGCGAAGTACCTCGGCGGCGCGAAGCAACAGGTCGTCGAAATCGAGCGCGCCCGCCTTTTTCAGCGTGTCTTCGTAGGCTTGGTAAGCGCGTGCGGCTGTGCGCGTCGGCTCATCAAAGGCTTTCGCGAGTGCTTCGGCCGGAGTGATGGCGTGATTCTTGTTGGAACTGATTCGCTCGAGGATCGAGCGCGGAGTCTCGTCGGAATTCTCCCGGTCGATCGCGGCGAGGGCGAGCTTCAGTGCTGCGGTCTGGTCGTCAGCATCGTAGATGGCGAAGTTGCGCGGCAAGCCGAGGCGCGGCGCTTCCCGGCGGAGCAATCGGCCGCAGAAAGAGTGAAAGGTGCTGATCCAAGGCTCGCCAGCCAAATGAGAAGTAGTTTCGAGAAGCGCGCGCACCCGGTCGCGCATCTGGTCGGCCGCTTTATTGGTGAACGTGACGGCGAGAATCGAGTTTGCCGGTGCGCCTTGGTCGATCAGATAGGCGATGCGGTACGTGATGACGCGCGTTTTGCCGGTACCAGCGCCGGCCAGGATCAGAATCGGGCCTTCGGTTGCGAGGACAGCTTCACGTTGTTGTGGATTCAGTTCGTCTAAAAGATTCATGGGTGCGAGCCTGGGGACTTCGGAATTGTAGCGGAGCGGAAAAAGTCGGGCAAACCGGGACAGCGAGTCGGTTAACTCAATGCGTAGCAGGCGCGAGATCGATTTCGAAGAAGAATAGTGCTTTTTTGTCGAGCATGAATTGGAGATCTGGGAGTTCGAAGCGGGAGTTCGCAACCCAATCGTAATGGTGGTCGATGTCGAAGTAGAAAAAGCCGTGAACCGTCGCGTTCGGCGGCAAAACGTCGCTGCTTAGCGAGACCGAGCGTAGTTCCGTGGAGAATTCGTCCCACTCCTTGCCCTTGCTCTTCTTGGGTACGCCGCCAGGCAACGGGAGGGGAAGCCGCGGGGCCCTCACGTCGCGGGGAGTCTTGAGCAGAACGCGGTCCGCAACTTCTTCCGGTGTCACCGCGGCCAGTTTTTGGCGCGACTGGCCGGGCGCGGCGACCAGCAGGCTGACCGTATCGAGATTGATCTGGATCGGCTTGTCGTTATCGTTGCGCGCGTAGACCTCGATCGCGAGGATTCCCGCATCGTAAGGCGTGTGCTTGTTGCCGAAGCGCGCCTTGTAACGGTCAGCCGAAAGATAAGGGTCGGCGGCAATCAGCAGCGATTGGTGCGAATCTTTCGCCGGGAGCGTGCTGGGGTCAGTCGGTGACTGTGCGCGGGCGCCTTCACGCGCTGCGAACGTCAACGCGCTCAGCCCGAGGGCCAACCAGATAAGTTTGCGGCGCATGTTCTTGATCTTGAGATGCGAGCGAGTTCGCGGCGTTGCCAGCAGCCGGCGCTACGCCTCCTTGCCGCCGTCGTGCCGCGCCTATAATATCCCTTTTTACTCGCGACCCGCCGATTTTGCCGAGCGCGGAGCGCGCAAGGAGCGGGCCGGGCTCGCCAGCCTCCGCATGTATTTCGTTTATAGCGTTCTCACCGCCGCAGTGGTCATTCTCCTTAGTCCGTATCTATTGGTCAGGGGCGCCGGACGAAGCCAGTACTTAAAAAACTTTCCCGAGCGCATGGCCTGGCGGTTTCCTCCAGAGCTGGCATCGAAAAAGTCGGTGGAGGCCGGCGCTATCTGGGTGCATGCGGTTTCGGTCGGCGAGGTGCTGGCCGCGGTGCCGCTCGCGCGCGCGTTGAAGCAGCGATTTCCGGCGCACCGCCTGGTCATTTCCACGACCACGGCAACCGGACAGGCCCTGGCTCGTGAGCGCATGAAATTCGCGGACGCGATCTTCTACTTTCCCTTGGATTGGCAAGGTCCGGTACGTCGTGCGCTGGCGGTGGTTGATCCGTCGCTTGTCGTTGTTTTCGAAACTGAGATCTGGCCGAATTTCTTGCGCGCGGCGCGGCGAAAGGGGACAGCGGTCGTTTTCGTGAATGGCCGAATCTCGGACCGTTCCTTCCGCAGTTACTCTAAAACACTGCAACGCTTCGGCGCGTTGCTAAATGGCTTTCTTCGGCAGGTGCTCGAAGACGGCACGCTCTATATGATGCAGACTGAGGAGGACGCCAAGCGCGTGCAAGCGTTAGGCGCACCTTCCGATCGTGTACTGGTGGCAGGGAACATGAAATACGATTTGGCGCCGGCGGTTGAGAACCCGTTCGTTGAGTGGCTGCGCGAAGAAATGACGCAAAGCTGGCGCAGTCCATTGCTGGTTGCGGGAAGCGTGATGGCGGGTGAGGAAGCCGTTGTTCTTGAGGCGCTCGCTGTGGTCGAAAGAAAATGGCCGCGGGCAATCTTGGTCCTAGCGCCGCGGAAACCGGATCGATTCGAAGCCGCGGCCACCCTGGTCGAGCAAGCCGGCAGAAAAGTTGTG
>Ga0187825_10000468_pt1 | contig 10080 bp, 8 predicted proteins | sample NC_wetland_sal_i_11_FD_132421 | JGI IMG/M metagenome (GOLD analysis project Ga0187825, IMG submission 132421) | Wetland sediment microbial communities from Neuse River Estuary, North Carolina, USA - SourceSoil_5 | ecosystem: Environmental > Aquatic > Freshwater > Wetlands > Sediment | place... | reverse complement strand
CTCTTATCAAGCGTGTGGCCGGCGATTCGGCGAAGTTGCACAAGGAAAATCCGAGTGTGCCGGTTCCGGTCGACCTGGTAACCACCTCCGCAAGTGGTCTCGATCCCGACATCACACCCGCCGGTGCTTACTTCCAGGTGCCACGCGTCGCCAAGGCGCGGGGTCTGACCGAAGACAAAGTTCGCCAGCTCGTCGCCGACCATATCGAAGGCCGCTTGCTCGGCGTCATCGGTGAGCCTCACGTCAATGTCCTGAAGCTCAACTTGGCGCTCGACGCGACCCACTAGTACTGCAACGGGGCAGCGAAGGGCGTAAAGTCGGGTCGCATGGCAGATGACCGACCGGACCGCGACAATCGCCCCTCGCCCGAGGCCCTGCTTCGCCAGGCGGGCGAAGAAGGCCGTGCCCGACTGAAGATCTTTCTCGGCGCTGCGCCAGGCGTGGGCAAGACCTACGAGATACTGATGCAGGGGCGCCAGCGCCGTCTTGACGGTGCGGACGCCGTCATCGGCGTGGTCGAAACGCATGGCCGCATCGAAACCGATCTGCTCACCAAGAGCTTCGAAGCGATTCCCAAGCGTCGCCTGCCCTACAAGGGACGTGTGCTCGCAGAGATGGATCTCGATGCCATACTCCAGCGCAAGCCGAAACTCGTACTCGTCGACGAACTGGCACACACAAATGCGCCCGGCAGCCGTCATCCCAAACGTCATATGGATGTCGAGGAAATTCTCGCCAATGGGATCGACGTCTACACCACGCTAAATGTTCAGCATCTCGAAAGCCTCAACGACGTCGTCGCACAGATTACAGGTGTACGCGTACGCGAAACCGTGCCGGATTCCATTCTCGACCGCGCGGACGATGTCGAGCTTGTAGATTTGACGTCGGAAGACCTGATCCAGCGCTTGAAGGAAGGCAAGGTCTACCTTCCCGAACAGGCCGAACGCGCCATTCGGAGCTACTTCAAGCCGGGCAATCTGACGGCCTTGCGCGAACTGGCTCTGCGTCGCACTGCCCAGCGGGTCGACGCTCAAATGGTCGACTATATGCGCGCTCACGCTATTCAAGGACCCTGGGAGGCGAGTGAACGCGTGCTGGTGTGCGTCAGCGATCGTCCTGGAGGAGCGGCGCTGGTACGCTATGCGCGGCGGCTTGCAGACCGCTTGCGCGCATCCTGGACCGCCATCTACGTGGAGACATCGCGCGCCCAACGTTTGACCGAAGAGGAACGTGATCGCGTGGCCGCGGCGCTGCGTCTCGCCGAACAATTGGGAGGGCAGTCGGTTACCGTTCCGGCAGCCGCAACGGCGGACGGGGTTATCGACTATGCGCACGCCAACAATTGCACGCACATTGTCGTGTCGACGCGGCAGCGTTCACGTTGGTTCGAGTTTCTGCGTTCATCGCTGGCGCATGAAGTCATCCGTCGCGCCGGTGACGTCAGCGTCCATGTCGTTCCGGAACGACATGCTGAGAACGCAGCGGATGATTCGTCGGTTAAGCCACGACTTCGCATTTCAGGCAATTTTGACTTTGGCGCCTATGGCGGCAGTACCGCGATGGTCACGGCAGCGTTGCTTTTGGGACTTGCTCTGCAACGCACACTCGGCATCTCAGACATCGCGCTCGTATTTTTGACCGCGGTGCTGGCGAGCGCTGTCACTTACGGTCTTTGGCCAGCGCTGTTTGCCTCGTTCGTCAGCGTACTCGCTTACAATTTCTTTTTCCTTCCGCCACTCTACACCTTCACCATCGCAGACCCTGCGAACGTCTTGGCGCTTATTGTCTTTGCAATCATCGCGATCATTGCGAGCAATCTGACGGGAAGAGTTCGTTTGCAAGCCCTTGCGGCACGACGGCGCGCGAAGATGACGGAAGATCTCTATCTCTTCAGCCGAAAATTGGCCGGCGTCATCCAGCTGGATGATCTTCTGTGGGCGACGGCGCATCAGATTGCGCAAATGTTGAACGTTCGCGTTGTGCTCCTATTGCCGGCGGGCGAGACGATCGAAGTACGTGCTGGTTTTCCTCCCGAAGACACGCTCGACGACGCCGATCTCGCCGCCGCCAAGTGGACCTGGCAGCACGCGCAAGCCGCCGGTCGTGGTGCGGACACCTTACCTGGAGCTAAGCGTCTCTTTTTGCCGATGAAGACAGGGCGCGGGACGGTCGGCGTGATCGGTCTTGATAGCGATTCAGCCGGTCCGATTCTGTCGCCGGATCAGCGACGGCTTCTGGACGCATTGTCCGATCAGGCGGCTCTCGCGGTCGAACGCATCAATCTGGTCGTCGACGTGGAACGTACACGACTCACGGCGGAAACAGAGCGCTTGCGCAATGCACTTTTGACCTCGATTTCGCATGATCTGCGGACACCGCTTGCCTCCATACTCGGTTCCGCAACCAGTCTTCGGACCTACCGCAAATCGCTGGACGACAAGGCCCAGGAAGAACTTGCGCGTACGATTCAAGAGGAAGCGGAACGATTGAACCGCTTCATCGCCAATTTGCTCGATATGACGCGGCTCGAATCGGGCGCGGTTCAATCGCGCAATGAGTTGGTCGACGTCGGCGATGTAGTTGGGAGCGCGCTACAGCGGGCAACTAATGTACTCACGCAGCATAAGATTCAGCTTAACATCGATGCTGGCGTGCCAATGGCGCAGGGTGACCCAGTGCTACTCGAGCAGACATTGTTCAATCTTCTCGACAATGCGGCTAAGTACACTCCGACCGGTACGACGATCACTCTCTTAGCGCGCGGCAATGATGGCCGAGTCGAACTTCAAGTTTCGGATGAAGGGGCTGGGTTGCCAAACGATGCGCGCGAGAGGATCTTTGACAAATTTTATCGAGTGCACGCCGCCGACAGCCAACGTGCCGGTACGGGACTTGGCCTCGCAATCTGTCGCGGTTTTGTCGAAGCGATGGGAGGTACAATCACCGCCACCAATCGAGCGGATGGCAAAGGGGCGGTCTTCACAATCATTCTGCAAGCCTCGAAACCGACGCCGACTCTCGCCGAATTTACGACATGAACGCCACTTCGAAACGACTCACGATACTAGTCGTGGACGATGAGCAGTCCATTCGTCGATTGTTGCGCACAAGTCTTGAGGCTCAGCGCTACAACGTAGTCGAAGCCCACGACGGAGAAGCAGCGTTAAATCTAACGAGCCACAATGTGATCGACGTATGTGTCTTGGATCTCGGTTTGCCACGCATGGATGGTTTTGAAGTCATCGAGAAGCTGCGCGCCTCCGGCTCCGCTGTGCCCATCATTGTTTTATCTAGTCGGGCTGACGAGGTCGGAAAAGTAAGGGCGCTCGATCTGGGAGCGGATGACTATATCACCAAGCCCTTCGGCGTGGACGAGTTGCTGGCCCGCGTTCGCACTGCACTGCGCCACCGTCTTCAGGAAGAGGGTGAGCGACCCATTTTCAAGAGCAAGAATCTGAGCGTCGATCTCGTGGGGCGCATCGTTCAAGTGCACGGAGAGGAAGTGAAGCTGACGCCTCGAGAATACGACCTACTGCGTCTACTGATCACTCATGCTGGAAAAGTGATGACCCACAGGTCAATTTTGCACGAACTTTGGGGCTCGGAAGCTGATGTACAATATCTGCGAGTTCTCATGCGCTCTCTTCGCCAAAAAATTGAAGAGGACCCGGCACAACCCAGGCTAATTACGACTGAGCAAGGTGTTGGCTATCGCTTGAATGTTGACGACTAGCTGGTTTCAAACTTTGTTTCTGGCGCCTCGCAGCGAGCACCGGATGTCCCTCCAATCTTTGATATTTCCCCTCAATAAAAAAGGAGAGGTCTGGCAGGCGCTGCCTTTCAGATTTTTGCCATTTCTTGCTTGGAGGAATCTGCCATTTGCCGAAGCCATTGATTCCAATTCAGAAATTTTCACAGCTGGTCCCATTTCCGGCCTTGCTCAGGCTGAAACAGGGGTTCGATTCCCCTTGGGGGCGCCAATTTCAGTGATGGCGTCAGGGCCCCGTGACGCGCCCTCAGTTTCGAGCCCTCGTGCTTGCGTCAAGCTCTTGAATGTGCCGACGCTAGTGATTGGCAATGTTCTCGTAGTAGGGAATCACGACCTCGCGCCTGCTCTGCTCGGATTTGCCGAGCATTGAGAGCGTTATGGGATGGATGACGGTTTCGTCCACTATGATTTCTACACAAGCTGGCTTGCCGCTCCTGAAGGCGCGCTCCATCGCCAGCGGAATCTCTTCAAAGCGCGTGACGTATTCGGCGTGGCAGCCAAAACCCTCTGCGACAGCCGAATAGCGTGTATCTCCAAGCCTGGTAATGGCGTTGTAGTTGGCCCCGAACATGATCTGTTGACCATGGATCGACATTCCCCAAACCCGGTTGTTGAGCACGACCGTCACGATCGGCAGGGAATGGCGCATCATTGTATCGAATTCCTGCAGGTGGAATCCCATTGCTCCATCGCCCGTCACTTGGACTACGCGACGTTGCGGAAATGCCGTCTGCAGGCCGATAGCAAATCCGGGGCCGATGCCTAAGCAGCCAAGATATCCATGCGATAGAACCCGTCCTGGCCCATTGACCCTGACGCAATCGGCGGCCCAACTCGCAGACTCGCCGCCATCGAAGACATAAGCGGCGTCAGGTCCTGCTGCAGCCATCACCGCCGCCGCGGCATGGTAAGGATGAATACCGCCTTCGGTTTCCTTCATAGGATAAGATTGTGCTGTTACGTTCTGAAGCGCTACGGCCCGTCTCACCCAGGACTTGTCGACCGACCAAGCCGCAGGTCCAGCTGCTTCCAATAACACTTCCATAGCCGCGCCGCAGTCGGCCGCTATGGCGACGTCGATGTCGCGGAGCCGGCCGATTTCGCTCGCATCGGAATAGATCTGAGCTACGGCGGCGTTACTCGGCACAATTGCTCCGCTGCGCCCACCCAAGAACAGCCCCAATCTCGCACCGAGAAGCAATACCGCGTCGGGAGGTTCAGCGCCCACGAGGGACAAAGCTCCAAGATTGGCGGCCGAGTGGCCACACAAGGGATGATCAGACGGAAGGAGACCCAAGCCGCGCGAATTGGCAAATACAGGGATACCGCTCAGCTCCGCAAACTGCCGAAGCGATGTTCCGCAGCCACTAAACTGAGCCTCGCCGCCAGCTATGATCACCGGACGTTTGGCTTTGCGAAGAAGCGAGAGCAGCGCCACAGTTTCGGCTGGGGACGGCGCGGGGCGCGGATGCACTTCGAGGCCGCTCGCCGCAGTCGCCGCGTCAGCCGACACGGACATGTGCAGCACGTCAATTGGAATCTCGAGCAAAACTGGCCCGCGGCGACCTGTCATCGCTTTGCGGAGAGCCATGGCCGTGAGTTCCCCGATGCGCTCGGTGTTCGTGATGCGGTGCGCCCATTTGACTGCGGGTGTCGCCATTGCGACTTGATCGAAACCGCCTTGCAGCGGGTTGGTTTCCAATTCGCGCAAGGGTGGCGCACCGATCACGAATAGCACCGGCGAGCAGTCCAGATATGCATTCACGATGGCGCTCACTGCATTGGTGAAACCCGGACCCGCTGTGATAACGCAGACGCCGACGCTGTGCGTCGCCCGGGCATAGGCATCTGCCGCGTGACCGGCGGAAGACTCATGTCGGAAATCATGCAAGGCAATGTTGTTTTCGAGACATCCTTTCAGCAATGCCTCCAGGTGACCTCCGTGGAGTGCGAAAACGTGCCTTACTTTCGCGGCGGCGAGCGTTTCTGCAAAAAGGTCTCCGCCCGTCTTCATCCTGGTCATATCGAACCTCTCTGCCGAGAACGGCTCCGAACCTCGCGCCCACATCACGAACCTGAGAGCAGTGTTGAACATTGACTTTGGTCAAAGAAGAGACGTGTGCGTCGACAACGCACATTTGCGCGGGACGCTCTTCGATCGCGGATTGTTCGCCCAGAACTGGCGCTAGGGTTTGAACTTCCTCGGAAGTGCGCCTGCCTCGCTATCGCTCAGAGCCGTCATGGTCTTGACGATGCAAGGTGAAGCGAATCCGCGCATCGGGTCCTCGCTCACTTTAAGGTCCCAGTCCAGCGCCGAGCAAACCCAACTCGAACCGCGCCATTTGGTGATCAGATGCGAGTTCGGCGAAAGTAGCGCTGGACAGGAAGCTGCCAAGTCAAGTCGATAGTACCGGCGCGGATCAACGCGGATGTAGAGCGTCTTGGCGTCGCGCGCCTTCCAGTTTTGGAAATTGCGGATCGAGAAGCACCGGGAACCTTGCGCGGCAGTCGAAGAAGCGGGTTCGGCCATTGCGGGAGGAACTACGGCGAAAAGCCCAATCACGACAGCCAGCAACGAAAGTAGTGAGCGCACGTCGGACTCCTAAGTGGTCGCCTCTTGCTCTTATATCACAACGCATCCCGAACCACGGCGAACTTTGCCGGTTATCGGGCGAGCTCTCCGAGAAGATTGACCTTTTTTGAAGTTTCGCCTTAGCGCGCCGCAGCAATTCTGCATTAGAGTGTGCGACCTGACGCCCGAGCGAGGAGCCCGAGATCATGGAACAGGATTTGGCGGCAATCTCGAATCAACTGGAGCACCTGCTGCGGTTGAGAAGTATTGTATTCGCAATGCAAATGTTTGAGCGGCGCGAGGAGATGGAAGCCATCCCGCGCATCCGGCGACCGAAGGCCGTACACACCTTGGACCAGATTGTGGGCCAGGCATCGCGCCTTGGCTGGACTGTCGGTGTGACGAGCGAAGATCTGGTCGGTGCCCAGTGCCGTGCGGTCGTCGGTCTGGGTGGCGCAAAAACCGACGAATGGTATTCCGGTTCGCACATGAAAGGTGTGTGGTACCAAAGCCTGGAAGACGCAGGCGCGCACCAGCGCGCAATGAATTGCGTGCCGGACGGCAAGTACGAAGCGCTCGCCGTCGGTCCGCTGGGCGCCGGCAAGCTCTCTCGACCCGACATCGCGCTCTTTTATGCGACGCCAGGAGCGATGATCTATTTCATCAACGGTCTGCAGTGGTCGGGCTACAAGCGTTTTGACTGGAGCGTCGTGGGAGAATCGGCCTGCGCCGATTCATGGGGCCGTGCGCTCTCGACGCGCCTACCAAGCCTGTCTATTCCATGCTTCGCAGAACGGCGATATGGCGGCGTCCTCGATGACGAAATGTTGATGGCATGCCCACCCGAATATCTCATCAAGGCGATTGAGGGCATGACGGCCCTAGCAAAAAACGGATTTCGCTATCCGTTCCCGCAATACGGCGTGCAGCAAGATGTGCGCGCCGGAATGGCCGTGAGCTACGCCGAAAAACATTGATTGCTCACATCGCTATGAAGCAAGCGATGGAGGTTTAATTCCAAATTCCTTGAGAAATGCCTCGGCATAGTCGACCCGGCCCGTCACGGTTCTCGGATCGCCGGAGGCAAGGCGGTAAACCGCCTCGGCAATGTACTCGATCGGCTGCACACGATCCTTGGTGCGTTCGTTGATGAGGCCGTGCACTGCGACGCCGGGCGTATCGACAAGACCGGGCGACACGACGTTGACAGCGATACCATCATCGAAAACTTCCGACGCGAGGCCGGTGCTGAAACGTTCGAGCGCGGCCTTGCACATTCCGTAAACCGTACCGCCTCGGGCTCCCTGCGCATAAGGTGGTTTGGGATCGATGCCCGCGGGCGAAGAAATGTTGACGATCCAGCCTGACCTCCGAGCCTTCATCGAAGGCAGCACGAGTTGCGAGAGATGGAAGGGTGCGTACACCTGGACCTCCATCATCAGCTTGAAACGCTTTTCAGTGAACTCCGCGACCGGCATGAAATAAGTGATTGCAGCATTGTTGATCAGAATGTCGACCGGACCAAGAGCTGTCTGGGTCTTGTCGATCAGCATCTCACGGTCGCGTGCCAGCGCGAGATCAGCCTTGACGAACATAACGTCCGCACCAGTCTTGCGCACGCGGTCGACGGTTTCGCTGAGCGTTCCGGGTAGTCGGCTTTCACCGGATTCGGCAGTCCGCGCCGAAGCGACGATTTTCGCACCTTCCATCGCGAGCCGGACCGCGATGGCTGCGCCGATACCTCGACTGGCGCCGGTGACCAGCGCGACTTTTCCGGACAGGGTTCCAGCCATCGTCGTCTCCAGACTTCGGCAGAACACTAGGCCCGCCACCCGGACCCGTAAACTAGATGCGACTTTTGTGCGTAGCGGCGAACCACGCCAGAAATATCGCCGGCAGCACCAGTAGTCCGGCGGAATAGAATGGCGCGTCGACGCTGACGTTGGAAAACGTAATCGCCGCAATGGACGGTCCAACCAAGCGGGCGGCGGCTCCCGTTGCATTGTTGAGGCCCAGATATTGTCCTTGGTGTTCCCAATCGACGTTGCGTGACAGTAGCGCGGAGACGTTGGGCCACGCGACGGATTGGCCGAACGCCGAAATCGCCAGCAATAATACGATCATCCAGCCGCCAACCGAAAAGGGTTGGAGAGACGCGCATATCGTCGTGAGTGCCATCCCTGCCGCGAGCACACGGGCTTCGCCAAACTGCCTGGACAGCGGTCCAGTAACCGCGACCTGGCAAAATGCCGAAACGATGCCGGTCACCGCGAAGGCCGTGCCAACCTGTTGCGGACCCCATTGGAAACGAGCCTGTGTCCAAAGTCCGAAAACGGATTCGATTCCGTTGAAGGCGCAACCGGCCAAGAATGTCACCAGCATCAATCGACTGACGACGGGATTGGTCACCGCATTTCTGAGCACGCCCCATCGGCTCGGCCTCGACGATATCCGTCGATGCGAGCGGCTTTCCTTCAGAAAGGTCGCCAATCCGAGGACGCACAATCCCGATAAGCCCGAGGCAATCAACAGGGGAATTCGAAATCCGGCATGACCGGCGGATGGGTGGGCAAGCAACCCACCCAGTGCGGGTCCGACGATGAAACCGATGTTATAGGCCGCCCCCAGTAAGGACATTTTTGCCGTGCGTTGTTCGGGTGGCGTGACATCGGCGATATAACCCTGGATTACGGCGCCGTTGCCACTCGCCATGCCGCCCAGAAAACGAACAACGAAGGCAACAAATATGTTCGGCGCATAGGCGAGCGCGAGATAGCACAAGCAATTGCCGGTGACTGTACTGATCAAAATCGGCTTGCGTCCAACCGCATCGGAGAATCGTCCCCAGAACGGCTCCCCGAAGAAGGCGCCCATGGCGTAGGCCGAAAAGATGAGTGCGATTTGCCAGGCGGGCGCCTGGAACGATTTGGCGTAAAATGGCAGCAGCGGCACAATGATGCCGAAGCCCAGCAAATTGATGAACATCACAGAAAACAGTGTCGGAAGCGCGGCCGCCGAGACAGTTTCGGCGCGTGGGTTTGAGCTGAGGGCGTTCATGGCACAACGGTTCTATGCGGTGCTTCGACAGAACGAGCAAGGCGCGTCACGTCGCATCGGAGCGATCGCCGATCTGTCCCTGGTCGGCGCTGGGTGAGGCACGAGAGCAGGGTGGTCCCGTGCCGACGTCACTTGTTGCGTCGATTGGAACCATCGCGTGCATCTGGGTACGGCACACCGTCCTTGAGGCCGTCCCAAAGAAGCCGATTGTAGGAGCCGGCGTCCAGCCGATCTTCCGCGGAAAAATCGAACGACGCCGTTATTTTGGCCCAATAGTTTGCATCGTGAGCGGGCTTGACGATGTTCGCACCCTGCTGTGGTGGAAGCGACAGCGACGTCGATCGCAGCATGTCCGGCACCCGCGCGTGATAGGCCCAATCGGCCTGCGAAAGATCGAAGATGTTCGCCATGGGCTTGGCGTTTGCGTCATGGAAATTCAAGGGCGTCAAGCCAAGCAAGACCTCCATCGTCTTGATCACATTCACCGTCGTGTAGCGATCTGAAATGACTGCAGCGTGCTTGACGTACGGTCCAGCCACGAACGCGACCGATCTATGGGCGTCGACATGGTCAGGTCCGTCCTGCGCGTCATCCTCGATTACAAAGATAAGCGTGTCCTTCGCGAAACGACTATGGGCCACGCGATCGATCAGGAGCCCCACTGCATAGTCGTTATCGG
>Ga0187825_10000467_pt1 | contig 10092 bp, 8 predicted proteins | sample NC_wetland_sal_i_11_FD_132421 | JGI IMG/M metagenome (GOLD analysis project Ga0187825, IMG submission 132421) | Wetland sediment microbial communities from Neuse River Estuary, North Carolina, USA - SourceSoil_5 | ecosystem: Environmental > Aquatic > Freshwater > Wetlands > Sediment | place... | reverse complement strand
TTAGGGATGGGAATTGCGTTCACGGAGATCTCGGAGCAGGACCGAGCCCGGTTGCGCGACCTCATCGAGGGCTTAGCTCTGCCGAAGCTGATCCGGGAGTCGGAAGCGAATCCGCCCAGCAACCTCGCTCTGCCATTGGTGGTCAATCCCGCAGCGGCCTTACAGGCGCTGGTCGAATTCTTCGAAAAACGGGGACTGCTGACGAAGGAAGAGTTCGTCCAGCTCCTGCGCCGTAGCCAGGGCGTGTGAGCGAGCGTTCTCAGCAGGGAGACACCGAGAGATTTGGTAATCGGGTAATTTTGTAATTTAGTAATTTAAAAATCGCAACGCTTTCTGACACTGAACAGCCATCACAGTTTGAACAATTGCCCAACTACCAAATTTCTCAATCCTTCTCTGTGCCTTTATGTCTCTGTCTTCTGTGGTGAACCCAATCTTGACAACTCCATCTGTTCTGGGGTGTAGACTTCCGGGCGAACGGAGTCAGTGAACGCTTTCCTGCTCTGGAGGTGCCCCATGAAACGCCTCCTCCCTCCCACCCTCTCGCTCGGCCTGTTGCTGGCCTGCCTTCTGACGACCGCTTCCTGCGGAGACATATTCGTACGGGGGGCGATCAATCCCGGAACGCAGTCTCTGAACGGTACGGTGAGCGTGGTGCAGTTCAATGTTGGCTCAGACGGGGTATTGATCACGATCATCACCCTGACGAGCAACGGCATGGCGAACACACTGAATTTCTGCGGCGACCAACGGGCGCTCTTTCCCTCCCACAGCCAAGTGCAGGTCAGTTTCACACCTGGCACACCCTGTGCCAACGTTTTAGCCGTGCACCTCATCTGAGCTCGAGGGGTTACCGTCGTCATCCCCGAGGCCGGCAGAAAACGGCCGGCGATTCGTTATGATGAGAGGGCTATGGCACTTCATCTGATCACTGGAATTGCGGGATTTATCGGGTCCTCGATTGCGCGGGCGCTGCTGGATCAAGGCGAAAAAGTGCGGGGCGTCGACAATTTTGCGACGGGCAAGCGTGAGAATTTGGCGGAAATCGTAGGCCGGATTGATTTTCGCGAAGCGGATCTGCTCGATCTGGACGCGATGCACAGCGCCTGCCAGGGCGTGGATTGGGTGTTTCACCAGGCCGCGATCCCGTCGGTACCGAAGTCGGTGCTTGATCCCTTGGGCTCGAATCGGGCAAACGTTGATGGAACTGTGAACCTCCTGGTCGCGGCGCGCGACGCCAAGGTGCGGCGGGTGATGTATGCGGCTTCGTCGTCGGCCTACGGGGACACGCCCACGCTGCCCAAGCACGAAGAGATGATTCCGAACCCGATCTCGCCGTACGCGGTGGCGAAGCTGGCGAGTGAGCATTACATGACATCGTTCTACCGCTGCTATGGCCTGGAGACGGTGAGCCTGCGCTACTTCAATATTTTTGGGCCGCGGCAGGATCCGACTTCTCCCTACTCGGGCGTGCTGGCCAAGTTCATCACGCAGATGCTGCGTGGCGAGCAGCCGACCATTTTTGGCGATGGCGGGCAGAGCCGGGATTTCACCTACATCGACAACGCCGTAAGCGCGAACTTGCTGGCAGCACGGGCGCCTTCGGCGAACGTGGCTGGGCGGGTGTTCAACGTGGCCACGGGGACGCGGGTCGATTTGAACGAAACGTTTGAATTACTGAAGAAGTTGACCGGATACAAGGGCGAGGTCAAGTACGCGCCGGAACGCGAAGGCGACATCAAGCATTCGCTGGCCGACATCTCGCGAGCGAAGAACGGCTTCGGATACGAACCGACGGTGAACTTCGAAGACGGCTTGCGGCGGACCGTGGAGTGGTATCGCGGGCAGAGCAAGGCGGCGGGAGCATAGGGAGCCGCAGCGGAACAAATGAGTCTCGTCGATTTCAAGCAAACAAATTCCCACCCTAACCGCAAAGAGCGCGGTTAGGATGGGGCATCCGCCAACCCAACAAATTCCTTCAAGCAATTTAGCCAATCATGATGGACGACTTCGTCCATTTACATTGTCAAAACTACCCGGAACTGCGCCTTCCCGCTGAGCATGCGATTGTAAGCCTCGGCTGCTTTTTCGAGCGGGTAGGTTTCAATCATCGGCCGCACGCCTTTCAGTTCGGAAAAGCGCAAGGTGTCTTCGGAGTCGGCGGGGGTGCCCGCGGCCCAGCCCTGAACAGAGCGGCTGCCGTTAATGAGCTGTACGGGCGTGACCTCAATGGGATCGAAAGCAGCACCGATGACCATGAGCTTGCCGTTCGGGCCGAGTCCGTCGATGATTTCCGACATAGCTTTCCCGCTTGGGGCCGTCGACAGGATCACTTGAGCCCCGCCGAGCTTCTGCAAAGCTTCGGCTGGTTTGGTCGCCTGGCTGTCGATGTAAACGTCGGCTCCCAGCTTCTTGGCGAGTTCGCCATTCTCGGGCCCACGGCCGACGGCCACTGTCTTATAGCCAAACTTACTGGCGAACTGAATGCCGAGGTGACCGAGGCCGCCGATTCCCTGCACCGCGACCAGATCGCCGGGGAGTGCGCCACTGTGGCGCAGGGCATTGTAGGTGGTGATTCCCGCGCAAAGCAGTGGGGCAGCATCGACGTCTTTCAGGCTATCCGGGATGGGCACAAGCGCTTCCACGGGAGCCACCATGTACTCCTGGTAGCCTCCGTCGTAGCTGATGCCGCAAACCTTCACGTTTTCGCAATTGCGGAAATCGCCACGGCGGCACTGCCGACAAGTGCCATCCTGACCACCGTGCCAGCCCACTCCCACGCGCTGCCCTTTTCTCCAGGCGGAAACCCCGGCACCGAGTTCGTCGATTACGCCCGCGACTTCGTGCCCGGGCACTCGCGGAAACTGGATGCCCGGCCACAGGCCGTCTTTGGTCAACACATCACTGTGGCACACGCCACAGGCCTTCACCTGAATGCGCACTTGTCCGGGGCCCGGTTTCGGGATCTCACGCTCGACAAGTTCGAAATCGGCTCCAGGTTTGGGGACCTGCGCCGTTCTCATCACGGCGACTCCGGATTTTGCTGCGACTCTGAGCGTTGCCATGCATCCTCCTGTTGGCTTCTTTCTTTCCGATCAGCGATTCACATTGGGCCAGAAGCGAAACTCCATGCTTCCCGTGGGATTTTTCACGGTCCGATAAGGGGAACGATCTGCTCCAACGCTCCGCCCCTCTTTTGTTTATTTAGCAGCGAGTATTAATTGGCTTTTTGTTGGGATTCCGAGTTGGTTGTTGACGTGTCGTGCAGGAGCGCGTCCACCCACGATTTCCAAGTTCAGCAGGTGGGAAGTAGGTTCATTCCAGCGGACCCGGGATTCGGCCCGACGCCTTCAAGAACGCTGTGAGAGGCCAGAGGAAACGTTGCAAGGTAGGTTAGTCCTCGGCAAAGCCGAGGTCAAGGCTGGGAGGCGAGATCGAGGGCGAAGCTGCAAAACCTCAGGGGCTGAAGCTCACTTTTGATCGGCACAACTGAAGTCGTGCCCTTAGTTTGTGCCCTTCCCGAGTCAACGAAGGCGGGGGGCAAGATGCCCCCGCGACAGCCGGCGGGACGCCGGCGCTACAGTCGTTCTTCTACAGCCGCAAGCGCATTTCGTTTGTGGGTGTAAAGCCAATCGACTCGTAGAGGCTGCGGCCCTCGGCACTGGCGTGCAAGATGATGGTGTCGATGCGATTTTCACTGCACCAGGCGAGCGCGGCTTTCATCAGCTCGCGGGCCAAGCCACGTCGGCGGAAATCCTGATTGGTATACACGTTGAGAATGTTGCCCCGTCGCTCGCCCTGTCCCACCATGTGAGGCGGCCAATCCATGAGCCAGAGCCCGGTGCCTGCGGCTATGGAGCCGTCGGGAGCGGTGATCAGCCAGGCGAGATAATCGCCTTCATTCATATGCTCCAGGAGCCAGACGCGGAACTTCTCCGACATGGCATCCATGGCGGCCTCGTCGGTGTAGCCCATGTCACGAAACATGTTTCGTCGATGTGCGGCCAGGGTTTCGAGGTCTGCGGTCGAAGCGCGGCGCAGGGAGAAGCCTTCGGGGAGCGGCATGGGGAAGTATTTTAAATGCGCCTGCGGCTGGCAGCTGGCAGTTCGCGGCTCGTAGCTCAATGCTCGTGGCTCGCAGCTCCTTTCATTACCTTCGTGATCTAGGGGCGCATTACTGGGGGGACTAGATTTAGCCTATGGCACTTACCTCGATGGTGGTTTCGCGGGACTGGCAGGAAGTCAGCGTTTTGGAATGCATTCTGGGCGGTCTTCACATTGACTGCGATGTCGAACCGCAGCCGGAACGCGCGCAGGAAAAACTTGTGCATCGCAAAGTGGACGCACTCATTGTCGACTGCGATCTGCGGGGCACGGATCAATTCCTGCACAACTTGCAAGCCAACGCGCAATTTCCCTCAAATGTTCCGCTGGTCGTGATGGGCGGTCCGCGCGAACGCAAGCAGATCGATGCGACCGGGGCGCTGTTCAGCTTTGAAAAACCGATCTCGGTGGAACAGGCGGTGCGAACGCTCTCCGCGGCACGCAATCTGATTTTGGATGGCCGCCTCCGCTATCACCGCCAAGCGGTGGAAACCGCGGTCGACTTAAGTTGGGGAAAGCAGAGGAGAGCACAGGGCGCTCTGGTCAATCTGAGTCAGGGCGGAATCGGGATTTATCTGGAGAAAGAGCTGGACGTGCGCCAACCGTTGCAGATTTCTTTCCGGCTGCCGGGCACGCGTCACACGGTCAAGGCACGGGGCGAGATTGCCTGGACCGATCAACGAGGCAATGCCGGGATTCGCTTTCTCGAAGTTCCCGAGCGGCTGCAGCGGAACCTCCAGCTTTGGTTGGCGCAGCGGTATTTTGGTAATTAGTTGGCGGCTGGCGGCTAACAGCTCGTAGCTAGTAGCTACTAGCACTTCTTCCTAGCGAAAGCGGACTTGTTCCTGGGCGCCAGGGTGAACTGAATCTGGCAATGCGATTCGGGCAAGTTGTGCGCCCACCGTTTCACATCCCATCCAAGCGCAAATCCACCAGTAGAGCGCGGTAAAGAATCCGGCGACCCCGGCGATGAGCGCCAAGGTTGCGGGCCAAGGCGGGATTGTCTGCGCAATCGCAAGAAACACACAGAAAAACAGCAGCACCGCCGAGAGCAGGATGAGGACATCCATCAGCTTGGCCAGGCTGTGTGCGGAAATCGGCTGCGGCCACCAGGACACGGAAAGGTGCGGCTCGACCACTGCAGCGGCAGCCGGAAAAGTGTGGGCGGCTGCTGGAACCGGGGGAGGCATTGCGGGAGCCACCCGGATCGCGGGGCGCGGACTGGCGGAGAGAATCAGATCGTCCACCGCGGCAGCACTGGTGAGAATCGGCGCCGACGGCTCCATTCCGCGCAACAGACTCAGAAATATCCACTGGTTCAGTTGACGGCGGAGACTCGGCGAAAGATCGGTGAAGACCACTCCAGCCTGCCCGGAAGAATTGGCCCAATGGACGCGTGCTTGAACATCCACCCGGATCTTGGGATGAAACAGGTCGAAGCGCATGCGAACCGTCTGACCGGCTCGTAAGGCGGCGACCGCCTGGATCGCAGCTCCATCCTGGCTGAGATTGCGCAGGATGCCGCCATTCCCGTTGTCGAGGGTGGCGTAGACCAGCGAGGCCACAGGATGGCGGTAATGAACCCGGCGCACAGCGCGCACCTTCGCAGGGGCAGGCGGGGTTGCCAAGCCGAAGGAGGCTTCCATAGGGTGATCTTATCCTCGGAAGCGGCGCAATCCAGAGTAGCGGTGAAGGTTCAGGGAACGAATCAGGAGGCAGGACGCTTTTCAACGGTGGGCGGGGCTTCGCCACGGTCCTTCATGCGCTTGGCGTGGTCATGGGCAAGCAATCGTTGAAGGTCGTAGCTGTATGGGCCGTAGCCGTGGAAGGCCTCTTCGTCGAAGAGACGCTTGATTCCGCAACGAGTACACACCTGGTAGGCGCAACCCTGCGAGCGGACCGGCCAGCTCATCTTGCTGTGCCAGCAGCCACGAAAAAGCACTGCGGCACCCGCCATTCCCGTCGCCAGCAAACCCATGGGCCAGAGCCAGCGGGGACGTTTCGACTTCCTGGGACTTTCTTCCTGTTCCTGTTCCACTGCAAACCTGAGTACAGCTGCTGGAATCAGCATATGACGATTCCGGCGGCGGGGCAATGGGAGAAAGGGGGGACAGGTCACAGGGCCCAGTTCTTGGGTCTTAGGTCTTAGGGGTTGGGCTTAGGTCTTGGCTTTTGGGAAGCGCAGCCAATCTGGGAACCGAAATTAGCCCGAATCGACACCGGGACCAACGAGTGACTTTCGTGCGTTGAGGGCGTTGCAACCGGGAACGAAGCCCGGTAACTTACTAATTAGCCGGTCGGCGGCCTGCAAAACCCGGAGTTTTGCTCCTCTCGTAATGGGACAAGCGGCTCATTGACAAGGGGTTGCGGTTCGACCACACTGGCTTGCGTCAGAGCAGGAGCTCTGGGGCTGTTGCCCCTACAATGGCTACCCATCCGTCCAATGCGAATCCTCGGTTGAAGATCGCGAGCACAGAGGGCGCAGCCGATCCCAGGGGAAGAGCTTCGGTCGGAACATCGGCCGATCAACGGGAAGCGCTTCAGGCGCTGCTGGCATTTTCGACCCTTCACGACCAGATTCGAAGGAAGCGAGTGGAAGAAGTGCGTCGCCAGGCGCACGGACCGCCAGCCGGGGACTCGTGGGAATACGAACAATTCGTGCTGGACGAAGTGCTTCAGCTTGTTGCGGAGCGGGCTCAGGCCATTACCGGCGCCGACGGGATCGCAATCGCGCTGGCCGAGGGCGACGAGATCATCTGCCGGGCGTCCGTGGGCGAAATGGCGCCGGATCGGGGCATACGGCTGGACTCGAAGGCGGGCTTTTCGGGGGCGTGTTTCTGCACGGCGCGAATCGTGCGCTGCGACGACTCGGAGCGCGATTCGCGCGTGAATCTGGAAGCTTGCCGCAGGCTGGGTACGCGGTCGATGGTGGCCGTGCCACTGCTCGGGCAGCAGAGCGTGGTGGGCTTGCTGGAGGCGTTCTCGACCGAGCCCTTCGGCTTCAACGACAGCGACGTCCGCAGCTTGAATCTGCTGGCTGAACTGATTCTCGCAGCTCTGAAGCCTGAAGACGAAGATCGCATCGTGCGAGCCGCCAAAGTGGCCGCTGCCGAGTTGCGAGCGAATGAGTCGGAGAGCTTGCGGCAGATTCCCATGACGCCGCCTCCCTCAGCGGCGGAAACGCCGAAAGAAAATGTTCCGCTCGAATTTTCGAAGGAAGACATTGCACCCAGCCTGTTTGAGGGCGAAGTTTCGCGCCATAGGCTTGGGCGCATGCTGGCGGCAGCGGTTCTACTGGGCGCGCTGATTGCTGGAGGTTGGTGGTGGCGAAGCGGTCGTCACGCATCCTCTGCGCGCAACGATCAGGGGCGCCAAGCGGTGAGTTCCAGCATGCCGGGTCCGTCCATTGCGCCGGTGGTGAGTTCCTCGAGCCCAGCGGCGCCTCCATTGCCTGCCGTTCCCGCCTCGGCGACGGCAACCGGGCCCTCGGTGGTGAATGCAGTCCGTCATACAAACGAGGCGGGCGTGAGCACGGTCGTCATCGATCTGCAGCGGCCGGTGCAGTATCGCAAGAATCGGTTGCCCAATCCCGAGCGCATCTATTTCGATCTGCTCGATACCGCGCTTGCGCCCGGCATGAACGGGCAGGTTATCGAAGTAAAGGATGGCCTGATTAATCGCATTCGCGTGGCGCAACCTGCCGAGCGAGTGACGCGGGTTGTTTTGGAGACGAAAGCCGGATCGAACTTCTGGGACAACCTGGAACAGAATCCCCACCGACTGGTGATCGAAGTGCGCAGCGCGGAGGCCTTGAAGCCGGAGACGCAGCCGAAGCCGGAAATCAAGCCGGCTCCGATGCAGCGCGAATCGACGCAAGCGCCTACGGGTCCTAGCGCCGAGGATGGCAGCGCTCGCGCCGCCCATGGAGCGCGGCTCAAGGTGGTGATCGACGCCGGCCATGGCGGCTGGGATTTGGGCACCGTAGGCCGCGGAGGATTGCTGGAGAAAAACCTGGTGCTCGACGTCGCACAGAGCCTGGGGCAGATGTTGGAGAACCGTCTGGGGTGCGAGGTCATCTTCACGCGCAAGGACGATAATTATGTCTCGCTGGAAGAGCGGGCAGAAATCGCGAACCAAGCGCAGGCGGACCTTTTCATCTCGGTACATGCTAACTACAGCAGCCTGACTTCCGCGCGCGGTGTCGAGACCTACTACTCCAGCTTCTTCTCGCCGCCAGAGGCGCGGGAGATTGAGTTCCGCGAGAATGCGACGGCGGTGAGCGTCAATCGGGCCAAGCTTTCCGGCCGGGCTTTGCGAGCGAAAGTGGATCAGTCGAAGAAACTGGCAGCGAGTGTGCAGCATGCGTTGTATGGTGTACTCGCCTCCCAGAACACCGGTATCCGAAACCGCGGTGTGCGCGAAGCTTCGTTTGTGGTGCTGACGGGCACGGAGATGCCTTCGATCCTGGCGGAAATTTCGTTCGTGAGCAGTCCGACGGACGAAGAGAAGCTGCAACGGTCGGAGTATCGTTCGCAGATTGCCGAGGCGCTGTTTAAGGGTGTGGAGCGCTTCGCGGCGAGTACGCACCGGGTGAAGATGGCGGCCAACACGACGCCGTCTTCGGGGCAGTGAACTTCAGGCGCTAGAGCGCCGCCGCTTTTGGGCGTCGTACGGCGCGACTGAAGCCGTGCTCTTCCCGACTCCAACAGTGCGAGGGCAAGATGCCCTCGCGACAGCCGGCGGGACGCCGGCGCTACTTTTTTAGGCAGTTTCTCAAGCCGCTCCCTGATATACCGCCTAATTTGTCGGGCTGACCCCACCGTACTTCTGCAGCCATTGCAGCTCTTCCCGAACTTTGATCTTGCCGTGCCATGGATTCTTGTCGAGCGAGTGGCCCTCGCCGGGAAAGATCAGCAGCGTGCTTGGGATTCCCAGCGAATGCAGGGCGTGATCGAGCAGATAGTCCTGCGAGACTGCTACGCGGATGTCGTCGGCACCGGCAACCATGTGCGTAGGCGTGCGCACTTTGTCTATACGGAATAAGGCGGCTTCGTCGGTGTAGCGTTTGACGGCTTCCCACGGACGTCCACCGAGGAAGTAGGCGTCGTCAAAGGTGGTGTCGTCGTTGCCCCAGTTGCTGGCGTGTTCCACGGCGCCGGCGCCAGTGACTGCAGCTTTGAAGCGTGTGGTCTGGGTGATGAGCCAGTTGGTCATGTAGCCGCCGTAGCTGTAGCCGCCAACCACGAGTTGGCTTGGGTCGGCGATGCCGTCCTTCACCAGCGCGTCAACGCCGGTGAGAATGTCTTTTCCGGGGCGCGACACGATTTCCGGAACGATGCCCATCAGAAACTTGTCGCCGTATCCGGTGGATCCGCGGTAGTTCGGTTCAAAGACTAACCAGCCATTGGTCGCGGCAAGTCGATCCCACTGATACCAGTCCGCCTCGAAGTGGTTGCCATCGGCATCGGCAGGGCCGCCATGAATCAAGGTAAACATGGGGAGATGCTTGGCCTCGAATTTTCCGGGCGGATAGATCAGCATGCCTTCGACGCTGGTGCCGTCGTCGGAGACCCAACGGTAGGGCTTGCCTTGCGGCAGATCGCGCTCGGTGAACAGCTTGTTGAAGGACGTAAGGGCGCGGGCCTGCTCGAGTTTCTCGGGGCTGTCGGCGAGATAAACCTCCAACGGGCGCTGCAAGGAGGAGTAGACGAACGCCACGCGTGATGAGTTCTTCGCGCATGAGATGGTGCCGTAGGTCCCGGGCCAGCCTGCTATTTTCGTGAACGCAGCGTCTGGCGCAGACTGCGAGTAGAGCTGCACCTCCGTGCCGAGTCGTCCGTCAGCCAGGATTGTGCCACTGGACAGAATCGCATGACGCCCAACGGAGCCGTCGAACTTTGCAGCCCAGCGCTGGGTTTGGCTGGAGTCGGCGTCGACGGTGTAGAGGCGATCCTGCGTGTCGACGTACTTCCCCTCAACGGATCCAAG
>Ga0187825_10000464_pt1 | contig 10111 bp, 11 predicted proteins | sample NC_wetland_sal_i_11_FD_132421 | JGI IMG/M metagenome (GOLD analysis project Ga0187825, IMG submission 132421) | Wetland sediment microbial communities from Neuse River Estuary, North Carolina, USA - SourceSoil_5 | ecosystem: Environmental > Aquatic > Freshwater > Wetlands > Sediment | place... | reverse complement strand
CGGGGCCGGCGAGCCGGCGTCGGTCGCCACCGCGCCGGCGATCGCGAACGCGATCTTCGACGCCACCGGCGCACGGCTGCGCACGGCGCCCTTCACACCCGACCGGGTCAAAGCGGCGCTTGCGCGCCGGACGTCGTAAGAGAACCGGATGACCCTTCGCGGCGCGCACGTGGCCCTGCGGTGCCTGAAACAGCGGGGCGTGCGCAAGCTCTTCACGATCGTTGGCGACACCATCCTCCCGATCTGCGACGCGGCGGTGGACGAAGGCCTGGACCTGGTGGACACGCGGCACGAGGCCGCCGCGCTGCACATGGCGGACGCGTGGACCCGCGTCACCGGTGAACCGGCCGTGGCGCTGGTCACCGGCGGCCCCGGGTTCGCCAACGCGATCTCGGCGCTGCCGCCGATCCATGCCAGCGAGAGCCCGGTGATCCTCCTCGCGGGATGCGGCGCGCTCGCCGAACGGGGCATGCTCGGATTCCAGGAAATCGACCAGGTCGGCCTCGCCGCGCCGGCCACGAAAGGATCGTGGATGGTCATCGACCGGCGGCGGATCCCGGACATGATCGCGACCGCGTTCCGCACGGCGCTCGATGGACGCCGCGGCCCGGTGCACCTGACGATCCCGATCGACATCCAGGAGGCGGCGGCCGACGAGACCGAGCCGGCGGCCGGTCCGGGCGGAGACGGCGGGCGCCCGCGGGGCGATCCCGACCGGATTCGCGACGCGGTAGCGGCGCTGCGCCAGGCGGAACGGCCGGTCGTGATCGCGGCCAACGCCGCCCGGCACTACCTCTCGCGGCAGAGCCTCGAAGCGCTGCTCGATGCGACGCGGCTGCCGTGCTTCACAGTCGAGCAGGCGCGCGGACTCGTGTCGGACGACCATCCGCTGTGCTTCGGCTACGCCGACCCGGCGCTCAACGAGACGGCCAAGCACTTTCGCGAGGCGGATGCCGTCCTGCTCCTCGGCAAGCGCCTCGATCACCGGTACCGCTACGGGATGCCGCCGTTCTTCCCGGCGTCGGCCGCCCTGATTCAGGTGGATCCGTCCGCGGCGGAGATCGGCCGGAACCGCGGCGTCCACGTCGGGATCGCCGGTCACATCGGGGCCGTCGTCGACCAGATCATCGCCGCGGCCCGCGGGGCGGCGTGGCGCGGCGTCGCCGCCTGGACGCAGCAGCTCGCGAAGACGCGCGACGCGCAGCGGCGGCGGTTCGAATCGCTCGCCTCCGAGGAGGCGCCGCTCCACGCAATGCGGGTGCTGCGCGAAGTCGAGAAGTTCACGGACGACGACACCGTGGTGGTCGTCGACGGCGGCGACTTCGCGGGGTGGGCGCGCAGCTATCTCAAGGCGCGGAACCCGGGCGGCTGGCTGCGGCTCGGACCGCTCGGGCAGCTCGGCTGCGGCATCCCGTACGCGATCGCCGCGAAGCTGGCGCGGCCGGAGGCCGACGTGCTGCTCCTGATCGGCGACGGCTCCTTCGGTTTCTACGGCATCGAGTACGACACCGCGGTGCGGCACGGCGCCGCCTTCACGGCGGTCATGGGCAACGACGCGCTGTGGGGCATCGACCGCAACTTCCAGCTGGCCTATTATGGGCGCGCCGTCGGCACGGAGCTGCGGCCGGTCCGCTACGACCGGATGGTCGAGGCGCTGGGCGGCCACGGGGAGCACGTCGTCGAGGCGGCGGGCCTCGCGCCGGCGATCGAGCGGGCGCGGGCCTCGGGCCGCGCCTCCCTCGTCGAGGTGGCGATCCGGAACACGCCCTGCCCCTTGGCGGACGCCATGATCGCCCGTCGGACCCGCTGATGCCCGGCCCGCGCATCCCGCCGGACGGTCCTCGCCAGAGGACCGGGACGGACGCCTCCGCGTCCGGGGCGTTCGCGCTGGGGGGCGACCTGCCGGTCGTCCGGCTCGGCTTCGGCGCGCTGCGGATCCTGGGACGCGGCGGACTCGGGCCGCCGCCGGACCGCGCCCAGGCGCTCGGCGTCCTCCGTCAGGCGCTCGACCTGGGGATCACGCTGATCGACACGGCGGATTCCTACGGGCCGGGCGTGTCCGAGGAACTGATTGCGGAAGCGCTGCATCCGTATCCAACCGGCCTGGTCATCGCCACAAAGGGCGGCTTCGTCCGGCCGAGAGGCGCCTGGAAGGCCAACGGCAAGCCCGCGCATCTGCGGGAGGCGCTCAACGGCAGCCTGCGCCGCCTGCGCGTGGACCGCATCGACCTCTACCAGCTGCACACGGTGGATCCGGACGTCCCGATTGAGGAATCGGTAGGCACGCTCGCGGAGCTGCAGACGCAGGGCAAGATCCGGCACATCGGGGTGTCCAACGTGTCGGTGGACGAGCTGCGGCGCGCCCGCGCCGTCGCCCGCATCGTCTCGGTGCAGAACGAATACAACATCGCCGACCGCGAGTCGGACGACGTGGTGGACGTCTGCACCCGCGAGGGCCTGGCGTTCCTGCCGTGGCGGCCGTTGGGGACGCGCGGCGGCTCCCGCACGCTCGCCGCCGAACTGCCGAAGGTCGCCGCCCGGCACGGCGCCGCTCCGGCGCAAGTGGCACTGGCATGGCTGCTGCGGCGATCGCCGGTGGTGCTGCCGATACCGGGCACGGGATCTCCCGCCCACCTCGCCGAGAACGTGGCGGCGGCGGGCCTCTCCCTGAGCGACGAGGAATTCCGCGCGCTCCAGTAGCCCGCGCGCAGTTAGCCGGTGGCGTGCGCTAGCCGGCCGGCCGCCGGCCCCGGACGCGCCGCACGGTGTAGGTGATCCAAAAGACGTTCCAGGCGACGAGCGCCATCCCGGCGAGCGCGAGCCGCGTCACGTCCACGATCGGTTTGACGGTCGTCTCCGTCCCGCCGACCTCGAGCAGGGCGATCGGACGGACCGACACGCGGCCGCCGCCGCCGGCCCCGGTCCCGCCGCCGGTGCGGGCGTCCTCGCCCTCCCCCGTCTTCCCGTTGCCGCGCCCGCCGCCAAAGCCGAACCCATAGGCGAACTTGGCGACGGGAATGATGGTGCGGCCGTTCACTTGATACGGCTCGCCGAACACCGTCTTGACGGACGCGCGCTCTTGCACCTGACCGATCCGGTTCAGCATCTCTTCCAGCATAGCCGTCCTCCCGCAGCACGACGCATCCTGCACCTTCATGGTACGCCTAGGGCGACGGCACCGGCCACAACACGAGCGCGTTGGCGACGGCGCGGCCCGGACGCACGAGATAGGTGCCGCCGCAGATCAGGCTGCTCGACGCGTTGTCGTCGAGGTTCATCGCGTCCCACGCGCCCAGCCCGCGCGCGGCCTCGGCCGCCTCGGGGATCGTGACGCCGGCGACCACGGCGAGCAGTACCTCGTGATCGCGGGTCAGCCCGATGATCGAGCGCGTGCCGTGGTACTCGAGAATCTTCGGGTCGTGAAAACCCTCGGCGGCGGCGTCCGCGACCGGGGCGCCGTGCTCGACGAGCCGGGGGCCGGCGCCGAGGCTGAACCGCGTCTCGAGCGGCTCGCCGTCCTGCACCGCGCGGTAGCCGAGGCGCTGCCCGATCCGGAACTTCCAGCCGAGCACGTCCACCTCACGGCCCATCAGCGCGAGCACGAAGCCGTTGCGGGGGATCGCCACGTCGGCGGCGCGCTCGATCGACGTGACGTTGCCCTGCACGGTCGTGACGGCGAGGTCGGCCCGGAATCCGAGCGTCGGGCCGCGATCCGGCGTATAGATGAAGGCGCCCGTCCCGGACGTCGGGGTCTGGTTGAGGTTGTACGCATACCAGTTGTTGGGATACTCGTCGCGGCCGTCGATCGATCCGCGGATCTGGAGACCCTCGCGCACCATGCGCGTGCCGCCGTCGTCGAAGACGTCGAGCCGCGTGCCAAAGTCGCCGAGGTGGAGCAGCCGTCCGTTGACGACCAGCGTCCCATAAGGCTCGCGCGTCTCGCCCGCGAAGGCCGCGAAGAAGGTACCGTTGATCGCACAGGCGGCGCCGGAGGCCTGCTCGATATCGGCCAGCCAGGCGTTGTCACCGACACGGCTGCCGGCAAGCGCGACGCCGAGCCGGTAGCGCGACAGGGGCGCGCGGACGACGATCGCCGGGACCGAACGGCCCCCGACGCCGACCGTCGTATGCGTGTAGGGCGCCGGCACCGCCGACGCCGGGACCGATAGGAGCGCCGCCGCGGCCGCTCCCGCGGCGACGAGAATACTCGAATGCCTTGTCAGGCGGCTCCCCCCGATTGTCCTCTCCCCCCGATTCGTACTGACGGGCCGGCGATCAGCCCTCCCGCACGCGCGCGGCCGTGACTGCGTCTTGCACCGAATCAAACACCGGCAGCGCGGGCGGGGCGTCCATGGCCCGCAGCACCCGGCGCATCGGCGCTTCCGGCCCCACGACGAGCAGCAGCATATGGCGCATCGTGGCAAGCCGCTGCCCGGCCTGCAGCAGCGCCCGCAGGCCCTGACTGTCGAAGTACTGCGCCTGGGTCAACGAGAGCGCGTGCCACCCGGCGCCGGCGCTCCACAAACTCGTCCGCATACCCCATCGACGCGATCAGCTCGAAGGTTCCATCCCGCGGCGTCACCCACAGCGCGGCGGCTGCGGCGCCGAGCCCCCCGGTGCGTTCGACGATCGCGTGGCCCACCTGCCCCGGCGTCACAGCGCCCGAGAGCGCGGCGGTGATCTCCATGAGCAGCCGCTGGCGCTGCTCGAACCGCCTGACGATGATCTTCATCTCCCACGACCTGCGCGTTGTGCGGTACCTCAGCGACGAGGTCGCGGTGATGTACCTCGGCCGGATCGTGGAGCAGGCGCCCGCCGCGGACCTCTTCGCCCGGCCGCTGCACCCGTATACGCTCGCGCTCCTCTCCGCGATCCCCGAAGTGGACACGCCGGCCCGCCAGGCCGTCGAGATCGAGGGCGAGCCGCCGAGCGCGGTGCACGTGCCGGCGCGATGCCGGTTCCACCCGCGCTGCCCGTGGCGCACGGAGCGCTGCCGGCACGAGGCGCCGGCCCTGCGGACGCTCGGGCCCGGCCACTTGGTCGCCTGCCACGAGGCCGAGCGCGCCCTTGCCGGGTCTGTGGTACAATCCTCGATACCATGATGACCGAGCCGAGTACCGGGACGACGCGCCACTGCGACGCCTGCGGGACGCCGCGGGAGCCGTTCTTCGACAGCCCGTGCGAGGATCCGGTGGCCTGGCTGTGCCAGACCTGCCGCACGGTGGAGATGGAAGTCCCGCGGACATCGCTGTCGCCGGAGGCGCGCCGCGAGCTCGAGACGCTGGAGTCGTTCATGCGCGCCGGCGCGCCGGCCGCTCCCGCCGCCGCGAAGGTCTCGGGGCTGGCGCGGGCGCGGGGCCGCGCGCGGATCGCCCTCGAAGGCATCCGCGAGGTGCCCGTCGACGTCCAGAAGCTCGCCGAGCAGCTCGGCTACCCGGTGCACGAACGGCGGCTGCCGGCCGGCCAGCGCGGCACGATCGGCCGCGACGGCGACCGCGTGGTGATCGCGATCTCGTCGCACGGAGGCTACACGAACGCGGAGCGCCGCTGGGTGATCGCCGAGGAGCTCGGGCACGCGATGCTGGGCCACACGGCCCTCGTCGCGAGCAGCACGCCCGGCGCGGCGCCGGCGATAGCGGAGCCGCGGCGGCGCGAGGAAGAGCGCGAGGCCCGCGCGTTCGCGGCGGAGATCCTGATGCCGGATGATAAGGTCCGCGCGCGCTTCGGCGAGCTGGCGCCCCGCATCGAACAGTCGCTGGGGATGCGCCGGCGGGAAGAGGAGATCGACGAGGTCGTGCGGCTGCTGGGGCGGATGTTCGGCGTGACGCCGACCGCGATGCGGCTCCGGCTGGAGGAACTGAGTCTTCTGCGCTAGGTGAGGCGAACGCGGGCGGTGGAACGTGTGACGGGCCGGGGCGGCTGCCCCGGCCCGTCACGCGTTATCGGTTACTCTTGGCCCGGCGCCGTTCGGCTACGCGGCGCGCACCAGCCACCGCCACGCGGCGTGCAACGTGTGGAGCGCCGCGTCGAGCTGCGTGTCCTGCCCGCGCTCCATGTCCGCGACCGTCAGGGTCACCGGCACGTCGGGGGTGATGCCGACCGCTTCGACCGTGGCGTTCTTCGGCGTCTCGATGCGCTCAACCGTCACCGACATGCCGCCGTCGGGCAGCGGCACGGTGACCGAGCCGCCGAGCGCGCCGGCGGTCTTCTCGCCGATCAGGTTGGCACGGTGATAGTCCTTGAACGCGCCCGCCAGGATCTCCGACGCGGACGCGGATTGGGCGTCGACCAGCACGGCCAGCGGCGCCTTGGCCAGCAGCGCCGATCCGCTGGCCCGCAGCGTGCTCGGCTGCTCGCCGCGCTCGTGGATCCGGGCCAGCACGGTCCCCGGCGCCAGGAAGATCCCGCCCACGCTCGCGGCCTCGACGATCAATCCGCCGGGGTTGCCGCGCAGGTCGAGAATGGCCGACTTGATCTGCCCGTCACGCTGCAGATTCTGGATCGCCTGCCGGAGGCTGCGGCCCGCGCCCTGCGAGAATCCGAAGACCTTCAGGTAGGCGACGCCGGGAGACACGAACCGGGCCTCCACCGGCGGCACGCTGATGGCCGCGCGCACCACGGACAGCGTCATCTGGCGGGCGCCGCGCTCGATGACGATCGACGCCGTCGATCCCGCCGGCCCGCGGATCAACTGGCTCGCGTCGACGACGTTGACGTCCTTCAGCGGCTTGCCGTCGACTTCCACGATGCGGTCGAAGCGGTGCAGCCCCGCGCCGGCCGCCGGCGAGCCGGGGAAAACGTCCTCGACGAAGATCCACCCGGCGCCCGCGGAGTCCTTCCGCTGCACGATGGTCACGCCGATGCCGGTGAACCCGGGGGTACCCTGGATCTGCCGGCGCGCCTCCCGGAGGGAGGCGGGATCGAGGAAGAACGTGTGGCTGTCGTGCAGAGACGCCAGCATGCCCGCGGTCGCGCCGTACGCCAGCTGGGTCTCCGGCACCGTCCCGGCGTGCACGGCGCGCGCGAACTCTGCCATGAACTGCGACGCGGCGTCGGACGCGGACGTCGTGGCGGGAATGTCGGGGAGGACGTCGGTCCCGGTGTTCGTGGCTTTCCGAACGACGACCAGCGCGGCGTTGAGCAGCGGCACCGGTTGGACGGGATCGACGTAGTCTTCCTGCAGCACGCGAATGGCGGCGAGCACGAGCGCCGCGTTGGCGGCGGACGCATGCTGCGCCTGGGTGAACGGCGCGAGCAAGAGGGCCGCCACGAGCACACCCACCAAGAGCGGGCGCAGCGGCGAACCGTGGGACGACGCCATAGATAGACTCCTCCTGTATCGGCGCGCAATCACATCAAACAATCATTTAGTGGCTTGCCCATCTTACCATAGCGATAAACTGCGGCAGGAGTTCCGGCATTCCGGCGGCCCCCCGGCCCGCGGGGCGCCGGCTCGGACGACCGGGTCTTAGCGCGCCGGGTATTCGGGCGGTACGAGCGCCGCATACACCGTCCGCATCAGCGTGGTGATGTCGAACACCGGCAGGCCGGTCGCCTCCCTGATCGCGGCCGCGTACGGCGGCATGTTGGTGCACTCCAGCACGATCGCCCCAACCTCGGGGTGCCGCTCGAGCAGGTCCCGCGATGCTTCGACGAGCTCCCGCCGGGCGGCCGCCACATCGAGTTCGAGCTCGTTGTCGAGCAGCACCGGCGCGAAGGCGTGCCCCCGCTCCAGGCCGGCCACGACGACCGGCACCTCTTCGGTGATGCCCATTTCCGCCAAGTGCCGCGGCCCGAGCGCGCCGCCGTCCACGGTCAGCACGCCCACCGCGCGGTCGGGCCCCAGCATACGCGCCGCCATCGGCACCATGAGCAGCGCCGACGTGAAGACAGGGATGCGCACCGCCTCCGAAAGCTGCCGCTGGAACATCGAGAGGAACCCGCAGCCCGTCGTGATCGCGAGCACGCCGGCGGCCTCGAGCGTGCGCGCCCCCTCGATGAAGCCGTCGAGCAGCGCCGGATCCGCCTCGCGGATGACCCGCGACGGAAACGCCTGCCGTACGCGATGGTAAAGGACCGGGAAGGGGAAGGTGCCGGCATGACCGATGTCGCCGGGGATGCGGGGGAACACCGTGTCGAGCATCAAGACGCCGATCGAATAGCCGTAAACGTTCCGGCCGCCGCGAACCATCGCGGCCTCTACTTCGAAGGTCCGGCGGGCATTCCTTCCCCGCGCGCGTCCAGCAGCACCATCGCGAACACCGCGGCCGGCGCGGCGCCGGCGTCTTCACGCACCGGGGCGAACCGGGTGAACCACCAAGCGGTACCCGCGCCCGTGCGGACTTCCTCCACGCCGTGGTGCGGCCGCCGTGTGCGGCAGGTGGCGAAGAGCCGGGAATCCGGCGCCCACACGCCGGCCGCGTCCGCGCCGATCCGCAGCGCCGGCGGGAAGCGGCCCGCCGACGCGGCGCGCCACCGCAGCCGCAGCGCGCCCTCGTCCTCGCGCCACAACAACGCGTACCCGTGCCACAGCCCGCTCGAGAGCCACTGCCGGGCGGCGAGCCGCAGCGGTGCGGCGAAATGGGCGGCGAGATCGCGAAGCCCGTCGGCCGTGAGGTCCGTGCGGCGCGCGCGCGGCCGGAAGACGGCCATCGGCAGCAGCAGTTCGGCGGCGGCCGCCTCCACGAGCGCACGCCGTTCCTCTCCCGTCACGTCGTCCGGCACCAGCGTGCCGGCGAGGCCCAGCGCGACCGCCCCGTTCCACTGCGGCGTGTGGGGCGGGAGCCGGCGATCCACACGGATCACGACGCGGCCCCCGCGTCCGTCCCGCGCGGCGCCGTCCTCCGGATTGCCGCCTCCCGCGCCGGGCGGAAGGGCGGCGACGATGGCCGCGACCCCGCAGCGGACGGCGTATCGCTCCGGCGAGAACGGCGGCCGGCGCATCCCGGACGCCCGCACCACCGCCGCCGCGCGACGGCGCACCGCCCCGGCCTGGTCGGCGGCTCGCATCGGCATCGCGCCGTGCCTTCGCGCGCGGGCTCGGCGGTCCCTCGTCCACGGCCGAGCCGCCGTAGGCCGGCCGGAGGGCCGCGGTGAAGTCTCACTCGCGGCGGCCGGCGGGAAGCAGGCGGCGCCGCCTGGGGGCGCGCGATGCGCGGCACACTAGCGGCGTTCTGGCTGGGCGTAGGGCTGACGTGGGTCGTGTTCGCGGCGACCGGCGGGACCGCGCTCGATCTGCGCGTCGTCGCCGGCGACGCCGGAGCGCGGCTCGAGCAGGCCGTGGACCAGGGCGCGCTGGCCGGCCTGCTGGCCCCGGCCGCTCCGGTGATCGGCGTCCTTCATATAAAGAAGCGGACCTGGGGACTCGTCACGACGTACGCGGAAACGCTCGCCGCGCCGGGAGCGCGCGCCGCCGGCACGCCGGACGTGCGCGTCGTCCTGACCATGCCGGGCACGGTGACGGACACCAACGCGCCCGGCCGGGAGGGCCGCGCGCTCCTCTGGAACGGCCTCCCCGGCGTCGAGCCGGCGTGGGCGGAGAGCCGCGCCGTCAACGGGCCGGCCCTCGTGTTCGTGGTGGCGGCCGCCGTCGTGTCCCTGTGGGTGCGGGCGCGAGGAAAGGCGGGATGACGCCCGCGAACGTATAGCGAGATGCAGCTGCTGATCCGCCTCAGCGATCTCCTGTACGACACGTTCGTCCTCGTACGGAACGTCCTGGTTTCGCTCTTCGGACCGCGGCGGGCCTACGTGCTCCTCGAATTGTCGGGGCCCTATCCCGACTACCGCGGGCGCGATCCGTGGTGGGTGCGGCAGCCGGAGACGATCGAGGACGTCCGCCGCCAGCTCGCCGTGATCCGGGCCGACCGGCGGGCCGCGGGCGTCGTGATGACGATCCGCGATCTTCCGGCCGGCCTGGCGTCGGTGCAGAGCCTGCGCGCGGCGTTCGCGGACTACCGCGCGCGGGGCGGACGCGTCGTCGCCTACCTGACCCAGCCGACGACCCGGCAGTACTACCTCGCGAGCGTCGCCGATGAGATCGTGATGCCGGAGAGCGGCGTCCTCGACCTGGGCGGCGCGGCGCTCGAAGTGACGTTTCTCGGCGAGGCGCTCG
>Ga0187825_10000463_pt1 | contig 10114 bp, 9 predicted proteins | sample NC_wetland_sal_i_11_FD_132421 | JGI IMG/M metagenome (GOLD analysis project Ga0187825, IMG submission 132421) | Wetland sediment microbial communities from Neuse River Estuary, North Carolina, USA - SourceSoil_5 | ecosystem: Environmental > Aquatic > Freshwater > Wetlands > Sediment | place... | reverse complement strand
CGGCCTTTGTGCTGCGCAACGTTTCCGATTTAACGTTGCTATTCGCCGAGGCCTTTCGCGTGCTCAAACCCGGCGGTAAATTTGTATCCCTGGATATGTTTCCGCCGTCGGCAAATTGGTTTTCGCCTTTCTATTCGGTCTATTTTCACTGCGTAATGCCCCGCCTCGGAGGGCTGCTGGCCGGCGATCGCGATGCCTATCAATACCTTTCGGACTCGGTCCGGCGCTTTCATTCGCCCGAGGCGGTTTCAGCGATGATCGCGCAGGCCGGCTTTACGCGGGTCCAGGTGCGTAAATTCTTGAGCGGCGCGGTGTGCATGCACACCGCTGAAAAACCTTTGCCGGCTGCGGGTCGAGCGTAGTTTTATGCGGGGGTTTTCCAGCAGCTTTTTGATTTTTTTCTATCAGATCGCGCTGGGCGGCCTTTTCGCCCTTGCCGGCACGCCGTTTCATGAAATCGAGCGCGCTTTCTACAAATCCACTGCCGGCGTCCTCTACGTCATTGCGCTGCTCGGTTTGTGGGGCAAGAGTATTTTATACTGGCGTAGATTGACCGAGGGCTGGAGCTGGGGCGTCGGCTTGGAAGCTATTTTTCACCTCGCCTTCGTGCTGTCCTTTTCCTGCTACATGGTCTCCCTTTGGAGGGAGCGCCAAGTCTTTCGGGCGCGCAGCTTCGCGGCGTCGGTGTTAACCGGTCTGATCGGCCTGCTGTTCAGTACCCACAGCTTTTACAGCGCGCCGCTCGTTTCCATTGAAACTATCATCTATCCGACCGCTTTCTTTCTTTCCTCTCTGTTGCTCGGCAGCGTCACCATCGGCATGCTGATCGGCCATTGGTATTTGATCGATACCGGGCAAAGCTTGGAGCCATTCATCCGGATCTACAAATTCTTCCTCGTCACGCTAATCGTTCAGTGTGCTTTTTTTGCCCTCGCGCCGCCGGCGCTCTATTTTCTCGGCAGCGCGCAGAGCCACGGGGCCATGGGACAACTGTGGCAACACCACGCGACCTTATTGGTCACGCGGGTGATCGTCGGCCAGGGTGCGCCGCTGATTCTCGCTTGGATGATCTGGCGCACGCTGCTGATCCCGCACACCATGGCCGCCACGGGCCTCTTTTATATCGCGCTGCTGGGAGTTTTCGTAGGAGAAATTCTTGGGAGGCAGATTCTGGCGCTAGCCGGCCTGCCCTTCTGAGGACGACGGTTCGCTGTCGTGCGGAACCCTGGGATAGGTTTTCAGCTTGGTGATTCGCAAACCATTCGAGGTCCAACCCAAATCGTATCCAACCGGCTCGCCGACTTTCAACTCGAGCGGCGATTTTGCCTCCCCGCAGAGAATCACCAACTCGTAAGAAAAGGTCAGTTCCCGCCCGCTCTCGGTTCGGACCACGCCGGTGTTATTTGACGGAAACAATTTTGTGATTACGCCCTGGTGATAATAATCGCCACGCGGCGACGCCAACGGGTCTTTTTCTTCCGCAATCATATTTCTAATGGATCCCAAACCTCAGGCGCAACATCCCGAGCGTTGCTTTGACGGTCAGACCCGCCCACAATATCGGTTCAGGCAATTGGATGTTTTTGCGTAGCAATGCGCGCTTGCAGCTCCATGAGACCGTCGAGGACCGCTTCCGGACGCGGCGGGCAACCCGGCACATAGACGTCAACAGGAATGATCCTATCTATGCCTTGAACGGTCGCGTAGTTGTCGTAAAAACCACCGCTCGCCGCACACGCGCCGAAGGCCATCACCCATTTCGGCTCCGACATCTGCTCATAAACCCGCTTGAGGACCGGCGAAAGTTTGTGGTTTACCGTACCGATAACCATAAGCAGGTCCGCCTGCCGCGGGCTGAAGCGCGGCAGCAGTGCACCGAAGCGATCGATGTCGTAGGGCGACATCGACAGCGACATGTACTCCATGGCGCAGCAGGCCGTGGCGAATGGATAGGGAAAGAGTGAATATTTCCGCGCCCATCCAACCGCCTTATCCAGCCGGGTCAGAACCACCGTTTCCGCGAGCAGCTTGTCCTGCCCGAAGCGCGACTGCGCCGCTGCCTGTGCTTGGTCCATAATTATCGACTCGCTCGCTTCCGCTCCGTCATCCACGAAACCGTCCTAATGAAAAGGTACTATTTTTCCCGCTGTCTGACAAATCCAGCGGCAGGCTATTGCTCAAAAGGCTTCAGGCTGATCAAAATTGTTACGGCATGGCAAAAAACATCCCGCCGCAGCACCAGCGAGAGGCCTCCGGCGAGGTCGGAGATGTATGCCGGTAAGTTGCGGTAAAGAACGCGAGCCATTCGCGCGCGGGACACTGCCGCGAGCGCCAGAGTCTCGGACTATCGTTTGGTTACATTAACGGCTTGGGGCCCTTTGTCGCCTTGAGCGATTTCAAATTCGACGCTCTCGCCTTCGTTTAGAGTCTTGAATCCATCGCCTTGAATCGCGCTATAGTGAACAAATACATCTCCACCGCCTTCTTTCTCAATAAATCCGTAACCCTTGGCGTTGTTGAACCACTTCACCTTGCCACTTGCCATCTCCAAGCCTCCTTGCACGCGCGGCATCCAAATATGATCCGTGCGTGGTAGTCACGCGCCCGCCCCCAAAGTCGCAAACGCTCTTACCGTTTTCGCTTTCTCCATTCTCAGAACCCGTGAGCAGCGGGGACTACTCTCAGCGAACAGCTCTATCGACGAATGAAAAAAGACCCACTGTCAAATTGCGGTGGCGAGATTAGGAAATGCTGGCAGCCATTGTCAAGAAAAAAAGCACATTCGGGGCAGAATCATTACTTATTAACACCTGGGGAGGTTGGACAGAGATTGCCCATACGGCTTCTTCAGCCATCGGCGGCTGCCTATGCGCCACGCGCTCCCACAGGGTTGGAAGCCCGGACACGGGGCACCCCGTCAAACGGGACCGCATCAGCCCAACCGTAACGCTGTAGAAGCCAGCCAGCTGGGGCAGTATCCCGTAACCATTTGGCAGAGAGCTTACGTCTCAATACCTGCCAATGTTCTTCGGCTCACGACCCAACCCAACCCCTCAAGGCCCCACTACTCGCCCCGTTTTGCCCAATCCGATCGATCACTATGAATCCTCATCCCACACCCTGTAATTGCACCCCTGAAGGCGGGATTTATCGATAGTTAGACATCGAAGCACCGAAACTAATACATATAGTAAACATTATAAATTATTGATATTTAATGATAAAATCGAACACATCTTGACCTAGAGAAGATTTTCCATTATAAATAGAAGGGTTAGGAGATCTGAACGGGAGTTCCTACGACGCGCAGGAAGCACAGGTAGGGCAAATTCAGGCTCGATATTTAATCGCCCATGGCCATATATACAACATTATCGAAGAAGGATATCGCGAAGATCGTCGACGAATTCGCCCTTGGCGACCTTCTCTCATTCACCGGTATGAAGCACGGCTCGGTGAATACGCATTACCTTATCGAAACTAAACGCGGTAAATACTTCGCCAAAATCGATGAAGTCAAAAGCGAAGTCGAGGTAAAGCAAGAACTGGACCTCTTGCTGCATTTGCGCAAGCAAAATTTTCCCTGTCTCCAACCGTTAAAAACGAAGAGCGGGCGATTCCACATCGAGTTTCAAGGAAAATGTCTCACCGTAACGCGCTATGTGGACGGTCTCGAATTGCCCGTCGACGCGATCACGCCGATTCATTTGAGCGCCTTAGGTCACGCCTTGGCGAATCTCCACTTGATCGGCCGAAGCTATAAGAAGGGCATCGACAATCGCTTTGGCTTCAATCGTATCGTGGGGATTTATCGGGAAGTGCGCCGACAGATGCCCTCGCACCTCAAAAATATCGTCAGGGTGTTGGATGACGAGTTTACCTATCTCGAGAATTACCTTGACAATAACTTGCCCAAGGGGATCATTCACGGCGACTTGTTTGCGGACAACGTCAAGTTTAAGGGCAACCGATTGACGGGTGTCATGGACTTCGAAGCAGCTTGCCGTGGCAAGCTGATCTACGACTTGGCCACCGCCGTCAACGCACTCTGTTTTATCGAAGACCGTTATCGCATCGATCGCTTCGAAGCGCTGATCTCAGGCTATGAGAGCTTGCGGCCCCTATCTTTGCCGGAATGGGATTCCTTCCCCAACGAATTGCGTTTTTCCGCTTTGCGCTTCACCGTGACTCGGATCAAGGATTTTTATCTGCGAAGCGCCGACGAGAGCCAGCGCGTTTACAAAGATTTCAAAGAATTTTACGATCGCTTGCTGATCTTACGCCGCGAAAAGAGCGGCGGGATGGAAGACATCTTGCTGGCCATGGCGACCGGGTACGATTATCGCAAGTACCAGAAATCAAAACCTTCCAAATAGTCCCAGATCAATTTTTAGCCGCCGTGCTCCTGCGACTCGGTCAGCCGTTTGATCTTTATCTTCGTATCCCGTCGTATGAGTCGGACCATGGCCATGAGAGTCAAGATTGCCCCGGCAAAAAAGAATATCCTGCCACCCGTTAAAACGACGTAAAAAAAGTTAAGCTTCACCCGCGCGCCGTTGTACTTCTCACGGTCTTCGTTGATGCGCCGAAGCACTTCTTCGTTTTTTTGGTGATCGAGCTCCTGAAAACTCCGATAGCTCTCCTCAAGACCGGTTCGCGCCGTCTTGTATAAAAGCGCCTGGTATTTGGAGGTCTCCACCACCCCCACCACCCAATTGCCAATCCCCATAACTAGACAGACTACGCCTGTTAGCAACAGATAGCTGGAATAAATCTCACGCAGCTTCATAACAGTCTTGATTGCGGCCTGCTTCGGACGTTTTTATGATAACGGTCTCAAAAAAATTATACCAGACTGCAGGAATGATTTGCACCCGATCGGCGAGTAGCTTAGGATTCCCAACATAATGGCCCGCTACGTAATCGGCGATATCCATGGCTGCGCCGCGGAGCTGAGGCGGCTCGTCGAAGCGCTACCTCTTGTTCGTGGCGATCAGTTGGTCTTTCTCGGCGACTATATCGATCGGGGACCGGATTCGAACGCCGTTGTCTCCCATTTGGTTTCGCTTCAAGGGCTCCTGCCTCAAGTCGAGGTGGTGTTTTTGCGCGGTAATCACGAAGACATGTTACTCTCCTACCTCGGATTTGGCGGCCAGCACGGCGACATGTTCTTGATCAACGGCGGCAAAGCAACGCTGGCGAGCTACGGTCTGGGGCCCGATGAAGTTACTGCCGAAAGGGCACTATCGGTGATTCCGGCCGACCATTTAAGCTTCTTTCGCCAGCTCAAAAATTACCACTTGATGGACTCGTTTTTGTGCGTGCACGCGGGCATACACCCGCAGAAACCGCTCGCCGAACAGACCGACGAAGAGCTGCTGTGGATCCGCAACGCCTTCATCTATCGATCTCACAGCCTGCCCTACACGGTTCTTTTCGGTCACACACCCCAACCCACGGTGCTCTACGATTTGCCGTATAAAGTCGGCCTGGACACCGGGCTGGTTTACGGCAACATGTTGACTTGTCTTGAGGTAGATGAGAAAGTTCTGTTTCAGATCGGTCGCGGAAGAAAGCGTGTCAGCCGGATTTCCGCGCAGCGTAAGTGGGGGGTAGCCTCCAATTCCGCTTGATTGCTTGATCTTTTTCCTACCCCATCATAGTTTGGCTTCTCCAAGGCGGTGTAGCTCAGTTGGTCAGAGCACGCGGCTCATATCCGCGGCGTCGTAGGTTCGACTCCTACCACCGCCACCATTCTATCCACACCTAGATTTTCCCGGTATTGCGGCAAGGCATTGAGCTAGAATTTTTCCGACCATGAGGCCGTACCGTAGCGCTCGCGAACGAGCGCCTCGATTCGCGCCGAGGGAGTCTCTCGAAAAAGCTCCCTCGCCTGCCAAATTTCCCGCAAGCCTTGGCGCACTCGCGCCGAATCGAGGCTCAGATTGGCGATGAATTCGAGATGGGAGCGATTCCGGCGATAGTCAGGCTGTTTGGATGGGACGGGCAAACAACTCGCCACAAGTTGAAGATCGAAGTTCAACAAAAACGTCCCATGCACCAGCACAATACGAGACTTGCGATACTGCGCGTTGCCCGAGAATTTCCGGCCCGCTAAAGTCAGGTCGCTGACTCCTTCGATCTGCGCCGGCGCTCCGCACAATGCCTGGAACAAGCGACAATGGCGCTGCAAAACATAATCGAAGGTCGCGGTGATATTTCCCAAACCGCGCTTTCGGCTATCGAGAAACAATGAATAGTTGAGGCATCCCGGTCCCTGTAATACAGCGCCGCCGCCGCTGACTCGCCGCAGAATCGCCACTCGATTTTCTCTGCAGACTTCGACGTTTGCTTCCGACCGCAAACGGTTGGCGTGGCCGAGCACAACAAAATAATTCTTCGGCTCCCAAACTCGCAAACAAGGCGGAGACACCGTCTCGCTTTCGAGCAATTCCATCAAAGCCTCATCACAGGCGAGATTCGCTGAAGGATCGTCGAAAGTTAGATCTAGATATTTCATGAAATTCAGTTGATTTTAGTCCTTTTTTGTTGTCTGTTAAAATCACAGGGAAGAGGATGAATGGACTTCGAAAAAAAACCAACTAGCGACGCGGTAACGGCGGCCGGCGAGCGTGAAAACGGGAAAGGCATTAAAAACGACCGGCATAAGTGGCTATCTTCTCTAGAATACATCCTTGAGTATATTCTTAAGAACGAGCAATCGGAGCAGGCCTCATTGCTGATCGAAGAGCTCAACGATCGGCTGCGCGGTTCGGGGCTAAAAATTCCACACCGGGTCAGCACCCCATACATCAATACCATCGCCGCGGAAAAAGAACCGCCCTACCCGGGTAATCGAGAGATCGAGCGACGCATCAAGAGCTATGTGCGTTGGAACGCCATGGCGATGGTGGTCAAGGCTAATCGTCTCCACGCCGATATCGGCGGTCATATCTCGACCTACGCTTCGTCCGCAACGCTCTACGAAGTCGGCTTCAATCATTTCTTCCGTGGCGACGACGGGGAACGTTACGCTGACATGGTCTACTTCCAAGGGCACGCGTCGCCGGGCAGTTACTCGCGCGCCTATGTCGAATGGCGCATCAATGCTCCGAAGCTGCATCACTTTCGTCAGGAGCTTGCGGTTGCGGGCGGCCTGGCGTCCTATCCGCATCCGTATCTGATGCCCGATTTCTGGCAGTTTCCATCTGTGTCCATGGGCCTCGCGCCGATCATGTCGATTTACCAGGCCCGCTTCGTTCGCTATCTGAAGAGTCGCGGCCTCTTGAATGCCGCAGAGCCGCGCATCTGGTGCTTCGCCGGCGACGGCGAAATGGACGAGCCCGAATCCACCGGCGCGCTGACGCTGGCGGCGCGGGAAAATCTCGACAACTTGGTTTGGGTCGTGAACTGCAATCTGCAGCGTCTCGATGGTCCGGTGCGCGGCAACGGCAAGATCATTCAGGAGCTCGAAGCGCTGTTTCGCGGCGCGGGCTGGAACGTGATCAAAGTGATCTGGGGATCGGATTGGGACCCTCTGCTCGCCGCCGACGAAAAAGGCCTCCTGCTTAAACGCATGGAAGAAGCCGTCGACGGCGAATATCAGAAATACTCCGTCGAACCTGGCAGCTACACGCGCAAAAACTTTTTCGGCAAATACCCCGAGCTTTTGGAGATGGTCAATCATCTGACCGACGACCAAATTCGCAAGCTGCTGCGCGGCGGTCATGATCCGAAAAAAGTCTACGCGGCATACAAGGCTGCGGTCGAGCACACAGGCGGACCGACGGTCATCCTGGCAAAGACGGTCAAAGGCTACGGTTTAGGCGAAGCCGGCGAGGGCAGAAATATCACGCACCAGCAGAAAAAACTGAACGAACGGGAGCTGCGCGAGTTTCGCAGCCGCTTCGACATCCCGCTTCCCGACGAGGAAGTCGTCGAGACGCCTTTCTATCGTCCACCGCTGGACAGCCCCGAAACCGAATATCTGCTCGAACGGCGCAAGCAGCTCGGCGGTTTCATTCCGCAGCGTAAGGTCAACGTCAAGCCGCTCAAGCTCCCGGATGCCGCCGATTACGCCGAGCTTCTCAAAGGCTCCGGGGAGCACGGCATGTCCACAACGATGGCGGCGGTTCGACTGCTGTCCAAGCTCTTGCGCCATCAAGAAATCGGCAAGCTGATCGTGCCGATCATTCCCGACGAGGCGCGCACCTTCGGCATGGACTCGCTGTTTCGCCAAATCGGCATCTACTCGCCGAAGGGCCAGCTCTACGAGCCCGTCGACCGCGAAACTCTGCTTTATTACAACGAGGCAAAGGACGGCCAGATCCTCGAGGAAGGGATCACCGAGGCCGGCGCCATGTCGTCATTCATCGCCGCAGGCACCGCCTACGCCAACCTGGGTCTCAACCTGATTCCATTCTACTTCTACTATTCGATGTTCGGCTTTCAACGCATCGGTGATCTCATCTGGGCGGCGGCGGACAGCAAATCGAAAGGTTTTCTGCTCGGAGCCACGGCCGGCCGGACCACGCTCAACGGCGAGGGGTTGCAGCACCAGGACGGCCATAGCCACCTGTTGGCCAGCGCGGTGCCGACCCTGTTCACCTACGACGCCGCGTTTGGCTATGAGATCGCAGTCATCATCAAAGATGGCTTGCGTCGTCTCTACGCCGAGGGCGAGGAGCACTTTTACTACCTTACGCTTTACAATGAGAGCTATCCGATGCCGGAAATGCCTCAAGGCGTCGAGGACGGCATTCTCAAGGGCTTGTACAAGTTGAGCCCGGCGACCAAAGGGAAAAAATTCAAGGCGCATATTTTCGGCAGCGGTCCACTGCTGCGTGAAGCCTTGCGAGCGCAGGAAATTCTCGCCGAGCAATTCGACGTGGCCGCGGATGTTTGGAGCGCGACCAGTTACAAACTTTTGCGCGGCGACGCGCTGCGCACGAAGCGCTGGAACATGCTCCATCCAACCGCCGCGCCGAAGAAATCCTATCTGGAATCATTGCTGCAGGACGAGGAAGGGCCGTTTATCGCGGTATCCGATTTCATGAAAATGGTTCCGGATCAGGTCGCGCCGTGGGTGCCCGGCGGCCTCATGACCCTGGGCACCGATGGTTTCGGCCGCAGCGACACCCGGGAAAATCTCAGAAGATTTTTCGAAGTCGACGCTGAGATCACCACGGTGGCAACACTCTACGCGCTCTATCAAAAGGGCTCTCTGCCGGCGCAGACGGTCGAAAACGCGATAAAAAAACTTGGCATCGATCCGGACAAAGCCTGCCCGTTTTATCTCTGATCACGCAAAGGACAGCGACCTAAATCTCCCATGGACGTCAAACTTCCCCAGCTTGCCGAAGGTGTAGAATCCGGCACGGTGGTCAGCATTCTGGTCGCCGAAGGCCAGGAAATCAAAACCGATCAGGCCATCATGGAGCTCGAAACCCAGAAGGCCGTGGGTTCGATTCCAGCGCCGAGTTCCGGCCTGGTTACGAAAATTCACGTCAAGCAAGGCATGGAGGTGAGCGTCGGCCAGGTACTGATCTCGCTCGAGCCGACGGGTGACGCCGCGGCAAAAGCACCGGCCGGCGTCGCGACCAGCGCGCCGGGGCCGGCCAAAGCCGCGCCCGCGCCGCAACTTCCCACGGCGGCAACACCCGCTCAGGGCGCACCAGCGGACTACCTCTATGAATCGAAGAGCGGCGCGGCGCCTCCGGCGCCGCCGTCGATTCGCAAAATCGCGCGCGATTTGGGCATCGATCTCAACCGCGTCAAAGGGAGCGAAGCGGGCGGTCGAATCAATCTGGCGGACCTGCGCGGTTACGTTCATCGGCTCCAAGATCTCGCCTTCCGAAGCGGTGGCGCCCAAACCCCGGCGACGCCCGTGAGCGCGCCCGGAGTGACCGGCGCCGAAGCGATCGATTTCAGCAAATGGGGACCTATTCGGCGCGAAAAAATGTCCCCACTCCGGCGCACCGTGAGCCGGCGTATGGTCGAGTCGTGGACCACGATTCCAAAAATCAACCAGTTCGCCGATGCGGATATTACCGCGGTCTTGGCCCTGCGCAAGAAATACGCTGACGGCTTCGATAAAAAAGGCGGGCATCTCACT
>Ga0187825_10000462_pt1 | contig 10114 bp, 6 predicted proteins | sample NC_wetland_sal_i_11_FD_132421 | JGI IMG/M metagenome (GOLD analysis project Ga0187825, IMG submission 132421) | Wetland sediment microbial communities from Neuse River Estuary, North Carolina, USA - SourceSoil_5 | ecosystem: Environmental > Aquatic > Freshwater > Wetlands > Sediment | place... | reverse complement strand
CTTGCCCGAGACGTTCGCGACGTCCGCGACGGCGTCCCGGCCGTCGCCCTGCCCCCGGAGCCGGAACGGCGACTGCTCCACCCGCGCGCTCACGGTGGCGCCCGCGACCGGCAGCCCGATCGCGTCGGCCTCGTACACGCCGGACACCGCGTCGCGCCCGTCGACGTGGAACAGGGCGGCGCCGCTGTCCGCTCCCGCCTGCTGCTGGGAGCCGTCCCGGAACGGCTGGCCGCCCGGCTCGTACAGCGCGGCGAAGGCGCCTTCCCGCGCGCTCGCCGTGGCGATCCGCACCACGAAGGGACGCCCGCTGTCCGCGGCGAAGAACGCGCGGCGGGTGCCGCCCGGCTCGAGCCGCGCGTCCGCCAGGAGCTCGGCGCTCCCCATGGCGTGGGAGACGACGACGGTGTTCACCAGGCGGAAGGCGGGGCCGAGCAGTGTGTCGGCGGTCCACCCGCTCACCACGCCGGTGTAGACCCCGGGCGCCTGGAGCGCGGCCGCCCGGTAACGCACGCTGACCGTCCCGCGGGCGCCGGTGATCGTCGCGGTGCGCCGGGCCACCAGCCACGGCGCGTCGGAGCGGAGCGTGTAGGTGGTCGCGCCGGTGGCGCCGGGGCGGGTGATCTCGAAGACCTGCACCGTGTCGGCGGGTGAGGCGAGCCCCCGCTGGCGGAAGGCCGCGTCGTCGCCGTGGCCGACCGCGCGCACCGCGACATCCGGCGCCGTGCGCCGCTGCTCGAGCCAGCGCCAGGCCGACTCCACCTCGGGCAGCCCCGCGCCTTCGTCGATGAACGGGAGGTCGCCCTGCGGCCGGGCGGTGACCATGAGGGCCTGCTTGATCGTGCGCGCGTCGGCGGCGATGCCCGCCTGCACCAGTGCCGACCGCAGCAGGGCCACGACGCCGGCCAGGTGCGGCGCGGAGAAGCTGGTGCCCTGCTTGACCTCGCCGCCCGCGTCGTAGCGTGGCACGCTGGAGTAGGCGAAGCCCGGCGCGAGGAGATCGGGCTTGGCCAGCTCGCCGCCGCGCGCGCTGAACGAGGCGATCTGGTCGGCCGGGGCGGCGCCCGGCGCCCGGCGGAGGAACGCGCCCGGCAGCGTGGCACCCGCGGTGAGGACCCGCTCGGCCGATCCGGGGAACCCCATCGTCGAGAGGCCGGGTCCGTCGTTGCCCGCGCTCACGGTGAACACCACATCCGGGTGGACCGCGAGCACGGAGTCCACGATCCGGTCGATCACCGCCTTGCCCTCGATCTCGTTGCCCACGCCGAAGCTCATGTTCATGACCAGCGGGATCCGCCGCCGCTCGGCGAAGCGGATCGCGTAGTCCATCGCGTGCAGCATGCTCCCGGTGACGGAGATTCCGCCCTGGGCGTTGTTGGCGATCTTGAGGCCGATGAGCTGGGCGCCGGGCGCGACCCCGTCGAAGCCGGCCACGCCGTAGAGATCGTGCCCCGCGGCGACGCCCGAAACGAACGTGCCGTGGTTGCCGGTGTCCACGAACAGATCGAGGGTCGGCGTGCCGGCCGAGTCCGCGAGATTGGCGGCCGACGCCACCGGCGCCGGCCGGCCGCGTGGGGCCCAACCGAAGGTTTCGTAGCCCTGGAGGAAATCGTGCACCGGCTTCTCGTTCGCGAGCGAGCCGTCGCCGTCGGTGTCGGCGAACAGCACCCACCCGTCGGTTGCCTTCACGACCACGACCGGGAGCGTGTCCCCCACGGTGCCGTTGCCGTTGAGGTCGGCGGCCGGCGCGGCGCCGAGGGGGATTTCGGCCAGCGCGCCGCCGTAGTAGGGGCCGGTCGCGTTCAACGCGACCACGCGGCCGAAGCCGCCCAGCCGCCGGCCCGCCACCTCCACGGTGTCGCCCCGCGGCGTGACCCGCGCCAGCGCCACCGCGCCCTCGCCCGAGAAGTCGCGCAGGTCGAGGATCTTCCGCTCACCGGTGGTGGTGGTGCCGAGACCGGGCGCCGACGGGTCGATGCCGGTGTCGAGGATCGCGATCAGCACTCCGCGGCCGTCGGCCGTGGGGTGCAACGTGCGAAAGGTGTCGGCGCCGGTAGAGGCGAGCGGCATCCAGCCCCGGGCGTACGCCACCTCCGGCGGCGCCACGCGCGGCTTGGCCGGGGGGGGCGGAGGGGCGCTGTCGGCGAGCGCCACCGGGGGCTTCGCGAGCGTGCCGGGATCGACGTCGGGCTTGGACTGCTGGGCAGTCGGTGCGGGAGCCGGTGCCGGTGCGGGAGCGGGCCGAGTGCCGGCGCAGGCCGCGAGCAGGCCCACGAGGATGGCGGAAGGAATCGGATGTCGCAGCATGTCAGCGTTGCGTCGCGGCGTCGAAGGCGGGCAGCACGAAGGGACCCAGATGGGGCCCGCCGTAGTTGGAGACGACCCGGAGCAGGAAGGCGAGCTGGTCGCGGGTCTCTTCCGGGGTGACGATGGCGTCGGCGAAGCCGCGGGCCGCGGCGAACCTCGCGTCGAGCTGGGCCTCGTAGTCGGCCCGCATGGCCTCGATCGCCGCCTGCTTTTCCGGTGCGAGCGGCTTGCCGGCGGCCTGGGCCTTCTGGATGTCGGGACCGTGCACCGCCATCACGGCGGACTCGCCCTCCATCACGCCCATGCGCCCGGTGGGCCAGGAGAGGATGAAGTCGGGGTCGAACCCCTGGCCGGCCATTGCGTAGTAGCCGGCGCCGGAGGCGTGGTTCACCGTGAGCACGATCTTCGGCGCCACCGCGGTGGCCATCGCCTCTACGAAGCGGGCGCCCGCGCGGATGATCCCCGAATGCTCCGCCTCCGGACCGACCATGAAGCCGCTCACGTCCTGGATGAAGAGGATGGGCAGCCGCTCCCGGCTCGCGGTCTCGATGAAGTAGGCGACCTTCTCCGCGCTTTCGGTGTACAGGATGCCGCCGAAGCGCGGGCGCTCGCCCGGCTTCCCCTTGATGACGCCCCGGTAGTTCGTGATCACGGCCACCGGGCGCCCCTCGACGTGCCCGTGCCCGCAGATCATCTCCCGGGCGAGATCGGGCTGGAACTCGTCGAGCGCGCCGCCGTCGAGCAGGCAGGCGAGCACCTGGCGGGCGTCGTAGGAGAGCCGGTGGTCCTGTGGCAGCAGGTCGTACAGATCCTCGGGCGGGCGGGCCGGGGGACGGGCGGGCAGCACCTGGTGGGACACGCCGCCCGTGCGGGGAAGCCGCGCCACGTACTCGCGGATCCGGGCCAGGCACTCCGCGTCGTCCGCGACGCGATAGTGGGCGACGGCGCTGATCTCGGTGTGGGTGCGCGCGCCGCCCAGCGATTCCGCGTCGATGGTCTGGCCGGTCGCCCCCTTCACGAGGTTGGGCCCGCCGAGGCCCATGAAGCTCGTCCCCTCGACCATGAAGATCACGTCGGAGAGCGCGGGGAGATAGGCGCCGCCGGCGACGCAGCTGCCCATCACGGCGGCGATCTGCGGCACGTGCAGGTACCGCCGCATGAGCGAGTTGTAGTAGAAGAGCCGGGCCGCGCCGTACTGCCCGGGGAACACGCCGCCCTGGTACGGCAGGTTGACCCCGGCGCTGTCCACGAGGTAGACGATCGGGATGCGCTGGCGCATGGCCGCTTCCTGCGCGCGGAGCATCTTGGTGATCGTCTCCGGCCACCAGGAGCCGGCCTTCACCGTGGCGTCGTTGGCCACGACCACGACCTCGCGCCCCTCGATCGTCCCGATCCCGGTGATCACGCCGGCGCCGGGCGCCTGCCCGTCGTAGCGGTCGTAGGCGACGAGCAGGCCCAGCTCGAGCCAGGGACCGCCCGGATCGAGCAGCCGCTCGACCCGCTCCCTCGGTCCGAGCTTGCCCTGGGCGTGCATCTTGGCGAGCCGTTCCGCTCCGCCGCCCTCGCGAAGGCGGGCGGCGAGCTGGCGATACTCGTCGGTGAGAGTGCGGAGGCGGCTCGGCTTGCCGGAGGCGGTCGAGGCGGTCACGACACGTGTGCGGCGGCCCAGCTCCGGATGTACTCCACCAGCTCGGACGTCGGCGTCCCCGGTCCGAACAGGCGGCCGATGCCCTGGGCCGTGAGGGCCTCCGCGTCCTCCCGCGGGATGATGCCCCCGCCGGTGACGAGAATGTCGGAGCGGCCCTGATCCACCAGGAGCTGCCGGACGCGGGGGAACAGGGTCATATGCGCCCCGGAGAGAATCGAGAGGCCCACGACGTCCACGTCCTCCTGGACGGCGGCGGCCGCGATCATCTCCGGCGTCTGGTGCAGGCCGGTATAGATGACCTCCATGCCGGCGTCGCGCAGGGCGGCCGCCACCACCTTGGCCCCGCGGTCATGCCCGTCGAGGCCGGGCTTCGCGACCAGCACCCGGACGGGCCGGGCCGGTGCCCCCGTGACAGCGCCCATCAGCGGAACCGGACCAGGCCGGCGAGGGTGTCGATCGCGCTGGCGGCGCGGGGCTCGTACACGACGTTGACGTCGATGTGCTGGCGCAGCGCCTCCTCGATGGCGTCGTCCACCACGTCAAGCACGGGGACGGTCTCGCCCTCGCCGCGGCACTCGCGCTCGGTGAGGACGAGCCGCCCGGTGCCGGTGCAGCGGAAACCGGGCACGCTCGCGTCGGCGCTCACGAGCAGCAGGCGCAGCCGCCCGCGGGAAAGCGCCTTGAGCGTGGCCTCCAGTCCGTTCACCGCCCACCCCGTCCCCAGCCGCTCGGCCAGCTCGGCGACCAGCACCCGCTCGGAGGCCCGCTCCCGCTCCTCGCGCACGGCCAGCGTGGCGGCATGCACGGTGGCGGGTGTGGCCTGCTTGGGATTGAGCTTGGCGGTGCCCAGCAGGCGCTCCGCGAGATAGGAGTGCAGGAACGGACGGACGGCGGCGGCCTCGGCGCCGGTCCCGGCGAGCACGATCCCGTGCGCCGGGTAGGCACGGTCCAGCTGGAACAGCATCCGCGCGATCGCTTCCAGGTGCCGCTGCTTCTCCTCGCGGATGCGGTTGTGGTAGTTGTGCTCGCCCCAGCCCGGGCCGTTCTGATCGCCGCGGAACCGCCCGCCACGGGTGGCGTCCGCCCGGAGGCCGGTGAGCTCGGTCGTAGCGTACGCGGTCACCTCGAAGAAGCGGGCCCCGGTGCGGTCGAGGACGACGGTGAGCACCCGGCCGAACTCCTCTTCGATCGCGGCGAGCTCCCGGACGAGCGGGGTTCCGTCCACCGCCAGGCGCGACCGGTGCACCAGCGGCAGCGGCAGGACCTCGAAGAGGCCGATGCCCTCGCAGGCGAAGATCGCGAGCCCCTGCGTGGCGGGGAGGTTGGCCGGGCTCCGCAGATACTGGACGACGCGTCCCAGGTCCCGTCCCACCTCCTCCTGCGCGGTCCGGCCGAGCCCGAGACGGGCGAGGCCCGCGAGGACGCCCCTGACCCGGTTCTTGACCTTGATCAGGTACTTCCCGCGGGAGCGGTCGCGCGGCTCGAGCTTGAGATAGCAGGACACCACCGGGTGGCCCGCGGGATCGACGCCGGTGAGCCGCGCCAGCTGGTCCGCCACCCGGCTCTGCCGTCCCGGCGCGGGCCGGCCCGGTGCTCCCGGCCGGCGCCGGGCCGGGCCGGTGGCCCGGTCAAAAGAAGACCGGCTCGCGGTAGTTGCCATAAATCTCCTCCAGCACGTGCCGGATCTCGAACAGCGTGCAATACGCACGCGCGCAATCCAGCATGGCCGGCATGATGTTGCGATCCTCGGCCGCGGCGGTGCGGAGCGCGGCCAGCCGCTCCGCGACCAGCCGCGCGTCCCGCCGGGCCCTCACGTCTCCCAGGCGGCGCCGCTGCGTGCGCTCGGCGTCTGCCCCGACCTTCAGAATCTCGACCGGCGCCTCGGCTTCCTCCAGGAACTCGTTCAGCCCCACGATGAGCCGGCGGTGCTGCTCCACTTCCGCCTGGAACCGGGCCGAGGCGCGGGCGATCTGGCGCTGGAACCAGCCGGACTCGATCGCCCGGACGACCCCGCCCTGGGCCTCGATCTCGGCGAACAGCCCCTCGGCCTCGCGCTCGAGCCCGTCGGTGAGCGCCTCGACCAGGTACGACCCGCCCAGCGGATCGGCGACGTTGGCGACGCCGGTCTCGTACGCCACGATCTGCTGGGTCCGCAGCGCGATTCGCACCGATTCCTCGGTCGGCAGCGCCAGCGTCTCGTCGAGCGCGTTGGTGTGGAGCGACTGGGTGCCGCCCAGCACCGCGGCGAGGGCCTGGTACGCCACCCGCACGATGTTGTTGTGCGGCTGTTGCGCCGTCAGCGTGACGCCCGCCGTCTGGCAGTGGAAGCGCATCTTCCAGCTGCGCGGGTCCTTCGCCCCGTACTTCTCCCGGACCGCGCGGGCCCAGATCCGACGGGCCGCGCGCAGCTTGGCGATCTCCTCGAAGAAATCGTTGTGGACGTCCCAGAAGAACGAGAGCTGCGGGGCGAACCGATCGACGTCCAGACCGCGCGCGAGGCCGTGTTCGACGTAACAGAACCCGTTGGCCAGCGTGAACGCGAGCTCCTGCGCGGCGGTGGCGCCGGCCTCGCGGATGTGGTAGCCCGAAATCGAGATCGTGTTCCACTTGGGCGTGTGCTCCGCGGCCCACTCGAACAGGTCCACGATGATCTTGAGCGCCGGCTCCGCCGGGTAGATCCAGGCGTGCTGCGCCATGTACTCCTTGAGGATGTCGTTCTGGATCGTCCCGCGGAGCTCCGCGATGGGCACGCCCTGGCGTTCGGCGGCCGCGACGTAGAAGCAGAAGAGGATGGCCGCGGGCCCGTTGATCGTCATCGAGGTGGAGACCCGGTCGAGCGGGATGCCGTCGAACAGCGTCTCCATGTCCGCCAGGCTGGAAACGGCGACGCCGCACTTCCCGACCTCGCCCTCGGAGCGGGGGTGATCGGAGTCGTACCCCATGAGCGTGGGGAAGTCGAACGCCACCGAGAGCCCGGTCTGCCCGCGGGACAGGAGGAACTTGTAGCGCGCGTTGGTGTCCTCGGCCGTCCCGAAGCCGGCGAACTGGCGCATGGTCCAGAGCCGGCCGCGATACATCGTCTCGTGGATGCCGCGGGTGAAGGGATACTCGCCCGGCAGGCTCAGCCGCCCGGCCGCGTCGGCCCGCAGATCCCCGGCCGTGTAGGCGGACTCCAGGGCGCGGCCGGAGACCGTGGTAAGCTCCGCATCCTCCCGCACCGGAAGAGCGGCGACGCGCTCGCGCCAGGCCCGCACCTCCGCCCGCAGCCGCTCCAGCTCGCGCTCCTGCTCGGCGAGACGCTCGGTCGCGCGCCGGTCGGCATCGAGGTTCCAGGTGGTCATACGCGCTCACCCTGTCGCAGGCCGTCGAGAATCTCCGCCGCCAGGTCGTACGGACTCAATCGTCCGGAGGCGACGTCGTCGAGCCGCTCGGTCACCTGCCGCTCGGCCGAGGTCTCGTCCCAGAGCCACCGGCGGGCGGCGCGCTCCACCACCTCGCGCGTGCGCTCCAGCAGGCGTCGCCGCCGGCGCCGGGCCAGCTCGCCCGAGCGCTCCAGCCAGGCGTGGTGGCGCTCGAGGGCGTCGACCACCGCGTCGGTGCCGTCGCCTTTCGCAGCCGACGCGAGCAGCACCGGCGGCTCCCATCCCTGCGTATCGGCGGGAGGGCCCGCCGGGTGGGGCGGGTCGCTCCGTCCGTGATGGGCCGGGACGTGCCGGTAGGTGTTGCCCCGGCGGATGCCGAGGGTGACCTCGATCTCCTGGCGCAGCTTCTCCGCGCCGGGGCGGTCGGCCTTGTTCACGACGAACACGTCCGCGATCTCCATGACGCCGGACTTGAGCGTCTGGATCCCGTCGCCCGATTCGGGCACCAGCACGAGCAGGGTCGAGTCCGCCATCCGCGCGACGTCGAGCTCGGACTGACCCACCCCGACGGTCTCGATGAGGAGCCGATCGAACCCGGCGGCATCGAGCACGTCGCACACTTCGCGCGTGGTGGTCGCCAGCCCGCCGAGCGAGCCGCGGCTCGCCATGGAGCGGATGAAGACGCCTTGATCGAGCGCGACCGATTCCATGCGGATGCGGTCGCCCAGGAGGGCGCCGCCGGTGAACGGGCTGGTGGGATCGACGGCGACCACGGCGACGGTGAGCCCGCGCGAGCGGTACGCCGTGACGAGCCGCTCCGCCAGCGTGGATTTGCCCGCCCCGGGCGGCCCGGTGAGGCCGATGCGGCGCGCCCGTCCGATGTGCGGATGCACCCCAGCCAGCAGCCGCTCGAACCCCGGCCGGGCATTCTCCACCTCCGAGATCGCCCGGGCGACGGCCGCGGTCCGGCCGGCGAGCAGATCCCCGAGCAGGCGGTCGGAGGTCATGCCAGAAAGGTCGCCTCCCCCGGGGGTGAGAGGCAAGCTTACTCGACCGGCCCCGACGCCGGCTCCCGGCGCTGCGCGAGCACGCGGATCACGACGAGGACGAGGACGCCCACCACGAGCGCGCCGAGGAGGAGGAACTCGAACCGCTTCACCCTGCCGAGCAGCGCTTCCGCCCCGTCGCCGACCAGATAGCCGAGCCCCACGAAGAAGCTCGCGCCGAGCACGCAGCCGACGGCGTCCACCAGGACGAACCGGAGGAGCGGCAGGTTGTGGAGACCCCAGAAGAGCATCGTGGCGTTCTTGGTCCCGTAGACGAAGCGCGCGGCGATGATCTGCCAGACGCCGATCTTCCGGGTGACGGCCGCGATGCGGGGCCCGACCTTCCGATAGAAGGCCGCGTCCTGCAGGCGCTGGGCGTGGAGGCGGCCCACGGCATACCAGACGCAGTCGGCGCAGAAGGCCCCCAGCGCCGCCGCCGCGATGGCGACCGGGGGGCGGAAGTATCCCTGATGGGAGACCACCCCGCCCAGCACCATCGAGAGGTCGCCCTCGAGGCCCGAGCCGAGGAAGACGGCGGCGAGGCCGTATTGGATGATGAGTTGGGTAAGCCCCACGCCTCTCCTTCGTTCGGCTAGCTCACCCGGAGCCCGGCCGGGATGGACAAGTTGTCGCGCCGCTCCGGCCGGTCGTGGGCCAGAAAGTCCCGGGGTGTTTACATTTCTACCACCTGCGGGGCCGGAAGATCCGCCATTTGCGGCCAAACGTCAACATGGCCCGGTGGCTACCTTCTTGCCTCAGCGTCGTTTGTCCCCGGTACGGTCGTCAGTCAAAGGAAGGCGAACACCCGATGCGCATCGCGCTCGTCACCGAGTTCTACTACCCGCACCTCGGCGGCGTCACCGAGCACGTCCACAATCTCGCCAAGGTCTACAACGCCGCCGGCCATCACACCGTCGTCGTGACCTCGAACATGACGATGCCCCGGGGCACGCCCGACTCGCACGAGTACGAGAAGGACGAGGACTTCGTGCGGCGCGTCGGGACCAGCCGGATCATCTACAGCAGCGGCTCCTTCGCGCGGATCACCACCGGGCTGGGGCTCCGCCGCCAGCTGCGCGACCTCTTCCGGCGGGAGCAGGTGGACGTGGTGCACATCCACGGGGGCCTGGCGCCGACCTTCGGCGTCGTCGCGCCGTTCGCGGCCTGGGACCTCGACCTGCCGGTCGTCGCCACCTTCCACTCCTGGTTTCCCAAGTCGCACCTTTTGGGCCTGTTCCGCCGGCCGGCGCAGTGGGCCATGGATCACCACGCCGCCAACATCGCCGTGAGCCAACCGGTAGTCGAGGCCCATGCGCGCTACGTCCGGGCGGATTGGGAGATCATCCCGAACGGGGTGGACACCGACTTCTTCCGCCCGAACGGCCGCCGGCCGGAGGACGCTCTCTCGCAGGGGCCGCGGCTCCTGTTCCTCGGGCGTCTCGACCCCCGCAACGGGCTCGAGACCGTCCTCCGGGCCATGCCCGCCGTGCTCGAGCGCTACCCGGACACCACACTGGTCGTGGCCGGTGACGGGCCGCTCCGCCCCCTGTACGAACGCCTGGCGCGGCCGGTCGCGGAGCGAGTGCAGTTCCTCGGCCGCGTGAACGGCGACCGCCCCGACGTCTACGGCTCGGCCGACCTCTACCTCTGTCCCACCACCAAGGCGTCGTTCGGGATCACTCTGCTGGAGGCGATGGCCTGCGGCACGCCGCTCGTGGTCTCCGACATCACCGGCTTCCGTGAGCTGGTGAGCG
>Ga0187825_10000461_pt1 | contig 10124 bp, 9 predicted proteins | sample NC_wetland_sal_i_11_FD_132421 | JGI IMG/M metagenome (GOLD analysis project Ga0187825, IMG submission 132421) | Wetland sediment microbial communities from Neuse River Estuary, North Carolina, USA - SourceSoil_5 | ecosystem: Environmental > Aquatic > Freshwater > Wetlands > Sediment | place... | reverse complement strand
GGTCCCGAGATGCTTGGCGACCTCTTTCTCGGACAGATCGGGCGTGATCGATGCGAAGTGGACATGCTCGAGCAATTCAACCCCGCACAGCGAAAGGATTTGATCTTCTTCGAGCGTCCCGACGGCGCGCCACTGCTTGTTGCGGCGAAGATACGTCATGCCGGCGGCGGAACTCGTGAAGATGATAGCCTTTTTTCCTGAGAGCCGCGGGATCATTCCTTCGCGCCTCATGTCGTAGGCCACGCCAGCGGCAAACACACGGTCGAAATATCCCTTGAGCATCGCCGGCATATGGCCCCACCACAACGGATAGAAGAATGCGATCGCGCCAGCGTCGAGGAGCCGCCGCTGTTCGCGGCGAACCGCGGCTGGCACGACGAGCTTACCCGGTCCCATGAGTTCGCGCTCGGACAGGACTGGATCAAAGCCGTAGCGATAGAGGTCGCGGATGACGACGTCGTGACCTAGCGATGCCAGCTCTTTTGCGTAAGCGCGTGCCACCGTCTGAGTGAAGCTCTGACGCTTTGGGTGGCAGACGATGAGAAGATGCTGCATCGCAACCGCTCGCGCTGACCGTTTTGCCGCCGTCCGTGGGGCAGGCTTTTTCGATAGGCCAGGCGGATTTGGCACGCTTTGATCTATCTCAACTGATTGCAGCCCAGATCCGAGGCCAAATAGCCCGGATTCTCGATTTTGATGCAGATCAATACGCACCCCCAATTTGAGGTTTCAAATTTGATTGTGGGTGTGCGAGTTGGCGGGCGCGATGGGAAGCGGAATACGTGGATGGCGTTTCCCTCGACTGGCACCCGGAGGACACGGCAAATCGATTGAGGAAGGAGCGGTGTCATGAACAGCTTCTGGATCGTCATCCTCAGCGTGCTGACCATTTATTTGGTCTACAATTTCTACGCGAAGCGCGTAGACGCGCTTGTCATCCAGCCTGATGCCAAACGGGCGACGCCTGCTCGAATGTACATGGACGGCGTGGACTTCATGCCGACCAGCCGGAACGTGCTGTTCGGATATCACTTCAAGGCGATTGCGGCCGCCGGGCCCATCGTCGGACCGATTACGGCGGCAAATCTGTGGGGGTGGGCGCCCTCGCTGGCCTGGTTGATCCTGGGCGTCAGCTTCATCGGTTGGGCGAGCGATTATGCCGCCATCATGGTGGCGGTGCGGAACGACGGCAATAGCCTCTCGGCGATTGCGCACCGGCTCATTGCGCCCCGGACGCGCACGATTCTGTTCGTATTCATCTTCTTCTACCTGATGCTGCTCGCCGGCGCCTTTATCGGAATTCTCGCGGCCACCCTGTCCGCGCGTCCTGACGTGCCGTTCGGGATCGTGGTTCTCGCCATCATGGGACTGCTCGCCGGCCAGATGATGTATCGCTGGAAGATGGGCATCGGCAGCGTCACCGTCCTCGTCGTCGCCGTGACGCTGCTAGCCATGGCGATGGGACCTTTCGGGCAGCACCTAGACCAGCGCGGCACGTTGGTGCAGGGCCCGCTGGGGTCCGCCGTGACGTGGGTGAACGACAAGGTGGACAGCATTACCGGCCATCAGGCGATCATCTCGGTCCAAGACCCGACGATGGCCGATCCGCGGATTCCGGCTCCACGCGCGGACGGAACCCGACCGACGACGCCGGCGTATGACGCGGCGACAGGTCAGCTTCGGACCTTGCCGAATTACCTGTTCTGGATGGTGTTCCTATTGGCCTTCAGCTACATGGGCGCAAATCTCCCGATCTGGCGGTTTGCACAGCCGGTGAATTACATCGGGTTCTGGGTCATGTTCATAACGATTCTGCTGAGCGCGGTAGGAATGGTCGTCGCGCCGCTTTTAGGCACGACGGACTCGGCGGGCAATCTCATCGGGCGTTTCGCGCTTCCTGCCTTCAAGAACCTCGGCTTTGGAATCGAAGCGGGCAAGGCGTGGCAGCCGCTCTGGCCCATGCTGTTTGTGACCATCGCATGCGGCGCCATTTCGGGCTGGCACTCCCTTGTTGGTTCGATAGGCACCGCGCGGCAGCTCGAATACGAAACCGATGGGCTGCCGGTCGGCGCCGGTGGGATGCTCGGAGAGAATACATTGGCGTTGCTGTCGCTCACCGCCGTCTCGATTGCTGGTGCCGGCGGCGGCGCCGGCCGGTTCGCGTTGGGCGTCGGCAAGCTCATCCATGCCGGGACCTTCGGGCTGATCCCTGAGAGCTTCGGCACCGCGCTTGGGTTTGGCACCTTCGTTATCATCGTGCTCACCGTGACAATCCTGGTCTTCCGCGTGATGCGGGTGACGCTGACCGAATGGGTCGGTGATCTCATGCCGCCCGTGCGGAACATGCATGTGTCGAGCACGATCTCGATGGTGCTGACAGCCGCGCTCGTGCTCACCGGCACATGGGTCTACCTCTGGCAGATGTTCGGTGCGTCGAACCAGCTGATGGCGGCGCTGAGCCTCCTCGTCGTGTCGGTCTGGCTTAAATCGGAGAAGCGTAATCCGACCTTCGCCCTGGCCCCGATGGTCTTCATGTACGTGACCACGCTGGCGGCCACCGCCGTCACGGCGCGGAATCTCTACGTGACGATCGCGGCGAATCCGAACATGACGTCACTGCCGGTGGCAGGCGCGTGGGCGATGATTGCGGTCTCCGTGCTTTTGTTCGCGGCCGCCGTTCTCATCGGCTGGGATGGGTACAAGGCCTATCTCCGTTATCATTCAGAGCCAGGGCCGCGGACCCCGCGTTCGGCGGTTGCACCCCCTGCGGAATAGGCAGACTGGCCTGTCAGGCGAGCACGCGGCCGGCGAGCGATTGCACGCCCTTGAAGAAATCGCGCGCCGGCCGCTGCGGATCGGGGATGGAGACGTGAAGTTGGAAGTTCGGGTCGCCGCGCCGCACGGACAGTCGCTTCACCGCCAATCCTTCGCGTTGCGCCAGCCGCAGCAGCGCGTCGGCAAGCACAAGAGCTGCAGGGTCCGAGTAGTACACGGCCACACCTCCGGCACGACCTTCGGCCTCGCGCACGAGCCATCCCGGAGGCATGCGCTTCAGCGCGTCCCGCCCGGACCAGCTCGCGGGCTCAAGAGCTTCGAGTTCGACGCCCGCAGTCCGCTGCAATACCCCGCGGATGATGAGTACGTCGCGGCGGCCCAGGCTGCGGCCGAATGCCCACATCCAGGGCATATCGCGCGGCTCGAGAAAGATGATCAGCGTCGCGCTGGTGAACGGGTCCCTGCCGTCGCGGATCACCATCTCGACCGCAGTCGAGCCCAGCCAGCGTACGGTCGTGCGCTCGCCGAGCAACGGCAGGCCGCCCTGCATCCAGCGCATGAGCATGCGTCCCTTGCGAATGTTCCAGATCGTGCCTGCGGCAAACCAGGCGACGACCGCGACCGCGGCGATGCCGATGAGTTCCGTCATGTCCCAACACCATAGCACGCTGGAGGCCGGTCGATGGACCCGCGCGCTGCGCGAGTTCTGGTACGGCATGACGAGCTACGAATTCGTGCAGCAGGCACTGGAAATGCGCGCCTCCATGGAAAGGCTGTTCATGGTCGGCGTGTTCGGCGACATGCTCGGTGTGCCGGTCTTGCCGGCGTATTATGGGCTGCGCCTGCTGCCCTGGGTCGTGCCTGAGGTCGAGGCGTGGAAGCGCGAAATGCTCCGTGAGCGCGAGTTCGGCGACAGCCACGAGCATCACCTGCACGGACTATGAGAGGACAACGGCCATGGTCGAGCAAAAAAAGCCGCAGGCGGAAAAGAAGAGCTGGTTAGACGCCGTTCGCGAGACGATCTACGGCATGTCCGCTCACGACATGAGCCGCGCCGCCTTGCGCACGCGCGCATCGATGGAGCACCTCTTCATCCTCATTACGATGGGCGACTTGCTCGGGATCCCGATCCTTCCGCCGTACTACAGCCTGCGGCTTTTGCCCTACGTCGTGCCGCAGATTGCGACGTGGAAACGGCGCATGTTGCGCGAGAAGGACGTTGCGGACGCGATGTTCTAGGAGGAACCGGTGGCACTCAAGGACGTCTTTCTGCAGCATCCGGAACGCCGGTACATCATGTTCGGCGGTGGCGGCGGGGTCGGCAAGACAACCTTCTCCGCAGCGGCGGCATACTGGCTTGCGAGCCAGGGCAAGAAGGTCCTCGTGTTCTCCGTGGACCCACAGGCGTCGCTTACCGACATCTTCAAGCGCGACATCTTTGGTAAGGGACCTGTCCAAATCACGGACAACCTCTGGGCCCAGGAAATAGACGCCGACAGCCACATCCGGAAATATCAGCAAGAGATCCGCCAGAAGATCCTGGACATGTACGGACTCCCGGCCGTGCCCGAAGAGATCGAGAACTACATCCAGGCGGCGAGCGCCGAGCCGGCGATGGAGGAAAGCGCGATCTTCGACGCCGTGGTCGACGTGGTCATGAAGGGCGACTACGACTACTACATCTACGATCTCGTCCCGCTCGGTCACGCTCTCTACTACCTGTCGATGGCCAAGGTCTACGACGAGTGGATCAACAAGATCACCAAGCTGCGCGAGGAGATGCGCGAATACGAGGAGATGGTGAGCCGGCTCCGACGCGAGAAGGAGGTGGAGCAGGACCAGATTCTCAACGAGCTTCTCTACATCAAGAACCGTATCAACACGTCCGCCGGAATCCTCACAGATAGAACGAAAACGGCCTTCTTCTTCGTGGTGATCCCGGAAGCAATGGTCATCAATGACACGCAGAAGGCTGCCCGGATGTTTGCGCAGTTCAACGTGCCGACCGCCGGCTACGTGGTGAACCGGGTCATCCCGCACGAACTGCTTGGCCAGAACATCCCTGAGTATCTGCGCAATCGCATCGCCATGCAGGATCGACACCTGGGCGATCTGCGAACCATTTTTGACGATCAGGTCCTGGCGCAGGTGCCCGAGATGGAGCGCGACGTCACCGGACTGGCGATGATCGAAAAACTCGCCACCATCATGTTCGCTTAGCGGAGCGTCGCCATGCCAGAAATCACCATGCCGATGGGCCGGTACCTGGGCGAGCATTCGACGCTCAAGTACTTCTTCTTCGGCGGAAAGGGTGGCGTCGGGAAGACCGTCTTCGCTGCTGCCGCCGCTATCGGGCTCGCCCGGCAGGGGCGTCGGACGCTGCTCGTTTCCACAAATCCCGTGCACAGCCTGACGAGCCTGTTCGGCCGCGACATGCTCGGCAAGTACGTCGCCATCGAGGGCGTACCAAATCTTTGGGCCTACGAGATCGACACACGGCAGAGCATCGAGCGCAGTAAGGTCGAGATCCGCGAAAAGATTCGGTGGTTCCTCAAGTTCGCCGACATCACCACCAAGGCCGACGACTTCGTCGAGTCAGCCACCATGAACCCGGCGTTCGAAGAATCAGCCATGTTCGAGAACATGATCGACCTCATGTTCAAAAACGAATACGACGTTTATGTCTTCGACACCGCGCCCACCGCCAACGCAAGGCGCCTGCTCGGCATGTCGTCGGTTTATTCGCTGTGGGTCAACAAGATGCTCAAGAGCCGCGAGGAGGCGCGAACGCTTCGGGAGATGCTCTCCTTCACGAAAAAGAAGGAGGCCGACCCGCTAATGGATTATCTCGTCTCTTTTCGCGACCGGATGTCGAACGCGCGCAAGCTCCTCACGGATCCCGCGCTCACGGCGTTCTTCTTCATTACGCTGCCGGAGGCGCTCCCCATAGCGGTCGTCACTCGCTTCATCCAATGGTTCAACGATTTCCACATCCCCGTCGGCGGCGTTCTCGTTAACATGGTCATCGACCCTGCCTCGGTTGGGCCGGATGCTGCGGCTTTCGTCAAGAACCGCGTGGCGATGCAGCAGGAGCACATGCGCACGATCTGGCGGGAGTTCGACGACAACGTCCGCGCCATCGTGCCCTTATTCGAGACCGAGGTCAGCGGCGTGCCGATGCTCGAGCGGCTGTGTGACGCGATCTTTGCAGCCGGCGGCGCAGAGCATGCGCGTGGCGCATCTGGTAATCGGTTACGCGAAGTCGAAGCGCGAACGTGATCTATGGACGCGGCGTGCGGTAATTGTTGACTACTGCCTCCAACCCGACGCACTCATCGCGATGACAATCGCAAAATAATCGCATTCTGGTGGTCCACACAGACGCTAGCGGACCCGGTCATTATCGATCACGAGGTTTTTTTCCTGTTGGTGTATAAGGCCTACAACAATCGAAATGTTTTTCTGACGGTGCAGTCCTAGATAAATCCGAGTGCCGGCAAGGTGGAAAACCATTCTTTCCTCTCCAAATAGGGGGTCTTTATACGGCTTCGAGGGCGCGCCCGGCACGTTCGAGGCCGATCATCTCGTTCCGTTGTCGCTCGGCGGCGCCGACGTCGCGGCGAATCTCCGGCCCCGATCGCACGACACGCAGCCGTGGAACGCCGACGTCGAGGACCGGCTTGGGTAGAAGATGCTGCACTTGGCCTGCTCCGGCAGGCTCCGTCTCGGCTTGCCGCCACTGAGCGGGCGCATCAAGGAGGCGTTCGTCGTGCGCGCGGCCCAGGACAGCGCTCCGCGACGGGGCGGAAGGACGTCATCCTCGCTGACATTGCGCCGACCGAGGGGCCCATCCCTGGTCCCAGCGGTCACGAAGACCGCTGCTTGGCGGCAACTCACGTCTCCAGATTGTAATCTAGGCTTCCTTCTTCCGCGTGGGCGCTGGCGCCTGCTGCTGTCTGCGCGGACGCGATTCAAAGTGTGGGATTTTGCATTGTTCCGCCTGGTGCGGGCTGGATTTTGAATGGTTCCGGTCGTCAAAATTGAATCCTTGGATACCGCGAACGTCAAAGAGTATGAATTCGACGGACCTGAGTTTGAATCGTTCTGCCGACTCCTACACTCGCGCTGACGTCGGCGCATCTTCCACGCATCGCCGGAGTTCCCATGCCCGCCTACCAGTACATCTATGTGATGAAAGGTCTGAGCAAGACCTTCCCTGGCGGGCGCGAGGTGCTGAAGGACATCTGGCTGTCGTTCCTGCCTGGCGCCAAGATCGGCGTGCTCGGCGCCAACGGCGCGGGCAAGTCCACTCTGTTGCGCATCATGGCCGGCCTCGACCATGATTTCGCCGGCGAGGCCTGGGCGGCCGAAAGCGTCACCACCGGCTATTTGCCGCAGGAGCCGGTCCTCGATCCCAACAAGACCGTCGCCGGCAACGTCACCGACGGATTGGGTGCGATCAAGACGCTGCTCGAGCGCTTCGAGGCGGTTAGCATCAAGCTCGGCGAAAGCCTGTCTGACGACGAAATGAACACACTGCTCGCTGAGCAAGCCGCGCTGCAGGAAAAGATCGAGGCGGTCAACGGCTGGGAGCTCGACCGCACGGTCGAGATCGCCATGGACGCGCTGCGCTGTCCGCCGGGCGATGCCGATGTCGCCAAGCTGTCAGGCGGCGAGCGCCGCCGCGTGGCGCTTTGCCGGCTGCTGCTGCAGAAGCCCGACCTGTTATTGCTCGATGAGCCCACAAATCACCTCGACGCCGAGTCAGTGGCCTGGCTGCAGCGCTTCCTCGCGGAATACCCCGGCACTGTCGTCACGGTGACGCATGACCGCTATTTCCTCGACGAAGTCGCCGGCTGGATCCTGGAGCTCGACCGCGGCCAGGGCATTCCGTATCAGGGCAATTATTCCGGCTGGCTCGAACAGAAACAGAAACGGCTTGAGCAGGAAGGCAAGCTGGAGGTGGCGCGCCAGCGCACGCTCGAGCGCGAGCTCGAATGGGTGAAGCAAAGCCCGCGGGCGCGTCAGGCTAAGAGCAAAGCACGCCTGTCCGCTTACGAAAGCCTGGTGTCGCAAAGCCGCGAAAAGGCGCCGGAAACCGCGCAGATCGTGCTGCCGCCAGGGTCGCGTCTTGGCGATACCGTGATCGAAGCCAGCCATCTCGGCAAAAGCTATGGCGATAATTTGCTGATCGAGGACCTGTCGTTCCGCCTACCGCCCGGCGGTATCGTCGGCGTCATCGGGCCCAACGGCGCCGGCAAGACGACGCTGTTCCGCATGATCGTCGGCCAGGAGCAGCCTGCCTCCGGCAGCATCCGGCTCGGTGACACGGTTAAGCTCGGCTATGTCGACCAGAGCCGCGACGCGCTCGATCCCAATAATTCGGTGTTCGAGGAGATTTCCGGCGGCGCCGACGAGATCGATCTCGGCCGCCGCAAGCTGCCGGCACGCGCCTATTGCGCCCTATTCAATTTCCGCGGCCCCGACCAGCAGAAGAAAACCGGCCAGCTCTCGGGTGGTGAGCGCAACCGCGTGCACCTGGCCAAGATGCTCAAGACCGGCGCCAATGTGATCCTGCTCGACGAGCCGACCAACGATCTCGATGTCGATACGCTGCGTGCGCTCGAAGAGGCGCTGCTCGAATTTCCCGGCTGCGCCGTCATCGTCAGCCACGATCGCTGGTTTCTCGACCGCATCGCCACGCACATCCTGGCCTTCGAGGGCATGAGCCAGGTCGTATGGTTCGAAGGCAACTATGCCGAATACGAGGCTGATCGCAGACGGCGTCTCGGCGCGGCCGCCGAACAGCCGCATCGCATCCGCTACAAACCGCTGACGCGGGACTAGCGCCTAGTGGTTTTCCTGCGCCTGGGTCGGCGCGAACAAGCCGCTCGTAGGCACCGTGCCGCCGCTGAGGCGCTGTTGCAACTGCTGGTTCAGGCCCGTGACCGTGCCACCGTCGCGCTGGATCACCGAGGCGATCTCCTCGCGCTCGGTCAGTGCCATGCTCACGCCTTCGACCTCGACGTCGACGATCTTGAGATCGTCGTCTTTCTTGCTGACGTGCCAGTAGATCGTGGTCGGCGGCGCCCCGTTGGTGTGGATGAGCTGGCTCGAGACGACATAGGTGGTCGGGCTTTCGGCGCGCGCGCCGGTCACTTTGATAGTCTCGCCGCTATATTCTTTGAAGCGGGACGAATAGGTCCGCACCACCCATTGGGCAAACAGCTCGCTGAATTGGACGCGCTCCTGGTCGCTGGCGCTGAGCCAGTAGCGGCCGAGTACGAACCGTGCGATCCGCGGGATGTCGAAGCCCGTGCGCAACAACGTGCTGAAGCGTTCTTCACGCTGCACGTCAGGCATCTGCGGATTGCGCAGGATCGTCAGTGCCTGCTGCACGAGTCCGTCAACAAAGGCGGCCGGATCGGTTTGAGCGGCGCGAACCGGTGCCGACCAGAGGAGCAACGCGGCCGCCATGAGCAAAACAGACAGGGAACGGCGAGACGTCGATAGCATGGACCCCCTTCCGCTTAATTCAATATTCGGCGCACGGCGCCGGGCATTTTGCGGGAGCATAGGGCGCTGGCGGCGCGACCGACAAGGGCCCCATCGGCGCGGGCCGGGGTCGCATTTTTGGCGCTAGACGCGCTATGGTGCAGAACGGTATGTCCAGTGGGATTCTGCCCATTTTCCGGGGTATTTTGGATCGATGACGACGAGTCGAGGACGGCAAGACAGATCCCGCGCAGCGGGCGGCTTGGCGGCCGGCGCGCTGCTGGCCGCCGATCCGCTCGCCGGCGCCGGCCGCGCGCCACCACGAGTCTCGTTCGAATTCTTTCCGCCCAAGACCGAGGAGATGGAGGAAAAGCTGTGGCAGACGGTGAAACGCGTCGAGCCCTTGGCGCCGCGTTTCGTGTCGGTCACCTATGGCGCCGGCGGTTCGACCCGTGCGCGCACCCATGCGACCGTCCTACGCATTCGCACGGACACGACGCTCGAACCGGCCGCGCACCTAACTTGCGTCGGCGCGCCGCGTGACGCCATCGATGCGGTGGCGCGGCTTTATTGGGATTCGGGCATTCGCCACGTCGTCGCATTGCGTGGCGATCCGCCGGCGGGCGAGGGTCCGTATACGCCGCATCCCGGCGGCTATGCCTATGCCGCCGACTTGGTCGCCGGCTTGAAGCGCATCGCGCCGTTCGAGATCAGCGTCGCCGCCTATCCAGAGACGCATCCCGAAGCCAAAAGCCCGGAGGCCGACCTCGACAACCTTAAGCGCAAGATCGATGCCGGCGCCGATCGCGCGATCACGCAGTTCTTTTTCGAGGTCGACGTCTATTTGCGCTTCG
>Ga0187825_10000460_pt1 | contig 10124 bp, 7 predicted proteins | sample NC_wetland_sal_i_11_FD_132421 | JGI IMG/M metagenome (GOLD analysis project Ga0187825, IMG submission 132421) | Wetland sediment microbial communities from Neuse River Estuary, North Carolina, USA - SourceSoil_5 | ecosystem: Environmental > Aquatic > Freshwater > Wetlands > Sediment | place... | reverse complement strand
GCAAACAATGCCAGGCCGTAGTGCTGGAAAGTGGCTTCGTAGGCGATATCGCGAAGAACGCCGCTCCACCCGGTCACCAGGAGGACGACCATCAGGGCCAGTCCGAGGACAAAGTCGGCAATGCCGAGCCAGCGCCGGATACGGTTGTAGCGCCGCGCATCAGGCGAGTCGGCAGGGACCGGTGCGGTAGCAGCTGCTGAAACCATCGTTGCCTGATTGATTATCTTCTCGCCGAAAACGAAATGCGAGACCCGGAAGGCCAATAGTTATGCGGGTCTTCCGCGTCTTTCGTGATCGTCGCCGGCGCGGCCATCCCGACCAGGCCTGCCTGGTCCAGGTTGTCCTCATGTAGCTCTCACAAACGCCTCGGCAAGGGAAAGTATCTCTTCCACCAGCCCGGGCGATGCCGCTTCGCAATAGACCCGCAGCAGCGGCTCGGTGCCGGACATGCGAAACAGCACCCAGGGTACAGCCCCATTGCCTTCGTTAGGGGCGTCCAGGAAAAACTTTATTCCGTCGAGCGTTTCCTTCTTTTTGATGGAATATCGGCCCAGACGGTTGGCTTGGCCGGAGGCCGCCCGATCGATCGCACTGCGCTTCATCTCTTCCGTAATGTGCAGATCGCGGCGGCCATAGTAGTGCGGCCCGTACTCGCGCTGCAGATCGGCCACCAGCTGCCCCAGCGGCTTGCGCTCTTCCGCCATCACGTTGGCCAAGAGCAGGCAATTGAGAGTGCCGTCGCGTTCCGGCAGATAGCGGGAGTATCCGATGCCGCCGGATTCCTCGCCCCCAACGACAATTTCGTGCTCCATCATGAGGTCGGCAATGTATTTGAACCCGATGGGACATTCGATCAGCTTGCGCCCGTATTTGGCGGCAATGCGGTCCACCATGCCGGTGGTGTTGAAGGCGCGCACCACGTCGCCGGTCCACTTTTTTCGCTCCAGGATCCAGCGCAGGAGGACGGCAAAGCATTTGTGGGAATCCACGAAACTGCCATCTTCGGCAATGGCGCCGATGCGGTCGGCGTCGCCATCGACCGCCAGTCCGGCATGACAGCGTTCCTTGAGCACGGTCTGCCGCAGCATTTCTATGTGGGGCTCGATGGGCTCGGGATTGATCCCGGGAAACAGCGGGTTCAACTCCTGGCGGATCGCGACGAAGTGGATGCCCCGGTTCTGGAAAATTCCGGTCAACACACCGCGCCCCGAACCGTACATGGAATCGACTGCGAAGCGGAAATTTGCCTTGGCAATCAGGTCGAGGTCCGCGAGTCGGCAGATGGCTTCTGCGTATGCCGGCTTCAGGTCGACATCTTTGATCGGAGCCGCCTGGCCTTTAGGTATCGAGCCTTTGCCGACCTCTTGCTCAATCACCTTCATGATCGCGGGCGTGGCCGATCCGCCAAACTTCGCTTTGAACTTCACGCCATTCCAGTTCCAGGGATTGTGACTGGATGTGACCACCACTCCACCGGCGGCGCCCTGTCTCTTCACGGCCAAAGAAATGGCCGGCGTCGGCGTGGAGTCTGAGGTTATCTGTACGGGAATGCCGGCCGCGGCGATGGTTTCAGCCGCGAGGCGGGCGGCCTGCTGCGATAGAAAACGCGTGTCGTAGCCGACGACAACGCCATGCGCCGCATCCTCATGACCGAGGACATAGGCAGCGATCCCGCCCGCCACCCGGCGAACGTTCTCGAAAGTAAAGTCGTCAGCAATAATGCCGCGCCAGCCGTCGGTGCCGAATTTGATCATAAGCAGTCGTCAGTCGTCAGTCTTCAGTCGTCAAAAAAACAATCGCTTCAGTCGTTAGAAAAAGGCAGCCGCTCTATGTTCCTGCCTGACGACCGACGACTGATGACTGCCTTTCACACCAGATTACGCAGCTTCTTTTCGTCCAGGTATTTCACCACTTTGCCTACGTCCTGGGCCTGGTCGCGAGTGGTGATGAGCAGAGCGTCTTCTGTCTCCACTACGACCAGATTGTTTACGCCGAGGGCCGCCACAAACTTCCCGGGCGCGTGGATGTAATTTCCCCGGGCATTGAGGGTGTACCATCCTTCGCCGGTGATCAGGTTGTCATCCTGGGGCCGGCTTTTGCCCACGTGATGTTCATGCAGCGCGGTCCAGGACCCCAGATCATTCCATCCAAAATCGGCGGGAAGGCAAATGATGTTGGAGTTCTGCTCGCCCTCGCCAGACCGAGGTTCGAGCACCGCGTAATCGATGCTGATGTTTTCGCACTTCGGGTAAAGGCGGGCGAAGGTATCCGCAAACTTGCGCGTGCCGAACGTGGACCCGATCTGCTGCAGCAGCAAGGCCGTCTTGGGCAGATGTTCGAGCAGCGCATTCGAGAGCGTCCGCGCGCTCCACAGAAACATGCCGCTGTTCCAGAAATAGTTTCCTGCTTTCACGAACTCGGCGGCGCGCGCGGCGTCGGGCTTCTCCGTGAAACGGCGCACCCGCAGGGCGTTCCCCGCGAATGACGAACCGGCCTCAATGTAGCCGTAGCCGGTCTCCGCGCGCGTGGGACGGATGCCCAGCACCACAATATGGTCTCCGGCGGCCGCAATCTCGATCCCGCGCTGCAGCACTTCGCGATATCGCTTTTCGTCGCCGATCACGTGGTCGGAAGGAAAAAGGCCGATCGCCGCGTCGGGATCGATGTTGAGCAGAATGAACGCGGCCAAACCGATAGCAGGCGCGGTGTTGCGCCCCACCGGCTCGGCCAGAATCTGCCGGGGGCGGAGGCGCGGAAGCTGGCGCGTGATCTCGCGCCGCAAATGCTCGTTGGTAATGACCCAGAAACGCGCGGGCGAGGACAGCGGCAGCAGCCGCGCCACGGTCTGCTGGATCATGGTCTGCTTCCCGTCAAGCGCCAGCAATTGCTTAGCGCGACGCTGCCGGCTCAACGGCCAGAAGCGGGTGCCGCGGCCTCCAGCAAGAATCACGGGATGGAAATTGGCTTTGGACACGAGTAGGAACTATTGCAGATTTTAGATTCTAGATTGCGGATTGAAACTCCTCGCTTCAATCTGCAATCTAAAATCTATAATCTGAAATCTCTCTTACATTCTGGTTTCCGGCTCCGGCACTGCATCGCCCGGCACCCACGCCTTGAGAAACTCCACCGACCACTGCGGGCGCACTTGAAACTCGCCCACCGCCGCGGGCACCACCACGGCGTCGCCCCGGGCCAGTGTAACCGGGTTGGCTCCGGAAGCTTCGACGATTCCGCAACCTTCCACCGCCACCAGGATCTGGAGCGAACGTTTGCCGCTTTCGTCCTGGGTCTGGAACGAGTGAGGTCGTTTCAACTCAAACATATCCACCACGAAGTATGGCGACGAAATCATGGGTGCGCGGCGATTGGCCCCGCCATTCAACGTCGAAGGCGCGGGGCGGACCACTTTCCCTGCCCCGGTCTTTTCCTGAATGACCGCCAACCCCTGCTGCAGATGTAACTCGCGCGGGCGTCCGTAATCGTATAGGCGATACGTGGTGTCCGACTGCTGCTGGGTTTCGAGCATGATCGAGCCCGGACCCAGCGTGTGCACAGTGCCGCCGGTCACGTAAATCATTTCGCCCGCGTACACGTTGATCCAGTTCAGCACTTCCTCGGCGCGTTTTTCGCCTATGGCGCGTTCGAACTGATCCCGGCTGATCCCCGGTTTCAGGCCCAATGCAATTTGCGCGCCCGGCCGGGCATGCACCACGTACCAGCATTCGGTCTTTCCGCAGGGCAGCCCGGCACGACGCGCCGCCTCATCATCCGGGTGCACCTGCACGGAAAGCTTTTCGTGGGGAAAGAGAAATTTCAGGAGCAGCGGGAAACGTTTGGGATCAGGCGCCGCATCGCCCACCAGTTCACGGCCATACTGTGCGCTGAGATCGGCGAGAGACTGTCCGCTCAGAGGACCGTTCGCCACTTTGCCGGCGTCGCCGGTCAGCCAGGCCTCACCAATTTTCTCCTCGAACTTGTGGTTGGGATAAATCGGAGAGAGATCGAGCGTGCCCCAGGGCCGCGGGTCGAAAGCCGGCTGCATCGAAAATGGATAGAGAGCGCTCACGCGATATGCATGTGGAATCGCAACTCCGGCATCCGCCCGAGGATCTTCCGCGCCGCCGGCTTACAGGGCGGCGAAGAATTTGCGCATGCGCTCCAGTCCGCGATCCAATTCGGTTACGGTGGTGGCGTAAGAAACCCGAATGTGTTCGCGAGTGCCAAAGCCTTCTCCGGGGACGGTTGCCACATGCGCTTCGCGCAACAGCCGGCCGGCCACGTCGGAAGCGGATTTTATGCCACCCCGCCCGATGAACGACGAGATATTGGGATAGGCATAGAACGCGCCCTCGGGCAGGGTGCACTGCACCCCGGGAATGGAACGCAGTCCCTTGACCACGTGGTCGCGCAGCTTGATGTATTCCAGGCGCATGTCTTCGACGCACTGCTGGGGGCCGTTCAAAGCCGCCACCGCAGCCTTCTGCACGATAGATGTGGGATTCGAAGTAGACTGGCTTTGCAGTTTCTGCATGGCCGCAATCACCGCCGCCGGCCCCAGCGCATAGCCCAGCCGCCAGCCCGTCATGGCATAAGTTTTCGAAAGCGATCCGATGATCAGCATGCGCTCGCGGTACTCGCGCAGCGATCCCACGGAAAACTGTTCGCCGGTGTAGTTCAGATACACGTAGCACTCGTCGGACAGCACCCAGATGCCGCGCTCCGCGGCCAGTTGCACCACCGCTTTCAAATCCTTCGGAGACATGACCGCGCCCGAAGGATTCGACGGCGAATTCAAAATGATCATCCGGGTGCGGGGAGTCACCAGGCGCTCGATCATCTCCGCCGTCACCCGGAATCCCTGGCTCTCGTCGGACTGCAGCAGCACGCAGTTTCCGCCCGCGTAGCGCACGATGTCCTTGAACGACACCCAGTAGGGCACCGGCAGGATCACTTCATCGCCGTGATCGACCAGCACCTGAATGGCGTTGAACAGGGCGTGCTTGCCGCCGACCGAGGCCATGGATTCCTCGCGGCGGTAGTCGGACTTGAAGTCTGCCGCATGGCGGCGCACGATGGCGTCGCGCAGCTCCGCCGTCCCGCCCACCGCAGTGTACTTCGAGAAATTGTTCTGGATGGCGGCGATGGCGGCATCCTTGACGTGCTGCGGCGTCGAAAAATGCGGTTCGCCGGCGCCGAAGTCCACGACGTCAATACCCTGCTGGCGCAGCTTGTCGGCTTCGGCCACCACGGCCATGGTCGCGGAAGGCTCGATGCGGTTGATTCGTTCCGTAAGTTTAAGGGCTGGAGTCGCTTCCGTTACTGGAGTCATGCTCGTTTTCCTGTTCTGGCTGGTCTTGCGTCCTTTAGCTTGATGGCCGGATCGAGTTTCTCTCGCAGCCGGCGTTCCACCATTTCCGGCACCAGCCCCTGGATCGATCCTCCGAGTTTTGCCACCTCGCGGACCAGGCGAGAGCTGAGATAGGAATATTGTTCCGCCGGCATCATGAAAACCGTTTCCAGGTCGGGCTGCAGCTTGCGGTTCATCATGGCCATCTGCAGCTCGTATTCATAATCGCTGAGCGCACGAATTCCACGCAACACCGCGCTGGCCTTGACCCGGGCCGCATATTCCACCGTCAGGCCGTCGAACACATCCACCTGAACGTTCTTGAAGCCGGCGGTCAACGCCTCCAGCATGGTCCGGCGTTCGCCCAGGCTGAAGAGCGGGTTCTTGTCGGGGTTACGCAGGATGGCCACAATCAGCTCGTCAAAAATCTTGCTGCCGCGCTCGATCAAATCCAGGTGCCCGTTGGTCGGCGGATCGAACGAGCCGGGATAGATGGCGATGACCTTCTTCAAGAGTCCTCAATTTTCCTGACAGGCTACCGGCAGGCAGGGGTTAAAGAAGATTCTATGCGGCAGGGATGAGAGATGGCAATTCTTTTGGCAGGGTTTAAATCGGGATGACAGAGCTTAATGTGTGGGGCGGACACTCTTGTCCGCCGCTTTTGACTTTGATTTGAGCTTTTAGGCTCTAAACTCCGAGATCAAAGTCAAAAGCGGCGGACAGGAGTGTCCGCCCCACACGTATCATTTCATTTAGCGCCGCGCCGCCGGCACTTTTGCGGCTTCTGGCGCCGCGCTGGGCATGGTGGTGACGCGGGCGCCCGGTCCCTGGGGAGCGCCGGCGGCCGCGCTTTGGGCTTGCGCCGCGGCGGGCTGCAGCACGGGCGTGACCAGTCCCAGATGCTTGCGCACTTCGGCTTCCAGCTTGACGAAGGTCTCGGCATTGTCCTTGAGGAACTGGCGGGCGTTCTCGCGGCCCTGGCCAATGCGCTCGCCCTTGTAGCTGTACCAGGCGCCGGATTTTTCCAGCAGATTGTTGTTGACCGCCAGGTCGAGCAGATCGCCCTCGCGCGAAATGCCTTCGCCGTACAGGATGTCGAACTCGGCTTCGCGGAAGGGCGCGGCCACCTTGTTCTTTACCACTTTGACCTTGGTGCGGGAGCCGATCATCACGTCGCCTTCCTTGATGGCGGCAATGCGGCGGATATCCACGCGCACCGAGGAATAAAACTTCAGCGCGCGGCCGCCGGTGGTGGTTTCCGGGTTGCCGAACATGACTCCGATTTTTTCGCGGATCTGGTTGATAAAGATGAGACAGGTGCGCGACTTGGAAACCGTTCCCGTCAACTTGCGCAGCGCCTGCGACATCAGTCGCGCCTGCAGGCCCATGTGGCTATCGCCCATTTCGCCATCGAGTTCGGCCTTGGGCACGAGCGCCGCCACTGAATCCACGACCAGCACGTCGATCGCACCGGAGCGCACCAGCGCTTCCGTAATCTCGAGCGCCTGCTCGCCGTAATCGGGCTGGGAGACCAGCAGATTGTCGACATCCACCCCGAGTTTTTTGGCGTAGGCGGGATCGAGCGCATGCTCGGCATCCACGAAGGCGGCCATGCCGCCGGTCTTTTGGGCTTGCGCCACCACCTGCAGGGCGATGGTGGTTTTGCCGGAAGATTCCGGTCCGAAGATTTCGACCACCCGCCCGCGCGGGAAGCCGCCCACGCCCAGCGCCGCGTCGAAGGAAATAGCGCCGGTTGGAATTACGGCGATGGGGACGATTTCCTTCGACCCCAGCCGCATGATCGAGCCTTTGCCAAACTGCTTTTCGATTTGCGCGAACGCCAGATCAATCGCTCTTGTTCGATCGTCAGCCATAAGAATGCGGCTCCCTTTTGAGTTATGAAGAATGTAGAAGATGCCGAAGGGCGGATTATACAACGGTATCGAAGCGAAGAAAAGGCGAATTTATACCGGTGTCGGTGGAAAAGTGCCAAAACGGAACCATAAGAGAGAACAGGGCTTCGGAGCGCACAGGAGTCCCGCAATAAATGACGGCCTTCTCCGGCCTACGCGGAACGCCTCTTCTTATCCTTGATAGTCCAGACCCCGATGGCCTCTCGACGCATGGGCTCGCCAGCCACATTCCTGACGGCGGCGGGCAGAAAAATGGGCCGGTAATGACGGCGCATGCAGACATGGCAGCGCACCAGCCGGAGCAGGAACAGGGAACACACCTTGTGCCACAGCGTCGTCGAGGACGAAGTGTAGATCTTGGAGCATCCGCAGTACGGGCAGTTTCTGAGGCTGATTCGTCGCATTTTTTCCACTGGGCAGGCTTCCGCTCTCCTACTGTCTTGGATGCCGTTCCCCGCGCCGGGGTTTTCGAGTTTCCCTGGTTCGCCAGCAGGTATTTCAACAGGCTCTAGGGAATTCACTGTATTGCGATTGCGCGGGACCGAAGGCAGAGTCGGAGGACCAGGAGATTTTGTATGTCCCCTCTGACCTTGCAGGAAGTCATCGACCGAATCAATCAGGCCCACTCTCCCTCCAGAGATCGGCAAGCTCAGAATGATCACGCCATCGACGAAAAGCATCGGCCGGAGCACTACATCCCTCGGATCACCAGGCTTTTAGCCAAGCTGATTTTCAGCACTTGAGTGAATCGCGTTTCGGCGTTGCGGGGAACACAGGCAGATGGCCCTCTGATCTTAGCGGAGGCCTTCGACCAGGTAGAGGTCCGAGAGGTCACGCACATAAGAGTAGGCATACCAGCGTTCATCGGGGGTGATGTCGAATATGTTGGCGACGAAAACTCCCGCCCGGTCCGCCGGGACCAGTTCACGCCAGGGTTTTCTTTCGCCGGTCACCGTGTCATAACGGTATAACTTCAAGGGGACTTCCGGGCGCTCCGCTCCAATGATGTACCGCCCGCCTCCGGCGCTCCACGCCGAAGTGATATCAGGAATTTTCGCCGGAACGCTGCGCGGCTGCCCACCGTCGATGGGATAGAACTTGAAAGCATCCTTTTGCCGCGAGATGACTTCTTTGCCATCGTCGGTGGGAACGCCTTGCACGCCTTCGGGGGTTACCGGAGTGAGGGTTCCGCCGTCCATGGTGGTCAGATAGGATCGCACCTGTTTCCCCGGTTCCCGGCCGGTGATCAGCAGGTGCTTGCCATCGGGAAACCACACGGCGTAGTCATAGTCGAATCCCGGTTGCGAGAGGTTCTTCGGCGTCCCGGCGCGGGTGGGCAGCAGCCACAACTGCTGCGGCTGTCCGGGAGTAATGGAAGCCACCCACTTAAGATCCGGAGACACGCCATAGGGTGTGCCATCCCCCAGGCGGATCGCAGGCGAGCCATCGGTCGCGCGCATGTACGCCGAATACTTCTGACCTCCGCCGTCGCCTTCCTCGGAAAAGAAAATCCACTTGCCGTCGGGAGAAATACGAGTGACCAACGACCAGTCCTGCCAGCTCATATCGATTTCCGCGGTGTGGCCGGGGAAGAGCCCGGCGATTCCGCGCCGCCGGTTTTCTCGGATAAAGAGCACCCGTCCGTCGGGGAAAATATCCTGCAGCACCACCCCGCCCGCGCCCGCCCACACCAGGCGCTGATGTCCTTCGAGATCGACCGCGAACAAATTGCTGGAGAGGTGGACGCTCGAGCCGGTAAACCATATCTCCTTCCCGGAGGGCGCCCAGGCCAGGCCCCGCGCATCGGAGAAAGAACCAGTGAGCACGCGGCTCTTGCCCTGCCGGTCCACGACCATGATCGTCCCCAGGCTGTCCCAGCGAATGGGATGATGGATGAAAGCTACCATGCTGCCGTCGGGCGAAACCCGCAAGTCGCCGATCCAGCCTTGAGTTTCGTAGAGCGTCTTGCCCTGCGGATACTCCAGTTTGAAGCCGCTGTCGGTCAAGGTGCCGAGAGCCAGGGACTGGCCATCGGGGGACCAGTCGGCGTTGCCCACGGCTTCGCTTATTTCGCGCGGTGAACCGCCGGTGAGCGGCACCCGCGCCAGGGTTCCGCCTCCGGCATTCGCCATCGGCTGGATGTGGTTCAGGGTGATGGCGAGTTCGTCGTGCTTCGAAATAGCCAGGATGCTGCTGTTCTTGAAGCCGAGTTCGCGCGACTGGGGCGCGTCCGGGCGCGTGGTGTAGAGCTGCAGCGGTTCGTCACCCAGCTGCGCGCTGTACACGATGGTCTGGCCGTCGGGAGAAAACCGCGCCGCCCCCACATGTCCGCCCCGGAAGGTGAGCCGGGTGAAGACCGGCGCCGAAGAGTTCCGGGCCGCATGCCCTGCCCAGAAAGCCGCTGCGGCCACCAGCAACACGACGGGAATCGCGGCCAGCCACCAGGTTCTGAACTTTCCGGCCGTCACCGGATGTGAGCCGGTCAGGGGTTTGGCCGCGCCGCTCAACGACGACAAGCTTTCCAGATCGAAGGCCAGATCGCGCGCCGACTGGAAGCGCTGCCCCGGTTCCTTTTCCAGACAGTGCCGGACAATGCGATCGAGCCCCGGCGTCACATTCAGTCCGCTCTCGTTTAACTCGGGCGGATCTTCCTTCAGGATGGCGTTCATGGTTTCGACGCCGGTGTCGCCCTTGAATGCGCGTTTCCCGGAAATCATTTCGTAAAGAATCGCGCCCAGGCTGAAAATGTCGGAGTGGTGGTCGACGGTTTGTCCCCGCACCTGCTCGGGAGACATGTAGCCAGCGGTGCCCATCACCGTGCCCGGTTGGGTGGGCGTAGGCGCGGCCGCAGTCGCGCTTTG
>Ga0187825_10000458_pt1 | contig 10137 bp, 7 predicted proteins | sample NC_wetland_sal_i_11_FD_132421 | JGI IMG/M metagenome (GOLD analysis project Ga0187825, IMG submission 132421) | Wetland sediment microbial communities from Neuse River Estuary, North Carolina, USA - SourceSoil_5 | ecosystem: Environmental > Aquatic > Freshwater > Wetlands > Sediment | place... | reverse complement strand
GCCGTGCCAAAAACCATCGCGAGGGTCACGTTACGCTCGGCCCTTTTCACCTCGGCTGCAGCGAATGCGATGTTGTGCCAGGAATCTGCTGAAAACAAGGATCCCGTCTGACTTAGGCACACGGCCACGAATAAACCAAAGACGGTCGTAGCGTTCAATCCTTGGCCGAGTGAGTTGACACCAGTTGCATGCCAGGCTGACGCGAAATTTGTAGAAATCGCCGCTGCATTGCGACCGTAGAAGATTCCTAGAAGAATCAGACCACCCAGTGCACTAGTTTTTGCAATGGTGAAAATGTTTTGGATTAGTTTTCCGTAGTTGAGTCCCAAGCTATTGCCAAAGGTAAGTAGGACGATGACTATGATTGCTACTAGCTGGGCTGTCGAAAGCGACACTGCGTAGTGGGTAGAAAGGTGCAGGGGAGATATCAAGTATCGGTCTTCGGAAATCGCGGGCCAAAGCACACCGGAGAACCGAGCAAAGGCCAACGATACGGCAGCAATCGTTCCTGTCTCGATCACAGAAAAAAGTGTCCAACCGTACAAGAACCCCCAAAGAGGAGAATAGGCTTCACGCAGGTACAGATACATGCCACCCGCATGTGGCATCATGGCGGAGAGTTCGCCGTAACACAAAGCTCCTGTGATGGTGAGTACTCCAGCCACCGCCCAGGCGACCAGGAGCCAGCCGGCGCTTCCGACGTTGCGGGCCATTTCGGCAGGAACGATGAAGATGCCAGAACCGATCATGGCGCCGACCACGAACATCGTCGAATCGAAGAGGCCGAGGCCGCGCGCGAGTTCCTCAGACTTCTCGGTTCCCGATTGCGCCAGCGCTAGGTCTTTCATGGCTTCGTTATCCCTTCATGGTCTTTGCGCGACATGCGCGTGTTTGACGAATTGCATATTGTATCCATAAAATGCGGAATCGGCCTATAAAGAGGTTGGCCCTTTTTTTAGGCCCTTCTACCCTGAAGATGGGGCTACCAGATGAGCGCCGCTGAAAGGCAAAGGGTACGGGTGATTGACTCCCATACGGGTGGGGAACCCACCAGACTTGTGGTGAGCGGCGGTCCCGATCTTGGACAGGGTCCCCTGGCTGACCGGCTTGAGCGCTTTCGCACCGAACACGACACTTTTCGCTCTGCAGTCGTCAATGAACCGCGCGGCTCCGACGTTATGGTCGGAGCCCTGCTCTGTGAACCAACCGAAGCAGCGTGCGCAGCAGGCGTTATTTTCTTCAACAACGTGGGCTATTTAGGGATGTGTGGTCACGGGACGATTGGCCTCATCGCGACTCTGGCCTACATGAATCGGATTGAGCCCGGCGAACACCGGATTGAGACACCCGTCGGCGTTGTAAGTGCTCTGCTCCACCAAAATGGTTCGGTAACCGTGAACAACGTCGCGAGTTATCGCAGTGCGCACAACGTGGAGGTCGAGGTGCCACGCTACGGCAAGGTTCGCGGGGATGTGGCCTGGGGAGGGAACTGGTTTTTTCTGGTCAGCGATTGCAACGGCCAGCACCATGACAACGCGGTGTCGCTGCAGAGCATCGACGAATTGACCGCGTTCACCTGGGAGATAAGGCAAGCACTCAAGCAGAACGGGATTACCGGCGATGACGGAAAGGAAATCGATCATATCGAAGTGTTCGCGCCTTCTGAAGTTTCCGGCGTAGATAGCAAGAATTTCGTGCTCTGCCCGGGCAAGGCATACGATCGTTCTCCCTGCGGCACAGGGACCAGCGCCAAACTTGCATGCCTCTTTGCCGACGGAAAAATCCGGGAGGGGCAGGTCTGGAGGCAGGAAAGCATTGTGGGCAGTATTTTTGAAGGAAGCGTGCGAGTGCGGGATGGCAAAGTCTACCCCAGCATCACGGGATGGGCCTTCGTGAATGCCGAAGCCGACCTGGTATTCGATCCACGCGATCCGCTGGTGATGGGCATTCGCAGTTAATAGAAGTATGAGCAAATCAGCATACGACGTCATCGTCATCGGGTGTGGGATCGTGGGTGCTGCCTGTGCCCTCGAGTTTGCGCGTCGCGAGATGCGGGTCGCGGTGATCGACCGGGAAATCGTCGGTGGGGGCGCTACGGCCGCCGGGATGGGGCACATCGTCGTCATGGATGACTCTGATGCTCAGTTTGATCTGACCCGGTACTCTCAGCAGCTATGGCAGGAGTTACGACCCGAGTTGCCGGACGATGTGGAGTATGAGCCATGCGGGACTATCTGGGTGGCGGCAGATGACGACGAAATGGCCGAGGTTCACCGCAAGCATCACTACTACGGGGATCGCCGCGTCCCGACCGAAGTACTCGATCCACAAGATTTGAAGAAGTTGGAACCGAATCTTCGCGAAGGGTTGGCCGGCGGTCTTCTGGTTCCCGAAGATGCCGTACTGTACCCGCCTTGTGCAGCACAGTTCCTGATCGAGCGCGCCCAAAAACACGGGGCGCATCTTCGGACCGGAGCGAACGTTGTTCAGATCGAGGATGACTGCGTGCGATTGGCTGACGGCACAACAATCCCAGCGGAGATCGTGGTGAATGCAACCGGCACCGGGGCACCCGAACTGGCCGTTGGAGTGGACATAAAGAAGCGCAAAGGTCACCTTTTGATCACAGATCGCTATCCCGGCTTTTTGCGACACCAGTTGGTCGAACTTGGTTATCTGAAGAGCGCCCACTCGGTTTCCAGTGATTCCGTCGCCTTTAATGTGCAACCGCGCAGAACGGGGCAAATTCTCATCGGCTCATCTCGACAGTATGGAGCGGAGAGCAGTGAAGTCGAGAGCGGCATGCTCATGCGCATGCTGCAACGAGCCCAGGAATACATGCCCGCTCTCGGCTCGCTCTCATCGATACGCGCGTGGACTGGATTTCGCGCCGCTACTCCCGACAAGCTGCCTTTAATCGGGCCGATGGCTGGAGAAAAGACCAAATTCCTGGCGAGCGGCCATGAAGGCTTGGGAATTACAACTTCGCTGGGAACCGCGAGGATTCTCGCGGATCACATTACCGGTTCGCAACCGGCGATTCCTATCGACCCGTATCTGCCTTCGCGGCTCGCAAAGGTGTTCGCCCATGCCTGATGAGATCACAATCGTCGTGGACGACTCGCCAGTGCGGGTGCCCTCTGGTGCAAGCGTTGCCGTAGCGGTGGCGATTGCCGGGCGGGCCTGTCGAACGTCCGTGACGGGAGAACCGCGCGGGCCGCTCTGCGGAATGGGAATTTGCTTCGAGTGCCGTGTGACCATCAATAACATCCCGCATCGCCGAGCCTGCCAGGTTTTCAGCGAGCCGGGCATGGTTGTGAGAACTGGGGACTAAGCATGCAACAGCGGTTTGACATCCTCGTGGTAGGTGGTGGCCCAGCCGGCATAGCCGCTGCGGTCCGCGCTGCCGAATGCGGGGCCAAGGTTGGCATTGTGGATGACAATCCGAATTTAGGTGGACAGATCTGGCGAGGAGCATCTGAATCGATCGGTGAAGCTGCTTCATGGCGTGGCAAGCTGCAGGCTACAAACGTCACGATACTGTGTGGCACCAGAGTTTTTCACCAACCCAGGGCGGGAGTTCTGTTTGCCGAACATGAGGATGGCCTGCAGGTACTCGGCTACGAAAACCTGATTCTGGCTACCGGTGCCAGGGAGAGATTCCTTCCCTTTCCTGGTTGGACGCTTCCCAACGTGATGGGCGCCGGTGGGCTGCAGGCCATGGTGAAGTCCGGGCTTCCGATCGACGGCAAACGGGTCATCATCGCAGGGACAGGTCCACTGCTACTCGCAGTGGCCGCATACCTCCGTCAGAAAGATGCAGAGATCGCTGTCATCTGCGAGCAGGCTTCGATTCGGAACCTTGCCCGTTTCTCGATCGCCCTGCTGCGCCACCCACAAAAGATCCGGCAGGCGTTGCGCTTACGCAAAGACATCCGAGGCGTCCCATTCGCGACCAGTAGTTGGCCCATTTCCGCTGATGGCAGGAACGCTTTGGAAAGCGTCACGATTTCGCGGAACGGGAAACATGAAACCATCGCGTGCGAGTATCTGGCTTGCGGCTTCCATCTTGTCCCCAACATAGAACTGCCCCAACTGCTGGGGTGCCAGATTCACGGTGGGTATGTGCAGGTTGACGAATTGCAGGAAACCAGCGTGAAGGGAATCTATTGCGCTGGCGAGCCGACCGGCATTGGCGGGGTAGAGTCGTCGCTGGTGCAGGGTGAGATCGCCGGGTTTAGTGCCGCGAGCCGTCCCGAAGAGGCAAGGAAACTTTTTGGAGCAAGGGAACGAGGCCGGGACATGTGTTCCCTGCTTGACCGGACATTTCGGCTTCGCGGCGAACTTAGAAATGTCTTGTCATCAGAAACGCTGGTTTGCCGATGTGAGGACGTCTCGTACTCCCGTTTGCAGAAACATTCGAGTTGGCGCGCCGCGAAATTACAAACACGCTGCGGCATGGGTCCCTGTCAAGGACGAATCTGCGGGCCAGCGACGGAATTCCTGTTCGACTGGAGCCCGGATTCAACCAGGCCGCCAATCTTTCCTGCTCGCGTCGACAATTTGGCTGCCATGACGGAGCCCGAGCTGCAACAAACTACGATCTCAGGAGGTTCTTGATGAACTGGAAAGGCGTGATGCCGGCGATCACGACAGAATTTAAGGAAGACCTTGCTGTGGATCATGCCTTCATGGCAGCACACTGCAGTTGGCTGCTGGAAGGTGGTTGCACCGGGATCGTTGCTCTGGGATCGCTCGGCGAAGGCGCGACTTTATCTTTCGACGAGAAACTGGCGGTTCTAGGCACGTGCGTCAAAGCTGTCGGCGGACGCGCGCCCGTTGTAGCGTCCGTCTCCGCGCTGAGCACCTCCGAGGCCGTGGCGATTGCAAAAGCGGCTGCGGACATCGGGTGCGACGGATTGATGGTCCTACCTCCTTACGTTTACCAGGGTAGCTGGCGCGAGATGAAGACCCATGTTGCGGCAGTCTTCAAGGCCTCAACGCTTCCCTGCATGCTCTACAACAATCCCGTCGCTTACGGGACCGATTTCATTCCCGAACAGATTCAGGAACTCGCCACCGAGCACGAGAACTTCGAGGCGGTAAAGGAATCCAGCACGGATGCCCGGCGAGTATCCGCGATCCGCGCCTTGCTGGATGACCGACTGGAACTCTCGGTGGGTGTGGACGACGCTGTCGTGGAGGCGATCGGAGTCGGAGCGACCGGTTGGGTTGCAGGACTCGCGAATGCACTCCCCCGTGAATCCGTCGATCTCTTCAACCTGGGTATCAGTGGAGATGCCGATAAGGCTTTTGAACTCTATCGCTGGTTCCTGCCCCTGCTTCGCATGGACACGGTGCCTAATTTCGTCCAGCTCATCAAGCTCGTTCAGGCGGAAGTCGGACATGGTCACGCGCGCGTGCGTCCGCCGCGCCTCGAGTTGGTGGGCGATGAGCTGAAACAAACCAGGAAAATCATCCAGGAAGCATTGCGTACCCGGCCGCAAACGGCGAACGCGTATGCATTACCGAACAGGAAGTGATTCATGCTAGCGTCCACGACAAAACTGATTGGCCGTTCGTTGATTGGATTCCGGGAGGGTGCAGGTTCCGGCGACCCGTCGTATGCCATCAATCCGGTCACCGGGCAACGCCTGGAGCCCGCCTTTGTTCCCGCGAGTTCGGAAGAGGTGGACCTTGCCGCCCGTCTCTCCGCCGAAGCTTTCGACGTCTACCGTCGGCTCCCGGGCCGCGCTCGCGGCGCATTCTTGCGGACAATCGCGGCGAAAATCGAGGCGATCTCCACAGAAATCGTTGAGCGTGCCGGACAGGAGACAGCGCTGCCCGCAGGCCGTCTACAAGCCGAGACGGCGAGAACGTGCAACCAACTCCGGTTATTCGCGCAAGTCGCCGAAGAGGGATGGTGGGTCAATGCACGGATCGACCGCGCGGAGCCCGATCGCAAGCCGGCCCCCAAGCCCGATATTCGCTCGATGCTGCAGCCGCTCGGCCCGGTAGTCGTGTTCGGTGCCAGTAACTTTCCATTGGCATTCTCGGTTGCGGGTGGGGATACAGCATCCGCGCTTGCCGGAGGGAACACGGTAATCGTAAAAGCTCACGCAGCTCATCCCGGAACCAGTGAACTGGTCGGGCGTGCAGTACAGGAAGCCGTGCGGGAATGTGGACTTCCGGAGGGAGTGTTTTCCTTGCTCTTCGGAAGCGGTTCGCAAATTGGGACCGCGTTGATGAAGCATCCTCTGGTCCGGGCGGGAGGTTTCACCGGATCCCGGGCCGCCGGTCGGACTTTGATGGACGTCGCCGCCGCCCGTCCGGAGCCGATTCCCTTCTATGCAGAAATGAGCAGCACGAATCCCGTCTTCATCTTGCCGGGCGCATTGCGCGAACAGGGTGAGCAGATTGCGGCTGGGCTCCACGCTTCTTTCACGCTGGGTGCCGGGCAGTTCTGCACTAAGCCGGGCATGGTGTTTCTGCCACGAGGTACGGAGGCGACCGCGTTCGCCGACAAGTTACGCCAGATGGTTTCCGCATCTGCTCCCTATCATCTGCTGACCAAGACGATCCAATCGTCGTATGAAGCGGCAGTCTCAAAACGTAAGAGCGAGACTGAAGTGAAGCTCACAGCACACGGCGCTCAGCACGAAGCTGCCGCAGGGTTCGCTGTAAGCTCTGTGCTTTTTGAAACGGATATAGCCTCGTTCCTGGGCTCGGACCTGGAATCCGAGATCTTCGGCCCGACCACTCTGATGGTGCAGCACTCCAGTCGCGATCAGGTACTGACCGTGGCTCGGTCCCTGGAGGGACATCTGACCGCTACGATTCACGGCACGGAACAAGACCTCCACGACTTCGCCGATCTCGTCGCGATCCTCGAAACCAAGGTAGGCCGACTCGTGTTCAATGGCTTCCCCACCGGCGTTGAGGTTTGCGATGCAGTAGTGCATGGCGGACCTTACCCTTCGACATCGGATGGGCGCTCGACTTCGGTCGGCAGCAACGCAATCTTCCGGTTCACGCGCCTGGTCTGCTACCAGGGATTTCCCGACAGCGCTCTACCCGAAGAGTTGAAAGACTCCAACCCGTTGGGGATTTGGCGCATGGTGAATGGAGAAATGGTGCACGGGAGATGATCAGCCCGGCTGATCCGATGCGTTCGTCTTAATCCAGAGTTGTCGTTGCGAAAAAAACCGGAGGCGCAAGTGATCAGGTTACGGACTCTTATGTCCTGGCATGACGCAGTACTTCCGTTCTTAGTCCTCTTGGCAACTGCCCCTTTTGCAAGACCTCAGGCTGCCCCGACACCGCCACCCTCTCAGAATTCCCATCCCCCTCAAGCAACTGCGGAGAAGCATGTGCGAGGTCTCGACGAGCCAACGAAGGCCGAGCTTTTTCGCGGCGCCTATGGGCCTTATCGCGCCAACAACGACCTGCTCTTCTACCATCTTGATATCCGCATCGATCCCGAAAAGAAGCTTGTCAGTGGCAAGAACACGATTCGCTTCAAGATGCTTCAAGATGACACTCGCATTCAACTCGATCTGGCCGATACTCTAAACATCGATAAAATCCTGCTTGATTCCGCTCCATTGCATTATGTGCGCGATTCGGGAGCAGTGTTTGTGGACTTCCCATTCACTCTGCGCTCCGGGTCGGTCTACACCATCGACTTCTACTATTCAGGACCTCCGGTCCAAACCGGGAGGTTCGGCGGATTCACGTTCGGCACGGATTCGTCTGGCCACCCCTGGATCTACACCGCATGCGAAGGGATTGGCGCCAGCTTATGGTGGCCGAACAAGGACCAGTGGCGCGATGAAGTCGAGAACATGAAGATCAGCGTTTCGATCCCCAATAATCTTGTCGACGTCTCGAACGGAAGATTCATGGGCAAAACCGATCTTGGCGATGGTTACACGCGCTGGGATTGGTTCGTTCACTACCCCATCAACAATTACGACGTGTCGGTCAACATCGGCAACTATCAGCATTTCTCCGACAAGATGGGGGATCTCGACCTGGATTTTTACGCTCTTCCCGAAGACATGGACAAGGCTCGGAAACAGTTCTCACAGGCAAGAGGAATGATTGAGGCGTTCCAGCATTACTTTGGCGAATATCCTTTCAAGGAAGACGGATACAAACTGGTGGAAGTTCCCTACTCCGGAATGGAACACCAGAGCGCTGTGACCTACGGCAACCACTTCGCGAATGGATACCTCGAGCGCGATTGGACCGGGGTCGGCATCAGCCCGCGTTTTGACTTCATCATCATTCACGAAAGTGGACACGAGTGGTTCGGCAACAGCATCACTGCAGCCGATCCCTCGGATATGTGGATTCATGAAGGCTGGACAACCTACCTGGAGAGCCTCTACGTCGAGTACATGTACGGCAAAGAAGACGCGATCAAGTACCTGAATGGGTACAAACCCAAAATCACAAACGAACGGCCCATCATCACCGCGCGTGGTGTAAACGGAGAACCGCCTCCGGATCAATATTTCAAGGGCGTGGTGTTCATCAACACCCTTCGCAGTATTGTCGACAACGACGCTCGCTGGTGGAAGCTCCTTCATGATCTGTATCAGCACTTCAAGTATCAGAACATCATGACCGAGGACATGGAGCAGTTTTTCAATCAGCAAACCGGCATGAACTTCACTCCCATCTTCAACCAATATCTCCGGCACACCACAATCCCCACCCTGGAACTAAAATTCGACAGCTCGGGGACAGTTTCCTACCGATGGAAAGCCGATGAGCCCGGATTCCAGATGCCAGTGCGCGTCGGAAAAAAAGGCGAGTGGCGGATTCTGCACGCGACTTCAGACTGGCAGACAATGCAGACGACCTTGAAGAAAGATGAATTCGATGTCGCGACGGACCTTTATTACGTGAACGTCACCTGCGAATAGTTAAGGCTTCTGCGTCCGCTGGAAGACAACAGCAACTACCACGGAGTACACAGGGTCTCGCAGGGGCATTTTCCTCTGTGGTCCTCTGTGTACCATGTGGTTGAGTTTTGTCGGCGAAGAGTTGTCTTGCACGCACTACTTTGACTTTCCCCAAAGATCCTGCAACGTGTATCCATTCGGAAAGGGATCACTCTCATCCAAAACATATTCCGCAAAGCCAGTGATCCAGGCGCGACCGCTGATGGTGGGTACCGCAGCTTCGTAAGGGCCGACGCGAGTCTCAGTAATGAGGCGTCCCGTAAAAGTAGTCCCCAAAATTCCTTCATGCACGAAGTCTTGACCTAGACCAAGCTGCTTTTTCGCATACAAAGTAGCCATTTTTGCGCATGTTCCTGTTCCGCAAGGGGAACGGTCGAGTGTTCCCGTCCAGGATGCAGGTTGCTTCCAATCGAGTTCTCCGGAAGAAACGATGACGGTGTTTTTTCGATGAATGCCCGGCTTGGTCGACGGGCCAGATAACTGCGCGATCGTGATGGCTTCGATCTCCGGATTCTCCGGATGTTGCACTGGGAGCTGCTCACGAGCGGCCGCTTTGATCATCTCTCCCACGCGCACGATGTCCCTGGCTTCATCAGGCGTGAGTTGAAAACCGAGGGGAGCCGCTTCCGCGATCACATAGAACATTCCGCCGTAGGCAACATCTACGGCGACCGTGCCCAGATGTGGCACCTCAACGGGCGCGTCCAGGTGCGTGGCAAAACAGGGAACGTTTTGAAACGTAACTTTCTGGACTTTGCCGCTTCTCACTTCAGCTTGGACGACTACCAACCCGGCCGGAGTGTCGAGTTTGAGCGTGTTGCAGCCTTCCTTTGCCGGCACAATTCCGGTCTCGAGCAACGCTGTGACAACGCAAATGGTATTGGTGCCCGACATCGGCGGGTACTCCACCTGCTCCATGATCACAAAACCCGCATCGGCGCCAGGAATGGTGGGGGGAAGGAGAAGATTGCAATTCGAAGCCGGGTAACCGCGTGGCTCGCGCAGCATACGTAAACGAATTCCATCCATATTTTTTTCGAGAAAACATTTCTTCTCGAACATGGTTTTGCCGGGGACGTCTTCGACTCCTCCAGTAATGACACGTCCCGGTTCGCCGCAGGCGTGCAGGTGGACGGCGGCAATCTTGCTTGTAAAACCCACTTGT
>Ga0187825_10000457_pt1 | contig 10143 bp, 8 predicted proteins | sample NC_wetland_sal_i_11_FD_132421 | JGI IMG/M metagenome (GOLD analysis project Ga0187825, IMG submission 132421) | Wetland sediment microbial communities from Neuse River Estuary, North Carolina, USA - SourceSoil_5 | ecosystem: Environmental > Aquatic > Freshwater > Wetlands > Sediment | place... | reverse complement strand
GGTAAAAATGGAGCCTTCAGGGAAATTATGACGGTAGGGCTGGGGATGAGTGGACAGAGCCTCCGGCATGAAACCGATCTCGACTAACGGTTTGACTCCGGCTGACCGGAAGGCGTCGAAAATGCGGTCCAGGATGGTCCAGTTGTAAATTGCCTTTCCCTGGGCGTCCTCGGTGTAAACGTTGGTCGATCCCCACTTCAAAGAGGCGGAGCCGTCGCCCGTAGTCAAGAGATTATGGACCCGCACGTACGCCGGCCCGGAGCTGAGGGCCGCCAGTTCGCCCAGCAGCTTCCTGCCGTTCGGCGCGTAGGTGTAGTTGGGTTCGTCGTAGCCGAAATAATTCCAAATGGGGGAAATTGTGCCCTGAGGCTGATCGAATCGCACATCCACACTCACGCTGTGCGGGCTCTCCTGCGAGTGGATCCAGGAAGGAAGCAGCAGAAAAGCCAGGACGCTACCAATGGCGAGAATCGACTTGCACCTGAGAGTAGTCATCCGCGACCCGTGGCCATCCACTTTCTCGACCGGCAATGGCGTGGAGCTCATAGGATGGAAAGCCGGCAATGGTGCAGCTGCGCGCCGGATCCTTCGGGACTAAGGTCCCTCAGGATGACGCCGCTATCAAGATTGGGTTTCAAATTCAGCACGCACTCTCTCGACCCGTCTTCACCCCTCGCTTCACAAACAGCGGTATCATATTAGACTTCCACCGACACTTTCTGGAAGAATAGCGCGAAAGAACGAAGGAAGAGGGGGCAAACACGATGCAGATCAAGGTCAATGGTGTGGAACGTTCCTTCGATGGCGATCCCGACTTGCCGCTGCTGTGGTATTTGCGCGACGTGTTGGGGTTGACCGGAACCAAGTTCGGCTGCGGCATGGCGCTGTGCGGAAGCTGCACCGTGCATCAGGATGGAAAGGCGGTGCGGTCCTGCGTAACCAAAGTCAGCGCGACCGCCGGAAAAGAAATCACCACCATCGAAGGCATCTCCGGGAATGGATTGCACGTGGTGCAGCAGAAGTGGATCGAATACAACGTGCCGCAGTGCGGTTACTGCCAGCCGGGACAGATCATGCAAGCCATTTCCCTGCTGAAAGAAAAACCCAAGCCCAGCGACGAAGACATTGAGGCCGGCATGTCGGGAAATATCTGCCGCTGCGGCACCTACCAGCGGATTCGCGCGGCCATCAAGGCGGCCGCCGGGGAGAGCGCATGAGCCACAATATCCTGAACGTCAGCCGCCGAGGTTTTCTGCAAGGCCTGGTTTCCACGGGCGCCCTGGTCCTGAGTGTGCGCCTGGTTCCGGAAGCCCTGTGGGCCGCGGACACGTATGCGGGTTCGCATGCCGACCGCGCCACCCTGCACCCCAGCGTGTTTGTGGGAATCGACACCGACGGAACCGTCTATCTGGTCGCGGCGCGCTCGGAAATGGGCACCAGCAGCCGCACTACCGTCCCCCTCATTCTGGCGGATGAGCTGGATGCGGACTGGAAGCGGGTGAAAATTGAACAGGCCATCGGCGACCCGCGGTACGGAGACCAGGACACGGATGGATCGCATTCCGTCCGCGACGGATTTGTGACCATGCGGGAGGCCGGAGCCACGGCTCGGCTGATGCTGACGCAGGCCGCAGCCCAGAAGTGGGGCGTGCCGGTTTCGGAGTGCGAGTCCGATCTTCACGTGATCGTGCATCGTCCGAGCAAGCGCAGGGCCGGCTACGGCGAACTGGCCTCGGCCGCCGCTAAATTGCCCGTGCCCAAGAAAGAAGATCTGCAATTCAAGCCCAAGAGCGCCTGGCGATATATCGGAAAAGGCGCGAAGAGCTACGACCTGGCCAACCTGTGCACGGGCAAAGCCGGGTATGGCATGGACGCCCATCTCGATGGCATGGTCTACGCTTCGATCGAGCATCCGCCGGTGCTCGGCGGCACGGTCAAATCTTACGACGAGAAAGCTCCGCTGCAGGTGAGGGGCGTCAAGCAGACGATTCCGATCAAGCCCTTCACCCCGCCGCATCATTTTCAGCCGCTGGGCGGGGTGGCGGTCATCGCCGATAACACCTGGGCGGCATTTCAGGGACGCAAGAAGCTGAATGTCTCGTGGGTCAACGGGGCGAATGCCGGCTATAACTCGGATCCCTACAAGAAAGAACTGCAGGAAACGGCGCGCAAGCCGGGCAAGGTGGCGCGCAATATCGGCGACGTGGATGCGGTGTTTGCCAAGGGCGGAAAAATCGTGGAGGCGGAGTACTACGTGCCTCACCTGGCCCATGCGCCGATGGAACCGCCGGCCGCACTGGCCGACTATCGTGACGGCAAGGTGACGGTGTGGACCTGCACCCAGAGCCCGCAGGCCGTGCAGGAGACTGTGGGAGAAGTGTTGGGCATCCCCAAGGAAAATGTGACCTGCCATGTAACCCTGCTGGGTGGTGGGTTCGGGCGGAAGTCGAAGCCGGACTACGCCGCCGAGGCTGCGGTCCTGTCGAAAGCCACGGGCAGGCCGGTGAAGGTGGTTTGGAGCCGGGAAGATGACATCAAGTTCGGCTACTATCACGCCGTGGCGGCCATGTACATGAAGGCCGCGCTCGACGAAAAGGGCATGCCCGCTGCCTGGCTGCAACGTTCGGTATTTCCTCCCATCGGTTCCACCTTCGCCTTGAACACCACGTATGGCGACGGTGGCGACCTGGGGCAGGGCTGGACAGACCTGCCTTTCGACCTGCCCAATCACCGGGTCGAGAACGGGCCGGCGGAGAACCATGTCCGCATCGGCTGGTTCCGGTCGGTGGCAAATATTTATCACGGGTTCGCCGCCCAGTCGTTCGCCAACGAACTGGCGCACGCCTCGGGGCGGGATTCGGTGGAATATCTTTTGCAGCTGATCGGGCCGCCGCGGATCGTGGACGTAAAGGCCTCCGCCCCGGACTACGACAATTACGGGGGATCGACAACGGAGTATCCCCTGGATACGGCGCGGATGCGCCGGGTGGTTGAACTGGCCGCCGAGAAAGCCGGCTGGGGAAAGCGCACGCTGGGTAAGGGCTCAGGCCTGGGCATTGCCGCCCACCGCAGCTTCCTGACCTACGTGGCCACGGTGGTAGAAGTGGAAGTGGATGACAAGGGGGAGGTAAAGATTCCCTCCGTGCATACCGCTGTGGATGCGGGCGTGGTGGTCAATCCCGAAGCTACGCGGTCGCAGTTCGAAGGCGCGGCGGTGTTCGGGACCAGCATCGTGCGCAGCGGAGCGATTACGGCCAAGGATGGGGTCATCGAACAGTCAAATTTCGATGACTATCCGGTCGCCCGAATGAACGACGCTCCGTATAAGACGACAGTCCACATTGTGGACAGCGACGCGCCGCCGGCGGGCGTGGGCGAACCGGGCGTGCCGCCGTTTGCCCCCGCGGTCTGCAATGCGATCTTCGCCGCCACCGGAAAGCGGATTCGCGAATTGCCGCTTTCGAAGAACTCTACAACCGCCTGACCGGGTGCCCGAGGCTGGGCCCTCAATCGGCGATCCGCGCGGCTCGACCGGGGGAGTCCGCGGAGCCGCCGTAATCCGTGCGCCGGCTTTTCACCTCGCGCAGGGAATAGATCGGCTTGTTTTGCGACTCATAATAGGTGCGCGACATCATTTCGCCGAGCAATCCCATCGAGATGAATTGAACTCCGCTCACCAGGAGGGTCACCGCCAGCAGCATCAGCGGTCCGTGTTCCAGCATGACCGGAATACCGTGATAGAACTTTTCGTAAGCCAGAAATCCCGCCAGGGCCAGCCCCAGTCCAGCGCCGCCCATGCCCAGCAAGCCAAACAACTGCAGCGGGCGCGTGGCATAGTCCAGCAAGAACTTGACGATGATGAGATCGAGAAACACGCGGACGGTGCGCCCGATGCCGTAGTTGGATTTTCCGCTTTTGCGTTCGAGATTGACGATGGGCACTTCCGCGATCCTGGCCCCGGCGGAGCTGGCCAGGGCGGGAATGAAGCGGTGCAGTTCGCCGTAGAGTTGAATTTCCTGAATAATCTCGCGGCGATAGGCCTTGAACGTGGTCCCGAAATCGTGCAGTTCGATACCCGAGAGTTTGGCCATCATCCAGTTGGCGGCCCGGCTGGGGATGCGGCGCATCAGCCAATGGTCGCGGCGTTCATGCCGCCATCCACTCACCAGATCGTAGCCTTCCTCGATCTTTTCCAGAAAACGGGGGATCTCCTGCGGGTCATGCTGTAAATCGCCGTCCATGGAGATGATGATGTCGCCCTGCGCGAAATCGAAGCCCGCTTTCAGCCCCGCGGTCTGCCCGAAATTTCTGCGCAGCCGCAACAGATTCACGCGGCGGTCGTGTTCATAGATGCTGGCGAGGGCCGTGAAGGTATTATCGCGGCTGCCATCGTCGACGAAAATGAGTTCGTAGGGCTCGCCCAGCGCCTCCATCACTTCGGTCAGTTTCACGTATAACGGGGAAACGTTCTCCTGTTCGTTATAGAGCGGAACAACAATCGAATAGCGAATGGATGAGGCACTTTCCATAGTGGCGCTCAAAGCCGGGCGATCGTGCAATCAGCCCAGCAAAATTGCTCCTGGGGGCAAGTTAGACTCCAGTAGTTTTCGGATTGACGCCCGCACTAACGTTCTACCACGGATGCCTTTCGTCGTCCTACGCGGCGCACCACGCCGGGCAAGACGGCAGCGCGTCCCAGCAATTCACGGCCATCATCGTCCACAATCCGGCAGACCCGCAAGTCGCCGTTACGGTAAGGACAGACCAGGCCGTCAGACACGGTGGCGTTTTCCAGTAACACCCAACTCACGCCGTATTGGGCGCGAAGATTCTGCAACCGGTCATCGGAAACGTGCGCCCAATCGGATTGGGCCGCGCTCTGCTCCTTCCAGGGTTCCGCCAATTCCGGGAACACCGAAGCCGCGCCGCTGTCTTTTTCCTGGTCCGCCAGCATGCTGCGTTCAGCCACGGCGCGGAAGCCATGAAGATCCACCCCGGCTTTAATCAGATATTCGGGGTCAAGAGCGAAGATCGCATCCTTCGGGGTGTGCTCGCGGATCCAGACGAAGCTGGCGAGCCATTCGCCGTGGTAGGGCACGCCTGGACACTCGATATGCGGACTCGAGGGATAGCCCGCTACATCGAGCGCGAACATGCCGGTCGAGAGAGCGGAGAAACATACAATCCACCGCCAGACGTGGGTTCGCAGCAAGTGTTCGCCTAACAGGCCACCTAACAGGATGAAGAACGCCACGTAGATCAGGTGAAAGCTTCTCATCGGTTGCAGTCGCAGCAGATACATGAAATCGGCGTTGCTGGCCAGCAGCAATGCCGCCACCGTTGAGATCAAACCCAGGCCGGCCAGGATCTTCGCCAGGCGGGAGAAAGCCGGAAGGGTTGATTTGAGCGAAAGGCGGGCACAAACCGCCAGGATGACGAGAGGCGCGGCGGCTCCCACCCATTCCCACCAGTGCCAGGTGGTCACCAGGAAGTAGGCGCGGGAGGCCAGCACCTCCCGGTAAGCTCCGTGGGCAGGCTGCAAATGGACGTTCATCAGAAGAGGGAAAAGCAACAACGGAAATGCCGCGGCGGCTTCCAAGATTCTGGGCCGCTCGACTGAACGAGACTCGAACAGGATCAACGCGCCGGCCCCGGCGCCGTAGATTGCCATCTGGGGATGAATCAAAAAGGCGCCGATCAGCCACAAGCAGGCGGCGCGAACTCTCTTGTCCAGAAAACAGGCAGTGGACATCAGGACCAGCGGCGTGGCCAGCGATCTCGCGGTCAGGTAAGGGTCGGCGATGATGAGAGCGGTCCCGGCTACGGGGACGCTGAGCAGGACGGCCAGCAGCGCCACGCCCGCCCAGCGTGCCCGTTCGCTTCGAAAGCATTGCCGTGCCAGTTCGTAAGCGGCCCACAGCAGCAGAAATTGCGCGAGGGTGAACCAGAGCAGCATGCTCCATTCAATCGACAACCGGGTGAGCCAAGTGGTCACCGCCACTAAGTGCGGGAAGAGAGAGAGCCCGGCGTGATGCATGAAGAACTCGGAACCAAATGGAAACAGAGATGGATCCGCGGCTTTCTCGATACCGGGCGCGTAGATGGCGGCATCGTCGGTGCCCATGTGATAGCCATGAACAAAAATCGACAGGAGTGCCACGGCAAAAAGAACCAGGATCCGACGAGGTTTCGGACAGGCAGGACTTTCCGGAGGAACCACCCCTGATTCCTCTTTGGTTACAACCGATTTGTCAATCATTCAGAGTAAGATGCACGGCGGCCTCAGTCCGCCCGTCCCGATTGCCTGTCATCGCGTGGAGACGGCGATGCGTCTTCTACCACTTTTATGAATGATTAGATGCGTGTTAGACAGCGTTCTCCAAGGAGATGAACAAGTCTTCATCTGGCAGGCGAATCGGGCCAGCTCGCGCCGATCTAGTGCCGGAGCGGTGGGGGACTTATTAGGTGCGGATTCGGCGGGCCTCGTAGGCCTTGAGGTGGGTGTAGGCGATACTGAGATGGGCGGGCTTCGCCTTAGACAGGGCAGCGCGCTGGAGCAGGTCGCCGATGATGTGGTCGGCTTCAATGGGCGCGTTGCGCTCGATGTCGCGGAGCATCGAGGCAGTTAGGCTGGAACCTGCCGCCGTCAGCACCTTGCGCGCGCGCTTCAGCTGGGCTTCGCGCATGGCATAGCCCTCCGCCGCCGCAATCGCACTGCAGTCTTCCAGCAGACCCAGAACGAAGTCGGCGCCTCCCGGCGCGGCGCAGATATCTCCAATGGCGGCACGCATCAGGCATGTGCCGCCGGCCAGTGAAGCCAGAAAGACCCACTTCTCCCACATTTCCTGCAGGATCTCGGCGCTGGCGTGAGCGTTGAAGCGTGCGCCTTCCATCAGGCGGGCGATGGCCTGCACCCGATCCGAGAGCGCGCCGTTGCGCTCGCCGAAAGACAGCTCGTGGGTTTCAACCAGGTGGACAATCTCGCCATCTTTGAGCGCGACCGCGATGAAGCACTGGCCTCCGAGCACGCGCTCCCGGCCGAAGCGGGCGTCCAGGACGTCCAGGTGCCGCATGCCATTCAAGAGGGGCAGAATGACGGTGTGCGGCCCGACGGCCGGCGCGAAAGAAGCGATGGCGTCGTCGAGATCATAGGCTTTGCAGCTTAGGATCACGAGATCGTACTTCCCGTGGAGATTTTCGGCCAGCACGGTGGCCGGCTGGGTAAAGCTTGCATTCCCCACGGGACTGCGAATGATCAGACCCTGCCTATTCAGCTCCGCGGCACGTTTTGGACGGACCAGAAAGGTCACGTCCCGATTGATTTCGAGCAGCCTGCCGCCGAAATAGCCGCCGATCGCGCCGGCTCCCACCACCAGGGTACGCATGAGTTGAATCCTCGATCCTCAAGAATACAACGGAGTGTTCCTGTCGGCCGGGACACTACTTTCGAAGGTGCCCCGTTATGGGATGGCTCCTCAGCCGCCGGCGATGGCCCCCAGGATGATCAACGGTTCTGCGCCCGAAGCGACGGCGTCGGGGAGCGGCGCGTCCGGCGACTCGTGGGAGAGATCCTCCTCGCAGGCGAAGAAGCGCAGGAACGGCCGGCGCTGCTGTGTGTAGTGATCACGGATGGTGCCGCGCAGCATGGGGTAGCGGACCTCCAGCGCATCGAGCACCGAGCGTTGCGTCACCGGCCGCCCGACTTCAAGTTCCACGTCACCGCGAACCTGCGCCAGGGTCCGGAGGTGGGGCGGAAGTATGACCCGGATCATATGAGTCTGATCATGTTCGGTCGTCTTGATTCGTTCGTCCAAATTTGACTATGGCAGCGTCTGCACCTCGACTGACAGCACGGCCGGTAGATCGCGCACAATGGGCGCCCAGCTGTCTCCGGAGTCGGCGGACGCGTACACCTGGCCGCCGGTGGTGCCGAAATACACGCCGCACTTGTCGAGCGAGTCGACGGCCATGGCATCACGCAGCACGTTGACGTAACAGTCCTGTTGGGGAAGGCCTTTGGTGAGCGCCTCCCATTCATTTCCGCCGCTGCGGCTGCGGTAGACGCGCAGCTTTCCTTCGGGCGGGAAGTGCTCGCCGTCGCTCTTGATGGGGACCACGTAGATGGTCTCGGGCTCGTGGGCATGCACATCGATGGCGAAGCCGAAGTCGGTCGGCAGGTTTCCGCTGACCTCGGTCCAGGAGTCGCCCGCATTGTCGCTGCGCATCACGTCCCAATGCTTCTGCATGAAGAGCACCCCAGGCCGCGAGGGATGCATGGCGATGTGGTGAACGCAGTGCCCCACTTCCGCCGTCGGGTCGGGGATTTGCGCGGAACGAAGGCCCTGGTTGATCGGTTTCCAGGTTTTGCCGGCGTCATCGGTGCGGAAAGCGCCGGCGGCGGAGATGGCGATGAAAATCCGGCGCGGGTCGCTGGGATCAAGAATGATGGTGTGCAGGCACATGCCGCCGGCGCCGGGCTGCCACTTGGGACCCGAACCATGGCCGCGCAGGCCGGAGAGTTCTTCCCAGTTCTTGCCGCCGTCGGTCGAACGAAAAAAAGCAGCGTCTTCGACTCCGGCATAGATGGTTTCGGGATCGGTGAGCGACGGTTCCAGGTGCCAGACCCGCTTGAACTCCCAGGGATGGGGCGTACCGTCGTACCACTGGTGAGTGCCGGGAACGCCATCGTAGGCAAATTTGTTCCCCACCGGCTCCCAGGTCAGTCCGCCGTCATTCGAGCGCTGGATCACCTGTCCGAACCAGCCGCTGGACTGGGATGCGTACAAACGATTGGGATCCGCCGGCGATCCTTTGACGTGATAGATCTCCCACCCGGCAAAGTGAGGACCACTGACACTCCACTTGTCGCGCTTGCCGTCCGAGGTCAGGACGAACGCGCCCTTGCGCGTACCCACAAGAACCCGCACTTTGCTCATCTACTTCTCCTCCTGCTGGTTAGTGAACGAGGGGCGGAATGCCCCACCCTCCGCTCTTCGAAGAGTGGGATTCCACGGACGCCTCAATCTCTGGGCTTCTCAGCCGGCTTTCTTCACCGGAACCTTAGCGCCTTTTTCGCGGGCTTCGGAAAGGCCGATGGCGATTGCCTGCTTCCGGCTGGTGACCTTGCCGCCTCTGCCTCCCTTGCCCGACCGAAGTGTTCCACGCTTTTCACGATGCAGGGCGCGCTCCACGCTTTTGCTCGCTGCCTCGCCGTACTTGCGGTGACCGGACTTCTTGCGTCGACTGGAACTTTTCTTTGTTGCCATGAGAATCCTCCTGTTCCTTAGAGGTAGCCTGGTTCAGGCAGGTTGCCGCAATGCACCGGCAGCAATTCCTACTGCGCCGGGCGCGAGGTCTACGGAATCAGCAGCAGCTTTCCGGTTGTTTTGCGTCCTTCCAGATCACGGTGGGCCTGCTGCGCCTCCCGCAAAGGATAAATATGTTCAATGCGCAGCTTGAGTTTTTTTGCCGCGATCATGGCAAAAACCGCACTGGCCCGGGCCTCGAGATCGGCGCGCGTAATAATGTAATGGTTCAGCGTGGGACGGGTAAGAAACAACGAACCTTTTTGGCTGAGAATGATGGGGTCAAAAGGCGGTACGGCACCGCTCGACCCTCCAAACAAGACCATCATTCCGCGCGGCCGCAGGAGGTTGAGACCTTTTTCAAAAGTAGTCTTGCCCACCGAGTCATAGACGACATCCACGCCTTTGCCCTGGGTCAGCCGTTTGGTCTCGCTTTCAAAATCCACTTGCGTGTAGAGGATGACGTCGTCCGCCCCGGCCTCGCGCGCCAGCCGGGCCTTTTCTTCATTCGAAACGGTGCCGATCACACGCGCTCCGATATTGTGCGCCATCTGCACCAGCAGCAGCCCCACTCCACCCGCCGCCGCCTGCACCAGGGCCGTGTCGCCGCGCTTTAAGGGAAAAGTAGCGAAAGCCAGATAGTGGGCCGTCATCCCCTGCAGCATGACGGCCGCAGCTTCGCGATCGCTCACGCCAGGCGGAACCGCGACCAGGCGGTCGGCGGGAACAGCGACGAACTCCGCGTATGAGCCCATGATGCTGGTCCAGGCCACGTGGTCGCCGGCTTTCACCGTTTTGACCTCCGCGCCCACCGCCGAGACCACGCCGGCGCCTTCCT
>Ga0187825_10000456_pt1 | contig 10157 bp, 6 predicted proteins | sample NC_wetland_sal_i_11_FD_132421 | JGI IMG/M metagenome (GOLD analysis project Ga0187825, IMG submission 132421) | Wetland sediment microbial communities from Neuse River Estuary, North Carolina, USA - SourceSoil_5 | ecosystem: Environmental > Aquatic > Freshwater > Wetlands > Sediment | place... | reverse complement strand
CGGCTTATCCGCCGGCATGACCAATACCGTGCATATCTCGGTGCAACTGGTTAAGCCCGGTGAAATCGCCGCGGCGCACCGCCACACCGCGGCCGCGATTCGCTTCATCGTCAAAGGCACGCCCAACGCGTACACCATCGTCGAAGGCGAGCGTTTCCCGATGTTCGAAGGCGACTTCATCACCACGCCGAACTGGACCTGGCACGACCACTTCAATAACTCGACCGAGCCGGTCATGTGGCTCGACGGTCTGGATGTCCGTCTGGTGACGCACTTTGGCGCGATGATCCAGGAGAATTTCAAGAAGGAGCAGCAGCCGGTAGAAAAACCGGAGAACTTCGCTTCGAAGATTTTCTCCCACGCGCGGCCGACCTGGATCAAGAATACTTTCCAAGCGCCGCCTTACCGTTATCCATGGGGAGAAACCAACGCGACCCTGCAGGCGCTCAAAGAAAGCGCCGGAGATCCCTACGATGGCGTGATCTTGGAGTATAGCAATCCGGTAGACGGCGGTCACACGCTGCCCACTTGCTCGTGCTCGATCCAGCTGCTTCGGCCGAAGGAGAAAACCAAGAGCCACCGGCACACGAGCACGACGGTCTACTATGCCTTCCGCGGCGCCGGCATGACCAAAGTCTCGGCCAATGAATTCAAATGGGGCAAGACCGACATCTTCGTCGTGCCCTCCTGGCAATGGCACTCGCACGAAAACACGACCGACGAGGACGCGATTCTGTTTTCGATCAACGACCGCCCGTCGACGGAAGCGCTGGGACTATATCGGGAAGAGGCGGAGTAAAAATTTTTGCTCGTGAGGCGCGATCGTGTTGATCTAACGCACACGTACACGATCACAATAGGTGCATGTTACTGCACTTTGTAACCGAGTTCTTTCGCAACCTCTTGCGCCAGTCGATCGTCGGCGACATCGCTGAACGCCGGTTTCTTGTCGACGAAGCGGCCCTGGGCCTGAATCGACTTGACCAGGTTCTCTATGCCCGCGCGGCTGGGCACACCGTCAACGCTCGGAGTTTTCAGAAATACCTCATAAGTTGCCCCGGCGCTCTCCCGGTCCATGTTCAAGATACGCATCATCAGATCGACGCTCTTGTCCTTGGATTTGCGAATCGCCTCTTTGGCCAACTGCATGGCGCGGATGACCCGTTTAACTTCGTTGGGTTTGCCGTTGATACTTTTCGTCAACACGGTCAAGCCGCCGCCCGGCATTTCGACCAGAGAGCCGATATCGAGAATATTGGGAAAACCTTTCTTCTGCGCTAGAAACAATGTCGGCGGGTTGAGCGAAGCGGCGTCAAGGAAGCCGCTTTCCAGTGAGCGCAGCATCTCGGTGGGCGGCAGCGCGAGAATATTGAAATCCTTCGGCGATAGGCCGAGTTTTTCCAGCGCGATGACCAGCGAGACGTGATTGGTCGCGCCCAGGCTTCCGGTCACGCCGATTTTCTTGCCCTTAAGCTCCTGCACGGTTTTGAATTTCGGGTTCGCCATCAGCGAATAATAAACTCGATCGGAGGAGACCCATGCAGCGCGCAGCGGCAGCCCGCCGAGACTCGCGCTCGCCGCGCCCGGACCGACGCCGGCGAAATAATCGATCTCGCCCGACACCATGGCCGGCACCGAGATCGCCGGCGACATGAGGATTATTTCGACGTCCAGACCCTGCTCCTGAAATAGTTTCCATTCGCGCGCCGCGAGCAACGGCAGTGAGATGACGCTGAGCGCGGAGTTGGCGATACGGCTCTTTTTCTTGGAATCTTGGGCTAATGCGGACGATGAAAAAGCAAGAATGCCCGTGAGAAAGCACAACGCGACAAAGCGAACGACAGCGAATCTCCGAATCATGGTCTCCTCTTGTATCCACCAAGCGTGATTTCTAAACATCCTCTTCATTGACGGGAGAGGAATGAGGTGAGGGCGATGACCAACGCTCCCCTCATCCTAACCTTTTCCCGCAACGGGTGAAGGGCCAATCTCACCGCAACAATAAACAGGCAAAACCTATATCGAACTAGAATCAGATCTTGATTTGATCCGGAAGCCGCGCTGCATTCTCCCCCGCGAGGATCCCGGTCACCACGGCTTGCATCAAACCGCCGGTATAGCCGCCGCGGTAGCCACCCATGAGTCCGCCAACGGCGTCGCCGGCGGCGTAGAGACCGCCGACTGGTTGCTCGTGCCCGTTCAAAACTTCGGCCCGCCCGTTGATCAAAACTCCGCCCATGGTGAAAGTGATGCCGGGCACGACTCTCAAACCGTAGAACGGCGCGCGCAATACTTTCGGCTTGCCGGTGCGCGGCACGAGCAGCGATTGCGCGGCGTGCGATTCGACGGCGCTATTGTATGCATTGAGCGTCGCAGACAATCGACCGCCGTCGACACCGAGCGTTTTCGCCAACCCTTCGATCAAGGCGTCGGAATAGATTTCACCGTCGTTATCCATGAGCCAGGGATTCGGCGCCGGCGTCTTCACGGAGTTCGCCAACGCATCGTCCTTCGCCCCATCCCAGCTTTGCTGATCAAATAGGAGCATCGCGCCGGTAACGTCGTTGGACCGAGCCAACTCATTGGCGACCGCGACATCGCCGCGGCCTTCGTCGACAAAACGCTCGCCGCTTCGATTGATCAGGATTCCTTCGTCGACGAAGGAATCAAGCCGCGGATAGGGCCAAAAACGGTCATCGACGAGCGCTTTGCGCGAGATCAGATGGCCGTAGAAATATTTCAAATTGACCGCTTTGGCGCCGACCGCGAGGGCCATGCGCAGACCGTCGCCGGTATCCTGTTTCGAGCCGCGCAGTTTACACTGATCCGCGAACGGCCCGATGTAGGTCTTGACCATCGCTTTGTTGGCGCTGAAACCGCCGGTGGAGAGGATAGTCGCGCGGGCGCGCACTTCGATTTCATCGCCGGCCTGTTTAGCGCGAACGCCGCACGCATGATCGTTCTCCACGATCAACGAATGTCCTTGGACGCCTTTCCAGTAGCGTCCTCCGAGTCGAATGAGTCGTTCTTTGAGCTTGGTGAGGGCGCGCGTGCCGACATCTTTCTTGTAAACCGGCGCGAGCGAAACCTCGCCCGATTGATCCAACCAGATTCTACCGGGCCCGCTCTCGGTGACTTTGACGCCGCTCGCGATCAACCAATCCACGGCGCGGCCGCAAGTCCCGGCCCAAGATCTTGCGAGGTCGGAATAGGCCACGCCCTCGGCCATGACGAAGTTATAGAGCTCGTCCGGATCGGTGCGCGGACTCTTGCCGCCGGCGCGCAGGCTGCCGGAAGCCATCAAGACATTGCCCTCACCGAGTTCCCCGGCGCTCTTATCGATCAGCACGACTTTAGCGCCTTGTTCGCTGGCGCGCACAGCGGCGGTGAATCCGGCCAGGCCGGCTCCGACCACGAGGACATCGCACGATAGGCTTTCCATGGCTATTCCATTCTTGTCGTCTCGTCTTGAGCCGCAGGCGAAAGATCTTGCTTTTCTTCGGTTCAGCGGTGCCGTGCATGAGCGTGGCTAAAAGCAAAAAGCGGATTCTTCGTCGCAAGGCTCCTCAGAATGACACGCAAAATCAACGAACCCTTAGAATGGCGCGATGCCGGAATCGGATTTCCTCGCGCCAACGCGGGGCTACCTTCAAGCTTCTCTCACTGCACTTTGTATCCCAGTTCCTTCGCCACTTCGGTGGCCAGGCGGTCGTCGGCAACTTCGTTGAACGCGACCTTGCGATCGGTGAAGCGGCCCTGAGCCTGGAGCGAACGAACGAGATTGTCGATGCCCGCTCGATTGGGAACGCCGCTCTGATTCAAAGTCGTTTGAAAAGCGTCGTAGGTTTCCGAGGCGGCTTGTTTGTCCATTTTCAAAAGCCGCATAATCAGCTCGACGGTTTTGGGCTTCGACTTTCGCACCTCGTCTTTAGCTGCTTGCAGCGCGCGAATAACGCGCTTCACTTCCGCCGGCCGCGAATGAATCGTCTTGATGAGCGTCGTCAAGCCGCCGCCGGGCATTTCGACCATGGCGCCGACGTCCATGAGTTTGTTGAAGCCTTTTTTGGCGGCGCTGAAAATATGCGGCGGCGATAGGAGCGCTGCCTCGACGAAACCGGATTCGAGCGAGTAGAGTACTTGCGCTTGCTGGCCGGGGATGCCGACCATCACGTAGTCTTTTGGATTGGCTCCCGACTTTTCCAGCGCGATGACCAAGGCCACATGATTGGTGCCGCCCGCGCCGCCCGATATGGCGATCTTCTTGCCTCTGAGATCCTGGAGCGTCTTGTATTGAGGCGCGCTCTGCAGCCAGTAGGATATTCGATCCGACGAAAACCAGATCGCCCGTGACGGCAAACCGCTCAGCGTTGCCGCGACCGAAGCCGGCCCGACCCCGGCGACGTAATCGATATCGCCCTGGGCCAACGCCGCAGCGGCGATAGACGGGCTCATGACGATCAATTCCACATCCAGGCCGTTGGCGCTGAACGTTCCCCAATCTTTTGCCGCCAGCAGCGGCAACGCAGTGATCGTGAAGCCGGCGTTGGAAATGCGGATCTTAGCGCGCTTTTCCTGGCCGACAGCCGCAGTGAACGACGCGAAGATCATGGCCAGCGCGATCAGCACCAGTGCGGTTTTGGAACCCAACCATCGCCGCAAATACCCGATTGTCATTGAGCATTCCTCGTCTTACGGAATTTTGTAGCCGAGCTCTTTTGCCACTTCGGTTGCGAGCCGGTCGTCGGCGATTTCTTTGAACGCGACTTTACGGTCGACGTGGCGGCCCTGCGCTTGCACCGCCTTGACCAAAACTTCCATGCCGAGACGGGTGGGAATGCCGGTCGGGCTTAGAGTCGTCAGAAACTGATCGTATGTTTCGCTGGCGGCTTCCCTATCCATCTTGAGCAGCTTGACGATCAACTCGACGGTTTTTGGCTTGGATTTTCTAATTTCATCTTTCGCCATTTGCAACGAGCGAATCACACGTTTGGTTTCTACCGGCCGCTCTTGAATGGTTCTCACCAGCGCGGTCAGGCCGCCGCCCGGCATGTCCACCGACGCGCCGACGTCGTAAACCTTATTAAAGCCCTTTTTCTGCGCGCCGAAATTGACCGGCGGCGACAGCAGCGCGGCATCGACGTAGCCCGACTCCAAGGCGAGGAATTGCTGAATTTGCTGGCCCGGGATCGACACCAGCACATAGTCTTTGGGATTGGCGCCGGCTTTTTCCATCGCCAGATTAAAAGCCACATGAACGGTGCCGCCCAGGCCGGTGATGGCGATCTTTTTTCCTCTCAAGCTTTCCAAAGTTTTAAATTGCGGCTTGGCCATGAGCCAGTAGGAAATTTTGTCCGACGAAAACCAAATCGCTCTCGTCGCAAAGCCGCTCAATGTCGCATTAACGGATGCCGGCCCGACGCCGGCCTGAAAGTCGATATCGCCTTGAGTCAAAGCGGCCGGCACCAGGGCGGACTGCATGAGGATGACTTCCATGTCCAGACCGTTGGCAGTGAACAGTCCCCAGTCTTTGGCCGCGAGCAGCGGCAGCGCCGTGATGGTAAATCCGGCATTTGAGATTCTTAGCTTGGCGCGGCGCTCTTGAGCGCGTGCCGATAGCGAGATCGCCAAGACCAGACCCAGGATTGCCGTTGCCGACAGCCAGAGACGGAGGCGACGTTGTGATTTCATCATGAAACTATTCTCCTCGATAAAACTGCCGGTCACTCCGGCCGGTAACTGTACTTACGCAATTTGCCCTTGCTTGACAACCATTTCGTTCCTTGAAACTATCGCAAAAGTTTTCGCCGGCAGAAAGTCATTAAGATGAAACCGATGCCACCAGCGAGCGTCGCACGTCGAGCCGAGCTCGATCCTATCACCCTCGAAGTGATCCGTCACGGGATCATTTCCATCTGCGATCAGATCGACGCCAACATGACGCGCACGGCGTTCAGCCCGTACATTTATGAATACAAAGACTACGCCGTGGGCTTCGTCGGCGCCGGGGGCGAACTGCTCGCTCAATCCACCGGCGGCATGCCGGTGTTCGTCGCCGATTCGGTGGGTATGGCGGTTAAAGATGGGCTGGAAGTTTACGGGCGAGACAATTTACACAAGGGCGACGTGATCGTCTGCAATCACGCCGCGGTGCAGGGGCAGCACCTCAACAACACCGTCATGTACACGCCGGTATTTGCCGGTGTGAACGGCGATGAGCTGATCGGTTTTTTTTCCATCAACTGCCACTGGATCGACATCGGCGGCGGGGCGATCGGCTCGGTATCCTATTCGTCGACGGATATCTTCATGGAAGGCTTGCAACTGCGCTCGATCAAAATCCTATCCCGGGGCGAGCCCATTGAGGAAGTTTATCGTATCATCGAGAGCAATACCCGCTTTCCGCTGGAATTGCTCGGCGATATCGAAGCGCAGCTGGGCGGCTGTCTCCTGGGCCGCGATCTGACGCAGACGATGGCCGACAAATACGGCACGAGAATATTTCTCGACGCGCTGGAGATCATTCTCGACCAGTGCGAAGCCGCGACGCGGGAAAAGATTCGGGCGATCCCCGACGGCGTCTACCGGCACGAAGCCTTTCTCGATAACGACGGCGTGCGCGATGAAAAGATTCCGATCAAAGTCAAAGTCGTCATCACCGGCGACGAGATGACCGTCGATTTTTCCGAAATGTCGGATCAGGTCAAAGGCTGCATCAACTCGGGGTTTTACGGCGGCGGGCGGACCTGCGTGCGCGTCGCCTTCAAGTATCTGATCGCTACGGACGAGCCGGCCAACGAGGGAACTTTCCGGCCGGTCAAGATGATTTTGCCGGAAGGCAAATTGATCAGCGCCGAAGCGACGGCGGCGATGGGGCTCTACAGCATTCCTTTCCCGACGGTCATCGACTGCATCATTAAAGCGCTGGAGCCGGCCTTGCCCGAGCGCGTCACCGGCGCCCATTTCGGAACTTTCTCGTCGTTGAGTTTCGCCGGCAAACGGATGGACACCGGCGCGGTATTCAAAGCCAACGACAGCGGCCACGGCGGCTGGGGCGCCTGCGCGACCCACGACGGCGCCGGACCGTTTCGCACCATGGCGCATGGCGACACGCGGCTCATTCCCATCGAGCTCCAGGAGTCGATGTATCCTTTCCGCGTCGAAGAGTTTTGTCTGCGGAAAAATTCCGGCGGGCCGGGAAAATGGCGCGGCGGCTTGGGATTCGAAAAGCAATATGTCTTGCTTGCGCCCTGCGAGTTGTGGGCAAACTTCGACCGCATCGGTTGTCCGCCGTGGGGCGTGCAAGGCGCGAAGCAGGCGAAGTCGGGGCAGGTGCTGATCTATAAAAATGGCGATGCCAAACCCGAACTCCTCTACAAAACTGAAAATCGGCCGCTGGAAGCCGGCGACCGCGTGCGCATGGCGACCGGCGGTGGCGGCGGCTACGGCGATCCGCGCCAGCGCCCCGTCGAATTAGTCGAGCGCGACGTCGCTCGCGGCTTCGTCTCGCGCGAAAGCGCGCGCGACGACTACGGCGTCGTCATCGACGCGGACGGAAAAGCGCGACGCGAATGAGTGCTACAGCGGAGTTTCTAGTTTCATGTTTCTGGTTTCTAGTTGGGCCGGAATGGAAAACTAGCAACTTGAAACTAGAGACTAGAAACTGGAGTTTTTAATGTCCTATGCCATCGCCGTCGATATCGGCGGCACATTCACCGATCTGGTCGCTTTCGATCACGAAACCCATAAAGTCATCTATGCGAAAAGTCCGACGACCTACGACAATTTGGTCGACGGCATCCTCGACTGTTTTACTAAGGCCAAGGTCACGCCGGCCGAGGCGTCGCTGGTCAATCACGGCACGACGCTGGTGATCAATTCGCTGATCCAGCGCAAAGGCGCCAAGACCGCGCTGATCACGAGCCAGGGATTTCGCGACATTTTAGAAATCGCCCGCGGCAACCGGCCCGATCCGTTCGATCTCCACTACCAACGCGATGAACCTTTGATTCCGCGCGAGCTTCGTCTCGAAGTGCCGGAGCGGATCGGCAGCAAGGGCGAAGTGGTCACGCCGCTCGACACGGCGGCGCTGAAAAAACTTGCCGACGAGATCAAAAAACTCGGTGTCGAGTCGGTAGCGGTTTTTTTCATGAACTCCTATATCAATCCGGCCCACGAAGAAGCCGCCGCCGATAAGCTGAAAGAATTGTTACCGGATGTGTATGTCACATTCAGCACGGATCTCACACGCGAATGGTACGAGTACGAACGTTGCTCGACCGCTGCGGCCAACGCTTACGTCGGACCTCAGGTGAGCACTTACATTCGACAGTTAGACCAAGATCTCAAACAGCAAGGCTTTGGCGGTACGCTGTTCATGATGGGTTCCAACGGCGGCTTGCTGTCCGCTGAACGCACGTGCCGGCAACCCATCGGCTTGGTCGAGTCCGGCCCCATCGGCGGCTGCATCGGCGCCAGCGCCTACGCTGAAAAGTTGGGATTCAAAAACGTCGTCGCCTTCGACATGGGCGGAACGACGGCGAAGTGCGCTTTAGTTGAAAACGGCCGCTTCTCGGTCAACTCGGTCTACTACGCCAACGGCTACGTCAAAGGCTTTCCGATCAAGTCCGCGGTCATCGACATCGTCGAGGTCGGCTCCGGCGGCGGTTCCATCGCCTGGCTCGACTCGCAAAAGCGTCTGCACGTTGGGCCGCAGAGCGCCGGGTCGACACCGGGGCCGGTGTGCTACGGCCGAGGCGGGACGGAACCGACGGTGACCGACGCCAATCTGCTTCTTGGCCGGCTTAACGCGGGGAACTTCCTCGGTGGTGAAATGAAGCTCGACGTGAGCGCGGCGCAGCGGGCGGTCGCGGAGAGAGTCGCTACACCGTTGGGGTACGCGGGCGAGAACGGGATGATTCAGATGGCCGATGGGATCATCTCCATCGCCACCGTGATCATGGCGGGCGCGATTCGGAAAATCTCCGTCGAGCATGGCCTCGACCCGCGCGACTTTGTTCTTTTCAGTTACGGCGGCGGCGGGCCGCTGCACTCCTGCGCCCTGGCGCACGAGCTGTCGATTCCGACCGTCGTCATTCCGCCGGAGCCGGGAAACTTCTCGGCCATCGGCATGCTCTTGGCCGATGCGCGCATCGACACGTCGAAAACATTCGTCGGTATATTGGACGAAAAGACGGTGTCGGCGATGGCCGAGACCTTCGCAACGTTGGAAAGGGACGCGACCGCGGCGCTGGCCGAGGAATTTGCCAGCAACGATGTATTTTTCGAACGCCATGCCGAGATGCGCTATCGCGGCCAGCGGCATAACATTAAAGTTCCGGTGTCGGGGTTGAAAGAACCCGAGCAGATTCGCGCCGCGTTCGAACGCGACTACAAGCGGCGCTACGGTCACGCCGACGCCAAGGCGCCGGCGGAGTTTCAAGCGCTGCATCTATCCGCGTTTGCACGGCTCAAGCAGCCGGAGATCGCCCGCCTGCCGCGGGCCGCGGTTAAGCCGCAGGCAGCGCAGACGCGGCGCGTCTACCTCGGTAACGCCGGCGGTTGGTTGGACGCCGGGATCTATCATCGCGACGCGCTGGAACCGGGCTTTAGCGCTGCGGGTCCGGCGGTGATCGAAGAGTACGGTTCGACGACCGTGGTTTGGCCGGGTGATCGATTCGAAATCGGCGGATTGCATGAGATTCGGATTCAGTGCGCGACGAAATAAAATGCAGGGCGATTCTATGTGATGGCCCCTCCGGAGGGCAGACACAGAGGTCTGCCCCTACAAAATCTGAAATTCAAAGATAATGAATTGGCAGTCACAGACAATTCTACAGGGACACGCCGTCGATCCCATCACTCTGGAAGTGATTCGCCACGGCATCGTTTCGATCACGGATCAGATTGACGCCAATATTTCGCGCACGGCGTTCAGTCCGTATATTTACGAGTACAAAGATTTCGCCGTCGGGCTGGTGAGCGCAGAGGGCGAGCTGATCGCGCAGTGCACCGGCGGCATGCCGGTGTTCGTCGCCGACTCCGTCGGCATGGCGGTGCGCGACGGTCTGGCGGTCTACGGCCGCGAGCGGCTGCGCCGCGGCGACGTGGTCTTGTGCAATCATGCGGCGATCCAGGGGCAGCATTTGAACAACACGGTG